>BNJU01005218.1_pt1 | contig 157949 bp, 198 predicted proteins | sample 8539281 | NCBI WGS metagenome assembly BNJU01 (sample SAMD00202456, study PRJDB9452) | human saliva metagenome | isolation source: human saliva | place: Japan
AGGTAAGATAATAAACATCTCTTCTGTCTGGGGAAATGTAGAGTTGCATCTATGGGTCGCCTACTCAGCAACAAGGGCAGATAAACTCCTTTACCAGAGCACTTGCAAGGCTTGCACCAAGCAACATACAATTGAATGCCATAGCCTGGTGGAGCCATAGATACAAAATAGACAACTTTTTGAACTCTGATGAGCTTGCCTTACTTATAGACAAGGTTCCTGCGTCAGAACTAGAAGGCCTAGAAAATAACCAAAACTTACCTATAGTCTTGCCACAGAAGCGATTATCTAACCAGTCCAAATTATTTCTCTTGATGGCCGACTGGTGCTATATAATTTATCCCCCACAGGCAGATATATCTTATTTGGATTTTGTTTTCTTTACCTTCTGTGGGCTTGTTTTCTTGACTTTTTAAATTTAAGAGATATGGTAGAACATATTTTCTTTATATTAGCGGCATAGCCTTCATATCTATGAAAAGCCGTCTTTGTAATGTGCGACAAGTATCTGCTTTATAGATTATCCTGGAAGGCATCCGGGTGATGAAGGCCAAAGAACCTGAATGCAGTCAGCCACCTTTTTACCTATGCCATATATAAGCGCCTTCTTTGCCTCCCCTCATAGGAAAATACGGCAAGGGCTTTCCATTTCAAACTCACCCTTTGCGTCTTAAAACCATTGCATATATTCATCCACTGTAACCCAGACCATAAGTGTAACTCCTCCACAGACACCCCTGACTTAATACACTCTGTGAAGAAAGCTTCCGTCTTTTGATGAGCGCAAACGCTATGCCCTGTTTTTAATACGTGAATATTGTTATTCTGTAAACTAAAATAATTATCTCCCCAAAGATCACAATATATTGTCCCATATCCCATAGCCATAACCTGTGGCTGTCTTTAATGTTCATCCTCCACGCATCACCACGACCTTGACCTTAGCATAGTCCAGTCCCCGTCAAATAATCATACCAGACCTTGTTAAGTGCTAACCTTCTGCAGTGAAATACCAGCTTCGTCTTTTTCTCTACAAAGTAGTATATTCTCTAAAACAGAAACCCTATTGTCCTTCCTCTTCTTCATTCTTCTAAATATCTGGCTGAATCAGCTATCTGCTTTAGAATTTAAGTCATTTAGCTTTATAGTAAACTTGTCACTCATTAAATAGCTTCTCCCTATTTCTCGCTTTCAATTATATTCTTAAACTTGGTTTTATCCTTACAAGTGCATTGTCTATGGACTTAGGGCTTCTCTCAAAAGGCCACTATCTCCATAGTCCTTTCCCGGCAGATGAAAGTCAAACACCTCTTCCTCAAGCTTTTGATAGGGACTCATGACTTCTCAAGCTTAAAAATATAGTATTTTCCTTGTCTACCCACAAAACCCTCCAGTTCAAGGGTGCTCGCTCAGGTTGTTGATGAGCTTTATATCATCTGCATCTCCCATGTATGCCCTGCATATGGCAAATAGTGTTAAATTGGTTTTACCCTGCCTGCCCTCTGCTTTATTGCATTATACATCCTTCTCTCACAGACCAGATTAGCAAGGTTGAAAATATAGCATTCTTTGGCTTAATAAAATCTACCGCTATAGTCCTATCATCCCTTCCCTGTATCGGTCTTCCCTGTCTCCTCAAAACAGAATGTGGGTCTTAACCCCTTACCAGATTTCTTATATTTGTTTATGGTAAAACTAATACTCTACATCTCCTCTTTTGCCTTCTCTGAGCTCTCGTCTGTGAATTTTTCAAGTCTGTATAATATCATTATTATTTTTATTATTAGTCTCTGCCTATCTCATGCAAGCACTCCCTACTGCAACTGATGCATTTAAAGAATCAATCTGTGAAACATGGGCACCCTTACTACCAAAGTCGCATTTTTCCTTAACAAACTGCAACTTACTCACTTCCTCAGAGCCTACTGTAAGTCCCAGCTCCTGTTAAATTACTGATTATACATAGTTCTCCTATTTATCAACACAGGCAAACCATATTCCCTTTTCTTTTAGTTCATCTAATTTTGGCTGATATTGGTGCACCATACAGGGTATAATTGGTGGCTCCTCACTGAAAGTCCTTACAGTTACAGTAAGTCCACAACATGCCTCTTTGGAATTGCATAACCCCATGAGCCCCGCCTGATTAGCTGTTCTTATTATGGCACTGAGTTGTGTGTGGATCTTCGATGTCATCAGACTATGATAAAGGCTCTTACTTCACCGACATTAAGGATATCATCAACCTCTGCGTAGCTGAGGTATGACCATAGCCACAACTCACGGTGCTTGTCTCCTCGGCATACTTATTAAGCCATGTCTTTTGCTTACAAAAGCTAATAATGGCATCAGTCTTTTTGGGCACTTCCTTATTGTGGACTGCAGGGTTCACTTCTTCTCCTCCTGCACATAGAGCCTGTCAATCGTCTATCTGACTAAAGCTTCCAGTACAGCATTTCTGCAAAATATAAGGCTTGTTTTCATTATCGTGCTATTTCTTTCATTTTTCTCCTTTAACTTAAAAGCACAGTTTCTTAAAATTTGTACAGTCCCTTAGTTTCGTAGCTATAAGCTAATATCATATGATCTTGAACCTGCGCCTGCCTTAGTGGATTCAAGCATCCTCTCGTGCTGCCTGTAAGATGAAAGCCCATCAAAGCCTCCAGCCCGTAGCTATCCTGTAGTCTACAGGCGCTTGCATTTTTGGCAGAGGTATGAACTTGCATTTTCTTCACGCTTAAACCACAGCCTCTTGCTGCCAGCGCAGGGGGCAGGATAATTTCCATATTTCTTTTGTGCAGTTGTGACAATCAGGCTTTGCTTTGTGGTGAAGCTTGTTACTGATTGCGTGCCCACTACTACAATTATAGTACGAATTACAGCTCAGTAGTAACATCGCCTATGTAGGCCAAGCATGGGGTGCTTCTTATATCCTTGTCTTTAATATTAAAAACCTTCATTGCTGAAGGTATGGAAACAATCTGTCCTTTTCCGCCTTTCCTCTCTGGCATCACTCCAAACTATGCCTTTGATACATTATGTCCCTTATCTCATCTTACTTACAGCAAAATTCTTAGCAACTTTTCCTTGACTCCATACTGCTGATAGGGCCTGTTTCATCATCAAGAATCTCCTTTGCTTTACTACCTTTAAGCCAAAGTACATCGATAAAACACTATTATTCTCTTACCTCTTTAATAAGCTCTACTGAAGACTCTGCATTTCTCCAGAATTTGCCAGCTTTACAGGGTTAAATATAGCAGACACAACGTCCAACGATATTGAGATCTTTTTCATCCATTTTGTACAAGTCTACCAAGCCAAGGCTTTCTTTAGTTTCCTTTTCTTAAACAGTTAGCTCTTAATACAGCATTGTCCAAGGAGAAAATCAAGGTTTGATACAGCATTTGTAATCCTCTCAAGTCCTGTCTTATGCGCCTCATAAACTCGTGGCTGAAGTTGATAGGTCTGTAGTGAGCTCAACCTTAGCAAAGAATCCTAAGCACAGGTCATTGATTCCTTGCTTACATCTCTTATGTGTCTAAAGTTTCGAGACCTCATCTTCTACTCTACATTGTTATCCTAAGATAACTTCGTTGCCGTGGTATGTAAAATCTTTGTACGTTTCTTATTCACTCTGGTATTCATTCTCATGGGTGAGGAGATAAGGTCTTCTCCCCACCTGCGTGTATAATCTATCTGCTCACCAAAATTTTCTTACTCATCTGGGAAACATTCTATATGCCAACAGTTGTACTAATTGATACCCAAAAAAGGCTCCCTCATGCTGGCTTCCAGGTAGTCAAGGATCTTCTTTCATCATTGATGTAGTCGCGCACCAACTAGGTCATCCTATGTTCTTGTTTGACAGCTTGCCATAAGACTTAAAACTTCTGGTTCCTAAAGTATACTTCCGTTTTAACATAAGCACTAGCCTTTTGAAATGAGCTCCTCTCATTTCTATCATGCCGTCTATCTCTTCAGTATTGATTCTTGATGCAGGAAAGCATTTAAACCTTCCATGTCGATCTGTATATCTCTGATATCTCGATGCCTTACACCCTCTTCGTTGGCACGCTTTATTATCTTGTCGTCCCATCCGTAGGTGAACTATAGTTTACATCATAGCCTTGTGCATGATATCTGCGGATAGTATCAAAAGATAATGATCTTCTTTCCTATAGCCCATAAAGTTATACACTGTGGGTCCACTTACACATACGCTCTTTACCTTTTCAGAGCTCAATCGGTGTGAATTCTTCTTCTTTGTTTATGGTGGTGTATATATTTTTCATCTTCTCTTCCCTTCGTATATTCTTCAAAATTCTTGTAGCTTGTCAGTTTCTTCCCTAAGCTTTATTCTCTTCTCTTAGACTATTATCATTTTGTACCGGATCCGGAAACCAAATCTGGTCGGGGTAATCTGCTCATGATATTGTCGCTAACTTGTGCAGGCACTCTACAACTGTAGGGAGTGGAATGGGATATCCTTCGCACCACGCTTCCCGCACCTATCTGGTATTGTCGCCGATGGTAATATTGCCAAGGACTTTTGCTCTGCACTTATCATCACATTGTTGCCTATAATGGATGCCTCTTTCCCGTCACTAGCATGCCACCAAGGGTAACTCCCTGATAAAAGGCCACAATCATCACCGATGCGGCAGTCTCCCCGATTACCAACCCCCGCCATGGTCCAATGAAAAGTTTCCTATCGTTGCCCCGGGTGGATGTCTATACCTGTCTTGTCGCCCACGTATCTTTCTGGCAAGAAAAATGTCCTTTTTAAGTAAACTTATGGTGCGATACCCTCATCATTATCCTAGAAATCCCGGATAAAGCAGGTTCAGCTTTTGATTTGATGGCAGGATCTGCTTTTCGGTATAGACATATTCTTCCTTAAAAATTTAATAAGTCCCGGTATCTCTTTGCTTTTCCTCTAGCGTACCAGTATATCATATAATCATCTTCATTGATTGCTTCTTTAAGAAGACACACCGCCTGAGCCTTATACCTCTCCTGTCCTGTAAATCAAGCCCTCCTGTGGTGACCTTGATATTTACCTGACTTTCCTCTATCCCCCAAAGGTCTGCTATGTTTTGTGTATCCCGGGTATGAAAGGTGCAGCCTTTCAGCCATAATGGTTTACATCTATTCTCTATTACCTTAAAACATCTTCTATATTTACCTGACTACAGTAGGAGCTTAGGCTCGTGCATATATACCTCTCGTCTGTATCCGGGAAATGTCTGCTATATAACCCTCAAAACCACTTTAAACAGGGCATCCATAATAGCATGGGTTGCTTGTCAGCATCAAATGGCAAAGGCCTTTTCGAGGGTAGCCATTCTATCCGAGAATCAACTTCCTGCCCTCTACCAACCTATATACCTCATATCACCTATTCTCATTATTCAGCAATTCCTCCTTATATCAATGCACTATAATTAAAAGTCCGGGGGTATAGTCTGAATATCACAAAACAATTTATCATATTTGCAGGGGATGTTCTTAGCATTGCCGTCCTTATAGCAGGTTTGGTTTCACGTGTAATCATATGAAATTCTATGAGCCTCTGGTCGTGGTATCGAACATGCCCATAGGCATAAGATTTTGGCTTTCCCTCAGTCTTGAAAGTGCAACACCACAGGCTGCTGTACAGCAGGATAATGGCGGCTTTAATCTTTCTGTTTGTTGTCTTTTAGCTCAGTATGATCCTTAATCATTCAAACCTGCTGTCAAAGGCTATTTTTATTCAAGGTAGAGACTGTCGGCGTGATTCCCCTTATGAACCAAGACTTTCATTTAGTCTACTAAGGTTCATTAGTTTCTTCCACTTTTGCCACATAAGAAGGTCTCCAAGTGTGGTGACATAATCCTTCATTGCTCCATTTCATATTTTATAAAATATAATTATGCATTTCTTCACATCTCTAAAACCTCTGTTGTCCATTTTAGATAGTTTAATTTTCATTGGAAAAAATGCAAATCCCCGAAAATATGCCTCAATTTTTCTCCTTCTCTAGTAGCCAAACATACCACTTGGGGAGTCATCATTCTCTATCCAGTCATTCGCTTGTGCCTAGGTTGTCTTATCGTCTCTAATGTAGACTCTTTCTGCATTGATGATTTGCCTCTTACATAGCACAGCGTAGCATTCTCAACATGTCCATATACATCTCAATCCCTACTATAGATGTAAACTGTCCGCTCATCCTCAGGGCGCTTATAGCAGCATTCTGCTCTGCCTGCGCGGCCAGGCTCACTGTACTCTCCTCTTGGAACCTTCAACTTCTCACACCTTACAAAGCCCAGGTCGAACAGTTGCTACCTCTTGGTGCCCCTGTAGCCCGTTGCCTTCTTTGTCGTTTTACATAACTGCTTATAATATATTCCTGAGCAGGTACTTCTCTGCAATGCCGCGCCGCTTATATCCAAGGTATGGTTATCTTATCTGTACTTTCCATACATTCTCCACTATTCAAACATAAAAGGTACTGACTTCATTGCTGTAACCAGGCACCCTGCTGCTCCTTAGCAGAAGGAAGACTTAGCCACAACACCACAGGTATGAACCGTGTGCTCCTTCAACTGAGCTACTTCGCCATATCAGTTTCAAGACTTCTCTCAAAACAACAAGGGTATTATAAATGTTTATGAGGAAATGTCAATGGATTTTTAAAATAATAGGCAACGGGTCGAGAGAAGTAGTATCTGCAGCTGCATAGATCAGTTAAAATATGATATCTAACACTTACATAGCTGTTGGGGTGTCATCAACACATTCTTTGCTTCATCCTCTGGCTGACCGGACATGGAATAATAAATTACGGTATGACATTGCTGCTCCAACAGCCTGCCCAGCAACTTTATTGATTTTGTAGTGTTATCCTTAGCATAAAAAAAGAATGTGATATCCAATGTATATTCATTAAACACCTAACCTAATTTGACTTGTACTTTCTTTGTTTTCATATATATTGCATTCAAATATTTGATTGGAACATTCTAATTCTTCATAATCAAGGCTGTCACGAGAGTTAATCATCCCTTCCTTTCGAATATAGAGCAGAAAAATTGCTTGGCCTGTCTCATATTTTTCATAACCTTTAGCATAGATTCTCAGCCATATATTCATAAAACTTCGATACTCACCAAAAGACAGCATTATCTTTTCTTCTGATGAGGATGAATTGAAGACTGTTTGCCTGACACAAGACTGTCTACAATGGTTTCAGTTTTCAGACAGATTGTCTAATTGTAATTTCACCACTTATTATAAATTGACAGCCGTAAAACACTCATCCATGACAACAATCCTATAACATTCATTTCTTTTTTTATCCATAGTGAAACCTCTTTTGTATGATGTTTTAATCAATTTCTATAATTATAATTGCCAAATAAACTTTACTCTGCAACTTTATTCCTTTCTCCGAGGTTGCCAAAACCCGCAACTAAAGTATCAAACACTGAAATACCAGCCAAAGTGGATTTTGTCCACTGCATATGAGTTTTAACTAATCTTGATATACGTTTTATTTTATTGAAAAAACACCCAAAAAAACCATCATAAACATGTTTTTCATTTTCACTTGTATGTGGCAATTTGTGCGCTTACTATGGAAACTACACGTACGTTTTGTTCATCCCATTGTGTCTGTAGCTGTACGTGCAGCCAGCATAAAGTACATCAAGCCCCATTCCTATGTGTGTACAGCATCCAGCCCCAGTTCAAAGTCGGATGTTGCAAAAATAAAGTGACTATACGGACAATAAGGATACTATGGTAGGTATTTTAAAAATCCAGGAGCTCACACCCTATACTTTACGTGAGTGTATGTAAACCCCGCTATCTGACACTAATCAACTGAATTAATAATGCAAAGATACATATCCCATAATCGACTTCGAGTCCAATACTGAATCATCAGTAATAATCCCAAAGCATATTCCGAAAAATAAAACAATTCCTGTCAAAGTTAAAATAATGAATAAACCACACTTATGACCGCTGTCTTTGGATGTATGAGGGTAATTCCGGTGTTGATTGATTTTATTGGTGCGATACCAGCTAGCCATTGCGACTCCACCATAAGGCCATGCAGGAGTATGATAACTGAAGCGACTACTTCAAAAGTGCATTGTACACAGCACACAGAATACTGTGTCCAATCTTGTTGCGAATTGCTGTGATAAGCATAACAAACAGAGTAGACTCAACAAAATCCTGTCCCATAATAGGAAAAAGTATAATTTCTATCATTTCCTTTTATTTCATTTAGTTTTTATCATAAATCTGAAATTAACTGTCTTATGCCTTTTGAAAAAGAAAATAAATATTAGTACATTCAAAGCAGCCTACAACAGTTCCAATTAGCAGCTCCTTCACTCCAACCATGGCATTCCAAATTTACCAAACACGAGTATATAATCAATTATAAAATTTACTGTTAAAGAAATTAGATTTGCTATAAGGCTTATATTCGTCAAATTTTTAAAAATATGATGAGAATAAGAATATAAGCGTTTCTAGCCCTAATCCCCCAACCGCTATCGCTAAGTAATCATAAGCATGTTCATGCACTTGTCCTTTCAACCCATAGAATTCTCTTAAAAACCAACCTCCAAATACTATCGAAATAATACCAAAGCCAACTCCTATAATTAACGCAAGACTAAAAGCAGTCGATTCTACTTTGTTTAATATTATCTGCCTACCTATGGCTTTCCCAAAAATAATCACAAAAAGCTACAGATAGTGCTCCTAATGTTCCGTAAGTAAATAAATCAAATTAGCCACTACAGCCAACTGCTGCAAAGCCTTCTACAGATAGTCTTCCTATTATTGCTTGGTCAGCAACACTAAATATCATTTGTCCAAACACACTGGCTAATACTGGGAGTGCCATAGTATTCATTGTTTTAATTATTTCTTTTGTCCGAGCATTATATCTATCTCCTCAATGTAGGTTTTATATAATTTTTCAGATATTACCCTTATTTTAAGTAACTGCCTTAAAAATTCTGTATCTTGTGCTAAATCTCCATACGATATATCGTACTGTTCCATTATTTGTTCCATAGTAACAATAATACTGTTGTTATTGTTTAGCGATTTTATAATGCTTATGGATATCTCATTAACTATATAAATTCCTCCTAAAATGCAAAATTTTTCCTGAGACCCCATCTTTCTCTTCTCGTAAAAATTATTTTTGTTTTATTATCTCTTTCTAACTTTATTAGCTCCATATTCGTTTCACCTCTACATACTGGGCACCTTTCATCTGAAAAATTTATAGTTTAATGACTTTGCATAGACTATATCCCTGCATCCACCTTTACATTTGTATAATAATTTACAATCTGCCTTTCCTTCAATATTGTCTAGTTTACTACTTCTCATCATTTGAAAAATCTCAGAATTTCTCCATATATTAGATAATTTGTCTTTTAATACATTCCCTGCACTAAGCTCATACTAGATATCATTAAACTGCAGCCAAAAACATTTCCAAAGCCATCAATTGCAAGATTATCTCTACCCGCAGTACATCAAAATCACTCTCTTCTAAAGACGACGTGATATTGGGTGGAATCCACATTGATAAATCTTCCTCTCTACCAGCCTCCATCAAAGGTAGATATAGTTCCCATGCAGATTGAGACTCTCCCGTATGCACTATTTGTAAATTCACGGGGAGTTTATTTTTCTTTTTAAATCAGTTAAATTTATAAGTACTTCTTTCCTCACTATAATCTATTGAAAGCTACTGAGTTCTTCGATGTCTTCTCCTACAGTTTACTAATATATAGTTGCTACATTATTAATTCATATAATAACATCAAAAGTTTCAATCATATATTTAGCATTTATTTTTGTCAAAGTGATAATAGCATCTATCGGAACATCATACTTCTGTAGATATCCAACCACTTCTTTTTACTTTTTAAAAGTTCCTTTAATACCTAGATCTATCATGAACTTCTTCTGAGTGCGTCAATACTAATACATATTTTTCCAACTCCTGAAGTCGAAATCCTTTTTGCTATTTCTTCGGTAATGATGTACCATTAGTATTAATATAACAAAAGAAAACATGTGGTTATTAACAAGTTCAATATATCTAATATGTCAGACTAGAGCTCTCCACCTTCGTGTAACTCTCATAATATTATTTTCATCAAAATTGATTAAATATATCTTTAACTTCATCAAAGGATATTTCGTAAGTTTTTGAATACTTACCACAGGCACTTGTGAACAAAAACTACGCTACAGAGTGCAGTGAAAGGCGTAACTGAAAAATCTACATATATGGATCCCTTATTTCATTTCATTAACTCATCTCCCAATTCATAATGAAAGCTAACTATCATGAATATCAGCATAATAGTTAGCTCATCATAAAGCAATTACTAAATACAGATCTAATTATTCTAAGTTACAACTATGCTATGCTTTTCCTCTTAAGATTAACTATTTTCTGGTATACACCTTTTTAAATTTTCATCTTAACCTACCTCCTCGTATAATAAGTTTGCAGCAGAAAAATCCAGGTTTACAAACTTTTCTGAGTATAGATGTGTGGACATTCTTCTCTGTCCGGAGGATTCTCCTCCACCAAGTGCTGCAGCAGTCCATTTCTCTCTTCTATACGGTTTTACGGATCACATTGCGACCTGACATCGCAGATGCTATAATGCGTTCGCTCAGTGAATCCAGGCTGCATGGTCCCTTCTGTACACTCCCTGCGAGCTTATGCTACTGCTGCGAAAAGCTTAGGCTGGACGATGCACCGATCTATTACACCAAATCTTTGCATCCCGGTAGTTCTAAAAGTCTCCAGCAGGACGTTTCTGCGGACAATGCTCATAACGCGAGGTTTAGACTGGTGTATTGGTTTGGGATAAGCCTGTCCTCTATTTCGCGCCATTCTATGATGAGAGGAGGTGATTAACAAGAAAACCGATTACCTGTCCAACGCTGTTTGTTGGGATTGATATAGGATCCCGGCCCAAATGTTGTTTCTGCCATTGATTTCAGCCAGGATATCACTGTAGCCGTGCCTAATGCCAAAGAAGATGCAGAGACTCTTGAGATCCCTTCTTGTGGACGTTCTTTCCAGTCCACGTAAGGTTCAACCATCTTACTCGTCGGGCTTGGAGGTCCACCCGGATTTTACGGTGTACATATTGCAATTATCTTTCAGCCAGTGATTTGTTGGCACCATTTTGAGGACAGAGGTATACTGTCATCAATCCGAAAAGAGATTGCCAAAGTGCACGAGAATCGACAATTCTATTCTCGACAAGAATGATGGCATTGATTTCACTTTGATCATAGCCGACTTTGCAAAGAGTCGGTCGATATCGAGTATAAAGCCGTGGCGTGGAGCCCATGTCTGGCTCTTCAAAACTTTACAAAGACACCGTTTGCACATCGCTGAATACGTGCATCGCGTGAAAACCTATGTGCTTAACAACATCTTCCTCCAAATTCAGTGAGTTTGCCATCGCTGAGAAAGACCATCCGTTCAGCAACAAATATGGTGCAACCGCGAAGCCATCTTGGAGACAATACGTAACCAATGATGATATCATAGAGGCTTCTGTTGAAGAACTGGTCGAACTCATTGTGAATCACAAAAGCCGTGGACGCATTACTGATCCGGAAGAGCTACCGCAAAGATTTTTAAAAATTGTACTTCAATGGTTCATACCATCTGGACAAGTCATTTGTGAACCGATTACACGTTGTCTATCAGCGATTTCTTTGGTACATCAGAGCTTTTTGAAAAACTCAAAGGCAGGGTGAAAAGGCGATTAATTTTATACGTGCAGGGACTAAACCTGTCGAATATCAGATACTAAGGTAATCCGGGCATAGGTCATCTGTATCTGACTGGTGTACCCTGCTGAGAAGCCGACGCCTATCAAAGCTTTTACCGGCAATGGTGCACTCAACTAAATATTAGGCATCTGGAAGAAAATCAATTCAGGCAACTTCCGTGCAGAAAGATACTAAAATGAAAACAAAGCCGGAAACCGTTACCGCCACGTTGCTATGTCATGAAGCTACCGGAAGCGTTATCAAAACTGCCGGAATATAAATGATAAAAGTTTACTGAGACCTACGCATCCACAAAAAGAGCACTCACGTTGACATCCCAGCAAATTTACATGCTTTTGGACTGCTGGACAAAACAAATCTACTCTCTGGAAAGATTAGGTAATCAATAGAGAAAAAACTTATGTTCTCCATTTCACAAAAAGTTACCCTTTTATCTAAATCTTTTTCAAAATGCCTCTTGACATAACACCAAATTTACTTTCGGTATACATACTATAAGCGCTTAAATTTTGTCCACACTCTTATATGCGTATAAGTATGTCTGTGTTTGGGAATGAAACTCCCATAGCAAAAGTGGGAGTATTTTCTGTCCACTTTTGGTATGGTTCTCAATAATAAATCTATCTACCTTTTCATGCAAAATCAAATTCGGAGGCACTTAATTGCTGAGACAAAATGATTTACTACTGTTTAGTATCTGCTCTGTTGAGTGCACTGGTTGCGTGTTTCGTCACACTTAATGGTGATAACTGAAAAGTCGAAACTAATGTTCTGCCATCAATACGATAAGCCTATCTGTATTTATTCGCGTATAATTGTAATTACTTATTTTAGCTCCTCCCCATACCACTTTTGAAAAAGCCCTCCTTAAAGGGGCTTTTTGTCTTTCCTGGCCTTCATCAAACATCTAATTCTATAGCTCTGAATGTACTTTGACTTACTCTTCGTGTTATCCCCTGTCATTCTATCTAAGGTATAAGTTTTTTCTTCAAGCAAAAATCCTAAAAAATCTCCCCTCAGCGAGCTAATAGAATAGTTGATTGTCTTATCCGCATACTGTATCGCCTTTTCAAAACGATTTGTTTCTTCATAAGCCGAGCATAAGGTAACATAAAGCAACGCCAGAGGTATATAACGATATTTCATATTAACTTTACTTCTTTCGTAAGCCATGACAGTTTTTTCAAGCAATTCTATACTTTTATCAGTCTCACCAATGGCTTCATAGCAGACTGCTATACCATTGATTATAATAGCTTCTGCTCTACTGGGCACAAATCTACCGACATTATCAAGTCCCATTTCTCCTCTTATTATACTAAAGGCTTTTATTAATCTGTCTGCTACTTCATTAACATCACATTGCCTGATTCTTAGATCAAATAGTGCAGACATATACTCTACATATTGCCTGTTCTTCTTATTATCTAAGGGTATCCTCTGCTTTAATTCGTTAAACAGGTGCTCTGCTTCCCCATACTTCTGAAAGGTAGTTAGTTTTGCTATCTCCCTTTCCATATCAAGCAAGCGGAAATCATCAGTTATAATCCTACTTTCTACAGTCTCTGCCTCTATATTAAAATAATCCAGTATTTTTTTGTATTGTTCCCCGCTTAGGCTTAGCCTTACCACATTCTATCCTTGAAATCGTCTTAACATCTATATCCAAATCATCTGCAAGCTTTTGCTGAGATATGCCTCTTATCACCCTTTCCTGCTTAACTATCTCTGAAATAATATTCACATTTCTCTGCTTGTATCCGGTAAGCAAATTAATATCCTTAGTATTCCATTCAAATCCATGTTCTTCATATAAATCTTTCAAAGCATCCCGCATCTTCTTGTAATCTTGGTACAATGTTGTATTTATGTTTTTTTAGATATGAAAAGGATATTCTCCAAAAAGCTTTGATATATTTAGCAAAAAGTCCGTTACCTGTAAGCATTTGCTCTGCCTTTAAGATAACCTTCAAAGCCTCATCAGGTCTATTATTTTTGATATAGCTGTTTCCTACAATCAATGAAACCCTGCCATACAAATTGCACTTTATCTCCTCATCGTAAAAATGTCTCTCAATATAGTCAAGTATTGTAATACCATATGTTTTAAGCAGATTCTCACCCAGTTTTTCTTTATTATTAAGATATAAAGTAAGCAGTATTAGCTCATTTTCTCCTAATAGATAGTTCTCCAGTTTCTCTAAAGAAAACTCAGGCAAGGTTAGTGTTAATGCTTGATAGTAACTTCTGTCAGCCTCTACGAAATCAAGGTATTTTTCTTCAGAGATAAATCCTTTTATCATTTTAATAAACTGCAAGTGTAAAGGGCTTTCTATGTCTGCTAACGTTTCATAGTCCGCAAGTAGTTTGATGCTTTATCATAGCTTTTTATTTTCAATTGCTCCAGTGAGTTTTTCTCTCAGTTCATACAATTCATAGTCCTTTTTCATCCTGCATAAGCTCAACCTTATTATCAGACCTGCCTAACCTGCTTACAATCATATCAAGCACAAAAAAGTCAGCCCCTCTTTCCCCCGCTTCAGTCCTTCTTATAACAGACTCTGAGCAGACTCCTTTTCGCTAATTTTTCTATACTAATGTCTTTGTTTAACACGCTCATATTTAATAAAAGTCCACTATTTTTGCTATATTCACCGATCCTCATACTCATGAGTTAACTTCACTAATATAACCTACCTCTTAAGAGCTATAGTTTCATCTTCTAATCATTACTACCATTATACGCGAAAATATGCCACTCCAAAAGCCCCGCACATATAAGTGCAGGGCTTTTTGAATCTGTGTTCAACTTCTCTCTCTTTTGCAGGTTGCAAGAATCAGGATTGCTCCTACTGGTAGTACAGCCATGTCAGGCATTATCGGGCCTGATGGTGATGTATGTACTGTTTGCGTGATCCGGCTAAAGGAGTACCATCCTCAGTAACCTCATATTCATCTGTCTCCATTTGACTTTTATCTCTCTTACAGCACTTCCTGTTGCGGTAGCACTGTATTGCCGTTACCTTCCTCCGGTATTTGTTTCGTCATAGTATGAAAGCTTTGGTTTTCTGCACTCCCACAGGACTTGTGTAAATGCTGCCAAAATAATCGCTGAAATGAGTGTAAACTGCACTGCACTGCATTTTATACTTCGACACATAAAGTCCCTCCTTCAACTTATTTTTCTTTTATTACCACAATTCATAGCTATAGTCTGCAGCAATAAAAGTACAGTATTTGTGATGTTTTATAACTCCTCACACTTACTTATATCGGCTAATAAGTTAAAAAGTTAACACTTTAGGTCTATTATTTCTGTGCGAGGGAGTAACTGTTACTATTCCCTATCCTCTTTGACGCTTTTCTTTCTGTAAACACAGCCATTAAGAGTAGCTCCTGCTCCAAGCTCATAATACAAAAAGAGTTCCTGCTCCACCTGTTCTTGGAGTCTTTTCTTAGCTCTGTTTTGTATAAAAATGAGACAGAGGGTACCATCATCTTTAAGCACGTACTCTTTTCAGCTTGTCAGGCTTTGTCTTCTTTACAAAATGTCCAAGAGGATAGCCGTCATCATCTATGACAATAATCTCATAACTGCTGTCCGGACTGTTTGGATCCAGAACATTGTCAAAGATTGTAGGTAGGTATGTTAGGATTTGTATTATTGCCAGTATAGGATGTGGCTCTCGTGCTCTCAGCACCGTTCACCGACGGCTTTTCCAGGATCTGACGGGTCTGACGGCTGATTAGGATGTGTAGGGTTTTTACAGGCGTATTAGGCACGCCTGCTTAAGCGGTTTCTTTGGAGCATTTGGTTTATCTTCACTAGGAGGATTTGAAGAGCTTGGGACCATTGGGTCTGAGCCTCACCTCCAGAAGGAGTTGTGATTCACACTCCACCGCTCCTGATTCTGATGTTGACAAGTTGGTTATAGTCGTTCATTACCATCCTGAGTGAGCATGCCATATGAGCCAAGTAACTCTATCATCCTGCCTGCCTGAAGCTCAGTAACTCTTATTCTGTATTCTGTAGGTTTAGCCTATGTCCTTCAGGGCTTTGACTTCTAAGCACATAGTCACCTGAACTTATTCTGTCAACTCAACCTTCCTTCAGCATCTGTCGCCTTGGGTGAGCCGTATACCTGCGCTCCATCCTTTGTTAGCTCAAATTTTGGCCCCAGAGAGTAACTTATCCTTAGCCTGATTGGTCTTGAGTCGCTGAGCGTCAAAGCCCCACTATTCCCTTCCTGTTGAGGACACATTTGCAGCATAGCCTACATCAGACTGCTCTTTACCACCTTTTCAGTCAAGTCTTCAAAAGAGATAGCAGTATCTTACCTCTTCACCCGAATTAATCGGAGCACTGAAATCTGTTGGTGTAAGTAATCTTGTGATTTGCATCACTGTTTGGCAGGTTGATAATGAACTTTCTGCCTGTATCTTCATCTCTAAATATCCTCAGAAAGATTTATCCTTTATTTCACGCTGTGGTATAAACTTACCATTGTCATCTACACTCCCTCAAATATCCTAAGTTATCTCCTGAACACGAGCTCAGAGCTCGTTCTTTTTCTCCTTACCATGATATTGTTACTGCTAGCCATCCTCAAAATGCACCTTTTCACCTCTGCACTATAGGTCTTATATGGTCTGTAAACTATAACTCCCTTATAAAGCCTTTTTCAGCATACTTTGAGACATTTTCATCATAGGTTTTCCAGATGAATTCTTCAGTTTACGTCCACTCCCTGATTGTCAGTTATCTTTACTACTTTCTTGTCTGTCACCGTCATTGGTATCTATCCACTTCTTTTCAGCGTGGTGATTTCCAGCCTTGTTTACTATGATTTTTCCTTTGTTTTGGGTAAGTCACGCACCTTACTCAGGCTTTTATACGCAGCTTAAAAGATTACATATGTCGCATCAAGCTTTGTAAAGCTTAAATATCAGCTTATTATGAGAAGCATCATTTGTAAATGTGCTTTATCCGTGCAAAGGAAAGTGGTGAACCCTCGCAAGTACAGTTGCGTCAGCCTTTGCAGGACATTGCAGCACTTTACCTGCCATAGTATAGAGGTAATCGTTGTTCCCGCTTATCTTAGCAAGTTCAAAGTCCTCAGGGATGATGTCAGTAGGGTAACTGCGCCGAGGTCGCCATCTACATCGATTTACTCCTGCTGCATTTACACTTATTCTGTAGATGATAGACTTATCTTCCCCTGTTATAAAGCCACTGCCTTATTGTCTTTGGCTGTTTTTGCAACATAGTCAAAAGACATCATCATTTATTATATTGTTGCCAGCGGATACAGCCAGATTGCTTTACATCTCTTTGCTGCATCCTTTGAAAGTGCTATAACTTGTTGCATCTTTGTAGTGTTATACTTGGCTTGCATTCAGCTGCTTTCTTCTATAAGGGTTCCATCAGGCTTAAAAGAGATTCACTAAAGTTATCACTGCTGTATCCTTTGGTATCCATAACCTGCTTTGGCTCCACAAGCTTTGACTTAAACTTAACTACTGTCTTTGTCCTATTATCCGGAAGTGCCTCACCTTTTGCAGGTCCATCTTTAATTCAAAGCAAGTGTCCTACCAGCTTATCTGCATTATCCCTTATGAGCATACACTTCATACTCAATCCCTGAGTTATTTTCGAGAAGCGGTGAAGAAGGATCTACCAGCCTTTGATGATTCTGTGCATCTACACTTACAACCTTATCAAAGGTAGTAAGATTTGTTTTAATTGTACTTGCTGTTGTGTCATTTAAGCCCGTTATCTTATAGCCTGTATCCAGTCCCTTTCTGTTTGCTTTTACATCATTGTCAAATATAAAGTATCGTAAATGTAGTAAATATTAGTATCTGCATTTTCTCTTACAAAGTTTGCACTCCACTCGGTTTCAATGCAGCCCTTCTTATCTTGACACCTGAATTCTCCTCAAGTCTTCTATCAGCTTCATTTTCAGTCTCTCCAGGTTCAAGCTCGTATATTTTGGCTATCTTTTTCTAACTTTTTCTTACCGATTTTTGGCAACTGCAGGAACTTGACTCTTTTCATTCACTCCGCCCCAGCCTATGATGGCATCATTCTTAACTCATAATAGTTGTCCTGAAGGGTTAATTCATTAGTAACTATGGTAAGTCTTGTCTTTTTAGTCACGCTTGGGATGGTATACTCATCATTATCAGTACCGGTAGGATTAACGTTATGTTTGGTTTCTGACCAATCTCCTTTAGTTTCATCCCATACCTGATAGTAGCTCTCTTTTCTAGTCTGGAGCAATGTTTCCGATAGTTGAATTAGCGCTTTGTCTTTTAATAGTTACCGTTCCAAGGTTTGCATCAGGCTCATTGAACACAATTCTCCAGTGTAATGCTTTTGTTATCTGCTGATGTAAGCCCTTCCTTCTTTCAAAAGATGAGCTTTACCGTTGCTTTCCATTAGTCTTACTTTCTAACTTTCCATCCTTGTATAGCTCTGCGCTGTTTTTTATAAACCTTGCCATACTTATTCATCATTTGATATATTGGTACTGAATTTAATCACTGCCCTTCCTATGTTAGGAGCAGGTACATCAGATGGCTGTATGGTGTATTTAAGCACCTTATCTGTATAGCTCGGAGTTACTGCCTGTCCATTGATAGTCAGTGAGCCACTCTTATACTCGCCAACCTTTGAAAGGTCGTCACTAAATACATAGTCCATAAGAGCTTAGCTGATAATTAACTGAGCCAAGTATCTTTTTATCGACAGTTACTGTCCAGTCCACAGTTCCGTTAGGAATATTTAGTTCAGCTTTTTTCTCAGTCCTTAGGTCTTCCTTGGTGTCATCTACGTCAACTTCGTAGTCTGAGATCTTTACCTTACCATTACCTGCAGGAGCCTCTAGTTTGTTGACATCTACTCTTAGCTTAACTACTGCTTTTATCTCAATCTCATCCTGGTCAAACATAACAGGAGCAGCTTCTGAGAAATCAATCTAACCTAACCTTACGCTGTGCGTCTGTCACAAAAAGAGTCTTACATATATTCTTACCTCTAATTTCAACAGGACTTAGAGCAATGTCGGGCTTAGTGTACTCTTCTTTACTAAGAACTCCATTAGGCAGTATAAACGGTGCACCAAGTTCATATTCTACATACGAATTATCGGTTATATGATCTGTAGCATTTTTGTCAAATTTGAACTTATCCTTGATTGTAGCCGTAATATCAGTAGTCAAATCTACTTTATTATTACCAGTCTGCGTGATTTCCTGTCCATTTTGGAAAAAAATACCATGTTGTGGTCTAGAACGACCGGAGTATTGGTTACATTATCCGTTGCAGGAGGAGCCGCACTTACATATGAAGGCACGCTAAGTCCTGATAAAACTAATCCGATTATAAGTATGAAGCTTAAAAACTACCTCTATATTTTTCCACATAAATTTCTCCTCTAGTTATCATAGTAAGTCATATTATAGTGATACAGATTATGGTCTTCTTAAGCTGCATCTTCATAAAGACTTGTTTTTAGTAAAAATACATAAATATCATAATTATATATCGGATGATAATCCAAATAATTAATACTATCTCTTGTTTTTCTCAATATTTTGCATATTTGTACATTTACTTTTTATGATTGTTATATAATTAGGTTGAGAATTTTTACTTTTATTTTGTTCGGACCAGAAAGATATATTATGTCTTTTGATGGAACAGTGGTGGCAGGCATAACCTATGAGCTTCGTACCTGCCTTACCGGTGGTTATATTACAAAAGATAGCATCAGCCTGAAAAGGATGCACTTGTGCTTACCGTTAAAAACAACAGAACTCAATATAGACTTTTTATCTGCCAATGCTTCTTCCTCTTGCATACATCACAGAGGAGAGCCGCAAATCGTCCTATGACAGCTCCAAACTTTTGCATGCTTCTAGGAAACATCTGGGAAGTGCTAAAATACTTGACATTTCACAACCCGGGCTTGAGAGAATAATAAGAATAAAGACCGAGCATTTGGATGAGATGGGCGACCTCTCAGTGAAACAGTTAGTCATCAGAGCTAATGGGAAAATCAGCAATATCATCCTCCTTGATGATGAAGAAAAAGGTAATAGACAGTATAAAAGATATGTATCCCTGCTTGTTAGCTCAGTCAGGGAGATACTGCCTGGGAGAAGCTACTTTGTGCCTGAGCAGGAGGGTAGGATAAACCCCTTTGATGCTGATTATGACTCACTTTGTAAATGTGATAGCAGGGAAGCCTAAATGCCATAGGAAAGGCACTTATACCTCACTTACGAGGCTTCTCACCTCAGATAGCTAATGAAATCTGCTCTTTCAGGGCTTGACGCAGACCAGTCTACAGCCTCACTTAAGGTAGAGGAATGTAGATGAGCTTTTTAAGAATTTTAGTAAATTTATAAGTCTCATCCAAAAACGAGCGAGTTTACACCACAATCTACTATGGTGGTAACCTCGAGCCTAAAGCCTTGCTGCTTTTTCTCTCAGCATTTATGAGAATATGGAGAGCAAGACCTTTTCCAGTCTTTCATCCCTCCTTGAGGAGTTCTACAATTCAAAGGATAAGAATGACAGAATGAGGCAAAAGTCAGCAGACCTAAGAAAGCTCATAACCAACGCCATATCGAGGACTGCAAACAAGCTGGATATATTTGCTAAGCAGCTTAGAGATACCGAAAATCAGAGATAAATTCAGGATATACGGAGAACTGATAACTACCTACGGCTATCAGGCAAAGGAGGGAGATAAGGTGCTCACCTGTACCGATTACTATTCAGGTAAGGAAGTTAATATAAGCCTGATACCACCATCCCTGTGATGGCAAATGCCAAGAAATACTTTGATAAATATGCCCGTCTTAAAAGAACTTATGAGGCTGTGATACTCACAGCAGGAGGAGGCTGAGGCTGAATTAAGCCACTTAGAGTCAATCAAGATGTCACTTGAATTAGCAGAAAATGAGGAAGACCTTGCAGAAATCAGAAGAGCTTGAAAGTGCAGGTGCTATGCCAGAAAAACAGGTATAAGCTCTAAAAAGGGTAAGGCAAAGAGGCTAAGGGTACTCCACTTCACTTTGTATCAAGCGACGGCTTTGACATCTATGTGGGGAAAAATAATATCCAAAATGATTATCTCACCTTTAAGTTAGCCACAAACAATGACTGGTGGTTCCATGCTAAAAAATGTGCAGGCTCTATGTCCTCCTTGTGACAAATGGCAGAGAGGTTCCTGACAGAGCCTTTGAAGAGGCGGGAAAGCTTGCCCTTCACTACTCAAGTGTCAATACCTCATCCTCCCTTAAGGGTGATGGAACCAAGCATGACGTGGACTATGTACAGAAAAAGAGGTAAAGAAGCCAAACGGTGCAAAGCCCGGCTTTGTGGTTTACTACACCAATTACTCACTTACACTGATTCTGGATATATCAGAGCTTAGACAGATATAGAGGCAGATATGATAATAGCAGATATGCACACACACTCAGATTTTTCAGGAGATTCGGAAACTCCTATGGAAAAACAGGCTGAAAAAGCCGTTAGACTTGGTCTAAAGCACTACTGCTTTACCGACCATGAAGACCTGTATTACCCCGAGGTTCAGGATGAAAATGGTAATCCCGTCAATATATTTAAGCTAGATGTGCCTAATTATATCGCAAAGATAAAAGAGGTTAAGGCTAATTTTGCCGGAAAGCTAAACATCCTTACAGGCATAGAGCTTGGACTCTGTGATAAGGCTCTGCCTGAATACAGTCAGTTATTAAAGGAATATAACTTTGACTTTGTCATTGGCTCCATCCATCTGATAGACGGAATGGATCCTTATTATCCGAACTTTTAGCTATACTGATGATAGCAAAAATGCTGTGCAGAGGTATTTTACCATAATGCTTGATATGATAACCAAGTTTACCGACTTTGATACCTTAGGTCATCTTGATTATATCTTTAGATACATAAGGGACGAGGCAGGAAACCCCGGTGAATCCCACTATGCATACAGGGAATATGCCAGTCTTATAGATCCGATACTTAAGAGGGTAATCGAGCTTGATAAGGCTCTTGAAGTAAATACTGCCGGATATAAATACGGTCTTGGAGTGCCTAACCCGCAGCCGGAGGTCCTTAAACGCTACATAAAGCTTGGTGGCACAAAAATAACCATAGGCTCAGATGACCACAAACCTGAACATCTTTGCCTATGATTTTAATAAATGCGAAGACCTCTTAAAAGAACTGGGCTTTGACGGATATTATATTTTCGAAAATAGAAAGCCAATAAAAATCAACTTCTAACTATCCTGCCACCGCAGACAACTTCACCTGCCTCGTTGTAGACTATGGTCTGCCCTCTGGGGCAGATACTCTTTTGCGACTCTAAAAACTCTACTCACCCTCTCTCCATCAAAGGAGAGCTTACAGTCACCACCCTTGTGGTTATACCCCTTATCTTTTGCCATATAGGTCTTGTTTGGCAGCTTCAATTTCTTCTCTGGTTTCAGCCATAAAAGTTAACTCTTTCAGCCACTACTCTAGTGCTAAAGAGTCCTTCATTGTCCAGAAAGAACCACCTCGTTAGTCTCAGGTCTTATTTCCTTTACAAACATAGGCTTTGCCAAGGTGATACCGAGCCTTTTCTCTGACCCACAGTATAATGAACTATTCCTCTATGCTCTCCCAAAACCTTGCACATCTACATCTATAAAATTGCCCTTTTTAGCCACAATTCCATATTCATTTTTCAAGATAGGCTGCATAATCGTCCGTCAGGTATGAAGCAAATCTCCATACTATCAGGCTTTGAGGCCACCTCTATTCCTGCCTTTTCTGCTATCTTCCTAACTCTCGCTCTTTTCGTAATCTCCTATAGGAAGCAGGGTTTTCTTTTAACTGTTCCTGTGTAAGAGTTGCAAAGTGCATAGGTCTGGTCCTTTGCAGCTGTGTGTAGAGTTTGCATAGAATATCTCCCATTTGGCAACTGCCTAATCTTTGGCATAATGTCCTGTACTACATAGTCTGCTCCAAACAACTCTGCCCCCTTAAAGAGAGCCTCCCACTTTACCATACGGTTGCAAAGGGTGCAGGGATTTGGCGTTTGCCCATTCTTATACGAAGCTGCAAAATAATCCATTACATTGTCTCGGAATTTCCCTCTTACATCAACTATCTCATAAGGTATGCCTAGATGGCGGGCAACCCTTGCAGCATCCTCCTTTGCCTTGCTTCCAAGACAGCCTCCGTTTACCGTATCGATAGCTCCTTCTGTCCATATATCCATCGTAACTCCGTAGACCTCGTAGCCCTCTTCCTTCAATAGATAGGCAGCTACAGATGAATCCACTCCTCCAGACATTCCAACTACTACTTTCTTTTGACATATTACTCCTTTATCTTCTGTTACATACCGGATTGGTATTCTTGTCTACACCTTTTTTCCTCTATTAGATGCCTGCCGTCTCTTGCAAGCTCGGATATCATCAGGTTGTTAACCGCCTGATTGATACTGTCCGATATCCTCTTCCATACAAATTTGGTTATACAGGTATCAGCACCCTCACAAAAGTCGCCTGAGCCATCTATTTCTGCACAGTCAACCGGGTTTAGGTCTCCTTCAAGTGCTCTAAGCACCTGCCTACGGATATATCTTCTGCCACTCTTGCAAGCACATAGCCTCCCTGGGCACCTCGTAGGCTGTTGACAATCCCTGCTTTTTTGAGCATGGCTATCAGCCTCTCAAGATAATTCTCCGAAATACACTGTCTTGCAGCTATGCTGCTAACTGACGAAGCCTCGTCATGCATAGTTATATCAAGCACCACTTTGAGCCCGTACCTGCCTTTTAGTAGAAATCTTCATTTAAATCTCCTATTTTTACAGGTTCTCCCTGCTATATAAATATCAATAATGCTATGTTTCTTATAAAGCCTGACTTGAAAAAGCGGTTCTTAATAAGGCTCACCCTTCTTCCTATAAACCTCTATCCTAAAGCTTTACAAACTCCTTAGTTATCCTTTTCTTATCAGGAGGGAGGCTGTCTTCAAAGTATGAGAGAAACTCCTCTGCCTGATCTATATTCTGGTATATCCTCTGCTTTATTTCTTAAGCTTTGCTGACTCTGCTTATAAAATACGAGCCAAAGTCTCTCCTCCTACTACATTGCCTCCATGCTGCCTGTAGTATTCGGTAAAGCCCTTAACTTCTCCTACTCTTCCAAGTCCTGCTGCAATTAGTCCAAACCACCAGTCGTGCATCTTAGCCTTTTTATGTGGGCAGAAAGTACCTTTTCTTCAGCTTTTTAGCTCTGCATCCACCAAAGCTCTTGTTAACCATAACAGTTCCTCCCTATGAATTTATTTTTCCATGAGGAGGTAGTAAGGGGCTACTCTTTGGTATTGTCAACCTTTTCAGCCCTTAAAGTACAGAATCTGCCGTCACCTTTAGGGTTTTTCATCTGTTATAGCTACATCGTGAAATACACAGGGCAGGCTTGAGTCTCTTCTATTTCCTGCATTTTGTAGCCAAGGAGCGGCTTTAGTTTATCCTCACCCATACATCATCCTCGGTCAGAAAAACAAAAAGTACTCTGCCTCAGGTGCAAGCTCTCTTGCAACCCTCTTAGTTCCATTAAAGAAATTCCTCTACTCTAAAGTTTCTCTCTGTTCTTTTCAAAAATATATCTTGTCAGGATAGCTTCTACAAACTCCTTAACTATATTCTCGGTATTATCCATAGAGCCGTCATCAAAGATGAAAAAGCTTTCCAGTCCTTACAGTCACCAGCTATTATAGAGCCAATCTGCTCTTTTGATGTATTTTTCGCCGTTATACACACCCATTATTATTGCAATCATTTAAAATAATCCTTATTCATACAGAATTTAAGCACCAGCTTCTTTGGCAGCCTGTCATAGTTCTTGCCAAGCTTATAGCCTATTAGCTGCACCGCTGTGAAATACAAGCTTAGGAAGCAGATAAAACTTCCCCTTCTTTAATAGGTGGAGGGCGGTATCCTTTACAAGCCTGCCACCTTCCTTATATGAGGATACCTTTGAAAATACTTCTCTGTACTCCCTGTGAGAAGCTCCCAAGTCAAAGTTCCTGCTAAACTGCTGCCACAGGCTGTATTCGTGGTAGTGAACCACCCTTGCATCTGCCTTATATACCACCTTGTAGCCAAGCTCCATAACCTTAGCCGCCATCAGCATATCTTCGTTAAACACCGTAGGATGAACAAATCCTCCTGCTTTCTCATAAATCTGCTTTTTGTAGGCAGCGCAGACATCTGAACAAAACCAGGCCTTTATACCCATGGTCTCTATGTCCTCAGCCGTCTTAATCCTGTCTTTGTCAGGGTAATTAAATTCTCTCGTATATCTTTCAATCTCTCCGTCCTTTTCATCAGTTTCCTGTCTGGCGTAAGCTATGGCAACCTTGTCATCACTAAAGGCAGAAAGGAGATTAGCAAATAGCCTGCCATCCTCAGGTCTTTGCATCCTGAGTCATACAGACAAAAATATCAGACTCCAGACATCTTTGCTCCAAGTCTTCTGGTAGCATCCATGGTCAAATTCTGACTTCTTGATATGGGTTACCTTCACAGGCAGTATCTCTTCATATTCTTTTTCCAGAATTTTCTTCCGTGTTGATTATATAAATATTATCAGTACCTTAAGGTCTGGATGAGAATTCCCTTAAGTGAGAGCCTTTAGCTCCTCCCCAGGTTTATATGTAGGTATAATAATATCAAAGGTCATAGTATTCTTCTTTTCTCAGCAAATTTGTTAGCTTTTTTACGTCTGGCATTATAAAGTATAACAAATAGACATCTGTCTGTAAACATGGAAAGAGCCACAAAGCATTGCTGCCTTGTGGCTTTTCCTTGTTTATAGGGGAAGTTTTGTTGGGCAAAGTTATTAAATATATCTATTATCTCTTGAGATTGATAAGCTCTTCAAGAATTGAATCAGTTGTTGTGATTGTTCTTGAGTTAGCCTGGAAACCTCTCTGTGTAGTAATCATATCTGTAAACTGTGCTGCAAGGTCTACGTTTGACATCTCAAGCATACCTGTGCTTATCTTGCCGCCTTCTGAGGTAACGTCTTTTCCAACACCGTCAAATCTACCTGAGTTCATAGTCTCAACGAAGTTACTGTTACCTACAGACTCAAGACCTGCAGGGTTCTTGAAGTTTGCAACTGCAATCTGAGCAAGAAGCTTAAGATCTCCGTTGTCGTAAGAACCGTATATCTTACCTGAGCTATCAATGGAAGCACCCTTTAAGGTACCCTTCATCTTACCCTTACCGTTACCGTCTACATCACCCATGGTTGACTCAATCTTAGATGATGTTGAGCTTGCAAACATTGTCATCTGTGAGAAATCAATCTCGATGTTCTTGAATGGGTTAGGTGACTTACCACCGATATTTAAGAACATTTTCTTAATTTTGGCGTTTTCATCAAGACCTGTTGAATCATAAGCAGGATCTGCTCCGTCAGCAGCAAGGCTCTTGAACTTACCTGTAGTTCCGTCAAATACAGCCATAAATGCAAAGTTGTCAGCAAAAGTAAGCTTGCCGTCTGTTATATCAGGTGCTCCAACACCACTTAAATCCTGCTTTTCTGTGGTAACATTTGCACCCCAGCCTGTAGCCGTATATTCTGTAGTTCCACTGTCATTTGTTGTAGCTGTATAAAGTATAGACTTACCATCTTTAAGTATATCCTTAAGCTCTATGTAGTAAGCATTGTCAGATACTGAACTCTGCTTCATATTAAACTTAGCTGTATACTCATATCCTAAGTTGTCATAGAAGTTAGTCTGGAAGGTACGGCCTGCTGAACCTGATGCAAGCTGTGTATCAGTCTTATCTATGTTTCCTGACATATAAGCTGCTGTTGTAGCTTCTGGATCTGTATACATATTTTCAGGTGCCATTATATTAAGGTTAGATACAGGGCCCGGCTTAGTCTTTGTCTTGTCATCAGGATCTACCTGCCATCCCTGAACCTTAGCTCCGTCTGAAGTAGTAAGTGTACCGTCAGCATCTACTGTAAAAGCACCATTCTTTGTAAAATAAGTTCTTCCCTGCATTCTTAGTAATAAAGAATGAATCTCCTGTAAGCATACAGTCGAATGCATTGTTAGTTGCCTGAGAACCGCCTGCTCCTGATATATTCTTAGATATAGCAGAAACTCCTGCACCAAGACCGATCTGCTTTGAGTTAATACCTGCTACATCTGATTCCTTGTTAGGGCCTGATGAAGACTGAGTAGTCTGATAGAAAACATCAGAAAATACTACTGAACTGGACTTAAATCCTACTGTATTAACATTTGCAATATTGTTACCAATAACATCCATCTTGGTCTGGTGTACCTTAAGTCCTGCAACACCAGAAAAAAGTGATCTCATCATAATAAATGACCTCCATATTAAACTTTTATTGTTTTGATAAGTGTTTCATCTGTCATTCAGAAACAAAAGCCTCCATAAAGGTCCGGCTTTAGCTTATCACAGCTCCATCAATATTTGTGAAAATCTTATCTTCACTATCTCCTACAGCAGTTACTACTGTGTTGTTTTTACATTTACTATAAATGCAAGCTCATCAACTACTATAAGTGATTCTTTGATTCCCTTCTGCCTTGCTCTGTCAGTTCCTTCTGAAAGTCTTAACATCTGTTCATTTGAAAGATTGATATTACGACTGGCAAGTCTCTCATTGGCATGCTTTTGAAAAACTTGAGTGTTCCTTCGTCTTTTTGAGCCTGACTTAGAAGTACGTCTCTAAAAGCTATTTCCCTTAAGGGCAGCCGCATCTTGGTTTTTGTTTTTCCTGCTTGCCAAGATATTTACCTCTAATCTGCTCAATGGAGCCCAAACTTCCATTATTTATATTCACATCCTCACCTCCACAAAGATAATATCGGCTAATCTATGTTAAAAGTTAACACCTTTTAACACTACTCCAAAAATATTTTTCATAGGAAATATTATTGCAATCTCCTATGAAAAACTCTTGGGATTATTTCTGACTGTCAAAACTATTCGTTATTCGTTCATTTTCATAAAAGTGACTATATACTCTTGGAGCAGGTAGGGACATATTTCCTTATATAATTAAGGGGTTGTTGTATCTGCAGGCTTTGCAGCTTCAGGAGCCGCTGGTTTTGCAGGCTCTGTCTGATTAGTGGTATCTGCAGGTTTTGCTGGTTCAACTGGCTTTGTCGGTTCAACAGGCTTTGCAGACTCTGCCGTCTTTGGAAGATCGCCCTCTGATATAGTTACCGATAGACTGGTATTGCTATGTGTTCCAAAGTCATTGTTAAACTTAACATCTATCTGATAATGTCCCTTCTTTAAGTCCTTAAATGCATCCGGATATACATTTACAATACCGTCTCCGTCAATAGTGAAGTTCTTAGCAGGTATGTCATTGCCGTTTATACTAAGTGCAAGACCTGTAGCCTTTCCCTGCGCCTTGTCCCATATGTACCTGAAACTTCATCACTTCAGGGTGGTCTTTATTAAACTTCAAATCCTTGTTCTCGACCTTAGGAATCACATTGCCCTTTATATAGTCAGGGTTGATGATTGACTGAAGGTCTGATGACGGATAGAGATTGCCGTCTATTGACAGATATGACTTGTTGCCCTTAACAGATACAAAGTCAACCTTTCCGCTTATTGTGGATTCTTTGCCATCAGCATTCTTGGTGGCTACTATTACATCCTGACCAATTAGGCCAAAAGCCTGCGAATTGGTCATTACAGCATTCATGTTCTGCATCTGCTCAAGTGTAGAGTAGGTAGCAAGCTGAGATACCCACTCGGTATTACTCTGTGGCTGCATAGGATCCTGATTCTCCATCTGTGCAACGAGAAGTTTAAGAAACGAATCTTTACCAAGCTTATTTAGCTCATCAGCAGTTTTAGTTTTTTCTATATTGTTGGTCTTGCTAATAACACCATCTATTACCTGTGCCTGAAGACCCTGGTCAGTTCTTGTAGAACTATAATTAGTATTAAAATCGCTCATATTCTACCTTTCTATAATTATGCACCGAGGTTAATATTGCTTCCTGTATCTCCGTCAGTATAAGCTCTAATTGCCTCCTCAGGTGAAGTCATCACATAATCTATTCCTTCATCACCGTCAATTGCAAAAGACCTGTTTCTTTTGCCGGAATTCTTTTTGCCTTCTTCACCTGTATTCTTTCCCTGATCGTTACTTCCAATTCCATTTTCGCTAATCATGAAAGAAACCTCTGATACCTTAAGTCCCTGATTTTCAAAATTTAATTTAAGATCTGCAATCTGGCTCTCAAGTGCAGCCTTTGCCTGTGCATTTTCCACCCTAAACTCTGCCTGTAATATACCATTTTTAGAGGATACATTTACTGCTACCTTGCCAAGCATGGCAGGTGTAAGCAGAAATTCAAGACTTGTCCTATCAGGTGCGTGTAAGTTCTTTATCTGGCTTGTAACCTGATTAAGTATGTCTCTTGCTGTAGTTCCCTCAGGCAGTGAGTTGGTTCCTTCAAGCTTTTCTATATTTGCGCTAATATTGTCAAATAGGTTCTGAGCAGGAGCCGAAACTCCTTCTACTGCGGTAGTCTGATTGTTCCCGCGTGAATTAGAACTGCTCTGTTCAAATCCTGACTGAGTATGTGCACCTGCCACCGCATTTTTATCTGCCATAGCAGAAAATGCAGCAAGTTCTTCTGCGCTGCCGGTCTCATCTACTTCCTTGCCGGAAGTCTCATCCTCCTTGGGTGCGGCAGTTTCTACATTCTCGGCCTTTACAAACTTTGTAAGGAGCTCATCTGTTTTAACCGCAACCTCCTCAGGTATGACTATTGTTTGCGGTATCTGCGCTTCATCTGTGACTCCTTCTGTCATTCCGGAAGTCATTTGCCCCATCTCAGCAAGGTGAGCATTTATTATATCAGATATGTTTCCCAAATCCTTAAATGCCTCATCATTTGTGAGTATAGCTGAAATATCCGTAAGTCCGTTAGCTTCAGTAACAAGACCTTTCCAGCTGTTAATGTCCAGCAAATCTGCAGATGTTAAATTGTTAGTGGCAATATAATCTTTGACTGTAGTTTCATCAATTCCTGTATTATTAGAAATCTGAGTAAACATACTTGCAAGTATTGCCATTAAAGACTTTGCCTTTTCATCCTGCCCTTCACCACTTTTTGTCTCTTCGACAGCCGTTTCAAGCGAACTATCCTTTGTGGTCTTATAACTATCATCTTTCGCCTTATAAGCCTCGTTTTTCTTGTCAGTATTCATCTTGTCATTTGGCTTATTAGTTGTCTGATTGCTATCAGCCTCTACCTTGCTGTCTTCCTTGTAGTACTTTTCAGAGACTATGCTGTTGTTTCCCTTAGACTCCTTGGCACCGCCCTTAGATGCTGATGCAGCACTCTCTTTACCTAAGATGTCAGAGAATGAGCCATCCGCTTTGACGGACTGTACTTTAGCTTTAGAAGAAACCGCCGGTGAAACAGCATTAATCTGAGCTGTTACCATAAAAAATCTCCCTTCTATCCGTTATACACAGGGCATATAATATACCCTACAACTTATATCGGATCAAAGGGAGTAAAACTTAAGTTTATCTTGATTGCATTATTGAAATTTTTTTCGTTATCTTGGCAGCCATATTTGTATCCATCTTAGCCAGTATGGCTCCGGCATCTTTAGTCTTCATATGAAGTAGAATATTGGCAACCAAGTCAAGGTCTCCACCCATACCGTTTAATATGGCTGCTGCTTCCTCCGGCTTCATATTCTTATACATTTCAGCCTGTTCTATAAGCTTCTTTTCAGTATCCTGCTGTTCAACCACCTGCCTGTATATCTCAGCGGCATTATCGGGATCTATAGATTCATAGTATTTCTTGTATTCTTCAGGATCAGGTGCCTTATCGTTAAAGACCACCTCTTTGTCAAACTTATCCTTCTCCTTCTGAAACTGGAGCTGATTCTCTTCAAAGGTCTTGAGCCTTGCAACCTCAGCCTCCAGCTGGGCAAGGTAATTAGCATTGCCTTTCTTGGTTCCGTTTGCTGCAGCAAGCTCGGCTTCAAGCTCACTTATTCTATCCATTGCCTCAGGAAGATTTTTGTAAGGATAGTTATTCTCCTCTGCCGCCTGCTCATCAGGAATATCAGGTAATATCTGATTTATGCCCGGTATGTCTTTAAGCATTGGCCTAAGCACAGTGGAGCCAAAGCCACCCACATCATACTTTATAAGAAGGGCAAATATAGCAAGCCAAATGGCTACAATGAAAAGCACGATAATGATGGTAAGTATCCTGCTAAATATGCCTTCTTTTTCCTCACTTTTTTTCTTCTTGTCTTTCTTTTTTTCCTTAGACTGGCCTGAATCCTCTACTTCATCCAGATTATCAAGCTCATCCATCTCATCTATATCAGCCATCTATCCTCCATTTTTCTGAATTTACATCAGATCCATACTTATAAGCTACAAGCTCGTCTACCATAGCAGCTTCCTCGTATGCGACTTCTTTTACAAATCTGTTAAAATTCCGTTCTCTAAAGCTTTTTTCCTGAATCTTTCTCTCCTTCATAGCCTCACCCATCTTGTCCTGTTCTATGGCAACCTTGCCGCGAGCCTTTTTACTTCTATCTTCTGGCGGCTGATAACATCATCCATGCTCTCATAAGCAAGGGTACTCATCCTTATTTTATGGACATTTAGCTTATTTTTACAGGATTCACGCAAGGCTTCCTGGTATTCATTTTTTCTTTCATATAAATCTTTAAGCTTGTCCTCTTCCTCATTTAGGTTGATTCTGGCTGCAGCCAAATCCATTTTCTGCTGTTCTTCAAGCTTCATCTTCAGTTCCAGGATGTTTTGCATCCTATACTTAAATTTCGCCATATTTCACCTTATTCTTTAATTGATGTTTCCGGGATGGGATAAAGACTTATTCAGCCTCGGCAAATATCGACCTCAGCCCCTCTATCTCATCTTCAAACAAAAACTTTTCATCGGTACTCTGCATTAAAAATGCATTTACTTCCTTAATCTTACTAATGGCAAAATCAATATCAGGGTTGGCTCCTGCTTTGTACGCCCCTATATTGATAAGATCCTCCGCTCCGTTATAGGTAGCCATTACTGTCTTCATCGTACCTGCAAGTCTCTTATGCTCCTTGGTTACAATGGATGACATACATCTGGAGACGCTCTGAAGTACGTCTATGGCAGGATAATGGTTCTTCTGAGCCAAGGCCCTTGAAAGGATGAAGTGCCCATCTAGTATACCTCTTGCGGTATCAGCAATAGGCTCATTCATATCATCACCGTCTACAAGCACTGTGTATAAGCCTGTAATCGATCCCTTGTCTCCATTTCCCGCTCTTTCAAGGAGCTTAGGCATCTCAGAATACACACTTGGAGGGTATCCTCTGGTTACCGGAGGTTCGCCGCTCGCAAGACCTATCTCTCGCTGAGCCATAGAAAAACGTGTAAGCGAGTCCATCATAAGAAGCACATCCTCACCCTTGTCTCTGAAGAATTCCGCTATCGCAGTAGCAGTCTTTGCAGCCTTCTTTCTGATAAGAGCGGGCTGGTCAGAGGTAGCCACAACAACTACGGAGCGTTTCATACCCTCTTCTCCAAGGTCACGCTCTATAAATTCCCTAACCTCCCTGCCTCGCTCTCCTATGAGGGCGATTACGTTGATGCTTGCCTTGGTATTTCTTGCAAACATACCCATAAGCGTACTCTTGCCTACACCTGAACCGGCAAATATACCCACTCTCTGCCCTTACCCATAGTAAGGAGTGAATCTACTGCCTTTACTCCAAGAGGGAGAACTTCCTCTATCATCTGCCTTGCGAAGGGATCAGGAGGCATAGCCTCAACTGAGTAGCTGTCCTCTTTCTCAAAGGTCCCATCAGATGCTATAGGCCTTCCCAGTCCGTCTACAGCCATTCCAAGCATATCGTAGCCTACTGCAACGTGAAAAGGAGCTCCTGTACTTTCAACAAGGCTCCCTATACCAACACCCTCAACATCTCCATAGGGCATCAGCAAAATACGGTTATCTCTGAATCCAACCACCTCTGCGTAGGTTCCCTTGCCGGATTTATTATTGGAATATATTATACATAAATCATTTATATTGGCACTAGGCCCAAGGGATTCAATTGTAAGCCCTATGAGCCTTGTAACCTTGCCGTACTTTTTTTCCAGTGGCTGGTCTAAAAGGGAATAATACTTATTTACGTTGAACAATACTATTACCCTCCTATCATTTTAATCATCCTTCTTTTTGCCTCCTCCTGCAAGAAGCCTTATGGAATTGACAAGAGTTGTAAGTCTTGTATCAAGTCCGGTATCAATAACACAGGAGTCAGTCTCTATCTTACAGCTGTTAAGAGGAAGAACCGGATCCGCTATTATCTCTATATTTTCACGGTCTCCCTACTATCTCTTATGTAACTTTCTCTGGTGCTTACATACTCATACTGCTCCTTAGGGTACGTGAATGACATAAAAGCGGCTGGAGTCTGCATTATTTATAGCAGCTACAAGCATGTTATATATGACAGCCTCGTACTCGTTAGCAACTATTCCTGTAAGCCTCTCAACATAATTGATTACAAGCTCTGCAAATATAGGCTCAAGCCTTTCTATCTCTGCATCCATTTCTTCCCTAAGCTTTGCTTTTTCGTCCTCAATCTCAAGGAGCTTGTTCTCATATTCTTCCTTAGCCCTAAGCTGTCCTTCCTTGTAACCTTCCTCAGAGGCCGCTTCTCTAAGGCTTTTCTCCTTTATTTTGGCTTCTTTTACAGCCTGATTCATTATCTGCTTTTTCTGCTCCTCAGCCTCTTTTATAATCTCAGCAGCACGCCTCCTTGCCTCCTCCTCAATCTCCTCAGGAGAAAGCTTTGGCTGTTCTTCTACTGCTATTTCAGGCGAAACTTCAGCCAAAGGCTCTATCTTTCTTACTTCAGGCTCATTTGATGCCATTTCTTCCTGTTCTTTAACAAGATTTGAAAAATAAGAACCAACCCTTTGAATTAGAGTCTATTACAAAGCTCGAAGCTTCTTCTCTGGCTCTTGAGCCTTTTATAATATTAGACAATTATCTCGTCTCCTCCACCACGTGAAATAATAATTTCTCCTGAATCTTCAAGCTTTCTTATGATGTTAACAATCTTCTGCTGTGCCTCTTCCACATCCTTAACACGCACAGGTCCCATAAATTCCATCTCTTCCTTTATCATAGAAGCAAGGCGCTTTGAAAGGTTGGTAAATATAGCAGTCTGAACCTCTTCGCTTACATTCTTTAGAGAAATGGAGAGGTCGTTGTTGTCAACATCACGAAGTACACGCTGAATTGACTTGTTGTCAAGCAGCAGGATATCCTCGAATACGAACATCTTCCTGCGGATCTGGTCAGCAAGCTCAGGTTCTTCAATTTCAAGAGTCTCCATAATATGCTTCTCTGTACCACGGTCAACTGTGTTGAGGATTTCAACAATACTGTCCACACCACCAACAATAGTATAATCCTGATTGACAAGAGAATTCAGTTTCTTTTCAAGCACGTCTTCCACTTCCTTTATAACATCAGGAGAAGTCCTATCCATAGTAGCTATACGCCTTGCAACGTCAGGCTGCTTCTCAGGTGGGAGTGAAGACACTACCGCAGCCGCCTGTGATGTTGGCAGGTAAGAAAGTATGAGTGCTATGGTCTGAGGATGTTCGTCCTGTATAAAGCTTAAGAGCTGTGATGCGTCTGCTTTTCTTACAAATTCAAAAGGCCTAACCTGTAAGCTTGCAGTAAGCTTACCAATAACTGTCTGGGCCTTGTCTGCTCCAAGAGCCTTCTCAAGAAGGTCTCTCGCATAACCGATACCACCTTCTGAGATATACTGCTGAGCCAAACAAATCTCATAGAACTCATCTAAGACAGCATCCTTTATATCCGGAGCCACACTTCTTGTATTGGCTATCTCAAGTGTAAGCTCCTCTATTTCTTCATCTTTAAGATACCTAAACACCGATGATGATTTTTCAGGTCCGAGTGCAATCATAAGGATTGCACCCTTTTCAATACCTGTATATTCGCTATAAGTCTTGTTAGACATTATTTACCCCCATTCATCACTCAGCCAGTTACGAAGGAGCTGAGCTGTAGCCTCAGGATTCTCATCAACAAACTTCTCTATCATCTTTCTGGTCTCGGACTTATCAGAGAACTCAATATCGTCAAGTGACTGATTCTCCTTAGTTGTAGCAAGAAGCTGCTCAACAGAAAGTTCAGGTTCAAGTTCGACAACCTCAACAGGTGCAAGTCCCTTAAATACTACAAAGATGAGGAGAGCAACAATGAGAATTGCTAATACTAACATAAGTATGTTGGTAAATGTGAAGAAGCTTCCTCCCTCTTCAGGCTGGAATATAGGTACCTGCCAGGCCAGTATCTGAATATTAGCCTCAGGAACTCCCGTAGCCCTTGATACAAGGGTTATCACATTTGCCGGAACTGTAAGTTCTGTGGCAGCCTGATTGGCAAACATAAACTCATCAAAGGTTGTGCCGTCAAGCTGTCCGTTCTTCTTCATCTCTGCTTCATTGTAGTTCTTATAGGAAATGAGAGTTATAGCAATCGAAGACTCATTAGCCTTGATTGCGCCCATGGCAGCCTCTGTATTGGTTACCTTTTTATTTGGCAAATAGTCGTTTTCGGAGATTGCCACATTGCCCTTGGCGTTTGCGCCATCCTGAACCATGTAGTCTGTCTCACTGTTTGCATCCGTTCCCGGAGTTCCTCCGTTACCGTTGGAATTCTGGGCATCATAGGTATAGTCGTGTGACTTAAGTCCCTGCTCAGCACCCTCAGCAGGTGTATATTCAGTATATACAGAGCTGATTTTATTCATGTCAAATGCAAAATTGGCTGCTACCTTTGCATCATCATAGGCAGGAAGCCCAACGAGCAGCTTGTATATCTCCTCTTTCTTCACTCCGGTGACATTTTTCTCATAATCACTTATTGAGTTAATGCCTCCACTAAATACATCATTATCTGCACCATTAAAAAGCAGATTGCCATTTTGATCTGCTATGGTTATCGCCTTTGTGCTGTCATTACCTACAGCTCCTGCAAGAATATTCGCAATAGTCTTTGCATTCTCCTGCTTAAAATCACTGGTTACGGTAAGAATAACACTTACTGAAGTGTCCTTAGTTTCGGCAAAAAGAGTATTACCTGTGGTCGGTGATGTGATTGAAACAACGGCATTCTCGATATTGTCCATATTTAAGAGAACCTGTTTCAACCAATCCTGTTTATATATATTGGCTTTTAGCTTCTTTTCACTTTCTGTAGTCGAAAAGCTGTTGTCAAAAAGTTCATCGATTGACATCCCAATTGACGGAATATCATTCTTAGCTAGCACCAATAAGGCATTAGAATAATCTTTTTCATTTACCGATACTGTCAGTGCATCTGATGATAGATCATAAGAAATCCCGTTATCCGTCAGGAGTTCGGTAATCTTTGCTGTATCAGCGGCTTTCTCAGCCCTGACCAGTGTCTTCATTACCGGTCTTGTGACAAAGTAGGATACCAATATGATTGCAAGAAAGACACCCACGCCCACAGCTATCATCAGTATTCTCTGAACAGGCGAATATTTATTCCAAAATTCTAAGAATCTTGCCGGAATCTTTCTCAATCGTTCTAAAAGCGTATTCATCTACAATCTTCTCCTCAGCAGTATATAAGTTAAATTAGAACTGAAGATTCATTATCTCTATATGCACTCATTACTGCATTCCTAATGGCTACCGTATATTGTAGGGAAAGATTAGCTTTTCTCTGAGCCACCATAAGGTCCGCTATGTTGTCTGAATTGCCAAGCGCAAATTTCATTTCTTCCTGTTCCGCTGCGTTAGTGAGGTCATTGGTTTGTTTAACCATGTCAAGAGCTGATTTGAATATACTTTCAAATCCTTCTGTACTTCCCTGTACTATACCGGCCTCAGAACTCTTAGTATTAACACCGTTAATATTTTTAAGTGGAACTAAACTACCTATTGCAGCAATATCCATTACAATCATCTCCAATATAATATAATTAAATTACGGTAAACTTAGCTGATTACTGGCCTCCGCCCATTTCAAGCGCCTTTAATATCATATTTTTAGTCGCATTGAAAGCGGTTACATTTGCTTCGTAAGATCTTGTAGCATCTATCATATCAGTCATTTCCTGAACTGTATTCACATTAGGATACTCTACATATCCATCTTCATTTGCATCAGGATGTGAAGGATCGTATACAAGCCTTACAGGGCTCTCGGTATCAGTGTATATCTTTGATACCTTTACTCCATTGCCAACTCTTCCTGCAGTCCTAAGAAGAATCTGTGAAAAGCCTGTTACATCTTTTTCAACGAATACTACATTTTTCTTCTGTATACATGGCCATTTTCGTCTCTTGTAGTATTTATATTAGCAATATTCTGCGCAATTATATCTGTTCTAAGCTGCTGTGCAGTCATACCTGTTGCGCTTATATCCATAGCTCCAAAAACTGACATTTCCTATACCTCTCTTTTTATAATATCTCCAATACTAATTTTACTGGCTGGTTGAAGTCAACGCTATCTTAAGTCTGGAAAACTCCTGTGTCATAGAATCTAAGAGAGTATAATATCTAAGCTGGTTCTCCGCCAGATAAGTATTCTCTGTATGGATGTCTACGTTGTTTCCGTCAGCTCTATAGCTGAGACTTGAATAGTCTGTATAAGCAATGCCGTCAAGTCTGTCGAGGTCTGTGTTAGCGACCCTGCTTCTAAGATTGCCTCCTCTTATAAGTTCCATTGCAAGATAGGACTCAAACTGCACATCCTTGCGCTTATATCCCGGGGTGTCATTATTGGCGATATTATTCGAAATAATATTATTTCTCATCCAACTGGCATCTGCTGCCTTTCCCAGGACATTGATAAAATTATATGCATCCGATGCAATCATAATCATAACTCCTATACTATATACGTTTATATACCATTAAGGGTAAAATAGCACATGCCAAAAACGCATAGATATAGACATGCTAATTGTACCCTAACATATCTATTATAATATATTTTCTCAAAATTACAACCTAAAATGGAAATTGTTTTAAAATATACAAAGGGATTTAGTAAAACCAAATCCCTCTGTACATAAATACCTTTATTACTTGTTTTTAACCTTGGTTAATTCATCAAATACTACATCATTAAGCACCTTTATGTAGGTACCCTTCATACCCGAAGACCTCGACTCGATTACTCCCGCACTTTCAAACTTTCTAAGAGCATTTACAATAACCGATCTTGTGATTCCGACTCTATCAGCCACCTTACTTGCAACCAAAACACCCTCGTTGCCGTTTAATTCACTAAGAATATGGGTAATTGCCTCAAGCTCTGAGAAAGAAAGAGTATTTACAGCCGACTTAACAATCTGAATCTTTCTGCTCTCTTCGGCATTTTCTTCATTGACAGACCTCATAATCTCAAGTCCAACTACTGTAGTACCATATTCTGCAAGGATAATGTCGTCAATGTTGTAAGGTTCTTTTAACTTGTAGATAAACAGTGTTCCAAACCTATCACTGGCTATATCTATAGGAATGATTATAGCCTGATAATCATTAACTTCCTTGAATTCAAAGCCCAAGGTAATGAGGTTAACATTTTCTTTTGTTGACAGGATACTAAGCAGTCTCTCATTAAGGTCACTGTCTATATATGAGCCGACATTGTCCTTGATCAGTTCCCGGATAGCAGGAATGTCATCTCTGTTCTTAATTCCTAAAACCTTTCCCTTTTTGCTGAGTACGATGATATTTGAGTCTAGAATCTCGCTTAACACCCCACAAATATCATTAAAAACCACCATACGAGAATCATTGTTGTGAAGTAACTTGTTGATTTTTCTGGTCTTATCCAATAACTGAACACTCATTTTTAGCCCTCCTGATGTTCTCTAAAAAGAGATAAATTGAAGTTTACCATTCATTCAATATTGTTTTATGAAAATATAAAATCTATCTCATGAAAGCAAATTTAGAATGAATATGTTTGTACACAATTATTGTACCACACAATTGTATTAATAATCAAGATAAATTAATTAATTGCTTAAATTATTAATTTATTTGACCTCTACAAAAAGCATTTATTAATAGTATCTTATAAATTTTTTTAGCACTTCAATTCTGCTAAATCACACAATTTTAAGTACTTTAAAAGCCCTGAAAACTGCAATTGTCATTCAGAGTGATGGTATTATTTATCCGCGTTTAGGAACTTCTCCTGCAACTTTCTGACATTCCTTATTGGCACATACGAGCTTTCCACCTTTTTCAATAGTGTACGAGCCACACTCAGAACACTTTACCTCTGAAGGCTTCTGCCAGCTGATAAAATCACAGTCAGGACTCTTTTCGCAAGAGTAGAAAGGTCTTCCCTTCTTTGTCTTTCTTATAACAACCTCAGAGCCGCATACAGGGCAGGCTATGCCAATCTTTTCAAGATAAGGTTTGGTAAATCGGCAATCAGGAAATCCCGGGCAGGCAAGGAATTTGCCATGAGGACCATATTTAATAACCAAGTTTCTACCGCAGTTAGGGGCAGATTTCATCTGTAACCTCATCCTGAATCTCGATTTTCTCAAGGTTTTCTTCTTCTCTTTTGACCTCCTGCTCCAAGTCCGGATAGAAGTTACGTACTATCTCCTTCCACTTGATATCTCCCGCCTCAACCTTATCAAGAAGTCCTTCCATAGTTGCAGTAAAGTTGGTATCTACTATCTCCGGAAATGCTGCTACCATTATTTTATTTACTATAGTGCCGATTTCAGTAATGTAAATTGCCTTATTTTCCTTAACCACGTATCTTCTGGCAAGAATTGTGGTAATTGTAGGTGCATAGGTACTAGGTCTTCCTATGCCAAGCTCCTCTAAGGTCTTTACAAGCGAAGCCTCGGTAAAGTGTGCCGGAGGCTGAGTAAAATGCTGAATAGCATCAAATTTATCAAATTTTAGCTCAGTCTTTTCATCTATGCTTGCAGATATGCTGTCCTCTTCCTTCTCAAAATCAGCTTCTACATAGACCGACATAAAGCCGTCAAACTTAAGCTTGGATGCCGAAGCAGTAAATATATACTTGCCTGCAGCTATCTTTACACTCTTCATGTCATATATAGCAGGCTTCATTCTGCTTGCTATGAAACGCTTCCAAATCAGGGAATACAGCCTGAACTGGTCTCTTGAAAGAGACTCTTTTACAATGACAGGAGAGAAATCAGTATATGCAGGTCTTATAGCCTCGTGAGCATCCTGAATCTTCTTGCCCCTATTTTTAGCCTCCTGTGACTCTGCAAGGTACTTACTTCCATAAGCCTTATCTATATATTCTCTGGCAGCCTTATCTGCTTCATCAGAAATTCTGGTCGAATCAGTACGAAGATATGAGATAAGTCCCACAAGCCCCTGTCCTTTTATCTCAACACCTTCATAGAGCTGCTGAGCTATACGTATGGTCTTCTGTGTAGAGAAGTTAAGGCTCTTTGAAGCCTCCTGCTGAAGAGTACTGGTTGTAAAAGGAAGAGGTGCCTTTCTCATTCTCTCGGAATTCTTAATCTCAGTAATCTTGTAAGAAGCCTTCTTAAGCTCCTTAATTATCTTGTCCATCTGGACCCTGGAATTAATAGCTAGCTTACCAGTCTCATCTCCGTAGAACTTGGCAACTACAGGCTTCTTAACTCCCTTAGCTAAAAGGTAAGCGTCCAAAGTCCAGTATTCCTCAGGGATAAAGTCATTAATCTTTTCTTCCCTGTCATATATAAGCTTAAGTGCAGCAGACTGTACTCTTCCTGCTGAAAGTCCTCTCTTTACCTTCTTCCAAAGAAGTGGACTTATGCTGTAGCCCACCATTCTATCTAGCACACGCCTTGCCTGCTGTGCATCCACAAGGTCCATATCTATATCCCTTGGGGACTTTATAGCATTTTTAACTGCTGTCTTCGTGATTTCATTAAAAGTAATTCTTTTATATTTTCCTTCTTCAAGCTTAAGAGCATTGACAAGATGCCAGGAAATAGCCTCACCTTCGCGGTCCGGGTCAGTTGCAAGATAAACTTTATCGGACTTTTTTACAGCCTTTCTAAGAGTCTGGAGCAAGTCTCCCTTCCCTTATGGTTATATACTTTTGGTTCATAATCATAGTTCAACATCGATTCCCATCTGACTCTTTAGGCAAATCTCAATATGTCTCTGATGGAGCTAATAACTTCACAATTTGTACCAAGGTATTTTTTAATCGTCTTTGCTTTTGCCGGTGATTCAACTATTACCAAATACTTAGACATCCTATTCTTCCTCTCTTAAATGCTTATATCATATGATGACGGAACTGCTATAAAGTACTCAAAGCTTGTCCGCCTCACATATCCCTTAAATTCCAGTCTGAGTAGTATAGTAAAAAGCTCTCCTTCATCAAGTCCCGTTTCAGATAAAATTTCAGAAATATGCTTTGGTATCAAACAGAGGGTAGAATACACTATTTTTTCGTTGCTTTCAAGTATTAAATTTTGAAGGCATTCCTGTTTAGCGTTTAAAATGGGAAAATCAAAGTCCTCAAGTATATCATTTACATCGCTTACAAGCTTGGCTCCATACTGAATAAGTTTGTTTGTTCCCCGACTAAGAGGCTCCTCAGTCCTTCCAGGGAGGGCATATATATTTTTCCCCTGCTCAAGTCCCATATCTGCTGTTATTAAGCTCCCGCTTTTCTCTCTGGCTTCTACCACAAAGACTCCATCAGATAGTCCGCTTATTATGCGGTTTCTTTGAGGAAAATTCGCCCTCATCGGTGTCGTTCCTATAGGAAATTCGGAGATTATTCCTCCTTTTTCTACGATAGACAGATACAGCTCTATGTTGTTTGCCGGATAGCAAATATCCACTCCTACAGCCGAGGATAGTATGGGTTTTGCCTTTTTCTCCTTTTAGCGCACCGTTATGTGCAGAGGAATCTATTCCCCAAAGCCATACCTACTCACCACGCTTACTCTGTTATTAGATAACTCCTCGGATATTTTCCCTGCATAATACAAGCCTTTCTCTGTAGCATCTCTTGAACCAACTACACTTATTATTTTTTCTTCATTATTGGGTAAGCCACCCTTATAAAAGAGCCCTATAGGTGATGAACAGATATTTCTCAGCTTGTCAGGGTAGTCTTTCTTAAAATAATGAGTGTACTTTATTCCCTTTTCTACCATGTTCGCATACTTATCTTCTATTTCGGACATATTAGAGAGAAACCTGAGCCTTTTCAAGCTGTTTTTCTCCCTATCCTTTGATATTGCCATACTTTCCCTTGCTTATGGCATAGTGAGCCTCAGCTAAGCTCCCAAAGTTTGCTTTCAAGTATGTCAAGTTTTATCTTGGCTATATGTCTCCAAGGAGAGCCAAAAACATAAGTAATTCTTCTCTCATCCCCAAAACCTCTCAATCATTTTCACGATAATGATAGCTTCTGCCACTTCAAACTCCCCAACCCTCAGCATTTTTGCCTCATATCCGCTATGGTTCTTGCCACCTTAAGTACCCTGTAATATCCTCTAAGGCTCAGATTGATGTTTTTTTATATGCTTCTTCAAGGAGGGCTTTTGGTCTTTTTGGTCAATCTTACAGAATTCATCAGTCATCTTAGAATCCATCTGAGAGTTAAAATGTATAGATTCGTGCTCAATCTCTCCTCCTCGGATGTCCCGTGCCGCAAGCACTCTTTTCCTTATCTCATCTGAGTTCTCACCAGACTTTTTCTTCTTTATTAAAAGATACTGTCAAAGCTTTATTCTTTTTACTTCAGCAACTATGTCAAATCTGTCAATCAGCGGTCTGTTCACCCTTGACAGATAGTTCTTTATCTGAACCTCATTGCAACGGCAGAACTTTCTGTCAGGATAGTAGCTCACATTTGGTAAGGATTCATTGCTACTGCAAGCAGAAAAATCAGCGGGATATGTGGCTGTTCCACTTATCCTGCCTATGGTTATCTTCTTCTCCTCAAGGGGCTGCCTCAGCACCTCTATGGTCTGGCGGTTAAATTCAGGTAACTCATCTAAAAAAAGGACTCCATTATGTGCAAGACTAATCTCTCCTGCCCTTACTTTGCTTCCTCCTCCAACTAAGGCAGGAAGTGATATAGAATTATGAGGAGACCCTAGGCCACTGGTTTCTATAAGCCCCTCGCCCTTTCCTCTAAAAGACCTGATATACTGTATATCTTGGTCACTTCAAGGCTTTCATCCACAGACATAGGAGGCATAATAGATGGAATACGGCTTGCAAGCATACTTTTCCCCGAGCCTGCCTGAGCCTATCATAAGTATGTTGTGCATCCCACTCACAGCTATTTCTACTGCCCGCTTAATACCCTCTTGTCCATGTACCTCAGAAAAATCGGGCAGCTTCTTATCATCGCTTATGGCTGGTTCTATATCGATGGTTCTACCCTTTTCTACTCTCTTTTGCACAGCCTCAATAGCTTCAAGTAATGAGGCTACACCTATGATTTCAATTCCGTCAACCAGCTTTGCCTCCCTATAGTTTGCCACAGGGAGAACAAACCTCCTAATGCCTGCCTCTTTGGCAGCGCTAACCATAGGAGCACACCTGTAACGGTCTTTATTTCTCCGCTTAGGCTAAGTTCACCTACAAAGGCTGTCTCTAAGAGGTAGTCATTGTCAAGGCTTAGCTGGCTGCGAGTATACCACTGCCACCGCAAGGTCGAACGAAGTCCCGTCTTTTTAATGTCTGCAGGATAAATTTACAAGAATTCTCTTAGGCTCCAAATAAAAGCCCGAATTAAGAACAGCTGCCCTAACCTCTTTTCTCCTGATTCTCTCTACCGCGTAGACAGAAAACCAAACCATATTAAAGGATGGAAGTCCATTCCTTATATCTGCCTCTACGTAGTAATAATACCGTTGATACCGGATAAGGCAACACTTTTTACACTAGAAAACATAATCTCACTTATTAGTGAATCTTAGAATAGTCAAGTCAATTATAATATCATTTTGCGGACTTTGTAAACAAGCAATTAGATAGTTTTGTGAATAGGGCGAAAGAAATTTCAAAACTTGCTTTCAATAATTTGCTTTTGAGATTTTTGATTATGATTTCATAATAAAACATCTTGCAACTGGTGCCACATATAGTGTATGATACTTAAATATCACATCTATAAAAAGGAGTTTACGATAGTTAAAAACAATCGTACTTGTCTCTTTGTCCTAATGTATGCCTCTATGATATTCCTTCCTGCAAAGCGAAGACCATATATTGCCTGCGGGACTGCTGCCATTTTTCTGGCGCTTGGAATACTTCCTATAGGCGACTTGTTTTCACAATTATAGACTGGAATATCCTGCTTATGATATTTGGTACGGTTATCATAGTGGATTATTTTTTATTCAGTCCAAGATGCCAAACCTCATAGCAGACCATATACCTTAATCTTTCACCAAATGTCATGGGGACTACGATATTTTATGTCCCTCTTTGCCGGCATTATCTCAGCCTTTATAGATAATGTGGCTACTGTATATATGGTTGCCCCTGTGGCACTTGCGATATGTAAAAAGCTGAAGATATCTCCTGTTGCTATGATAATCTCAATCGCAGTATCCTCGAATCTTCAGGGTGCGGCTACTCTTGTCGGCGATACTACTTCCATTATGCTAGCAGGTGCTGCCAAGATGGACTTTATGGACTTCTTCATCATGCAGGGTAAGCCCGGCATCTTCTTTGCAGTTGAACTTGGAGCCCTCTTTACCATACCTATTATGATGTTTATTTTCCGCAAGGACACCATGCCTGTATCCTCTGATGAGCATACAGAGGTTAAGGATATGATACCCACCATCGCAATGGTCGGACACATAGTTTTCCTTATAGCTGCTTCCTTCATCCCTAACAAGCCTGAGATAACCAATGGTGTCATCTGTATGGTCTGGGGAGTTGTCTGTGTAGTATGGGAATACATCGCAACCAAAGACAAAGAGACTATGATAGAGAATATAAAGAATGTGGATTATGCAACTATGGCTCTCCTTGCAGGTCTTTTTACTGTAATAGGGGTATTCAGGAGCAGGGCATCATCACAGACCTCGCTGATATCATTGTACATGTGAGGAGGAGGAAATATCTTCGTTCTCTTTACAATCATAGTGGGGCTCGGTTCTTGTATCTGCCTTTTGTAGACAATATTCCTTATGTGGTCTACATGATGTTTCCTGTAATAGCAAAGCGTATCGGGTGAGCTTTCATGCGTTGCCCCATATCTGCTTTTTTCTTCGGTCTCCTTTATAGGTGCTACCCTTTGATGGAAATATAACCCCTATCGGAGCTTCTGCCAATATCGCAGAGTATAGGACTTCTTCGCAAGGAAGGCTATGAGGTTTCATTTAAGGACTTTTATGAAAATAGGTGTTCCTTTTCACCATTGCTGCCGTTGTTGCCGGCATATCTCTTTATTTGGTTTGTATGGAGATAAGAAATGCTGCTTAGATTATACTTTTTATTAGATAAATATAGTTTCGAAATAATAACGTCTCTAATAGTATTTTCAGGACTCACTATGGAATATTATTAGGAGCGACTCCTTTGAACTGAAATAGCTTTAATTCCCTTTTTCACAAATTCCATCCACTCTTTATATTTTTCAATTGGTTCCAAACTTACAGCCTCTTTGATGTATTCTAATGCAGTTCTTCCGAATGTGGCGGTGTAAATTATCGCCCTTTTTAATTATTCACAAAAACGCTATTTGCAGAAAAATCTCCGAATGCTTATTGTAAATATCTTTTCTTAAAAAGACTTCTCCCTTATGAGTTATAATATATAATATACAATTCCGGTTTCTTTCTCTATGAAGCTATAATCATATTGTCCATCAAGAGCTGTATTGCAAATTGCACTCTCGATACTATTCTTTTCGAAAAACTATTATATTTTTTCAAAAATCCTAACTTCACGAGTGAGATTAAAAGAATATACATATACCTTTCTTCTACTTCCTTTTTACTCCATTCCAGTTTTTAGTATGTTGTATATCTATTAAATTCTGAGATATCTCCAAATTGTTAATCTCTAAATCTCCATATTCGTCAATTATCTTAAATGCTGAAACATGTTTCAAATATGATTTTTTTATTATGTCTCTTTATATTTAACTCTTTGATAATCAGATATATCTATATAATTCAAAAACTCTACCTCACATAAAAACAGTGTCCTTTTCCCGTTTGTTCTGAGTCATCATTGGTTATGACTTTTATCTCTAATTTTTAGCGATATTGTCTATACACTGAGTAATCGCTAAAATTGTCAAAAATACAAACATAAATAAATTATCAGTATTGCGGATTCCAAGTAAATTCATTATTATTAGTACGATGCCTCACAACAGACACAAACAATTGAAGAAAAGTCATGCATATAGATATTTTTTTACTCATAACTATTATCCTCCTTAATTATCTTTACTGAGTTACCTCCGACTCGGTTTATTCCGAGTTAATTATAACACAGGTAGGGACACTTTTAAAGTCAAATAAGAGTACCAAGCATAAAGCCTAGCCTCTCATCACTATGTCATTTACATAAGCACCTTTACTTAGAAGTCTTTAGTTCTTTCATTCTTAGGGCTTCCGAATATCTCTTCAGGGCTTCCTTCTTCTGCTATGATACCGCCGTCCATAAAGAGAACCCTGTCGGAGACCTCTCTTGCAAAGCCCATTTCGTGGGTGACTATTACCGTTGTCATACCCTCGCTTACAAGGCTTTTAATAACAGCAAGCACCTCTCCTACCATCTCAGGGTCCGTGGCTGAGGTCGGCTCATCAAAGAGCATTACATCAGGCTCCATCGCAAGGGCTCTTACAATTGCAAGCCTCTGCTTCTGACCACCTGAGAGCTTGTTCGGCTTCTCGTCATATTTTTCAAGAAGCCCTACCCTGTTAAGCAGCTCCATAGCCTTTTCTTTAGCTTCCCTTGGGTTTTTCTTACCAAGTAGGGTGGGAGCCAAAGTGATATTTTCACCAACCGAAAGATGTGGGAAGACATTGAAATGTTGAAATACCATTCCCATCTTCTGACGGTGGATGTCTATGTTTACAGACTTATCGGTTATATTGGTTCCCTCAAAATATATCTCACCCTTATCAGGCACTTCAAGGAGATTAAGGCAGCGAAGAAAGGTAGACTTCCCACCTCCTGATGGTCCGATTATAGATACTACCTCACCCTTTTTGATATGCTCAGTCACCCTTTAAGCACTTTAAGGTCTCCAAAGCTTTTATGTAAATTAACAACATCTATCAAATATTCATTATGATTAGCGCTCACCTGCCTTCATCCTCCTTTCAAGTACAGCAACTCCTTTTGAGAGGCTGAATGTAAGTACAAAATATATGATACCGATTATAATAAGCGGTTCCATTGTAAGGAAGGTTGCTCCTGATATGGTCTGGAACTGAGTCATAAGATCTCCCACAAAGAATACAGACGCAAGAGAGGTTTCCTTAATCATCATAATGAACTCATTGCCAAGAGCCGGAAGGATATATCTTACAGCCTGAGGCAATACTATCTTAAACATAGTCTGCCTTTTACTAAGTCCAAGTGACCTTGCAGCCTCAGTCTGACCTTTATCTACAGCTTCTATGCCTGAGCGGATTACCTCGGATACATAGGCAGCCGAGTTCAATATAAGTGCTACAAGTATGCACACAAAGGTGGATGGCTTAAACCCCGGTATAGCTTCAGGAAGCATGAACTTAAATATATACAGCTGTAAAAGTATAGGGTGTGCCTCTTACTATCTCTATAGAGCTGTTGAAATAGATCTTACTATCAGAAACCTGTTATTTTTTTAAGTACAGCCAATACAGAGTCCAATATTGAGCCAAAAATACAGTTATTAGGCTCAATAACAGGGTATATCCTGTACCTGTTAAAAACAAGATTCCATATTTTTGTATCAAAAACTATATTGTTAAAAATTCGATTAATTATTAACCTCTACTCCTAGTGATTTAGCAAGCTCTCACAGCCTTATCCTTCCACTGCTTATAAAGCCCTTATCATTTACTTTTTAACAATCTGATTTATAGCATTTACGAGTTTGGTCTCACCCTTTGTACAGCCAATAACATTTCCTTTGGATTCATACTCAAACTGAAAATCACTGATAACAAGCTCTTTATGAGTGTTAATCAACTTGGCAACTGCAAGGTCAAGTGTAAGTCCATCAGCCTGACCGGTCATAATCTCCATCGCTCCATTATTCACATCAGCAATAGGAGTGCAGTTAGCCTTAGGAAGCTGCGTTGTTGCTAGTCATACTGTACTGAGCCATTCTGTGCAAGTACTGTCTTTCCTGCAAAATCATCAGCAGTCTTCAACTTACCTGCATTTTTCTTTAAGAATAACAATTTCCCTGACCTCATCTGCATCAGTGTTACCAAAAAGGTCTGAAAGCTGCATATTCTTCGCACGATCCTCTGTATAAGCAAGCCCTGCTATTGCCATGTCTACCTGACCTGTGGTAACTGCAGTACTTTAATCGCATCAAACTTCATAGGCACAATCTCAAGCTTTTACTCCGAGTCTGTCAGCTATATACTGAGCAAGGTCCATATCACAGCCTACATACTTTGTTTCACCGCTGCTTATATCTATAAATTCATTTGGAGCAAAGTCAGGGCTGGTTGCACAGGTTATAACTCCTGCCTCAAGAATCTTGTCAAGCTTATTGCCATCACCTGTAATAGTAGAAAGGTCAAGCTTCGTTGCTCCAGACGTATTAGCCGATGTGGCACTTCCCGCACCAGCACTTTCTGTAGTTGTGGCACTGCTTGCCTTGGCTGTCGATATAGTAACCGAGCCTGTCTTTGAAGCACTCTTTGTACTGTCTGTCTTAGTAGAACTTCCTGAACAGGCAGTAAAGCATGGTGGCTAAGGTAAGGGTTAAGGCTACAACAAGTTTAACTGATTTTTCATAGTGTATCTCCTCTCTGTGAATAAATATTCTTCATTTGAATTATGTTATGAACATATTATATCACAAATAAATGAATATTTAAAAGCATAAGTTTGCATAAATATTCATTTTATTTTTAAATAGTTATACTGTTTGATTTTTCAGAATTTCTAAAAAATCACTCCAGACTATTCCTAGTCGGAGTGATTTTTCTTCTGTTTTTATATTCATTACCCCTGAAAGAACAGATGCTCTATCAGTATCTTAGTGCCACTAAGTATGAGCATGACTCCGCCCATTATCTCTGCCTTGGACTTTAGTTTTTTCTCCAAATACGCTTCCAAGCTTGACTCCGATGAAGCAACAGACAAAGGTAATAAGACCGATGGTAGATACCGCAGGAATTATACTCTACCTTTAAGAAAGGCAAAGGTAACTCCTATGGCGAGGGCATCTATACTGGTTGCTACAGCAAAGTGTAAGCATCGTTTTTACATCCATAGAGTCATTTACAACGTCACAGGATTTCGCCTCTTTTTATCATATTTATGCCTATGATACCAAGAAGCACAAAGGCTATCCAATGGTCTATGGAGCTAACCACATTCTTAAATCCGCTTCCAAGCAAAAAGCCGATAAGAGGCATCAGCGCCTGAAACACTCAAAGTAGAGCGAACAGACAAGAGCCTTCTTGATATCCATTTTTCATAGCTAGTACTTACAGATGGATACCGCAAAGGCATCCATAGAAAGCCCTACTCCAATAACCAATATATCAATTATATTCATAAATACTCCTTTTGTATTAAAACAAAATCTGAATTCAAAACTTTTTGTAATCTATCTTCGGGACCCATTCTTACTCTTAAGTCAGATATCATACCGAAAATTTCACTTGAAAAAATGGCAAACTAACAAATTTCTGTCACATAAGAATATAAAGGGCTGTCACATCAGATAAATTTATTTTTATAGCCGAATAAAAAGCTAAACAATAATTATTTATTCAAATGTGGCAGCCGCTCATTAGTATTACACTTCAAACAATATATCACTATATGTTGGTACAGGCCAATAATCCCTGCCAACAATAACTTCAAGGCTGTCAATACTCTCACGTAGCTCTGTCATAGCCGGAGCTACCTTAGTATTAAATGCTTCAGCCTGTTCCCTTCCCTCAGGAAGCTTCTTTGCAGCTATTATCATATTTTCCATCTCATCTGCCTGATTACCAGCAGCAGCAAGAAGCAATGAAACCTTCTTAAGTAAATCTACTTGCATAGAGCACTCAAGTTCCAATCCTGTACTTCCCATCTCATTTATCGCCTTTGCAAGTACAGTCTGGTACTTAATGACAGCAGGGATGAAAAGCCTCCTTACCATATCAATCATGGTCTTTGCCTCTATGTTGATGGTCTTTGTGTATTTCTCGTACTGAATCTCAGCTCTGGACTCAAGCTCAGTGCGGTTTAACACCTTTTCCCTTGCAAATACTTCTATAGTGTGGTCATCAATGAGTGACGGAATTGCCTCCACCATTGACTTTGTATTTGGAAGTCCACGCCTTGCGGCCTCTTTCACCCATTCCTCTGAATAGCCGTTTCCGTTAAATATGATTCTCCTATGCTCAGTGAGAGTATCTATAATAAGGTCGTGTACAGCCTGATTAAAGTCCTCTGCCTTTTCAAGCTTATCAGCCATGTCCCTAAATACACTTGCAACAATAGTATTGAGTACGGTATTTACTCCTGCAATCGACATTGACGAAGCCACCATTCTAAACTCAAACTTATTACCTGTAAATGCAAAAAGGAGAGGTTCTGTTTCTATCTGTTGCATCGAGGAAGAGGTTAGGAAGGCTGTGTACTCCTATATCAAGCTTCCTTCCCTGCTTGCTTGAAGTAGCTTCACCTGTCTCAATAATCTGCTCAACAAGGTCTTCAAGCTGGTCTCCAAGAAAAATGGATATAATGGCAGGAGGTGCCTCATCTGCACCAAGCCTATGCTCATTGCCGATTGGATGCCGAAAGCCTAAGAAGTACGGCATTTTCATCCACAGCCTTTATTATAGCGGCAAGCACAAGCATAAACTGCACATTCTCGTGCGGAGTCTTGCCGGGATCCAACATATTTTTACCTGTATCAGTCACTATTGACCAGTTGTTATGCTTTCCTGAGCCATTTACACCTGCAAATGGCTTCTCGTGAAGCAGACATTCAAGCCCGTGGCGCTTTGCCACCTTCTTCATTGTTTCCATAACAAGCTGATTGTGGTCAGTGGCAATATTTGCAGTAGTAAATACAGGAGCCATTTCGTGCTGTGCAGGAGCTACCTCATTGTGCTGGGTTTTAGCGTAGATACCAAGCTTCCAACACTCTTCATTAAGCTCCTTCATAAAAAGCTCTATACGTTCAGGAATATTGCCATAGTAGTGATCATCAAGTTCCTGAGTCTTAGGAGGCATAGCTCCAAATAGAGTGCGACCTGTAAAGAGGAGGTCTTCTCTTTTTAAGTAATCTTTTCTGTCTATGAAATATTCCTGCTCAGGCCCAACTGAACAGCTCACTCCCGTAACATCTTCATCTCCAAAAAGTCTTGCAATCCTTGTAGCCTGCTTGCTTATAGCCTCCATCGAGCGAAGCAGAGGAGTCTTCTCGTCAAGTGCCTCACCTGTATATGAGCAAAATGCTGTAGGTATGCAGAGGGTTACACCTGCTGTATCCTCCTTTAAGAAAGCAGGAGAGGTACAATCCCAGTGCTGTATAGCCCCTCGCCTCAAAGGTTGCCCTCAAAGGCCTCCTGACGGAAAAAGGACGAGGCATCTGACCTCTCCTTAATAAGCTCCCTTGCCTGAGAAGCGCATTATTATCCTGCCCTGCCCTCAGGCTTTAGGAAGGAGCTCATAGCTTCTCAGCGGTAATCCCAGTCATAGGCTGGAACCAATGCGAGAAATGGTAGCCCCTCTCTCCATAGCCCATGGCCTTCATAGCATGATGCTACAGCTCTTGCTATCTTCTCGTTAAGGTCTTCGCTGTTATCTATGGTCTTTTCCTAAGCTCCTTGTATACATCGCTTTGGGAGCCTGTCTTTCATTACCTCGTCATTAAATACATTTTTGCAAAATCCCTCTTTGGCAGCGCAAATTTTTCCTCGGACATACTCTTCCTCTTTCCCGATAATATTTTACAATTACTCCAGATACCACTCGTCCTTATTCTCATTCCCTCCGTCTGTCTGTACCATGCCCATGCATTTTTGGAGCACCTTCTCCATCATTATAGAAATGAGGAGGTTGACTGTCACAGGTACAAACAGCATCGCAAAGTCCGGCTGAAATATATACTAAAACAAAGCTTCCAAACAATAAAAATGATAGAAACAACCGTTGTAAGCAGATGTCTTATAGCCAGATAAAACTGACAGTCTAAACAGCCCTGACAGCTTTTAACGAAAATCTTGAAATAAGCGGGAAAATATATATTGCTATAAATGACATAACTATACCGATAACAATGTATAGAGTGGCAGCATATAGGTAAGGCTGTTTTTATGTAATTAGCAAATTTAATGTCCACATATAGAATCAGTCCCTACTACAACGAGAATAAGCCTACTATGAGCTTTGCTTAAAATCTCTCTAAATGCCTTGAAAAACTCTTTTTGATAGGATAGCTCCTGTCTCGCCTTATTGATTTAACTGTTGAATAATAGAGTGCTGAGGTAGCAGGTCCTATGGTCACAATAGAATACAGACCAAAAACATAGACTATGCTAGTGCCATCAGATCAAAAAGCTTCCCATAAAAGCGGAAGAAAAATTGTTCATATTAAATAAATTACCCATAAAAATAACCTCTTTTTTTCTACTTTGACAATGTCTCACAACCATATAATTATCTATGTATTCGAACGAGATGTCGAGATGCAGCATTACCAGCTGTTCTTTCTCACGTCTCCCCTAAAGAATAGATTCTCCTTAAGTCAGGCTTTATCGATTTTAGTCTTCCTTTGTCAATTAGGTAAGTCAGATTCTGCTTTGAACAGCCTAAAAATTTCCGATACTTTGCTGTATCAACTATATTATCACCAACAAAACTATACAAATCTTTACCTGAAACATTTATTTTCACCTGTCTTTTCAGTAACAACCACTTTTCTATTTCAATAGAATCATTAAATGTTATGCTATAACCGCCGACACCCACTTTTAACGGATTTATACACATCATTATTCTTTAACACTGAAACTAGTTTCCATTTGTATCCACAAGTTTCGTTAAATCTATCCGCCTTGACAGTATCATCCCCAAATAAACAAATAACATCAGATTCTCCTGACGTAAAACATTCCTCGCACATTGTCTTCACTTTGCTCTCTTAATAGCTAAAGGAACATCTTCATATTCTACTTTCTCTTGATATAACAATTATCCTGTGAGCATCTTCCATCGGATAGTTCTAATAATCTCATCTCATCATAGGATTTCATTTTTATGATTTTTCAATATGCTCTGATGTTCTGTCTACTGCTTGGTACCACTCTTTCTTTACCCAAAGCAGGCTGACTCTTTGGGTCATTGTATAAATTCTTCTCTACATAAGATGAAAATAATAATGGAGCTTCCCATTTATCTAATTCTCGGTTTAATTCTATAATGAATTCATTACATTTATCATAATAGTATAAATATCCAATCGGGCATTTCATTTTCCAATCTTCATCATAAATCGCATAGGTCTTCATGCCCTACACCACCTTTGTATATATCATTTCCCATATCTTATCTCTGTGTTTATTTGATATAGCTCTTCTAAATCCTTAAACAAAAATGTTTCTGCCACTTTCTTTCAAATGCTTCTTAAAAATGCTTTTCTTATCTTTTATTAGCTTTTGTTGTCAAATGTTGACCTGCTACCTATAAAAGTTCTGGCAGGGTTTATCCTCCATAACATCAAATTTTTCTATCTGCTCTTCGCTATAACAGCTACATAAAAGCGATAGTCCATGGTCAAATAGCGGTGCGATTCTTAGAGAGTGTTTTCTGCTGTTGCGGAGCACTTCATATTGGCACCCATGTCTGTCTCTGTTTAGGATAAGAAAAATCAATGGCTAACATTGTATCTATATATCTCTGCCAGCCGTTCTCTTTGCAAAAATCATAATGTGAAATCCCCTTTTTTGCATTTATCTGATAATAATCGTCTAAAGCTACTTTAGATTCTCCCTGTGCTTTAAAATCTGCCGAAGCACACAGCCAAGTCTCGTATCTTCTTCCTTCTAATTCAATATCTGCGATGAATCAGCTGATATTCCAAATGCTCAATCTCCCAATATAGTAAGCAGTCTATCCACAATAATTTCATTTACACATTCATGTCCAACTACACCTTTTTCACTGTCAAAATTAGATATCTTGTAATATATTTTTCTTCCATCAATTGTTGACTGTGATTTTAAAAAGGTCCCTGCTGTTCCACTTGAATCTCTTGCGTGTGACCACATTAAATATGTCAAATCCTGCTTAGCTGTAATTACTTTATCATCCATAAATCTCACCTCTTTTCTCAATATCATTATAGTATTTTATTTGATGTATGTCAAATAAATAGTAAGTATCTTTTGCATGAAGCATACCAAATAAAAATCACACCTTAGAACGGATAAAAAGTTTATCTCTTCTAAGTGTGAACTTAGTAATTGGTGCATAGGCTGATAGGCTGTTGATGCGTCTTTAATCATAGCATGTTTACTACGGATTTGCTCTTATACCGCCAGTATACAACACCTCCACACAAACAGGTAATAATTATGTTTATCATAATTGAGAACAAAAATTTGAGCATTGCTTTGCGTCTCCACCGAAAAAGCTCCTCTTACTAACGGTGCTAAAACTATACAGGCTATAAAAATGCTGCTAAAATATCTAAAAATATCTTTCTCCATAGACTGATATAGCTCATTCCAAAGCTTCGCAATATGCCGTACTTTATGCTTATGCTTTTTCCCCAATCGATAAAGCTACTTAAAACTATATACAGGCATACTACTATCACAGAAAAGTATATCATAGAATATGACAGTAAGGTGGTATAATCCCCCATCAGTTTATTCTCTTTATTTCTTAGAACTGATGATTCAAGCATACCTCCCTGTATTGATGACATAATTAATGAAACTCTTGTATCCACATCTCGTTTTATCGATAATGGTGCATCTGCTCTCAAGTTGATACTGATTTTATCATATCCTAAAATCAGCTTACTTTTTTTCGCTGTATTCTCCTTCATTACAAGCTGTATTATATTATCCTCTTCATTTTCAGCGTTCCAAAGCATTGCCTTAAATTTTTCTTTTATAAAACCGTAACCCTTTTTCGCTCTTTTCTAATTCCTCCCACTTGTATAATTTCATTCTTACCTGAAACGCTATAACTAAGCTTTAGGTAGAAACGCTAAAGCAATTCTTATCCTTGTCTGAGCCAACATCATTCTCACCTATTCCCCAGTTTATCTAACAATAATCCGAATTCTTTTTCAGTTAGTATAATAATCTTAACTGCCCTATCAGGCAAAAGCTATTATACCTCTCTGCCTCTTTTTGATACCCTCATACCACCTTTTCCTCATTCTCATTATCTCGTCTATTCACTGCTTGATATTTTAAATATTCATTAAAAATCGAAGTCTTTTCGTCCTTGTCTATCAATATAGAGCTTTGATTAGTTTCAGCTTCCATTTGGAGCTTAATTATATCACCGTATTTATGTAGGTCATTTACTACATCAAAGTCAAAAATAACTTTCGTTGTTCTCAGTTATGCTATAACCCTCTAAAGCATGTTGCTTGTGGTTGTTGCCTTGCTATATAAATCGTAATTTATGTCACCTTTTTCCATCTCAAATCTATTTGAAAAACTAAATGAGGCTATGATAAAAACATACAAATCATTTTGCATTATAACAACGCATATATCCATTTTTCTAAATCTATACTTTCTGACTGTAAACCGCAGGTCTATCAGCATTTCATTTATGAGTGAACCGGCTTTCTTTCTGGCTGAATAGGCACAAAACAGTATAATTATTACACTGATAAAGCTGCTTTCCAATAAAAAAGTATGAAGCAATTCTCTGATGTAATACTGATATCCCCCAAAGTTCCTTTTTATGTATAAAACTCCTAATATAGCTGATGAAGTAAATCCCAGCTTAATCCTATTACTGCAAGCACTCCAATCAGGTAAAACTACAGTATTCTTTCCTGCTTAGAATGAAGTCCAAGCGTTTTAAATAATGCCATTGTCTTGCTGTTCCATATAAGCAGCGTTCTTATTATAATAACTTCTCCAAATAATAGCAGAAAATTGGTAAGTACAAGATATAATAATCTGGTAAACAACAAGTCTTCACTATAACCTTTTTGAGGCTAGTTTTGAATTAATACTCATATCATAAGCTAAGTTTGATGTCTTAATTACTTCCCAATTCAATATCGTGTTTATATCTCTTTCAATAGAATTGAATCTTAGTTTCTTTTTGCAAAACAATCAACGACTGCTTTTGTATCTTTTTAGCATACCATCTGCAAATATTACTGTGGGATATACATTTATATCCTTTTCTATAAAAAGTTGACGCAGATAGTCTACTTGAATAATTAGAAATTATGCCGGTAATTATAAAAATCAGTCTTTATCCCATTTTTCTCAAAAACTTATCTTCGCTGGCAAGTGATTGTTTTTAATCTTAAATAGTTCTGTCAGGTATTCTTCAACTCACAATCTCGTTTTCTTTCTCAGTACATTCTCCTTTAATAAGGCTGAAAAGCCAAGACATCTCCAATACTCTTTATCCATCGAGGCAAAAAGTTAATTTTTGCCTGAGATACTACTGCATTTGCCTCCGACTTCAAATCTTTTTGTATACAAAATCATTTTAACTCATTTTTATATTCACTTCAGTTTCTCATCAACATCAGATATAACAGCGAGAAATTTGCCATATGTATTAATAAGATTATCCCTGTTGTTTTGTATGAGCATATTGAGTTGTGGATGTTACTGTAAAAATAAAGCAAAAATCCAATTGCTGATGTCAATAAAAGATATTATAAATAGTGCTTTATTATTCTGAAATAGTATATGAATTAACTTAAAATACCTTGTTCTTTTACTACTCATCGGCAGCTTCACCATCCTTTATCCTTATAATCTGATCAGGATTTTGTATAGATTTTCTTCATATGTAACGATGATAAATGTGGTTCCATACTTTTTATTCAGGTTATCGAATAAGTTGGTTATGAGGTTTTGTATCACTATCCAAATTCCCTGTCGGTTCATCAGCAAACACTATTGATGGCTTTTAACAGCATCGCTCTTGCTATCGCTACTCTTTTGCTGCTCTCTCCTGATAGTTCATAGGGACATTTAAGCACCAAGTCAGTTATACTCTAATTCCTGGAACCAAGAAGCTAAAGTACTTGGTGTCAATGGGCTTCCCATTAACATAAGACGGGCTATAATATTCTCTTTTGCGGTAATATGTGGTATAAGATGATATGCCCTGAAATATAAATCCATAGTTATCCCTCTAAGTTTTGCCATCTCTCTTTCTGTCATAATAGCTATAGTTTTTCCTTGAGAAAAATATCTCCACTCAAGCACTATCTGCTGCCTGCTAGTACATTTTAATAACGTAGATTTTCCACTGCCACTCTTCCCGTAAATCAAGTTAATCGAGGCTTCATTGAAACTGAGACTCACCTCTGACAGTGCTTTTGTCTGCTGCATACCACTTTTTGTATATTTTCGAAAACTCTATTGCAGCGTGATATTACCTTTTCCGACTTTCCCGAGGTTTCCTGTCCCTTGCATTTTTATCTAAAAATAGGCAATTATGTAGTTACATCACAATGTTGTGGATGAGTATTTTTATGCCATCTCCTCTATAGATATACTGGTACAATATTTATTCTTTCTTAATTACTAATTACTGGTTTGATGCTTGGATAAAAGAAAATACTATTGTTACATATATATCGCACCAATTATTGATAGCACTGTGTTAATCATCATTTCCGGATAATGTAGGTAGCTGACAAATTGTAAATGAAAAATATTTGTAGCTACATACTCTCCTGAAAACAAGCGCAACTAGTGCAATGACAATCAGCGATACATTTCCAACTATCAATTTCAAATTTCTTTTTATCGCTAAAACTCTATTATACATTGAATAATTGGCGCTATCACACAACATAAGAAAAGTGCAATTAAGATGATTAGAATACGAGGATGTATTTATAAAATAGATATAAAACAAAAATTACAATCCCTAAACATTCTATAAACAATTGAATAAATCTAATAATTTTTTCCTTTTCATCATCCGTTTCTTCCCTTTACATTTTCATTCTCCACTCTGAATTGTAAGTGAACACTGTGAATAATACTTGGTTAAACACAGCTTTTATTTGACAAACGGTTATACATCTCCTTAATCATCACAAGTCCAATAGTCATCCTTATTGATATTTAATTGACCCCGCCATTTTTGTCTATAGGGTAAAGTATCAAACTGTCAAAATCGCCTTTAATACGTATGATACCTACAGACTCATTTACAGCTTCATGCCCTACCAAGGTATCTTTAATACCCGCACGAATAATAGGAACCTCAACAGTATCCTTTTTGTATCTAAAATGATTTCAACCCTTTACATCCCTTTAATTGACTATGGAATTCCTCAATATTAATATCACCAATAAACTTCATCTTTGAGCTTACAGGTTATATTTAATTTCACCATCTATCATTATTTCCACTTTGTCTCACTAAGCACACCTTTAATAAAATGCTTTATTGGCTTTTTTAGCTTTATCTTCTCTCTTAAGGAAACAGAAGGACTCCCACTACAGCCATTAGACATATCATTATCCCTATAATCCTGTTTTTCATAAATACCACCTACTTTCTATAAACTTCTGCCAAATATTTATTTGAGTCATCTTTGCCACGTAAATTTTTTATTCTAAATAACCTATTAAGTTCATAATTATTTTAGCTTTCTTATATACGAAAAATCATATCTCATTGATATATGTTAAATTACTTATATTGTATACAGCTCACCCATTTTGATTTATGTAGCTATAATTCAACCTAAAATATCTAAATCCTCCAATCCTAAAGCTCCAAATATGTATCATTTATTCCCAGCACTATCGCATCAAAGGTTAAACCATTATTAAATTGTATCTTTAATATTATATGCTGCAAATATAGTAAGAATCCAAAGCATACCGCAAAATATGATATTAGTTATAATGCTATCTCCATATTCTAATGATATAAAACGCATTTTCTGCTACATAAGTATTAGCGAAAATATAAACCCTAACTTAAACGTAATAAACAAGGATTTTTCAACAATTTCATGATACCAATACCTCATAAGTTTATTGCAGATAATTATATTTATCATTGTTCATCTAAAAATGAAAAATGATCTGTTCATGTAAACATTATCGCTACAAAGTGCTTCTCCTTTGCATTTCTTCTCTATTTATATTATATATCTAAAATTATTTAATTTAGAAGACATCGATGTCCTTTTGCCGAATATGGATATATATGTCATATAATGTTAAAGATTCATCCGAATTAAGGACTTTTTACCCTGATAAATATATATAATTTATCGAGCAAATGTCCTTTTATAAATTATGAATTTTTATTTTCAACCCTTTTGCACTCTTAGATACTTCTTACCTTAAGCACTCCCTCTATCTCACTAAGAGCTTTATTCATATCAACGGTAACTATGGTGTCTATGTCAAATACAGAGTAGGCATAGTCTCCCCTTACTCTTGTTTACAAGTTCCTCAATATTTACATTGTAAGAAGAAAGCACGGTTGTAAATTTAGTTATCATGCTTGGGATATTCTTATGTAATATGGTAATTCGTGAAACACTTGTATGCTTTGCTACCTCGCAGTTTGGGTAGTTGACAGAGTTTTTGATACTTCCCTTTTCAAGGTAATCCACAACTTCCTTAACTGCCATAACTGCGCAGTTATCCTCTGATTCCTCAGTGGAGGCTCCAAGGTGAGGTATGGCAATAACACCCCTTCATATTAGCTGTTTTTTCATTTGGAAAGTCGGTTACATACTTTTTTACCTTGCCACTGGCAAGCGCTTTTTCGATATCCTCATCATTTACAAGGGCATCTCTTGAGGAGTTTAAGATAACTACTCCGTCTTTCATAAGACCCTGGGCTGTAAACAGTTTTATCATATGCTTAGTTGCATCCATAAGAGGCACATGTACGGTAATGTAGTCACAGGTTCTATATATCTCATCTACAGTCTTTACATGGATTACATCTCTTGAAAGACTCCAGGCATGCTCTACAGAGATATAAGGGTCACAACCGTAAACCTCCATTCCAAGCCTCTTTGCTGCATTGGCAACAAGCACTCCTATGGCACCAAGGCCTATTACTCCAAGCTTCTTCCCCTCTATCTCATTGCCTGCAAAGTTTCCTTTTTCCTTTTCAACAAGCTTAGAAAGCCCCTCTGCATCCTTGTTATCCTGCACCCAGTTGATTCCACCTACCACATCCCTTGCAGCAAGGAAGAGTCCTGCTATAACAAGCTCCTTAACTGCATTAGCATTGGCTCCCGGAGTATTAAATACAACTATTCCCTGCTCTGCACATTTATCCAAAGGGATATTATTAACTCCGGCACCTGCTCTGGCTATGGCAAGGAGATTGTCACCAAGTTCAAGAGACTTCATATCTGCACTTCTTACAAGAACAGCATCTGCCTCACTTAACTCTTCCGTAAAGCTGTAATTTTCATCAAGCTCTTTTAAGTCCTATGTCTGATATCTTGTTTAATGTTTTTATTCTATACATAGTATTCTCCCCTAACAAGCTCCCAGATGCTCATATTTTTGTCCTGTAATTTTAATATTTCCACAGATATATTTCAGTTGTACCTGTTTAATATTTTTAAGTCCCAAATATTACAAATGTTTCAGCCAGTTATCATTTAGACTATAGGTTTTCAGCCTCAAATTTCTTCATAAATTCAACAAGTTTCTCTACTCCTCTATCGGCATAGCATTGTATATACTTGCTCTCATGCCACCAACACTTCTATGTCCTTTAAGGTTTACAAAGCCTGCTGCCTGTGCCTCTTTAATGAATTTTGCATCCAGCTCTTCATTCCCTGTTACAAAAGGTACATTCATTAAAGAACGGTCTTCTTTTCTGACTGTGCCCTTTAAAAGTTTGCTATTATCAAGAAAATCGTAAAGAATACCAGCTTTTTCTCATTTTTCTCCTTCATCACGCCAAGCCCGCCCTGAGCCTTAAGCCATTTCGAATACCTTGCCACAGACATAAATACCGTAGGCAGGCGGAGTATTGTAAAGTGACTTATTATCTGTCATGTATCTTGTACTTCATCATTGTAGGGGTACCGGGAAGTACATCTTCCGTAATCAAATCTTCCTAATAATCACAATTACAGTTCCTGCAGGTCCAATGTTCTTCTGGACTCCTCCGTAAATGATGCCGTATTTGCTTACATCCACAGGCTCGCTTAAAAAGCAGGAGGATACATCAGCTACAAGAGTCTTACCCTTGGTATTAGGAAGAGTCTTAAACTTGGTTCCGTATATTGTATTATTTTCGCATATATACATAGTCTGCATTGTCCCTTACAGGCAGGTCGCTACAGTCAGGAATGTATGAAAAGGTTTCATCGGCAGAGGACGCCACGGCTGCGGCATCACCATATATCTTTGCTTCTTCAAATGCCTTCTTTGCCCACTGACCTGTGATAATGTAGTCAGCCACCTTATTCTTCATAAGGTTCATAGGAATCATGGCCAACTGGAGTGAAGCTCCGCCCTGCAAGAACAGTACCTTATAGTTATCAGGTATATTCATAAGTTCTCTAAGGTCAGCTTCCGCAGTATTTATAATGCTTTCAAAGGCTTTGGAGCGGTGGCTCATCTCCATAACGGACATGCCGGTTCCGCCATAATTCATCATTTCTTCCTGACATTCCTTAAGTACCTCCTCCGGAAGCACTGCAGGCCCTGCTGAAAAATTATAAACTCTTTCCATACATTCCCTCCTCTGTTCGTTAAAGTATTCACAACCCTTATCGCTATACTTTATCACTTTGACGTGTTAAATCCAATCTTACCTTTCCCACCACAACCCGAGATTTGTTTTTTACTAATAATGATGCCAACAGTCAATACACCAATTGATATACCATATAAGATACCAACCACTAAATCACTTATATTAGATGTCTTATTTAAAACTATTGCGAGTATCAGAAATACCATCCTATTGATACATATTTATTTTTATTTAACTTCATAAGTTTTCTTTTCTCCTCATCAATTTCTAATATATATTAAAGAAACAGCCTCATTTGATGCAAGTCTGTTTCTTTTAATGTCAATCTTTATTTCTTTAGCCTTAGCCTCTTTTTCCTTTTACATCCTCCTCAGAGAAAAGTCTCCTCAGAGTTGCGCTGAGCTGGCACCATTACTATACGCTTTCATTCTTATCGATTACAACTTCTATGAATACCGGACCTTTTAGCCTTAAGAGCCTTCTTAATAACCTCGTCAACTTCATCCTTCTTTTGTTACCCTGAAAGCCTTTTTATATTCATTGACTCTAGCAAGCTTTACATAGTCAATATCCTGAGAAAGCAGAGTCTGAGAGTATCTCTTGCCGTAGAAGAGAGTCTGCCACTGTCTTACCATACCTAGTACATTGTTGTTAAATACTACTTCGATAATAGGCACATTGTAATGTGCAGCAGTTGCAAGCTCATTCATATTCATACGGAAGCATCCATCTCCCGCAAGGTTGATAACCTGCTTGTTTGGGAGACCTATCTGTGCTCCGATGGACGCTCCAAGCCCGTAGCCCATAGTTCCCAGTCCACCTGAAGTAAGCAGGGTTCTTGGTTTACTATACTTGTAGAACTGTGCAGCCCACATCTGATGCTGTCCTACTTCTGTAGAAATGATGGCGTCACCCTTTGTAAGTCTGTAAATCTCCTCTATGAAATATGGGCCTGTAAGTTCATTTTCGTGATATCTGAGTGGATACTTTGCCTGCATCTCTGCAATATGCTCCATCCATTCATCATGGGACTGCTTAGTAAGCTTCTTGTTAAGCTCCTTAAGTACATCCTTTACATCACCTTCTATGCTTAGGTCAACCTTAACATTCTTATTTATCTCAGCAGGATCGATGTCTATATGAAGTATCTTGGCTCTCTTTGCAAAGCTCTTGGTATTGCCTGTAACTCTGTCTGAGAATCTTGCACCAAGCACCACAAGGAGGTCACACTCAGTTACTGAGAAGTTGGCTGTCTTGGTGCCATGCATACCAATCATTCCCATATAACGCTTGTCAGTGCCGTCAAATGCTCCCTTTCCCATAAGAGAATCACAAACAGGGGCATCCATAAGGTCAACTAAGGCTTTTATTTCTTTGTGAGCCTCGGAGATGATGGCACCGCCACCAAGGAAAATGACAGGGCGTTTTGCCTTAGCTATCATTTCTGCTGCCTTATCAAGCTCTTTTTCAGTAAAGCTTTTTTCTTTCTTAGCCTTATCCGCCTTCTTAACATCCTCTTTTTGTATTCGCATTTATTGGCTGTTACATCCTTTGTTATATCCACAAGCACAGGACCGGGTCTTCCTCTGCAGCTATCTTAAATGCTCTTCTTATAGTCTTGCAAAGCTTCTTTACATCCTTTACAATGAAGTTATGCTTTGTAATAGGCATGGTTACGCCTACTATATCCACCTCCTGAAAAGAGTCCTTTCCAAGAAGATTGGTGCCTACATTTCTGTAATTGCTACCATGGAACAGAATCACATATGCATTGGCAATACCGGTTACAAGATTGGTTGCACCCGACCACTTGTCGCAAGGCAGACTCCGACCTTACCTGTTGCCCTTGCAGCTATCCGTCAGCCACATGCAGCTCCCTGCTCGTGAGAAGTAAGGATATGCTTTATTTCATCCTGATGACGGTAAAGCTCATCATAGAGATTTAATACTGCTCCGCCAGGATATCCAAAAATAGTATCTACTCCCTGCTCCTTCAAACATTCAACAAGTATCTGTGATCCATTAAGTTCTGCCATAAATTCTCCTTTTCATTTCAATCAAATAAATATATTACTGCATCTTAGGCACTTCAAGTATGGCACCTCTATTGCCTGATGTAACCATAGCCTGATATCTCTTTAGATAGCCTGTAACCTCAGCCATTTCCTTTGGTTTCCAATTCTTTCTTCTATTTTCAAGCTCTTCATCTGAAAGCTTTACATTAAGTGTCATCTCAGGGATGTTAATTGAAATAATATCTCCCTCTTCAATGAGTGCAATAGGTCCTCCAACCGCTGCCTCAGGCGAAACATGGACTATGGATGCTCCTCTTGATGCACCTGAGAATCTTCCATCAGTTATAAGGGCTACAGATGATCCAAGTCCCATACCCGCAATTGCTGAGGTAGGATTTAGCATCTCCCTCATACCAGGGCCTCCCTTTGGCCCTTCATACCTGATAACCACTACATCTCCAGGCACTATCTTGCCACCCTTGATTGCAGCTACGGCATCTTCCTCTGACTCAAATACCCTTGCAGGACCTTCGTGTACCATCATTTCGTGGGCAACTGCAGAGCGCTTTACAACGCTTCCGTCAGGTGCGATATTGCCTTTAAGTACGGCAAGGCCTCCTGTACTGCTAAATGGATTGCTCACAGGCCTAATAACCTCTTCATCCCTATTGTAAGCATTTTTAATATTCTCACCTATGGTCTTGCCTGTAACTGTCATACACTCGGTATTGATGAGACCAATGTCAGCCAGCTCCTTCATCACCGCATATACGCCTCCTGCCTCATTTAGGTCTTCCATATAGGTGTTTCCTGCAGGTGCAAGGTGGCAGAGGTTAGGGGTTTTCTCACTAATTGGGTTTGCAAATGCTATGTCAAAGTCAAAGCCTATCTCGTGAGCGATTGCAGGAAGGTGGAGCATGGAATTGGTAGAACAGCCAGTGCCATATCCACTGTAAGTGCGTTGATTATTGCTTCCTTTGTCATTATATCACGAGGCTTTATATCTCTTCTAAACATTTCCATGACTGCCATTCCGGCATGCTTTGCAAGCTTTATTCTCTCAGAATATACAGCAGGGATGGTGCCGTTGCATGAAGTCCCATTCCAAGTGCCTCTGTAAGGCAGTTCATTGAATTTGCTGTATACATACCTGAGCAGGAGCCACAGGTTGGACAGGGCTTTTATTTTTCATATTCCAGTACATCTTCTTCGCTTAAGTTCCCCGCTGCATAGGCTCCTACCGCCTCAAACATAGAGGAAGGCTTGTCTTGCAGCCCTTTACCCTTACCTGCAAGCATAGGTACCGCCTGATACAAAAGACTGTAGGTACATTCACCCTCGCAGCAGCCATAAGGAGACCGGGTACATTTTTATCACAGTTAGGTATCATAACCAGAGCATCAAACTGGTGTGCAAGTGCCATACATTCTGTAGAATCAGCTATCAAATCCCTTGTAACGAGGGAGTATCTCATTCCACGTGTCCCATGGCTATACCGTCACAGACTGCAATAGCAGGGAAGACCACAGGCATACCGCCTGCTTCAGCCACTCCAAGCCTAACTGCATCCACTATTTTATCAATATTTATATGCCCCGGTACTATCTCATTGTATGAGCTTACTATACCTACCATTGGCTTTTTCATTTCCTCGGCAGTAAAGCCGAGTGCATTAAACAAACTTCTTGCCGGTGCCTGCTTCATACCGGCTCTAGCGTTATCACTTTTCATCTATTATATCCTTTCTATCTCTTGTGCTATCCTGTCTCCCATTTCCTTACAACCGATTAAGGTATTGCCCTCACTGAAAATGTCTCCTGTCCTATAACCCTCTTTAAGCACTGATTTCACAGCCTCTTCTATGCTTTCGGCTTCTTTACTTAGTCCAAATGAGTATCTAAGGAGCATAGCCGCAGACATTATAGTTGCGATAGGATTTGCCTTGTCTTTGCCTGCTATGTCAGGAGCTGATCCATGGCTTGGCTCATATAGGCCAAACCTTCCTTCTCCAAGGCTTGCAGAAGGGAGCATTCCTAAGGAACCTGTTACCATACTTGCTTCGTCCGAGAGTATATCTCCAAACATATTTTCAGTAAAAATAACATCAAACTGTGCAGGATTGGCTATTAGCTGCATGGCACAGTTATCAACCAGCATGTTGGTAAGCTTTACTTCCGGGAAGTCCTTTGCGACCTCTGCTACCACCTGTCTCCAAAGCCTTGAAGAATCAAGTACATTTGCTTTTGTCTACACTGCAAACCTCTTTTTTTCTTCCTTGTGCAGCCTCAAAGGCTCTCCTTGCTACTCTTTCTATCTCATCCTCGGTATATACCAAGGTATCTACTGCCTTTCGCTTTCCTTCTACTACTGTAGTGCTTCTTTCTCCAAAATAGAGTCCTCCGGTCAGTTCCCTGAAGATGACGAAGTCAAAGCCTTTTTCTCCAGTTGACTCTTTAAGTGGGCAGGAATGTCTTAGCTCATCAAATAAAATCGCCGGTCTTATATTGGCGTAAAGCCCAAGTTCTTTTTCTTATCTTAAGAAGTCCTGCTTCAGGGCGCTTTTCAGGCGGCAGCTTGTACCAAGGTGAAAGTATCGGTATGCCTCCAACTGCACCTAGCAGTACTGCATCAGCAGCCTTTGCAGTCTTTACAGCCTCATCTGTAAGAGGAATCCCGTACTCATCTATCGAGCAGCCACCCATAAGAATCTCATTATAGATAAACTTATGACTGTATATGGAGGCTATTTTGTCAAGTACGTTTGACTGCTTCATTCACTATTTCAGGACCAATCCGTCTCCCTTTTATAAGGGGTAATATTAGCTTCCATATACCTTCTTCCTCCTAGCTTACAAATGTTTCCCATAATAATACAATATGACCGCCTTAAATGCAAGGGTGTAGCATTTATTAAAACATAACAGTTTGGAATATTACTTATACTTAGGGAATTATGAAACCAATAAGTATCAGACTGATAGGCTATGCAAGCCTTATAACGCAGATAAAGCCCTCTCCTTCTCTTTTCTCAAAATACACTTTCCATCTGTAAGACTGCAATGACTATTTTAAGTCCCAAGCTATGACTGCCGCTACTAGGTTCATTCGCATAGTTTCTACTGTTTAGCTTGTTTATAACCTCTTCTGAGACTCCTTTTCCATCGTCTCCTACTTCCAGTAAAATGTGATTTCTCTTATCCTTATGCAGTCTGACTATGATATTGCAGCCATCTTCATTGTGCACAATCGAATTATTGACCAGATTAACTAAAACTCTTTCCATCAAATTTTCATTTACCGAAAGTTCAAGATTGTCAAGGCTTTTCATCTATTTCTATGTCAAATTGAAAATGTTCATCCTCAATCTGATTTATAATTTCAGTAAGTGTTTTTCTAAGTAATTTGCTAATTATAGCTTTATTCATTTCAAACTTGCAAAAGCCAAAATCAAGTTTACTTGAAAGGTTCATATTTTCAACCAATCTGCGGATGCGGAGTCCCTGTACCTTAATCTGCTCAGTGTACTTAGAGATGTCTGTTCCTGCTTCCGGATCAATAATCATATCAGTATTCCCTAGAATAATGGCAAGAGGTGTCCTTATGTCGTGAGATACGCCTGCAATCCACTCTGTCCTCTCCCTTCCTGCGCTTTTTGGTATTTTTCTGTTGCAATACAGGAACAGTAATTAGAACCAGCGCATTAATAAGCAGTATCACAGGTGTCATAAGAATAACATTTCTAATATCATTTTTATTATATTCTAAAATGTACTTCCATACCTGTTTTTTCTTTATCTCCAATCACCAGAATCCCTGCTTTACTATATAAGTATGAACCGGATATTCATCAAGGTAGTATCTTACAAATTTTTACCACATCCTGAATACTATATTTCTTTTGCAATTCTTTTAGGCAGTGATTCACTCCAAATAACTCTCCGTCCTCATTTAATAGCATGATAAGTGGTTATTCTTTATGATTCTTTTCTTTTTCTTTATCATCTAACCTGTAATTCCCACCTTCCACACTAATATGTTCTATAAGATTGCTTTTCATTCCAGTGAGCATCCGGTATATTCAAAACTATAATTGCATATATTAAAGTATCCAAAATAAAAGCACAAATGCCATTAGTATTATACCTGCGAAAAACTGAAATTTTTCCTTTTTCTTTGTCTCATCTGTTTTCTCCAATTTATATCCAAGTCCACGTACTGTCGTAAGAAATTCGGGTTTTGATGGATCCTTTTCTATCTTTTTCCCTTAGATGGCGCATATGAACAATTAATGAACTTTCAAGTCCATAGTTGCCTTCATAGTACATAGCACTGCATAGCGTATCCATAGTTACAATCTTTCCTCTGTTGCGGTAAAGTACCTGAAGTAAGGCAAGTTCTTTAGATGTAAGTGATACCTCTTTGCCCTCACGCTTCACAACTCCCGCATCTATGTCCACTACCACTTCCCCCACACCTAAGTATAGCTCGTTCCTCTTCTAGTTTATATGTTCTTCTAAGAACAGCAGCAATCCTAGAAGTAATTCTTTTCGTAAGAAAAGGCTTTGTGATATAGTCATCTGCACCAAGTCCCAGTCCTCTTAGCCTTGCTGCTATCTTCATCTCTTGCAGATAAAAATATAACCGGTATTTCTGATAAATAACCTAACTGGCATAGTTTCTCATAAAGTTCAAAGCCATTCCCATCCGAAGCATAACATCTAACAGAATTAAGTGGTAACTGTTCCTAATGATATTATCTTCCGCCCCTCTGCAGTCCTCTGCCACATCTATGGAAGAACAACCTCTCTTTAATATACTACTAAGGTCTGCAAAGCTTTTTCATCATCTACTAACAATATTTTACAAGTTGTCTTATCCATATTTATTTCCATTCCTTTCGCTTTGCTCAAGGCACAAAACGTTATGAAAATGTTTCCTTGAGCCTATTTTTTATTTATAATTCTTCTTGTAGGGAACTCGGTATACTACAAATCACGGGGAGGTGAGTGGGCTGTCCGGCTTGCCGGATGACCGCATATTTATATGTGTAGTACGCCTTTTCAAGCACAAATAAGTGTGTCGTTGAACACGTAATCTTATCTTTGTATAAACAATCTCGTTTATGGCTTAGGCGTTCAGTCAATGCCGTCTCTCCCTATAATCTCTAATGAATCTTCTGATTCTGAAAGGAGTCCCTATGGCTTTAAAAATCGTGTACAAAATCTGTTGTGGTATTGATGTCCACAAAACTTTTGTAGTTGCCTGTATCGCTTCTACGAACGATAAAGGTGTCACTTCTTATGAGAGCCACCGGTTTTCTACCTACACGAGCGGTCTGAAAACTTTGTTACAATGGCTACTCAAACGGAATTGCAAGGATGTCTGTATGGAATCCACCGGTAAATATTGATTCTGTTTATAATATCTTAGAAAATGACTGTTCGATTGTCCTTGCTCATCCCAAAATATGTTAAAGGCTATCCGTGGAAAGAAAACTGACAAGAAAGATGCCAAATGGATTGCTGACCTGTTCAAGCTATGATCTTGTTGCCGGTAGCTTTATGCCGCCCGCTGACATCCGTCAGCTCCGTGACCTATGCGTTACCGTTTCAAACGACCTGCTTTCAATCAAGCGAAAAAGAATCGTTTGCAGAACTGTCTCACGGTTTCCAATATCCAGTTGGGAAACGTTGTTTCGGACACCTTCGGCAAATCTGCCGAGCGATACTGGATAAACTTTTGGAAAATCCCTGCAGATACCTCTTTTTGACCTTGAACCCCTTGTTTACAAAAAGTTTGAAAAAAAGAAACTCCTGAACTCCGTGACGCTATTGACGGTTATATCACTCCGGAACAAGCCGGCAAACTTAAAGGTAATCAAAGCTCATTATGAAAGCTTGGAATCTCGGAAAGCAGAGCTTGAAGAACTCATTCTTGCGCTCGCCGCTCCTATCAGCAGGAACTTGCCATTCTCCAAACCGCTCCCCGGTATCCGTAGCGACTTTTACCGCCATCGGAATCATTTCCGAAATCGGTACCAACATGGATGCTTTTTCCTTCGGCGAAACACTTATGCTCATCTCTGGGTCTTACTCCGACCAACAATGAAAGTGCAGGGAAGAAAAATCTGTCCGGGTTTCCAAGGTACGGATGCTATATCAAACCTTTACTGGTCCAGTGTGCAAATGCTGTTGTTACCAGCAAAAAGCATCCGAAATTCGCAACCGCTATCTCCGTCTCAAAAAGCGTCGCGGTCACAAGAAAGCAATCATTGCCATTGCAAGAATGCTTCTGACTGCATTATATCATATGCTGAAGAATGGTGAAACCTATAAAGCGGAACTTTATCGAAAATCCGATTTGCCTCCTGTTGACCCGGAAATCACGGTAGAACAGGCAATTATCATCGCAAGAAATCAAGGTTATAAAATCAAGTCAGCAACTGCATAGCCTTAACTTTTAATATTCAATTTTTAAAGCAGCCACCGAAAGATGGCTTGTTTGTCATGCGATTAAGGGAATGGATACCCTCTACTTTTCATTTTCAATCTTTCACCTCTTATATATAACTACATTTTACTATACAGCATTTTTATATCAATACTCAACGAATCCTGCATTTCTTAATCTAAGCTTTAATGTTAACGCAATGTTTACATAATCTTCTTAATGTATCCTATCACTCGTAAACATAATACATCTTAAATTTTTGGAGGTAAGTTTATGAATTATATTCTTGAAACACTTAATCTAAGTAAAAAGTGGAAACTCATACCGTGTAAAGGAGCTATCTATGCAAGTACCTGTGGGCTCCGTGTATGGTTTTCTTGTACCCTAATGGTGCAGGAAAGAGTACTACTCTTAAGATGATACTAGGACTCATCTCATCCTGACTCAGGCGAAATCAGGTCTTTAATCAAAAATTAAACTCCTCAAACAAGCTTTCTATCCTTACTCAAAACCGGAGTCTTATAGAGAACCCGGGGATACGGGCACCTTTACAGGTCTTGAGAATATGCAAATCATACAAAAACTAAAAGGAGTCAAAGAGGATGAAATCGAGCGCTCTCTTAGGACAGTCAGGCTCTTTGAGCAACGTGATAAAAAGCTAAAAAACTATTCACTTGGTATGAAACAGCGACTGGGAATTGCTATGGCACTGCTTGGAGGTCCTGAGCTCCTAATATTAGATGAGCCTACGAACGTAGCTCTTTGATCCTGCAGGAATATAGAATCCATGAACTGATTAGTTCACTGCCAAAAGAAAAGGGGTATTACAGTGATTATTTCCAGCCACCTTCTTAGCGAGGTTGAACAGATGGCTGACTATGTTGGCATTATTATGAGGAAAAATGCTCTATCAGGGAACTCTTGCCGAATTAGAAACAAAGGGTGAGGGGCTTGAAGATGCCTTCCTTAAAACTTACAGGCGGAAAAGGAGTCATTATGACACATATAGTTGAACTTCCGAAATAATTCACATAGAATTTATGAAATCACGTCATAAACATCATTTTCTACTGCTATTGCAATGTTAGTATTAAATTACTTTCTTCTGTTTAAGGGTATAAAATGATGGTACCAGCAATGGTTGAATGTATTTTTATGGAATTCCTTTAGTTAACAGCATTTTTACTTTCAGTTTATATGGCAATTCTAGCCAGTCAGACTGTTGATGTCGAAAACAAAGGTACTATGTGAATCTTATATTACCTTTGTGCAGCAAACGCAGTATATTTCTGTCTAAAAATCTGTATGGACTTATTCACATTGTATTATTCTGTATCATACAGATGAGTTGTGTAGGTCTTTAGGCAGGTTCCTTGGTTTTCACGGAAATGTACCCTAATTCGGTCATGTGATTACCTTTTTGCAGAAATTATAAGTGGTGATTTTGTTTCAGGTGCAGTGTCTGATTTCGCTCTTGTTTCCAAACCAGTTTGCAGCACTCTCCATAGGCTTTGGCGGCACCCTCACAGGTTTATTCCTTGCCTTTATAAGCAAGACCGCTTGGACTCCTTGGTCAGTTCTAATTTCTCTTAGCTGTGTAAGTATGGATTATGAGAAATCAACCCGCACTATGAATGTATTCTGGGAACTGCCTGCAACTACACAGATTGTTGTTGCACTAATTTATCTTCTTTGTACATTTTTGATTGGCCTGTACCTTTTCTCTGCAACAGAGCCCGGAGAAGCACTTGGCAGTAGCGGACGTGTAAGGGCAACACACTCTCTACACAGCGGTATTCCTGCAGAACTAATAAAGTTAAAGCGTAACCCTGTATGGATTCCTTTTATTCTGATTCCTGTGATATCTGCCACAATTGGAACATTTAATTTTACACAGAATCAAGGTGTTCTTCATTTTACCTGGGGCGATTTGTGGACACAGCACTCCATTTTCCTAAGTTTCTTTTTCCTTGCGCCGTTAATAGGAGTTGTATGCAGCCTTCAGTGGAGGATGGAACATCTGGGAAGCAATTGGAACCTCATTTTATCTGTGACATCTCCTTTTAAATTATTTAAGGATAAGTGACTGTCACCTCTTTTGTATCTTCGCTGTGTATTATATGGCTGGTAGTTATATATGTCGTTACAGGGAAAATTCTTGGTATTCCTGACAGCATACCTCACGTTGTTCTGGAGCAGGATTCTTGCAATGCTTTATCTCTGTGATGGCGATTACGGCAGTGCAAAATTTGTTGTCACTTATGTTGCATTCTTTTGCATTACCTGTTGCCATTGCTTTCCTTGGATGCCTAAGCGGAGTTGCTTTCATTATGAAGGGCTTTTATTATCTGACCCCATATTCTTTTACTGATATATGGAGCGGGAAGCACATCACTCACAGAAAGCCTTAATCTTCCTATGGTTTTGATATCGGCTTCTATATGGATATTCGCTTCCATCGCAGTTGGCATATTATTCATAAAAAACACTGATGTAAGAACGCATGTCTAATTTTTGGTATAAGAAAACCGGCAGAGGATAAAATCTCATATCTCTGCCGGTATGTGTGTATTATGGATTCATCTATACATTTATCTCAGCCTCAAGTCCAAGTAAAGCCCTATTTTCCTCAAGTATAGCTTTATAACCTCCTTCAAGAAGTCCTCTATCTGCTCTTTGGAACTACTGTATACTTGGACGGATCCATCTGTTTTTAGCTCTTCTAAGGTTATGTTAAAGGATGGTTCAGCCGCAATTAGTTCAAGGAGATTGTTGTCAAGTCCTCTTTCCTTTACATTCCTTCCTGCTTCCATAGAACAAGGTTCTTATCTTCTCATGAAGCTCCTGCCTGTCTCCTCCTCTTTTCACTGCGTCCATCATTATATTCTCAGTAGCCATAAATGGAAGTTCAGCCATTATATGCTTCTCAATCACCTTCTCATAAACTACAATAGCATCAGCTACATTCATATACAAATCAAGGATGCCGTCTATAGCAAGAAGGCCTCAGGTACAGACAGGCGCTTGTTTGACAGAATCGTCCAGAGTTCTCTCAAACCACTGGGTAGCCGCAGTTATGTAAGGAGTTCATCAAATCGCTCATCACATACCTTGAGAGGGATGCAATACGCTCACTACGCATAGGATTCCTCTTGTAAGTCATAGCAGATGAACCTATCTGGCTCTTTTTCAAATGGTTCTTCCACCTCTTTTAAGATGCTGCAACAGTCTGATGTCATTTGAGAATTTGTGGGCACTTGATGCAATTCCCCTGCAAGTACATTAAGAACTCTTGAGTCAACCTTTCTTGAATAGGTCTGACCTGATACAGGGTAGCAGTCTGTAAATCCCATCTTCTTGGCAATTAACTTATCTATTTTCTTTATCTTCTCGTTGTCTCCGTCAAAAAGCTCAAGGAAACTTGCCTGTGTACCTGTAGTTCCTTTTGAACCAAGCAATTTCATGCTGTCTATAAGGTAGCAAATATCATCATAGTCAAGCGTAAGCTCCATAAGCCAAAGTGTAGCCCTCTTACCTACAGTAGTAGGCTGGGCAGGCTGAAAAATGAGTAAAAGGCAAGAGTTGGCAGTGCCTTATATTTATCAGCAAAATTAAAGTTTGCTCATTACATTAACAAGTTTTTCTTAACGAGTTTTGGTACTTCAGTCATTATGATAATATCTGTATTGTCTCCTACATAGCAGGAAGTTGCTCCAAGATGAATAATCCCCTTTGCCTTAGGGCACTGCACACCGTAGGCATAGACATGGCTCATAACATCGTGGCGGACTTCTTTTTCTCTTGCTATGGCTACATCATAGTTGATATCGTTTACATGCTCCTTTAGCTCTGCTATCTGCTCTTCGCTGATATTAAGCTAAGTTCTCTTTCTGCTTTCTGCAAGGCAATCCACAGTCTTCTCGCGTGGTGAATTTCTTATCCTGTGAAAAATATGTACTGCATTTCCTTGCTTGCATACCTCCCTGAAAGTGGGCTGTCATAACGGTCTGTACTCATATTATCCTCCTGTATGTAGATGGTGTTAAAATTGCTAACTTGTAATTGCGGCAGGAATTGCTACCGTAATTTTTGTAAGTTTACGCTTCAATTATTCACACTTAATTGATGGCTCATATATTTCGTTTGATACGGAATTGCTAGCGTGATTTCTGCAAATTATCGCTCAATTATTCACGCATTTAGCCTTCGGCTAAATGTGATTTCATCAAAATATCTGCGCAAGCACATAATTCTAAGCCTGCGGCTTAATTATGTGCTTTCTTGATATTTCGTGAATAATTTTGCTTAAGATGCTAATTGTTCTTTTTGAGAGCTTACTAAAAAAATTATACTATCAAATCACTCGTTACTTTTTAGCTCATCACCGGACAGTTCTATGATATCAGTTAGTTCAGCTTCGGTCAAATTAGTATAGCTTGCAAGTTCTTTAAGTGTAGGTGATGAACCGTTTATTTCTTTCATTTTTTTGGCTGCGTCACTGACAAAGTTTACCTTTGCTACCATAGCATTTGCTGTGCTTTCTATCTCAAGGCTCTCTTCAATAAAGTCCTGCATTGCACTTTCTATTCTGCTCTCTATAAATTCTATTGGTTCTCTTTTCACCCTCTTTAGTCTTTAGTTCAGAAAGTCCAAGTAATAGTCCTACATTTCCTTCTGCTATCAGCTCCTTAAAAATAATCTTCCGTTAGTTCAAAAGCCCTCGCTATTTCCACTACTTTTATGGAGTTTTCTTTCTATGTAGTCTGCTTCATGCCTTTTTCATCCCCTGCTAAGGACTAGTTTAATCAGCCTTTCTTCTTCTTTTGCTGTCATTTTTCTATGTCTCTTAATTCTTCCAGATACATATTTAAGAATTCAGAATGGAATTTAAGGTCCTTCCTGTTGTTTTTCTTTTTTATCCTGCTTTTTTTCTCGTAGCCTTCTCTTGCTGCTTCTTCAAGCTGTTCCTTCGCAGCATTTTCATATTTTTACCTCAGCCTCAATTTCTTCTTTTAGTTTCAAAAGCCTTCAATTGTAATATGTGATGCCGTAAGGTATGCAAAAATATGGTCAAACTGAGCATCATCAAGTTCTAAGTCTTCAAAAAATTCTTTTATATCACTTTCGTGAACCTTATTTCCGCTAATCTGCGCCTGAGCCACAAGGTCGGCAAGGCGGGTAGCAAATTCATATTGTTTATCTGACATTTTCCCTCCGTAAAAGCAATTAAATTTTTGTTTTATTTTTTAGTAGTTAATTGAGTGTTCTTTAATCTTCAAAAATTATCAGTAACAATTATTTTTCCCGTCTGAGGAGTAAAGAGTAAAACTATTAACTTTTTACAACTGTTTGCCTCTTTAATATACATATCAGTATTTTGATAAAAGTTTCAATATACCTATTTTTGTTAATGTATCAGTTGCAATACCTAGATGATTATATCCTTCATCCTCTTCTTCAAACAACAGATAGTCGCTTTTTATTTTTTAGAGTTTATCCGCTTAGAATTAAAGTTAATTATTGCATCGGTATAGGTTAATTTAGTCAGGTTGTCATAAGAAAATTTATCATATCTAACTGAGATTTTTTGTAAAATGAACTCTTTTTAACCATTTCATCAGTTAATCTACCTTTTTTAATACGACTAATAATATACCCTGTTTTAACTTTTTATTACTTTTTATCATTTTAATAGTTGTATCATTTGGATATCAATTAGCTTATGTAATCCAATCAAATGTATAAAGCTCTCTTCTTTATATGTGAAATCAAGAATTTCTCCATTTGACAACCTGTATTCAGCCCTGCAGTTTTTTCAGCCTTATATATTCATTGTATTTTTGCAACAAGCCATTCATAATTCCTCCAACCATATAACAAAATGCCCTGAGAGCTCAGGAGCATTGGTTTAACAAGGTTCATTGTTTTTTTCAGCTTGAAAGCCTATTCGGGAGAGCGAACCAACTCTCATTTAGGAACTCCAGATGTGAACCGAACGACCACACCCTTCTTCGCTCAATTAAATAATAACATAAACTCCCATAAAAATCAATAGTCTATCCCTACTTGTTTGTGTCAAGTACTCGTTGGCAAATTTCCTTACCTTTTTTTCTTTTATCATTGTTTTTTTATTTTTTGTATCACAAACAAGCCCAGGTTATGCACTGAACAGATATTTTTCTTTAGTTGCCAAGTATAAAATTTCTTAATGCCTTTCTACCTGCTGTTAATGGTGTACCGGTTAGTGGAAGGCTTCCTCTGCCTACTTCCATATATGGAAGTCCCTTTACCGTCTCGTGACGGTGATTTTGAAGCGCTGAGAGGCTCTTTTATCTCGCTCTGGCTCTCATCAAATATCAATTCCCCAGAGTAACGGCAGACGGTCTCTATCAGGTCTTTGTTTTCTTTCCTGCATAGAAGCTTCGCAAGGTTATCAGCTCCTGATTCTGACCATCTCATGCGCCTGTGCTTCATTCTCAGCGTTATCAGTGTACAGTTTTGTGTTTCCTGTATACCCATGTTTTTATAAATGATGCCTTCTACAGGTTCTGGGAGTTTTATTCCCCGCTTGTAGTACGGTAGCAGCCCTTCTCTATTATTGTGAAGGTAGGCGTACAGCTCCTCGGCTTTTTTACTGGTTTTATCGTTTTCATCTTCGCTTTTACTTACTCTTATATACTCACGTATATAATCAAACATTTCTTCAATCTTCTCAGAATCAAAGAGCCTTCGTATATCCTTTTGTACAGCTTTACTGCTTATTTTCCTTAAAATTTCCTGATAAATATGGTATCTGTCAAGCTGAAACACCGCCTCGTCATCATAAGGCTCTTTTATCCAGCTGCCACCATCTCCATTTAAGATACGCCTGCCTATTTCGTCAGGGTTATATTTCTTCTGTATCACAGCCTCTCTTTTATTGTGAAATCCGCTGCTTCCATCCATGCCTGCAAACACCACTTTCTCCACTAGAGTGCTGCGCCCTTCCTTTTCCTTCTCAGCATCCCAGCCTTCATACATGGTAAAGACTTTCATCTCCTTTTTACCCATGCGTTTATGCCCTCTGCCCTGCATCGAAAGCCATACTCCATCCATTTCCTCAAAAAGAACTCCGATTTCCCTTTTCCCATCAGATCTGCCTGCCTTCATCTTCTTCACATCAAGGTCTTCCTCTGATGTTATCCTCTGGCCAAGCTTCTGGGCTATATTCCACACGCCTCCCGCACTTATGGTCTGTCCTGTAGAAGAGCTTAACATCTCTGCAGATGCCCTGTACGGGAGTTCCGTAACTGAATTGGCGATCTTCTCTGCAAGATTAGTAGATATTAAGCCTATCTTCTCCATACCCATTTGTTCATCAAGAAGATAAACATAGGGCTTTCGTTCCATCTCTAGCCTTGTCTGGTACACCCTTCTTTCATACTCGACATCTCCATATACGGTCCTTATCGAAGTCTTTCTCTTTCCTTTATTCCTATATTTAGAAGTATCTCTCTTTTGAAAGAATATCATCATAGTTTTCAAGTATGATTTTAGTGTGTTCCCTGGCAAGCTTGCAGGCCTCTTCAAAAATTTTCTTCTCTAAGGTCTTGAATGAAATCTTTTTTTCTTTTACAATAGCATTAGTCATACAGTTTTTTCCTTTATGTTATTTTTTCTCAAATCAATAATAAAATAAAACTGTATGATTGGGAAAGGGGCAACCCTTCTTTTTTCTATTGCCAATTATAATTATACACTAACTCCCTACTTCGCCACTATATTAAGTATCTTGCCCTTTACATAAATGACCTTCCTTATAGGCTTCCCATCTATTGCTTTATTCACTGATGCAATCTCAAGCGCCTCTTTCATAGCCTCTTCTTCCTCTGCCTCAGCACCGATTTCAATAGTACCTCTTACCTTGCCGTTTACCTGTACGCCTATCTTTACGGTATCTACCACAAGAGCCGCCTCATCATAGGTAGGCTAGGTTTCATAAGCTATTGTGCCTGTGTGTCCGAACATCTCCCAGAGTTCCTCTCCAAGATGAGGGCAGATACAGGATATCAGCTTTACAAAGCCTTCTGCGTATTCCATAGGGCATTTGCCCTTGGTTACAGCATTCATAAATATCATCATCTGGCTTACTGCTGTATTAAAGCCAAGAGTCTCAAAGTCATCTGTCACTTTTTTAACAGTCTGATTGTAGATGAGCTTATGCTCTTCCAGTAGTTCGTTATAGCCCTCTTCACCACTTCTTACAAGGTTTTCTGGATTTGAGAAGTAGAAGAATACTCTTCCAAGGAATTTCCTTGAGCCTTCCACACCCTGCTTACTCCAAGGCTTTGATGCCTCAAGAGGTCCCATAAACATTTCATATATTCTAAGTGTATCTGCTCCGTAATCCCTCACTATATCACTTGGGTTTACTACAAATTCAGGGAAACGCTTACCCATCTTGATGCCGTTTGAGCCAAGTATCATTCCCTGATGCACAAGCTTCTTAAATGGCTCTTTAACAGGAGAAAGTCCCTCGTTGTAGAGGAAACGGTTCCAAATCCTTGAATACATAAGGTGTCCCACCGCATGTTCAGGGCCGCCTATGTAAAGGTCTACAGGGAGCCAATGCTTAAGTAATTCCTGATTGGCAAATTCATCATTGTTCTTAGGGTCTATGTAGCGCATATAATACCAGGAGCTTCCTGCACTACCAGGCATTGTGGAGGTCTCACGCTTACCCTTAATGCCGTTCTTATCATACTCCTTCCACTCGGTAGCATTTTCAAGAGGTGCCTTACCGTTCTTTCCCTTGTAGTCCTCAAGCTCAGGAAGTACAAGTGGAAGCTCGCTTTCAGGAAGAAGAACCACCCTGCCGTCTTCTGTATGTACCACAGGGATAGGCTCACCCCAATAACGCTGTCTTGCAAATATCCACTCTCTGAAGTGGTAGTTGACTTTCTTCCTTGCCACTCCCATATTAACAAGCTTTTCTGTGATTGCTTCCTTGGCTTCTTCTACGGTTAGTCCGCTAAATTCCTCAGAATTCATAAGTTTGCAGCCCTTGCCGAGATAGTCCTGCTTTTCAAATGCATGCTCACTTACATCACCGCCATCTATTACCTGAATTCTAGGTATGTTATGTGCCTCAGAATACTCAAAGTCTCTCTGGTCATGGCTTGGAACCGCCATAACCGCACCTGTACCATAGCTTGCAAGTACGAAGTCACCTATGTATACAGGAACTTCCTTGCCATTTACAGGGGTTTATAGCATAGATTCCTCAAGGACACAGCCGGACTTGGTTTTGTTTAGCTCAGTCCTGTCCATATCGTTCTTCTTAAGGGTTTCATCTATGTATTTCTGTACCGCCTCTTTATTCTTAATTCTTGGCATAAGGCTCTTAACTGTATCACCATCAGGGCAAGCACCATAAAGGTGATACCGTAAATAGTCTCTATACAGGTTGTGTAGATGGAGAATTCTCCTCCTCCAACTATTTTAAAATCAACCTCCACACCTTCGCTCTTGCCTATCCAGTTTCTCTGCATTTCTTTGGTGGATTCAGGCCAGTCTATCTCGTTAAGACCGTCAAGGAGCTCTTCAGCAAAGGCAACCTGGTCGATAGCCCACTGCTTCATGTTCTTTCTAACCACAGGGAAGCCGCCACGCTCACTCTTACCGTCTATTACTTCATCATTGGAAAGCACCGTACCAAGCTCTTCGCACCAGTTTACAGGCATATCCATATATTTTGCATAACCCTTTTCATATAGCTTCTCAAATATCCACTGAGTCCATTTATAATAATCTTTATCTGAGGTAGCTATCATCTTTGACCAGTCATAGTCAAAACCAAGTTCTCCTAGCTGATTTGAAAATGAAACTATATTCTTCTCTGTAAAACCGTTTGGGTTATTACCTGTACTTACCGCATACTGCTCAGCAGGAAGACCAAACGAATCATAGCCCATTGGATGAAGTACATTGTAGCCCTGCATCCTCTTCATTCTTGAGATGATGTCCGTAGCAGTATAGCCCTCAGGATGTCCTGCGTGAAGCCCCACTCTGATGGATAAGGGAACATATCAAGTACATAGTACTTAGGCTTGCTAAAATCCCAGACATCTGTCTTAAAGGTCTCATTTTTCCTCCCAGTATTTCTGCCACTTAGGGCTCTATCTCAGCAGGATTATATGGTTTTTCTTTCTTCTGACATTTTCTAATCTCCTTTATACCTTAAGTAATAGTTACAAACTTCTTATATGGACTAATTGTCTTCTTTTGCTGTCTTTTGCCCACAAACATACTGATAAGGTCGTTCGTCTTTCTGCTCTACCCTGTTTCTTTTCTCTCTGTCTGACAGCAACGAATTTCCTCACCTCTTCCTGTCCTTCAGTTATCCTACAGCCAACAAGATTTGTACTTTTTCATTTTTTTATCAACTATCCTCACCACTTCACCCTTTAGGGTATGAAGGGTAAAAGGTATAATCTTCTTTTTGCTCATTATATTTTTTCAAAATTAAACTGAATCTCTACTTCATCCCCGACACTTACCTCATACTCTTTCTTAATAATGAGTACTATACCTGTACTGCTTATATCCTTAACCATGGCATCGTGCTGGGCTTTTACTACCTCTAAAAGCAATGTTACAGTGCTGGTAAAGCCATAGCCTGAAATAATCTCTTCTGTTAAATCTCTTTCCTTCTACTTCAGACCTTAATATATGTGCAGTTCCGTATAGGGAAGGTTAATCTTGCCTATGGAGACATTTTCAAATAAATATGGTTTTTCTTTGTGATTACCTATTAAAAAAATAAGTAACTCCTTCTGCGGAGAATTTTACCATCTTATCCTCTACTCTTATAGGCTCAACAATCACATAGTCACCCTTTAGAGTCTTTATAAAATCCAAGTCTTCTTCCTCTTGAAACTCTAAGACAAAGCTTTCAAATCTGTAAGACTTATCACCCTTTCTGGCGGTTAGGCTTATCATTGAACCCCAGCAACAGTTCATTTATATTAATAACTCCTGCATTCTTTTGCATCCATGCCTGATACCTAATTCCTTTCAAAATAATAAGTACTGATTCTTCTCTAGTTATTATAACTATCAAAGCTCTATCTGTCTATCTAATTATGGAAATTTGCCTTATTTTTAGTTATATAACACTTCTTCCTGCCTCTTGGGCGGTATCACTATAGAAATCATTAGTTTTATCCGATAGTATAAGTATGTAATTAATTGTTAGGAGGAATAACGGAGGAATATGTCATTAGATATATCTAGAGTGCCAAACGGTGGCATAGCAAACGGAGGGAGTCGGCTCAGTCGTAAAAAAAGCAGTGAAGTCTCTAAGGTAGCTGTTTCAGGGGCTGCGACGGGCGGAGTGAATTCAGACAGTTTGTCTAAGGGACAGGTATTGTCAGGTCAGGTGACCAACATTTCACCGAGTGAACTGACCTTAGAGCTTGAAAATGGTCAGACTATGACAGCCAGGTATGATAATAATTCCGAACTTTCCATTGGTGATGGGGCAAAGTTTAGGGTGGTAGACAGTGAAGACGGCCATATTATGCTAAAAACTATGCAGACAGGGACTACCCTTGAAAATGTAGTGTATAAAGCTCTTGATGCCTCAGTACCTGCCATTTTCCCCTAAAAATGAAGAACTGGTAACAGCCCTCATTAAAAATGAATATCCCGTTAGTAAGCAGATGATAAATGGCATGCTCCAACAATCCCTCAAAAATCCTGAAATATCTATGACTAATCTCGTACTTATGAATAAGGCGGGCTTAGATGTAAATCCTGAGTCTACAAAGCTCTTTGAAATGTACAGCAGTGGCAGAACCGAGCTTGCTGCGGCAACTGAGCAAAACTTCAAGCGACATGTTAGGGAATGATAGAGGGGCTCCTTTCTGATGGAAATGTAGAGGGTGGTGCAAAGTTAGCCTCTGACCTCCTTGATATATTCAACATAGGCAAGGAGCCAGATGAACTGGTGCTTTTCACTTGTAACAAATGACGAGACTGACCTTCCTGCGTCAGCTCCTACAAATCTTGCAGAGCTTTTTAGATAACCTTGCGGGAGAGGGAGCTACAGTAACTGACCCTAGTCTAATCACTGAGGATGGAGAACCCAGAATGTCACATTAACAGGCGAAACTCCTATTTCATCCATATTAAATGAAGAGAAGCGCCTTCATGTGTTTACCTTATTTGAAAATGCTGATATAGATGTGGATGCGGCCAAGCTTCAAAACCTTATAAAGGGAGAGCTAAGTCTTAGTGAATTGTCAGACCTCCTAAAAACCCTGCCTGAGTCTGAGCTTTCAAAGCTTGATACTCTTATGAAACAGGTCGCAGATTTAAGTGGAAAGGGACTTCCTGCTGCAAATGATGTGCTTTCAGGACTTCTTCCCGAGAGTGCAAACCCTTAGCGAGGCAGCAAGTCATATAAAGGAACTCCTTGACAATAAAAACCTTCCACCTGAACTTAAACAGGCTTTGCTTAAATCAAATGATTTTCAAAAAACCCTTAAAATGCTAATCCATACAGACTGGACACTTTCTGCGGAGGAGCTGACTGAAAAGGATGCCGTTCTTAATCTCTACAAGAGGATGGATGAACAGATAGACAAGCTTAAGACTCTGGCTGACAATACAGCAGGAGGTGCCTCAGCCAAGCTTTCTACAGACCTTGGGCAAACCAAACAGAATATGAATTTTATGAATGAAATGAATCAGATGTATAACTTTTACGGAACTTCCTATAAGGATGAACGGTCAGACCACAACCGGAGATTTATATGTCTATTCCGACAAGCATAGAAAAAGGTGTCAGGAGGAAATGGTTTATCCTGTCTTCTACACCTTGACATGAAGAGTCTCGGTGGAATGAATATAAGAATTGAGTTAAATGAGGAGCTGTATCTACAAGGTTTTTTCCTGAATGATGACAGTTCAGGAAAGCTAATAACAGATAATCTTTTTGAGCTTGACAGTGCACTTACAAAGCAGGGATTTAATCCAAAAAGCGAGGTCATAAAGACTACTGATAAAGAAGAGGAGAGAAGGCTGTTGTCCGGCGAATTTAATCCTATAAATGACTTCATCCTTCTGAGGTTGAAAGCAATAATTTTAGCAGATATACCTTTGATATGAGGGCGTAATTTTATATAATATGGAATTACTTAGAGATTCACAGCACATAGGCTACATCAACACATTAGCCTATGTGTGATTTCCTTTTGATATTTTTCTGTCATGCAAAAACCGGCTTAGGATTTGTCCCAGAGCCGGTTCTTTAACTCTAACTACTCTTAACTCAATTCTTCACTACATATACCACATATCGCATTCCACACAGTGTAGTAGCATAAATATTTTATTGTATGAGACTACAAGGTGATATCGCAAAAAGTCCAGATTTAATTACTTTTTCAAAGTTACAACAAATTTTCCAAGTTCCTTTGTACTAAATACAACTGACTTTGTCTTTTTGTCATACTTTGCCTTAATTTTCTTTCCTGTCTTAAGGTTCAGCACATATATACTGCCTTTTTGTCTTTTCCTGTATTAAGAGAAACAGTTAGCTTTTGATGTAGTTTTTAGTTATGTTCTTGCCTTTTTACAACAAGCTTTTACATCATAAAGCTTTGCTTTCCGTATGCTGCCTTAAAGCTTGCATACTTTTTTTATTTTTAAGAACCCTTTTAACGGCTTTTTACATTGTTCTTTTTAATAATCTTAAGATAAGAAGTGCCGTCTGTTACATCTTTAAGCTCTTTTACACGTAAAGAAACTGAACCATCCTTAACAGATAGCGTATACTCTTTACTTTCGTGCCAAGTGTATGCAGTGCCTCTTTAGTTATTCTTAAGATATTCTTTCTTGTTGCAAACCATGACTTTTTATCTGTACTAGGGGCACCCTTGCCATCATCAAGAGGAGTATTGCCTCCTGCTATATCCTTAATCTCAGTATTTTTTTGAAGGAGAGGTATTTACACCGGAATAATGTCAAAGGTGAATGTGAAGGGACTACTTCCTGTGTCTCAACAGTAGGAATTGCTTCATCGTAAACAAATTCCACTGATTCAGTTTTTTTCCTACCAAATCCTCATAAAGCCCCTGTGATAGGCGTAATCTCTTCACTACCATTTCTCCTATATCCAATTACCTTACAATTAGGGAATTCTTTGTCTTTAATTCCAAATGACCTAAGCTTTGACCATGAATAACCTCTCACCTCTGTTTCAGCCTCAAGAACCTTTCCTGTGTCGGTTAGATAGACTTACTTTTTATATTTCTAATAAAGTCTTCAGTCATTTTCTTTCTTGGTGTTTTTAGCTCCACCATCATAAGGAACTGTAACAGTTACCACAGTTTCTGTGTCGTAGTTCTTGCCATCTACTGCGAGCTGGTATGTAAAGGTTTCTGTTGTAAGGATATTGTTCATACCTATTACTTCAAGCATCTGAGTATTGCCGTTACCGAAGATACCTGTTCCGTCTGAGCTAACCATGATGAAATTGGATGTACTATCTGAAGTGCCCTCATTCTGGAGCGGGTACCAGATAATTCCATTTCTGTCAATTATTCTTATCTTTGTTAAGCTCTTGTCAAGGTTTGCGCCGAAAGCAGTTACCCAGGTCTTCTTACTTTCCTGACCAATAGGAGTCTCGGTATGGGTAATGTCTGCCTCTTCTTTTTCCACCACCCTGTGTACCATAAGAGGTAATTGACATAAAGCTAAGACTAGGCTTGCCGTCATTTTCGCCTGTAGGAAGAACTGAGGCTACCAGTCTCTTCGCCCTATTTTCAAGGATATTAACTCCAAGTGCAGAGCTGTAGGTGAGTCCTCCGTCTAGGGAAACCATCACAGAATAAGTCTTGGTCTTTCCTGAATTATTGGCTGGAAGAGTAAATACTATAGTCTGTTCTGTACCCTCTTCATTGGTAGTTATCTTAATCTTATCGCTATTTTCTTTTTTCCCTAGCTTAGTCACTATGCCATAGAGTTCTGTCTTTGATTTGTTATTTTCAAGCACCTTAACCAGAGTATTTACAGGAGTTTTCAAGCCTTGTAATGACTTCATAAATCCTTCTCCTGTAAGCTTTAACTTCTACTTCTCCACCTTTGTTAGTAAGTACCTCACCTTTTGTAAATTCAGCAGAATTTATTATGGTCTTTGCTATTTCGACGAAGTAAGAAAACTTCCTAGCCTCATTACCTTTACTGTTTTTGAGCAGTCTTTCACCAATTTCAATTTTAGAATTAATTTCTCCATCAAAAGGAGCCTCTAAGGTAATGATAATTCTATTACCATCTATAGCCACCGTGTCATTTTCACTAAGCTTACGCTTGGTCTCTGTTCCATCTCTATTCTCTATTAGGGTTATGCCATTTTTAGTTCCTTATAATCGTCAGATACAGCAAATATGTCTTCATCAAAAATAGACAGTAATTATAGTCTTGTCTTTGTTGGTGTACACCTTGCTTTGAAGTATATCAAGTAAAGCACCTGCTACTCTTCCACCAACAGTAACTATAGCATTCTTGCCACCAATTGTTATGTTATAGGTATCAGCCTTATCAGATAATGTCTCTGGAAAGGTAATCATAAATACTGCTGATTTACCCCCTCCCATCTTGTCAAATTTTAATTCAACAGGTGTTGAAACACCTTCAACAATCTTTGTGATGGCAGGAACTAATTTATCTACATCAATATTTTCACCCTAACAGTGATATTACTCATTCCTCCTGTCTTAGGAAGTGCAGGTGTTGAAGCCTTGATAGAATAGACAACCATTGCCTTTTCTTCCTCTATGCCTGTTCCCTCGACGGTCGCCTTAAATACAGGTGTTGACTGAAACTCTATCTCAGAGCCTTTAGCATTGAATTCAATCCTATATTCTACGGCATTCTTCCTGTCATTTTTAGGAAGCTTGCACTTATATTAAACGACTTCCCATCATCTTTGAGTTTGTCTACACCTACTACTATGCCGGTAACAATCTCCTCAACACCATCATAGATTTTGGTAACTCTAGTTTTAATTTTATCCTTTGTAGTCTTCTCATTTGTATTAATGGTAATGGTTATACTTGCTCCCTCATTACCAAGTTCTCTTGTTGCTTTTTTTAATAGAGATGACTTCTGCATTTGACTCTGGTGCCTTTCCGGGTACTTTTTACAGCTACTGCCTTGTCTTCCAGAAAAGTCTTGCCACCATCTATACTGATATATATTTTTGTAAGTAATGTCATTTTCTGTATTGTTTATAGGTAAAAACTATGTTCTGAGAAAAATCCTGAATCATAAATCTTTCCCCATTTTGCAGGGCTATATCCTTCTACGGCAGTACCGTCCTCGTTAGTTACCTTCTCCTTAAACTTCGCTCCAGTCAAGTCTTTTTCCTTTAATTGACAGGGCAACCAATTCACCATACTGTCCTGTTACGGTTATACCACTAACCACAGGATTCTTAGCAGGAACAGGATCTATTCTCGGATTTGGTTTCTCTGGATTTGGTTTCTCTGACTTTTTCCCTGATACAGTAACCTCAATAGGTACAGCTGACAAACCTGATTCGTGTGATTCAGACTTTTTTGTCATTAAAAGTTTTTCCCACCATCTACACTAAAACTAACTACATATACCTTGTCTTGAGTGGAATCAATAGCCGGAAAAGACAAGCTAACATTGATATGCGAATACAATGTTTCTCTATCCAGGTCTACCCTTACAGGAGATAATGTATCACTAATCTCAGTAATATCCTCCGTACTATCTTTCAAAGTAACCTTAGCCTTAGTACTATTAAACTTAAGGTTCGTCCCTTCCAATTTGAAAGCCCTGTTTCCCACCAATAGCTTTAACGGGGTCTTTTCTGCCCATACTCACATTAGCAAGTATGGCTCCAGTCTCTACATCTGCACGTACAGTAAATGCATCCATAATGACACCTGTAAATACAAGTGACAACACCAAAAATAAATGCAAGCATTCTCTTACACGCCTTCATAAATCCTCCTTTACAGATTTTAATATTAGTTCCAATAACAAATCTTATCACGGTTAGTAGTTTCGTCAACACAAATGCAAATGGTTGTTTATTGTGTTTTTAATATATATCTGCATATTTATATCTATTCTCATCAAACAATGCCACTTTATGACTTACACACTGTCTAAGTCTCCATTGTATATGTTTAATTTGACAGAGGATTACATATAAGCACTTGGATTAACTCAAAAAGACAGCAGGCAATTACCCACTGTCCTTATCTCTTGTTATTTTATTTTTCCCATTTTTCTCTGCTATTTTTCTTTTTCAAAGTCATCAAATATGTAGTTAAGTACTGAAGGAAAGCCCACAAACTCGCAGCCATAGGAATGTACTTTATCATCTACATATGATTTTCTTATAATCTTAACAACTGTATAGAATGCAGAGTGCAAGTCGTCTGTCACCTGAATTCTGGCATTAAAGTAGTACCCGACAGGCAATTCGCTCTCACTGTGAAAGCCCTATGCCTCCTCTTGATATATCATAAACTTCAATAGGCGCATTTACATTTTTAATAAACTCATTGTCCTGTTTGAAAAAGCTCTGATACTCCAAGTATAAGATCAATCGAAGTCTTTCTGCCTTTCTTTTTCCGTATATTCCATATACTGCCTCCTCAAAAAAATGATTTAAGCTAAGTATATAACAATAGTGGCAAATAATCAATCAAAGTTTTATCGACATTTTTTATCTTTTATTTGAAAAAGTAAGTTCCACTCTAAACTTGAATATAAATATAGAGGCTCAGATGCGGAACTTACTTTTTCAATTCACCAAAATATAAAACTTTTAATAAGCCACGGTAGCGTGGGCATTTTTCGTCAAAGTTAGTTTTTACTTCACGGCTTCAGGTATTTTTTTCTATGATAATATTTAACGGAATACTAAGACCTGTCATCATAAAACTACTAATTGCAAAAAATACCTCAAGACTAGCTAATAGACCATATGCCTTATCTTCATCAAGCAATAATGCTTTACAGATGAGATATAATCCAAGAACTAAGGTAGCTAATGTAATACACCTCAAACCATTTGTAGATAGTCTGGAGTTACGAGCTTTGTTAAACAATATATTAGTAATATACAGCAATAATAAAGTACAGGCTGATTGCATTACTATACCTAAAATACTTGCAACTGCAATTTCTTTCAAGCCTATGAAAGAGCATACAAGAAAGAAATAGCAGGCTATAGCATTGACACATATTCTCATCAAAAACATTAGCTTCTGTTTAAAGTTTTTCAGCTGTTTCATAGCTACCTCTCTAACTTGCTTAAGTCAATTGTATTTTACTGCGCCATTTCACATCTGCCAATACGCTGGTTTTGATATCAACATTTGTATCGATATTAGAGCAGTATACTTTTTGCAATCTCAACAATATAAAATCACCATTACTTCAAACCTGTTATCTACAAGTTTCATATCTATCATTCCATTATATTTTTCAACAGCTCTTTTCAACATTTATCAAACCTATTCCATGTTTATGTTTATCTTTTTAGTTGAAGTAAAAATACTTACCGTTTTTATCTGTTCTACATACTTATATGAATTCACTAACCGGATAATAAGTCTTCCGGATTTGTACTGCATATCAATACTCAGATATTTATTCTCTTTTGTTTCTTTTTGCCGCCCCTTACCGAATTGTCAAGCAGATTGCCAAGTATCGTAGTTAAATCAAAAATCTGAAACTTCCAGCTTATCAGGAATATTTGCATTCACTAAAAATTCAATATCGCTCTCTACAAGTCCTAAAAGTTTATAATTTACAATGCTGTCAACTGCAATATTTCCTGAATTTACCAGTTTTTTCTACCTTCCATTTCTTTTTAACAGTTCCCTAACATAGCCTTCATATTCATCTTTTTCTTCATTATCATAAAGAGTTTTTAAGCACAAATATGATTCTTCATGTCATGCTTAAGTCTCTCTACATTATTCATATTCTCTTTTACTAAATCAAACTGTTTCACGTAATATTCATTTTTGCTGTTCAATTATAGCCTTTCTATTATTTTTCTCGCATTATATTTAATGTACTGCTATATAAAAAGTAATTTGCAATATTCACCAGTGCTATGAGAGTTACTGCTAAAATAACCTCTATTTTTATTATCAAGAGTAGAAATATTCAAAAATAAAATCAATAATACTAACGTAACTATAGGCACACTCACAATCCCTATCCATGAGGAAAAAGGAATATCAGTCTCTTCTCTTTTTGTCATCATATAACCGCCTAAGATTATAACCACTAAATATGTACATAATCTTACACTTATAATCATATACATTGACTTCAAATCAGTTTTTCAAAAATATTTAATCCAAGATAGTTTGCTGATATTATAAATGGAACTTCAACCAATATTTGAATCAGGTATGTGTAAACAACCGCCATTATCCTCTTTTTTATACTTATTCTGTAATTAAGGCTAATAAAAATACATTAAAAAGGTTAAATAACAGTAGAACAAGAGGTATATGTTTATACATAAAATTCATACAGCTTAATAAATAATAAACAAAGTAGATTACGATTAGAGCTTTTTACTCTTTATCTTCTCAACACCACAAAATAACCCCATAAGTTTATATACTGTATAAACTCCTAAAATATTAATTATTGCAAATATAATATTAATTAAGCTCATCTTCCATCCTCTTTTTCTATCCTAATCTGTATTTCCTTTATCTCTCTACGTCTGGACTGGCTTATAGGAATTCTATCTCCGTTAAAAGTAATAATTTCATCTGGTTTGAATTGTTTAATCTGCTCATAATTTACTATATACGAGCGGTGAGGCTGTATAAAAATCAGGCAGTTGTTTTTTACTTCTTCCATTTTCCCATAAAAGCTATAGGTTTCTTTTTACACAGATTATTTTTTTATTTCTCTCTTATAGCTTTCAAAAGTACAATATTTCCGAATAAAGGAACCTTTATAGTACTCTTAAAAGCTTACAAACTTGAAGATTTTATTTTCTATTTGAAATTTTAAGTGCCAGAAGAACAGCTTTGATAACCTTTTTCCTTCTCAATAGGGTTTACTTATAAATGTCAATGGCTGTATATCAAAGAGCTGTCTATCGTAGCTATTTTTGCCGGATATGTATACTATCTTAGTATTATAATCTTCGATTTCATCCCTTATGACATGTCCCACCTCTACACCATTTATCTCTCCAAGCTCAATATCTAAAAATATAAGATCATATCGTATATTATCTTTTTAATTCTTCTATTAGAGCTATTCCATTATTAAATACATCAATGTGTAATTCTCCATTTTTTAGTTTATCACTGCTTAAAATAACACTATTTTAAATCATCACATACTGCTTTTAACATCATCGCAGATGGCAATTCTAAACATTATATCCCCCTCATAATCACTATTTATAATATTTACCTATTTTTGACTCAGTATTACAGATTTTTATGTTAAAATGATGTCATTTTCTGCAAAAACTAGTGAATTACGAATACTTTTGCGAGAACTTTGAATAGTTAGCTTTTAACAATCCTATATCAATGGGTGTCAAAAACTTTTTGGCACCCATATCATTTAATTCTATTAGATCCATATTGATTTTATGCTCAATTATTTAATTGAATTTGATCTATGTACTTCATTTTTCCTTGTTACTATATTTTTAGAAGTATCCATCTCCTTCGAATGAATATCATCATAGTTTTTCAAGTATGTTTTTAGTTATTACCTACAAAAGGTAGGCGTTGTAATACTTCCATCTGGATTAACTATTTTTATTAATTTAGATTGGAATACATAAATATTATGTTAATTACCGCTACAACCATCAATATCCATCTTAGCCTTCTTTTATATACCAAGGTCTCAATATCGTCCAAAGGCTTTATTTCTATGTCCTATTGGTGCATATAGCAAGAGTATAGTATTCGAAAGTACCATCAACAAAACACTTGAATATACATTCCATACAGATAGTTTTATACTACCAAGTGCTATTGTCACAGCAATCACTGATATTAAATAGCACCCTTGTAATCTCCTATTCTATTTTGTCAAATTATTCATTAACATTCCAACATATTTTTAAAAATACAAATAAAAACAACGTTTAATATGTTAGGGTTTGAAAAAAATTAAAAACTACTTTTACCTATAATATCTTCTTTCTTTACATATGGATAATCCCAAAATCTGGAATCAAAAGAGATATTTCTGTTATCTCCTAGTACAAAATATTCATTATCAGGAACAGAAAAACTCACCGCTAAATATACGCGTATCTCCATCATCATATATGTATTTTTCCTTAATAATTTTATTGATATAAAAGCTGATTATTTAAAATATCAATCTCGTCACGGGTAAACCTATAAGTCTTTTCACATATTTCTCGTCATAAGCAGCTTCATTAGGATTAAAAATACGATGATTAAAAACAATTATATCACCATAGCCTAATTCCTCTAAATTTATACGTTACCAGTAAAATATCTCCTTTTTAGTGTATTATCCATAGATGAAGTAGATACTGTAACTATGAATACAAATCTAGAGATTGTAAAGCATATTATTATACTTAAAAGTAACGGGAGCATCCAATTGAATATAAATTTCTTCATGATAGCCTCATTTCCTTTCCAAGTAAACTGTGTAGAATTATGCTGTTGCACTAATGTAACAATACTATGATATTTCCCTTTAATGCAACAGCACTAAGCACCATTCCAAATTAGTAACTATTAATATTTATTAACAAGGCTTGTAGGTGTTACAACTGTACCATCCGGATTAACCATTTTGATAAACTTAAACTCGTTCAATTTTTCCCGGTACCTATATCTTCCAAAACCACCCATCGCGTCTTAAAATTTAACCGGTCCAACGTAATAGGCTTTTTGCACCATTTAGTAGTTTTACTACTTCTTCAACGATAACTACCTCTCCCTGATATTTATCATATGACCTTATCACGTCATTTTTAGTTGCTGACGGAGTTATTTCTCTAACTTAAACTTATTAGGAATCTCAGCACCAGCCACAAAACCCCTTGCATTGATAATAAGGTTATGGCAAGTGAGAAAGCTAATGTTTTTAGAATTATGTTTCTTTTTCATGCTTTAGGTTTCCTTCCTATAATGTCAAGCCCTAAATCATTTAATTTCAGGCTTTTCTTTAAATATTTACCTCATAAAACAGAGCAAAAAAATGTATGACAGTCATTGTATTTTATACTGAACAGCTAAAAGAGGGTGTAGTTTATAAAGCATCCCATTGTTTTTGCTTTTATAAAGGCTATAAATCCTCTGCTAACTATGATGGTGAACCTTCCGTGTCTAAAGGGATCGTGTCCCAACTTCCTTCGTCCCACCTTTCCTATAATGTCAAGCCCTAAATCATTTAATTTCAGGCTTTTCTTTTAAATATTTACCTCATAAAACAGAGCAAAAAAATGTATGACAGTCATTGTATTTTATACTGAACAGCTAAAAGAGGGTGTAGTTTATAAAGCATCCCATTGTTTTGCTTTATAAAGGCTATAAATCCTCTGCTAACTATGATGGTGAACCTTCCGTGTCTAAAGGGATCGTGTCCCAACTTCCTTCGTCCCACCTGTCCATACACCGAGTGCCTGCTAAGCTTTCTAACAGGGTCATGCCCTACGGAGAGAACTACTGCAAGCTACAGCTCTTGTTTGTTTTTTGATTTTACTGACCTGCATACTCCACAGGGTACGGATATTCCGTGGATGCTTACCCTGACTCGTTTTGCTGGTCATTGTGATGATGCAGCACCTGTAGCGCTCCATCGTTATCGGGTTCCCTTCCAGAACCCTGCCCGATCTCGGAAGAATCCGAAAACCGGCAAGGCTCTGGAATAAATTTTGCTGCCGACTGTCTTACGCTGCAGTCGATTCCTTCTTTTCCGGGCGCCTGATGTCCATCAACATCTTCTTCGGATCATAGAACGTACCAGTATTCAGAATCGTATAGATGATCCTCAGAAGCTTGCAGGCAATCACAATCAATGACTGCATCTTTTTCAACGGATTATCGGCTCGTGTCGTATAATACATATGGAGTTCTTTGAATTCCTCTGCATGGGCCACTGCTGACTTTGCTGCCTGGAACAACCAATACCTTAGTCGTTTACGTCCCCTGTGGCTGATTTTGGTTTCTCCCTTATGCTTTCCTGAGCTGCATGCCACAAGACCCTAATCCGCTTAATTTCTGTATTTCCTTAACATCATCAAATCTTGAAATATCTCCCATCTCTGCAAGAATACCAGAAAGTGTATTTTCTCCAATCCCCGATATCTCCAGAACGTTACCTGTATGCGGTATCTCCTGACATTTCCGGTTAATCTGATTCTCTATAACAGCAAGTTCAGCATCCAGTTCCAGAATTTTCTGCACGAACCACTTTACAGCTGCCTTACCTGCAATGGATCCATCCTGATCCCAACACTTGCTTTTTGCATACTGCAAGATTTCTCCAGCTCTGCTATACCCACGTCCTCTAAGTTTAGCAACATGTCAGATCTGTCTTATCCTTCTTCTCCAAGTGCGGTCAGTTCTTCCGGAAATGGTGCCTCTTTCAGCAGTTCCAGTGCTAAATGCTCCATCGACTTTTCCCAATGCATCCTTATACTCGGGAAATATATCTTCATCTCCCTGTGCATCCGGTTGATTGTTCGAATTCTGTCTTCATTCAGTTGGTCTCTGAACATGGATAACCTACGAAGCTCCGCATAGATTTTTTCTGGAAGATATGGCATACCAAAGTTGCCATCCTTGACAAGATTTGCTATCAGTTTTGGATCCTTCCTGTCATCCTTGAGCTGGCTGTTATCTTTCAACCTCCTTTGTCTGCTTAACAGCATAAGGGTTTACCTGAACAACACTGATTCCATTTGTAATCATCCATGTAGCAAGGCAGAACCAGTAGTGACCGGTCGGCTCTAAGCCAAGCACTATCTGACTCTTATCATGTTCAGCGGCTATCCTCACTGCCCATTCCTTTGCACTCCGGAAGCCCTCTTGATTATTGTTGAAAGAATGTGCGAACTTACTGAGTTCCCGTCCTCTGGTATCAATTGCTCTCATATAGTGCGTTTCGCTGCCTACATCACATCCCAAGATAAAGCATGTCATCGCTGATAAAAGAGAGTTTTTTTATTTTTATCGAACTTACCATTGGTTTCCAACTCACGCCAGTTGAAGCTGCGAGATTTTCCTTAATCACCTCGATTTTTTTCAAAAGCTCCTGCTGTTCAAAAAAATATTTGCTGTTACTACTTGATTTTTCTTTGTGCCTTTAATATTCATTTTAGATACCTCTTGTGTTTTTAGATTTTACCAACTGGCAGGTCAGTAATAATCTAAATTTACTTGAGTATTTTTATGTCAATCTCTTGACCCTATTTATAGTATACAGGAAGCTTTCTGATATGATTTTTACTGCAATTTCTTGAATAATTCTTACTACACCATTGGAATCACCTCCTAGTATTCACTATTTATTAAGCTGTTTTCATTATACACTATTAAAAAGCTCTATTCCCAAAAATGTAACGAAATGCAGGGTTTAAATCGTAATAACTTATATTTTTGAAAATTTCCTGCGTTAAGGGGCTTGAATGAATGGTTATTAATTGCCTTTGACTTTATCGCAAGTCTGTAATAGAATTAAAGGATACGAATATTGTTAATATTCAATGATTAGTGGTAATAGTGTCAGAAATATTTGGCACTCATATCAATACATATTTGATTCTAAGGAGATATCATGGCGGAGAAAACAGCTAGAATTTCTTATCGTATGGACATGACAGAAGGTCCGCTTACTACCAAAATAATTAAATTTACTATCCCTGTAATGCTATCAGGCATACTTCAGCTCCTGTTTAATACTGCTGATGTTATAGTTGTAGGAAGATTTACAGGAAAGACGGCGCTTGCAGCTGTAGGCTCTACAGGCTCGCTTATTAACCTGCTTGTAAGCCTGTTTATAGGACTATCCATAGGTACCAATGTACTTGTGGCAAGGTACCAGGGAGCAAAAGATGATAAGTCTGTTTCAGAGACAGTACATACCTCAATAGCACTAGGCATCGTAGGTGGGCTCATACTGCTTATCGTAGGTGTTGTGGCTACACGCCCGCTTCTAGAGATGATGGCCACTCCTGATGATGTTATAGACCAGTCCACTCTTTATATGAGGATCTTGTTCTTTGGAATGCCTCTTAACCTCATACTTAACTTTGGGGCAGCCATACTAAGGGCTATCGGGGATACAAAGAGGCCTCTGTATTATCTGACTATAGCAGGTGTCATAAATCTCTTCCTCAATATTTTTCTTGTCACTGTGTTTAGTCTTGGCGTGGCAGGTGTTGCCATAGCAACCGTTATATCAGAGGGAGTTTCCTGTGTTCTCATACTGCTTTGCTTAAAGCACGAAACAGGTGCAATCAGGCTTTACTTTAACAGAATTAAGATTAATCCTTCTAAATGCGTTGATATTATGAAAATAGGGCTCCCTGCGGGTCTACAGGGCTGTATCTTTTCAATATCAAATGTACTTATACAGTCCTCTGTCAACTCATTTGGTTCAACTGTTATGGCTGGAAACACTGCTGCAAGCAATATAGAGGGCTTTGTGTATGTCTCAATGAACTCCTTGCACCAGACCTGCATAAGCTTCACCAGTCAGAACTTCGGTGCCGGAAATTTAAGCGTATAAAAAAGGTGCTTATAAACTGCCTGATAATAGTTGCAATAACAGGACTTGTACTTGGTAATTCCGCTTATTTCTTTGGTAAGTTCCTGCTCTCTGCCTACAATAATGAGGCTGAGGTGATAAGCTATGGGCTTATAAGGCTGTCCATTATATCTACAATGTATTTCTTGTGTGGGCTTATGGATGTAATGGTTGGCGCAATGCGTGGTATAGGATATTCCATCCTTCCTATGATAGTTTCACTGGTAGGTGCCTGTGGACTTAGAATATTATGGATATATACTGTATTCGTGAAGTTTAGAACACTTGACATACTATTCATATCTTATCCGGTGACTTGGACAATTACATTTTTAAGCTCATTTAGTTTGTTACTACATAGTTACAAGGAAAATATAAGGATAAGTTTAGAGAAGGCTAAACAATGTTTTACTTACCTCGCAATAGTACTAATACATACTAAGAAATTTTTAGAAAATATTGATAAAGAAAAATGATGACTGCGGATTACTCCTGCCATCATTTTTTTCTTTTTCCTGCATAGAATAAAAGTATGATATTCTTTGCGGCAGCTGCCTCTCTTTGGATAGACTAGGCACTCCGCTAAGAGGATATTCCATTCCCAGTTCTTGATATTTATTTACTCCCATTGTGTGATAAGGAAGTACCTCGAGGCCAACTACATTGTTAAGCCCCGCCATAATTTCACCCACTCCTCGAAGCTCCTTTTTATTAAAGGTAATTCCGGGAACTACTACATGCCTGATTGAAATAGGAATCTTGTGTTCTTCAAGTGCCTTGGCAAAGGCTAAAACAGGCTCAATGGAATTGGCTGTAAGCTCCTTATGTCCCTCCGGATCGGAGTGTTTTATATCTAAAAGTACAAGATCAGTCACCTTAAAAAGTTCAGAAAAATCAGCCAATCTTTTTTCGTAACTCTTGTAAGCGCCTCTGCTTAGGTATTCTTCCTCTGTCTTTCCATTATTAGCAGGCTTAAGAGGATAATATATTCCTGAGGTATCCAGACAGGTATGTATCCCTTCCGACTTAGCCCTCTTAAAAAGAGCAGTTACAAACTTAAGCTGTCCAAGCGGTTCACCACCTGTACAGGTTATACCGCCCTTTCTGTAGAATTCTCTCTTAGAATAATATCCTGCAAATATCTCATCAAGAGTCATTTCCTTACCACCTGCAAAGTCCCAGGTATCCGGATTGTGGCAGTATTTACAGCGCATTGGACATCCCTGCAAAAATATCACATACCTTGTACCCGGACCATCAACAGTACCAAAGGTCTCTATAGAATGTACCCTGCCCTTAATCTCTTCATTTCCCATAACTGCCTCCAAAAAAGGCTGTCACACCAAAGCTACTTTAATGCGACAGCCACCTATACTTCTTATACTCCTTCGTGGAAGGTTCTTGAGATAACCTCATCCTGCTGTTCCTTTGTAAGCTTTACAAAGTTTACTGCATATCCTGACACACGAACGGTAAGCTGTGGATATTTCTCAGGATGTGCCTGAGCATCAAGCAGGGTTTCTTTAGTAAATACATTTACATTGAGGTGGTGTCCACCTTTTTCTGCATAACCATCAATAAGGTTTACAAGGTTATCAATCTGAGCTTCACTAACTGACATAGTATTCTCCTTTCATTTTGTCTGTTTTACAGACCGTTTTTACCCCTTATGCTCCACAGACATCTGCAAAGTCAGGGTTGGTTTAATTAACTGTTCTTTTTATTCATCAACAGGTATCCGTATACCTGAAAGACTGCTTTATTCTCCCTCAGGAACAATGACATTAGGCTCATCGCAGGCACAAGCAAATTTATTGTCAAATTCAATCGAATCACCAAAGAATATCTTGTCTCCCTTGCCGAGTGCATCAGGAATAATTGAAAAAGTATTGGAAATACCATCCTGTGCGTCCTTAAACGGAAGCTTGCTAACTGAGCTAAGACTTGCCATAGCACCGTGGGTATCACGTCTGTGCATTGGGTTAGCTCGGTGCAAACGCTTCACCCTTCTTACGTCCGTCAGGTGTAGAGCCTGTTGCACGTCCATAAACTACATTTGAAGTGATTGTAAGTATTGATGTTGTAGGTACACTATCACGATAGGTATGGTTTCTCTTTATGTAGCCCATAAAAATGTCAACTACATCATAGGCAATATTATCTACTCTGTCATCATCATTACCATACTTAGGGAAGTCGCCTTCTACCTCGTAATCAACTGCAAGTCCCTGCCTCATTGCGGATGACCTTAACCTTAGCATATTTGATAGCTGATAGTGAATCCGCAACAACTGAAAGTCCTGCAATACCGGTTGCAAACCATCTATGTACATTTTTGTCATGAAGAGCCATCTGGATTCTCTCATAGCAATATTTATCGTGCATATAGTGAATGATGTTGAGTGAGTTTACATATACTCCTGCAAGCCATTCCATCATGTCATTAAACTTCTCCCAAACCTCGTCAAACTCAAGGTAATCACCTGTAATAGGACGGAACTTAGGTCCAACCTGCTTACCACTAACCTCATCTGCTCCTCCGTTTATAGCGTAAAGGAGGCACTTTGCAAGGTTTGCGCGAGCTCCAAAGAACTGCATTTTCCTTGCCAAGTCTCATAGAAGATACGCAACAAGCAATAGCATAGTCATCTCCGTGAGTTACCCTCATAAGATCATCATTCTCATACTGAATGGATGAAGACTGGATTGAGGTCTTAGCACAGAATCTCTTGAAGTTCTCCGGAAGTTTCACTGACCAAAGCACTGTGAGGTTTGGCTCAGGAGAGGTACCAAGGTTTGAAAGAGTATGAAGGTATCTAAAACTCATCTTTGTAACCATGGTTCTTCCATCTATACCCATACCTGCAATTGACTCTGTTACCCAAGTAGGATCTCCTGAGAAGATTTCATTGTAATCAGGAGTTCTTGCAAATTTAACGCAGCGAAGCTTCATTACGAAGTGATCGATAAATTCCTGAATCTCTTCTTCTGTATATTTTCCTGCCTTAAGGTCTCTTTCTGCATAGATATCGAGGAAGGTAGAGGTACGACCAAGACTCATCGCTGCACCGTTTTGCTCTTTAACTGCTGCGAGGTAAGCAAGGTAGAGCCACTGTACAGCTTCTTTGGTATCGCGAGCAGGTCCTGATATATCAAAGCCGTAGATTTTGCCAAGCTCCTTAAGCTCATTAAGAGCCTTAATCTGCTCTGAGAGCTCCTCACGAAGTCTTGTGATATTGGAGTACATGGTAGTTCTTGTTGTCTCTTTTTCTTTCTTCTTCTCTTCGATAAGTCTGTCTACACCATAAAGAGCAACTCTTCTGTAATCTCCTATTATACGGCCTCTTCCATAGGCATCAGGAAGACCAGTTATAATGTGGCTGCTTCTGCAGGCTCTCATTTCAGCTGTATATGCGTCAAATACACCGTCATTATGTGTCTTTCTATATTTGGAATAAAACTCTACTATCTGAGGATCAACTTCGTATCCGTTACTCTCACAGGCTTTCATAGCCATTTTGAGACCGCCGTTTACCTGAAGAGAACGCTTGAAAAGGTACATCTGTCTGGAAACCAACTATAGTTTCCTTCTCCTTATCAAGGTATGCAGGTCCGTGTGAAGTGATTGTAGACACAATCTTGGTATCCATATCAAGCACTCCGCCTTTAGCTCGCTCTTTAAGGGTAAGATCCATTACCTGAGCCCACAATTCCTCGGTTCTTTTAGTAGGTCCTACAAGGAAGGTATCGTCTCCCTCATATGGGGTATAGTTTCTCTGAATGAAATCACGAACATTGATCTCTTTTTCCCAAATCCCCGGTGTAAAAGCCGCTCCATTCTTCTCTCATCATTAACCTCTTTCACTTAGTGTATAAGTTTTGTTAACTATTGTTTTGCTTCTTGACTTAAATATAGATTACGCACAATCTAAAGTCAACTAATTTTTGATAATGTTTATCTTTTAATACATAAAAAGCCCTGAAATACGCATATATTGTACTTTTTAGAATACAATACAGTTTTTGGTACTTCATATTTAAGATTACATTTCACAGTGGTATGATAATCAAAACTTATTGTGATTATAAATTTTTATAATAAATATGCTCTTTATTTCGTAAGTTATACTCATTATAGGTCAGCCTATTATAGTTGGTATATAGACTTATGAAGGCTGTCTGTAGGTTTTATGCTTGCAGGCAGCTATTTTTATTACAGTTTTATTGATTGGATTTTTGTGAATAATCTGTGTATTTTTTTATCTATTTTATTGACTTTTTATTCTCAGAGTGCTATTTATTATAACTGTAATTTTTCAAACAGGAAAATAACAAAAAAACACAAAAAGGAGATTAAAAATGAAAAAGACAAAATTAGTTTTTAGCTGCAGTCTTGTACTTGCTGTTGGTACAGCAGGTCTTGTTACAGGATGTGGAAAGAAAGAGACAACAACAAGCACTCACAAATACTTCTGCTTTCAGCAAATAAGAGCGCTTCAACAACAAGCAATGCAAATACTTTCTGCACAGGAAGCAAGACTTCTCACAGGAAGCACTACTTCTGCTACAGGCAGCACTACTTCTGCTACAACAAGCAGCTCAAGCACATCAGGCAACAAGTAATATTAGTTCTTTATTAAGTGGTTCCCCTGCTTTTCGGGGAATCATTTTTGTTTTTGAAGCTTCTTCTTTAGTTTCTTAAGAAATTAACTCTCTCTTCGCAGAATACATACACTTTTTAATTTATTTTCTTATATCCTCTTGTAATTATTACTTTATTGAATTAGTAATTTAGTAGGTAGTTTGGGAAATTTCAGCCAGTATATTCAGGAGGATATGATGTCAAAAGTAATAGTAATGGATCACCCGTTAATTCAGCATAAAATCGGTATTATGCGTGTCAAGGATACATCAACTAAAGAATTCCGTGACTTAGTTTCAGAAATAGCGATGCTCATTTGCTACGAGGCAACCAGAGATCTTCATCTTGCCGATAAGCTGATAGAGACGCCTTTAGAGAAGACAATAGCTAAGGAAATTGCAGGAAAGAAGCTTTGTATTGTGCCAATTCTTCGTGCAGGACTGCATATGGCGGACGGTATACTTAATCTCATACCTAACGCTAAGGTAGGCCACATCGGCATGTACAGAAATGAAGAGACTTTAGAGCCTGTGGAATATTTCTGCAAGCTTCCTAAGGATGCTGATGAAAGAGATATTTTTGTAGTCGATCCAATGCTTGCTACGGGTGGTTCTGCAATAGCTGCAATCAACCGTCTCAAAGCAAGAGGAATAAAGAGTATTCGCTTTCTCTGCCTCATAGCTGCTCCTGAGGGTGTCGAGGCTCTTAGTAAGGCTCACCCTGATATAGATATTTACATTGGTGCAGTCGATAGACAGCTAAACGAAAATGGATATATTCTTCCGAGTCTTGGAGATGCCGGAGATAGAATCTATGGAACAAAATAAAATTTAATAATGTTGGTGTTAAAAGTATTTAATTCCATTTTGATATGAAAAGGAATCAACACACTCAGATAAGTGTATTGGTTCCTTTTTCGTCACAATTCTACGGATAGTAGAGCCATTTCTAAGATGTGCTCTACTAAGCATTATCTCACTTGCAATAGCTCTAGCGGTAATTTCAGACTAGCTCTGGCATCCACTTCTGATTCTCCTGAAACACTTGCTTAGTCTTTTGGTTATTTTGTATACTTTTTTCTCTAATTTTTGTGCACTTTACCTTTGCCAAATTTTTATTTTTTTACTTTTATAATCATGATTGTCGGTGCGAGTTGCAATAATCACCTAAAGCATCATTCTTTTTATTGTATTATTTGTTTATTATCTGTATTCGATGCTAATTTATCTTAGATTGCTACAGTCTGCTTCTGATAATTCTTGCTAAAAATACTTCATGTAAACCAATATCTGATATCAAGAAATTCTAATTATTGTAACCACATCCGACTTCTTCAGCTTAAGTATCTAACTCTTACTTAGCAGGAAAATCTATTTAACATTTTAACTTCTTCTGCTATAATAGCCATAAAGGCATTATAGCAAACCCAAGAAAGAAAGGACTATATGCCTACAAAGAAAGAACGAGACTGAGTATTTAAAGGGGACTAAACCCGATTGATGATCTTATGTTTCGAAAGATGGCTGAACATAAGGAATTCTGTGAAGAAATCCTAAGAGTTATCTTAGGTGATTCTGAGCTGGTTGTTACTGATAACTATGCAACAGTTCGACATTAAGAATCTGCAGGGGCGCTCTGTAATATTGGATGCCAAATGTATCACCGGAGATGGGCGGTATATCAATATCGAAGTTCAAAAAGCAAATGATGACAACCATCTAAAAGAGTCCGTTACAACGCTTCAGTTTTGACTGCAAATGTAACAGAGGCTGGAAAACAGTTTGAGTTTGTACCTGATGTCTGTATCATATTTATTTCAGCCTTTGATTTATTTAAGGGTAATCTTCCACTTTATCATGTAAAGAAGGTGGTTATGGAAACTGAGCAGATAATAGAAGATGGTCTTACTGAGATATATGTAAACTCAGCTGTAGATGATGGCTCTAAGCTAGCAAAGCTTATGAAGGTGTTTACTACAAATGATGCTTATAATGAGCTGATTTTCCCGGTCACTAGTGAAATTAAAGCCAGGTTTTAAAAAGGATGAAGGAGGTACCATAAAAATGGATGAAACTTTACAGAAATGGAGAGATGAGTGGATTAGCGAGGGTGAAGAGCGTGACGAAAAATTAGGTTCTAAAAATGAAAAATTAAAATTGCCGGAGATATGAAGAAAAGAGGCTCAAGGATGAGCTGATTGCAGAAATTACCGGTCTTTCAAAGAAGGTTATTATGGCGCTTTAAGAATCAGAACGGCGTGTGTTAATATAGGTGGCTAAGCCACCCTTGTCCTTTGTTACAGTATTCTATTTAGCCAGCCGTCCCTCATGCATAAAAAGCTTAACTCGCCGCAGACCCGTAACTTTTTCATTGATTGGCTATTTCCCTCCATTTCAAGTAATCCCCTCCGCTTCTTCAAATGCCTCAATATATTCTCTCGGATTATTAAGGACACGGAAAATAACCATATCATTTAAGGCAATCTCTTCTAAATCACATAATACTCCACCCTCAACAAATGTCTCGATATGATAAAAATACATACATTGTTTAAAAATGCATTTAATCCCGCAGTTCTCCTCTTATATCCATGTTCACGTAGCAGAGTTCTAAGCTTCATTCTGATATAGTCTTTTAGTGCCAAGAAATATCATTATAAGCCTCAAGTTCCATAAAATATGACCTCAAATTGTAGTAATCTTCTTCTTGAAAAATAGTTTATCTCACTTCCAATAGTCTGAAGATCATTATTTATAGTGGGGATTTCTTTATCAAAAATCTTTTTATTTATCCAATAACTTACTTCATCTAAAACATCAATCAAAAATTTTCTTTTTATTAAATCTATAATTTAAAGGCAAATATAACCCCTCATAATTTCCATACATTTGACAGAAATCTACTGATTTCTTTTAGCTGATAAATTATTAACTATAATTATTCTTGCAAGTGTGTGCATATCATACAATAACTCATCCATTTCGTATCCACCTTTGTTTTAATTATCAATTATCGCTTTTTAACCCATTACATTGTCTGCAAAAGAACTTGAAGATTATTTGCTAGAGTTTTTTTCCACCTTTATTCATTGGTATTATATGGTCTATCTGAAAAGGTATTCTGTTTGAAAATGCTCTTTTTACAAATCGCACATTCATACATTCCTTTTTTTCATTCAATGATGCTTCAAAGGTTTTATCTCTCAACTCTTTTTCAATATTCAGCGCAATCTTACCAATTTCACTTAGAGACATATCTTCAATACTACGCTCACCATATTTTTACATTATTTTTCTTCAATAAAAATATTTTTTTATCAGTAATTTTAAGTATTTCAAGGTCCAACTGCTTAATAAAAATATATCTTTTCTTCCAAAGAAAAGCCTTAGCATAATATTATCATTGTTGTTCCAAATGCTTTCTAAATATTCACTTTTTCTTCCTTGGTCCCATATCCTCATCCACTATGTGCTTAGCAATGATAGAAATATCAAGTTTATTCTTATCAATATCATCAAAGGTATAAAACCGAGGGGTTTCGTCAAATTGAGCGTAATATTCTTAAAAATATGTATTATATCTCTACTCTCATATGGTGGTACCATTTCACCAAAAATATGATGATCTACATTGTTCTTCAAGTTCTTCTAGTAATTCTTCGCTAGGATACTCCTCATCTACATCATATTCCTTAAATAAATCAGGCAATGAATCCATAAGCATTTTATAAGCGTCTTTTTGTGCTATCATATACCATTACCTGATAAGTTATATCCATTCCATCTGCTGTCAAATATGTAAAAGCATACATTCCAATTGGTATTCTCTTAACAAATGGAATATTTTCAAGAGCTGAAGTATCAATTGCATCATCAAGCATAGCTGCAAATTCTTCCACTTTTGAAATTGCAATCAAATTAATTTGGTACTTATTTCTATCAGTATCAGTCTCATTAAACTCACCCTCTCCATTAAATAACGAAACCGGATTACACCACGCAATGTTTTCATTCCACTGATCTATAAAAAGATACTATGTGAGCCTCTGCTGTTCCACCAGCTGCAGTACCACGAAGAGCCCTTTCCCAATCATCTGTGTCATCAAAATTTTCGAAACCGTTGGTCTCGCTAAAAACAGTTTTAGTTTGTGGTAAATCTACACCTTCCGTTAGAATATTGACATTGATTAGCACCTGTAATTTTCCATCCCTGTATTCTTGAAGCTTTCTTTCATTATCCTCTCTGGACAAAGTAACGCCGGTAATTTTGTCCTTAATAGAAGATACAATATAATCTGATTTGATTCCTGCTTTGGTGAATAATTTACTTAAAGCAATCGTATGCCAGATATTAACAGCAAATACAATAGTCTGTCCATATTCATTTTATTTTTCAATATAAGTATTCACTATTAACTTGTTACGTGCAGCATTTGATGCAATTTCTTCAGCAAGCTCATCCGGCAGTACATCCAATCTTTGAATACTCTCCAATGCGTTCAAGCCAAGGTTTACACCAAAGTCTTCTTCAGTATATTTACATTCAAAAATCGGTTTAGACAGAATTCGCGAACCAATTAAATCCTTTAGTCCTATTTGATAGGTTATACCTAAATCACCCTTTTACAGTATTTCCGGATAGATCAATTCCATCCTTAAATATCTTAGCTAAAAAGTCCTTGTTCTTCCTTTTGCAGTTCTAAAAGGTGTAGCTGTGAGTCCTAGGATTTTCAAGTTAGAACCTTATCTTCTAGATATTTTATTATTTTTCTATATGTTTTAGCTGTTGCATGATGGGCTTCATCAATAACAAGGTAAACCTCCTTCTCATCTTTTAGCCAGCTATCAAGTACCGCTAGATTTCTCCCTATACTATCTTTTGCTTAAAAATTAGAATGTTATCTTTTTCGGAAATATCAATACTTCTATCATGTTCAGCCGAACCCGAAACTATTCTGTATGTAAATTCATTTTATATGTGGCATAGTTTCTATATAAGCAAACTCCTGAAAAGACTTGGCTGCCTGATCAAGTAACATTTGTCTATGTGCTATCCATATTATCTTTTGTTTTTGTCTATAGCATTTTTAATAGCCAAGTAGATGCAGTATAAGTTTTCCTCCACCTGTTGGCAAAAACCACAAGTGTACTAAATGATTTTTCCTTATCAATCAGACTAAGTTTTAGACATTGCATCCTTCTGATGATTATAAGGTACTCTGGGATTTGATTTTTCTTTGCCACTATTGTCCCATTAGATTTTACTTCAATATAATCCATACATCCATCCCCCATTTATGATAAAGAATTTTCTTTCATGATATCATCAAGATAGATTTAATACAATAATAAAAATAAAGTTATACATAACTAATTAATAAATATAAAAATTAACCATTTCACCTTATTTAGTCTCTCTTAGATATTTTATTTCATAGACAATTAGTATTCCGCGTCTTCCAAAAGAAAACGCGGAATTTTTCCGTTTTATATTAGTTTTTAAAAAGCCAAATATTTTAGTCTGCAAGTGCCTCGCTCTAGGTCTTCAATGAGGTCTTCGATATCCTCAATACCGCAGGAAAGTCTTAGAATCTCATCTGTTACTCCGTATTTTAGTCTGTCTTCCTTTAGACATACATTTATGTGACATGGTGGCATGGGATGAGAAATAATTGACTCAACACCTCCCAGGCTCACTGCGTAAATAGGTATTTTTAATTCTCTCGACAAATTTATCCATATCTTCCTTAGTGTGGAACTTAAAGATAATACGGCTCCACCTGATGTTGCCTGACTCATCTGTATCTTATAGTATCTGCAGGACTGGTATTCCCGGATAATATACTGTCTTTATCTTTAGCTGCTTTGGCAAGAAACTCTGAGATAGCAGCTGCGTTGACACAGACTTCTCCATTCGAAGTCCCCATAGTCTTCATTCCACGAAGTACAAGCTGAGCATCCTCAACTCCCATGATGGCACCGAAGTTTTTCTGAAATAGTCCAAGACAACCTATGTACTCGTCGCTGTTGGTCGCAATCATGCCTGCCACTACATCACTATGTCCGTTAATGAACTTTGTCATACTCTCTACAACTATATCCACTCCAAGCTCAAGAGGGCGCTGATAAAAAGGAGTCATAAAGGTATTATCTGCTATAGTAATTAACTTATGTCTCTTTGCAATCTCTACCAGTTTCCTTATGTCCGTCACCTTAAGAAGAGGATTGGATGGTGTCTCAATGTAGAGAATCTTAGTATTTTCCTTTATTGTACTCTCTACTAATTCCAAATTGTCATAATCAAGAAAGGAAACTTCCATATTCAGTCTTGGCATAACCTCTGTTGCAAACTGGAAGGTACCCCCGTACACTTCGCTTGGGAAGATTACATGACCTCCTGCTCCTGCAAGCATAAGCACATTACTTATTGCTGCCATTCCTGATGAAAATACGAGGGCATGCTTAGCGCCTTCAAGCTTAGCTACTGCACTTTCTAGTGCCATAACTGTAGGATTTCCGAATCTTGTATAGCTGTATTTCTTGCCATCTACATAACAGCTCTTCTGGTCAAACGTAGATGTCTGATACTTAGGTATGGAAGCCGCACCTGTATATCCGTCAATTACCGGATAACCGTGAAGCATCTTTGTATTTAATCCTTTCACTGCTACTACCTCCGGTTCTTATTTTTTCTTTGAATTAGAATTAACGTATACAGCTACAGGAAGCACTACATAACCTATTATCATAGCTATGATTGCATACCAGTTAATGCGTGAAACTCCTGTTTCATCTGTAATCGAGAACTGTCCCTTCCAGTTAAACTTGTACAGTAGAATAACCGTGAGAATAACTGAAATTACCGGGAAAACCACATCTGTGATTACACTTTTCCTTGCATCGATAATCTCTTCTTTCTGCTTGCCCATAAAAAATACAATAACACCAAGAGGAACTATAATAAACTGGGCAAATCTAGCTATTGCACTAATTATCATTATTCCCTGCATATCATACATAAATGACATAGGTACTATAATCGCAAGGGCTGCTGTAAGAACGAAGGCATTAAGAGGAATATTATTGGCATTACGTTTTCCAAGGAAGGCAGGCAAAATGCCATCTTTAGCCATAGCTTCACATACTCTTGGGGAATGGAATGAAGCGGCTACATTGATACCAAACATAGAAATAAGAGCACCTAAAACAATAATTCCTCTGATTATCTTGTTGGTAAATACTGAGGCAAGTACAACTACCTCCTCTGACTGTACAAGGGCAACAGGATTTATCATCATTGCTACAAGTACTATACCGAAGTAAATTACAGCAATTATACCGATGGCAAGAGGAATAGCCTTTGGTAGATTCTTTTCAGGATTTTCCATATCGCTTGCACCAGAGGCTACACTCTCAAATCCTGTAAATGCATAGAAGGCTGATATGACGGCTGTTACAAATGCAGTTGCATCCATGGCAGGAATGAGTGCACTTCCATCTGCATTTTTAAGAAGATCTACATCAGAAATGTGATTCTCACCCGTAGTAACAATAATTACAATACCTGCAATTATAGTAATAGCAAGTGCCGCCATCTTTCCTGCCGTAGAGAGATCACTTATGAGGTTAAGAAGGCTGTACCCTTTACATTTATTATAAATAATAGAAGCATAAGCACTAGAAATCCAACGGTCACATTAACCATATTTTTAGGGTCCATGCCCGCTATTGAAAGTGCATTCTTTACTACACCTGTAGCCATAACTCCCCAAGCAATACTTGCAGATACATATCTGGTTACTCCTATGAACATGACCTGTATTGGCTCCAAAGGCTGCCCTTGCATAGGAGTAGGCTGCACCGTTTTTAACTACGTACTTACTTGCTGCCGCAAAGGTTACTGCCAGCACTGCTGCAAATACAGCGGCACAAATATATATAAAAGGTGCCATGCTTCCTGCCTGCTTAGTAACCCCTCCAGGTGAAAGGAAAATTCCGGTACCGATGATTGAGTTGATTGTAAGAAGCACTATAGACCAGAATTTCATTTTTTTATTCATTCGCAGCCTCCTTTATGAAGCGTATAAATAATTTATTCATCATTTCCACTGTCAGGTGCAACATCTCAGGATGCCACTGTACTGCAACAAGGAAAGGATAATCAGTCTTTTCAATGGCTTCAATAACTCCGTCAGGAGCTTTAGCAGATATGACAAGACCGTCTCCTACCTTTTTCACTGCCTGATGGTGGAAGGAGTTTACCATAAATTTCTCCTCTCCAAAGATATCGAAGAGTTTTGAAGACTTATCAAGAGTAACAGAGTGTGTCACCATTGAAGGAGAATTTACCTGATTGTGCTTAAGTACTTCCGTTCCTATGTAACTAAGATCCTGGTAGAGGCTTCCGTTAAAGTATGTGTTAATTATCTGTGAGCCCCTACAAATGCCGAGTATTGGCTTCTTTGCTTCAAGTGCGGCTTTAAGAAGACCGTATTCAAAGTCATCTCTTTCAGGAAAAATATCGCCAAGTTTTGGAGTAGGCTCTTCTCCATAATTCTTAGGAGCTACATCCTGTCCGCCTGAAAGCAACAGACCATCTACCATTTCTATCTGTGCCTTAACAACTTCTTCATTCTCATTAAATGGAATGATAAATGGAATACCCCCATTCTTAATCACAGAGAGAATATAATCATTGTTTACATATGACCTCTTATAGCCTGCAAAAGCTGCCTGAAGAGTCAATTATAAGACTTCTGAAATTCCAATTACGGGCTTCTTTCATATTTTTCATTTCTCCAATCAATATTATTTTTATTTGTCTAATACAAATTCAGTTTACACTATTTTGGCGGTGTTGTAAAACAATATTAAATGTTTTTTAACAACAGATACATTTTATGCCATAAACTTAAATACTGTAGTGCTTCTATATTCCTCTCCCGCACTTATTATGCTTGAGACAAAGCTTTTCCTCATTGCAGGCATTAGGAAAATACTGTGTTTCAAAAGCAGCAGTCCTGACCTTCTGCCGTATATAGCTCCCTTTTTCCCTTCTTATTCTCAAGGAAATTGGCTGTATATACCTGCATCCCGGGCAAATCCGTCATCACTTCCATAGTTATTCCGCTCTTTTCAGAGGAAAATTCTGCCACCTTTTCTATCTCACCTAAGGTATTGTTTAAGACAAAGTTATGGTCATAGCCTCCCGCAAGCTTAATATAGTGATAGTCTGAGTCAACTCCCTCTCCCACGGTTTTAGCTTCTCTTAAATCCATAGGAGTACTCTACTTCCACGAGCTCTCCTGTTGGAATCATATCCTCTCCTATAGCTGTAAACCTATCCGCATTTACGTGGAGTTTATGGCTAAGGATGTCTCCCTCTCCGTCTAAATTAAAGTAGCTGTGGTTGGTAGGATTAATAACAGTATCCTTATCAGATACCCCCCTGTATTCTAATATGAGTTCATTATCCTCTGTAAGTGTGTAGGTTATGCTTAATTCTGCCTTACCCGGGAATCCCTGTTCCATATCCTTAAATGTACGCATAAATCTTACCCTTATGGCATACTCATCCTCAAAAGACTTCTGCATCAAACATCATATAGTGAGAGCGGGCACTTCCACTGTGAAGATTATTCTCTCCGTCATTTTTTTCAAGTTCATAGGTAACTCCGTCTATGCTCACTCTTGCTCCACCTATTCTGTTTGCATTTCTGCCCTACAAAGCTACCGAGTGCTTCAAGATTGTCATAATAGCCTTCAACGCTGTCATAGCCAAGATTAACATCAACAGGATTTCCGTCATTATCAGGAACCAGGATATCTTTTTACTATGGCTCCAAGATTTAATAGGCTGACTGTCATTCCCCGCTCATTGCTTAGCTTATAGCATTTTACATCTGAACCGTCTTTTGCTTTACCGAAATTACTTATTTCTACCTTCATATACTTTCTCCTTATTAATTTCCCATAAAAATAAAATTGGTATATAGGCTATAGACACTACACAGCCTTATAACCTATATACCATTTATTTAACATGTTATCAATAGAAACATCATGTTTTAATCTTGTAAACAATCCACAGCCTTAAAAATATGATAAATTTATAACTAATCTTCTTTTGCTTTAACTGTAATTCCCAGTTCATCAAGTTGCTTTGTATCAACCCTTCCAGGTGAGCCAAGCATAAGGTCCATTGCATCCTTATTCTTAGGGAAGGCTATAACCTCTCTTATATTCTCAGCTCCTGCAAGAAGCATTACAAATCTGTCCACTCCGTAAGCAAGTCCTGCGTGAGGAGGAACTCCGTACTTGAAGGCATCAAGGAGGAAGCCGAATCTGTTATGAGCCTCTTCCTTAGTAAAGCCAAGGAGTTCAAACATCTTCTCCTGAACATCATTCTGATATATTCTTACAGATCCTCCACCAAGCTCATAACCGTTTAATACTATATCATAAGCCTTTGCTCTTATGCTTCCCGGATCCTTGTCAGCATTTGCCCAGTCTTCCTCCATAGGAGCAGTAAAAGGATGATGCTCAGCCTGGAACCTGTTTTCATCCTCATTCCAGCTAAGAAGAGGGAATTCCACTATCCAAAGGAAGTTAAACTTACTCTTGTCTATAAGTCCAAGCTCTTCGCCAAGGTCAAGTCTGAGTGCACCTAATATATTCCATACAAGTGAAGTCTTGTCAGCTGCAAAAAGAAGTAAATCTCCCTTTTCACCCTTCATAGTCTGAACAAGCTTATCAAGCTCTTCTTCTGTCATAAACTTTGAGAAAGAGGACTTATAAGTGCCGTCTTCATTTACAGCAAGATATGCAAGTCCCTTGGCTCCAAAGCCCTTAGCCTTGTCTACAAGCGCATCAATCTTCTTACGAGGCATACCTGCCTGTCCCTTTACATTGATACCTCTTACACTTCCGTTTTTCATTTCAAGAGCTGAAGTAAATACTCCAAAGCCACAGCCCCTTACTACCTCAGATACGTCTACAAGCTTCATCTCAAATCTTGTATCAGGCTTATCTGAGCCGTAGTCATTCATTGCATCCTTCCATTTCATCCTAGGAAGAGGAAGCTCTATGTCTATGCCCTTTGTTTCCTTCATAATATGCTTTATAAGACGCTCATTTACATCAAGCACATCATCTACATCTACGAAAGAAAGCTCCATGTCTGCCTGAGTAAATTCAGGCTGCCTGTCTGCTCTTAGGTCCTCATCTCTAAAAGCATCTTGCTATCTGGAAATATCTGTCAAAGCCTGAAAGCATAAGAAGCTGCTTAAGTACCTGCGGAGACTGTGGAAGTGCATAGAAGCACCCCTGATTTACGCGGCTTGGCACAAGATAATCTCTTGCCCCTTCAGGAGTAGAGTTACACATAATAGGAGTCTCTATCTCTAAAAATCCCTCATCTGCCATAAAGTCACGCATAAGGCGAAGAACCCTGCTCTTAAGCATAAGCTTCTCCTGCATATCAGGTCTTCTAAGGTCAAGATATCTGTATTTAAGCCTCAATTCTTCCTTTGTCTTAAGATCGTTTACTATCTCAAAAGGTGTTGTCTCTGCCTCTGAGAGTATTCTTGTCTCTTTTACTCTGATTTCAATATAACCTGTAGGTATGTTCTCATTGACAGCTGTTCTCTCTGTAACTACTCCTGTAGCAGCTACCACATACTCATTACGAAGCTTTGCTGCCTTTTCAAATACTTCACTTCCGCAGTCCTGCTCCTCATATACAAGCTGTAAGATACCTGAACGGTCTCTTAGGTCTATGAAAATAAGACCTCCCTTATTCCTATATTTAGCGACCCAGCCCATTACCGTAACCATCTTGCCCACGTCAGCCTTGCTAAGCTCCGTACATCTGTGGGTCCTTTTCATACCCTTCATTGATTCTGCCATTGTTTCATCCTCTTTTTATAAAGTTTTGTTAAGCCCATTACCCGGCTAAGTTTCGATGTATCTTAAATCCCATGCCTCATTGAAAATAATTTATCATATAAATAAGGCATATTGGGAATATTATATGTCATTCCGTCTACAAATACTATTTCCATCCTCTTGCGTCTATAAAGAAAAACACTCTTAACCTGAGGCAGCCAGTCCTAAGAAAAAGCTGGCATTCTAAGTTGCCGTCAGGAAGTAAGTATGTCAGGATTTCCGTAGGAGTAAGCTCGTTAAATATCTGCCTCTCAGAATCCCAAACCATCACGTTTCCGTCTCTGCCCATCATCTTTTTATCTCCTTATCCGCAAACCATCTTTGTTTCCAAATCCTTTAGATTTACTTCCGTCTGGGTTCCTGTCTCCATTTCTTTTAGCATTACCACTCCACTCTCTATCTCATTCTCACCAATAACCACAGCAAAGTCTACTCCAAGCTTATTCGCATACTTCATCTGTGCCTTTACCGAACGGTCGAGATAATCAGTTTCCACTATAATACCCTTATTTCTAAGCCTTGTAACTATTTCAAAAGCCCTGCCTCTAACTTCATCACCCATCACACCTACATATAGCTTAGGATGAGGCATTTCACCGAGGTTTACTCCCTCTTTATCAAGAAAATAAAGTATACGCTCGATACCCATACCAAAGCCTACCGCAGGAATATCCTGCTTACCGTCTATTTCTTTGATAAGTCCGTCATACCTTCCGCCTCCACAGAGGGTGAAACCATCCTTATCCACAAATTCAAATACTGTCTTAGTATAGTAGTCAAGCCCTCTTACTATTCCTGTATCTACTTCATAAGGGATGCCCAGCTCACTTAACATAGTCTTTAATTTCTCAAAATGCTCCCTACACTCTTCATCAAGGAAGTCGATTGTCCTTGGAGCCTTCTCGACTATAGCCTTACAGCTTGGTACCTTGCAGTCAATTACTCTTAAAGGATTCTTCTTCATCCTCACCTTACAATCTTCGCAAAGCTCGGCTTCATAGTCCTTTAGATAGTTTACAAGGGCATCATTATAATCCTGTCTGCATTTACCATAACCTATGCTGTTGATATGAAGCTTTACGTCCTTTAAGCCAATTCTTTTAATAAATTCGCTTATAAGGGTAATAAGCTCAACCTCAACTATAGGCTCTGGAGAACCTACGAACTCCACCCCAAACTGATGATGCTGTCTAAGCCTTCCACTCTGCGGTCTCTCATATCTAAAAGCCTGAGTAAAGTAGAACATCTTGATAGGCTGTGGAAGCGCATAGAGATTATTTTCAAGATAAGCCCTTATAGTTCCTGCTGTTCCTTCAGGCTTAAGGCTTATTTCCCTGTCTCCCTTGTCCTTAAAGGTATACATTTCTTTTTGCACTACATCTGTAGTATCACCCACGCTTCTGTTAAATAACACCGTGTGTTCAAATGCAGGAGTAATTATCTCTCCCATATTGTAAGCAGAGCAAAGCTCTCTTGCTATAGCTTCTATCCTGGTGCGTTTCCACATATTTTCCCCAAACCAGTCCTGGGTTCCCTTCGGTCTGTTTGTAATCATATCTCTCCTTACCACAAATCTAAATTGACTGATGTTTTTTGATAAATGTTTTTGCTGCTCTTTTTGTTTTCTTCTATTATCTTAGAAAGCTTACCAAAGCTTTCGCTGTTTACTATCCTTTGTAAGGCTAGAAAACATGCCATATCATAGTTCTTAATCTCCTTTATCATAAGCCTAATCGCCTTATCTACTGTAAAGGCATCCCTATAAGGCCTGTGTGCTACCAATGCACCAAACACATCGCATATCCTAAGTATTCTTGCTCCAAGCGGTATGTTTTCTCCTTTTAGGTTGTTAGGATAGCCAGAGCCGTCATAGTTCTCGTGATGATAAAGAACTGCATCAAGTATGGTATGCTCATAGCCCTGTTTCTTTAGTATACCATAGCTTAGCACAGAGTGCATCCTTACATATTTAATTTCTTCGACCTTAAGCTCTCCGTCCTTCCTTCCGTAGAGATAGTTAGCTATACGAAGCTTTCCTATATCGTGTAAAAGCCCTGCCTGAGCCATTTTCTCAACAAATTCCTCCGGCTCACCCAATTCTCTTGCTACCATTTCTGCCAGATTGCTTACAACTATACCGTGTTTCATCAGGTCATCCAAATCAATTTCTAAAACAATTTCGTGGGACAGCTTACAGCCTGAATTGATATCAGCTTTAATCATTATAGCATCTCTCCAAATTCTTCTAAAAATTTTCTTTTACGCTCAATCATCTCATCAATTCGTTCAATATAGTCCATAACAAATTTTACATTTTCAGTACGCTCTATTCTATTTCCTTCCCTAAATACAAACTTGCAGGACGAACCTGCTCCAAGTCCTATGATAGGGTGTTTTTCTTCCATAATAAGAACGTTGTAGAGGCCTTCCTTGCCAGGTCTTGCATAGCCTACATTTTCAAGGTTGTCAGCTATATTTTTCTGCCTGTAAAGATAATATGGCTCATAACCGTTTTCCCTTGCATATTCATAAGTTAACTCCTGCTGCCTTGCAGTATCAGCAGGGATGACGTCTGATAGTTCATCAAGCTTTAGCTTAAGTGCCGCAGCCCTCTTTATTGCAAGTGCGTGTACTGTAAGATCATCAGGGTTTAGCTTTTTTATCTCAGATAGAGTATATTCGGTATCCTTTACACTCTCTCCCGGAAGCCCCACAATGAGGTCCATGTTGATATCTTCCATCCCCTCTTCCCTTGCCATATGAAAGGCAGTTTTCACAGCTTCTGCATCGTGCATCCTTCCTATGAACTTAAGAGTTTTATCAGACATGGTCTGAGGGTTGATGGACATACGCTTAACTCCCAGCCTTTTCATTACTTTTAGCTTCTCTCTGGTTATGCTGTCAGGTCTTCCCGCTTCTACGGTAAACTCCTTAACCCCTGCCATAGGAAGCTTCGTATTGATGTAGTCAATTAGAAGCTCTAACTCCTCAGCAGAAAGTGCGGTAGGAGTTCCTCCACCATATAGACAGTAGTTAACTTTTTATGAGGCAGGATTGTAGATGCAAAATCTATTTCCTTGAAAAGCGCCTTTAAGTACTCTCCTACTTTTTCTTGTATGTACCAATTGGATAAGAGGTAAATGAACAGTATAGACAGGTAGTTGGACAAAATGGAATTCCTATATAAATGCTGTATCCATTTTTATAATCCATTTCCCTTAAAAGAGAATTCTCCTTTTTAGCTATCTCTATAGAAAGCTCTGTCTTCTCCTCTCCGCATAGATACTGCTCGTGGTAAAAACTTTCTTACTTCATCTTCAGACCTACCCTCTTCAATATAGTCACAGGCTATCTTAGTCGGACGGATTCCGGTAAGAGTCCCCAAGGAAGCTCTTCTTTTCGTATATTCTTTTAGTATAGCATATAGTACCTTTTTTTAGTTCGTTTTTGTATAATCTTCTATCCTCTTCAACTTCGCTATACTCATATTTTTTCTGACAGTTCTCTTTGCATCATCTTTGAACCACATTTCTATCAGTTTTTCATCATTGTGAACTGACAAAACAAAGTTCGAGACTGTGACATCTACCTTCTCAGGCTCTTCAAAGTCACATATAATGACCTTCATATCTTCCCTGCTAAAAAAATGCTCGAACCAAAAGGCACTATATCCTGTTCAAAGGATGCGTCTTCAAGTCTGATTTCAATCATCTTATTTCTTTCTAAATATTATATGATATGGGTGTAAAGTACCTACGCCCTATGATAAAGTTACAGTATAATTCCATATCTGAATTATCTTAAATATGGATTGTGCATTATCTCTCTTTCAATAGTTGTAGCAGCTCCATGCTCCCGGAAATACTGCTGTATCAGGAGGCAGCTTCTTAATCACTTCATTAAGCGTCCTTTTCATTGTATCTTCATTTCCTGTAGGTAAATCAACCCTGCCCACACTTCCCGCAAACAAGGTATCTCCCGTAAAGGCAGCCTTCTTAAAAAGCCTCATTATCAGCGAGGTCTTCCGTATAAAAGCTGATACTTCCCACAGTATGACCCGGAGTATACAGGACCTTAAACTTAAGGCCTTCAAACCGAAGCTCATCGCCACCCTTTACGTACTCGTCAGCCTCTAGTGTAAAATCCTCGTCTAAGAATCTTTTCGAGAGATTAAGGTTAGAATCCTCTAAGAGCTGCCTGTCAGCCTCTCCTGCATAGATTTTGATGCCATACTTCTTAACAAGGGCAGGCGCAGCCATAATATGGTCAAAATGGCCGTGAGTAAAAAGGATAGCAAGTGGCTTTGCCTTCCTCTCCTCAATGCAGTCTATTATCCTCTCTGCCTCATCAGATGGATCTATAATGAGGCAGTTTCCATTGTAAAATACTAAATATACATTCGTGCTTACCATTCCAAGCACCAGCTTTTCAACTTCTATCTTCATCAGCCTGCTGTCCTCTCTATATCGATTACTCCGTCAAGGCTTCTAAGCTTTGAGGTAAGACTGTTTAGATGATTTCTTCCCTTTATCTCAAACATCAAATCAAGAGTAGCTATTCCCTGCTTATTGGTTCTTGCAGATACCGAGGTTATATCGATGCCGGCCTCTGTAAACACTCTTGATACCTCAATAAGAAGTCCACTTCTGTTGTTTGCATACACCTTTATTTCAGTAGTGTAGAGCTTATCTGTCTGAGAAGTGGTATCAGGCGACCATTCAGCCTCAATAAGCCTCTTTCTGTCCTCCTCAGGAAGATTCATCACATTGATACAGTCAGTTCTGTGTATGGATATTCCCCTTCCTCTTGTCACAAAACCAACAATTTCATCCCCCGGTACCGGAGAGCAGCATTTTGAAAAATGAACAGCCACATCATGTATGCCCTTAACTACAATTCCACCCTTAGAACGGCTGGTCTTGGCAGGGGTAACGGACTGGTCTTCGTATTTTTCCAAAAATATCATCATCAGTAAGTTCAGATATTTCTTTTTTCTTCTTTTCTTCTACTAACTTATTGATAATCTGACCTTCTTTGAGGCCTCCACGACCAACAGCGGCACAGATAGACTCCCAGTCCTTAAAGCCGTACTTCTGCATACAAATCTGCATAAATTCAGGCTTTAAGAGGTCACTTAGCACATAGGCATGTGACTTAGCAGTAGTTAGCCATAAGCTCTTTGCCGCGGGTTATGTTGTCTTCTTAAGTTCTGTCTTAAACCACTGATTTATCTTAGACCGTGCCTGGGTACTCTTTACCAGCTTAAGCCAGTCAAGGCTTGGTACTTTTTGAGTTCTGGCTGGTTATAATCTCAATTCTGTCACCGTTTTGGATAACATAGTCAATGGTCACAAGTCTGCCGTTTGCCCTTGCACCAACCATCTTATTACCTACAGCTGAATGGATGCTGTAAGCAAAGTCTATAGGTGTAGAACCAACAGGCAGATTCTTCACATCTCCTGTAGGAGTAAAGCAGTATACACTATCCGAGAAGAGGTTTAGGTCATCTTTAATGACGCTTAAGAACTCCTTATTATCAGACATGTCCTTCTGCCATTCAAGTATCTGTCTAAGCCAGTTATACTTTGCTTCCTCGCTGGCCTTATTGTTCTTACCGTCACTGCCTTCCTTGTATTTCCAATGGGCTGCAATACCATATTCAGCCGTTCTATGCATATCGTAGGTACGAATCTGAATCTCAAAAGGCTGCCCCTTAGGCCCTATTACGGTAGTATGCAAGGACTGATACATGTTGGACTTAGGCATAGCTATATAGTCCTTAAACCTGCCTGGAATAGGCACATACATCTCGTGTATTACACCGAGGGAGGCATAACAGTCCTTGAGGCTGTCCACTATTATTCTGATTGCAAATACATCATAAATCTGGTCAAGGGTTTTATTCTGATTTACCATTTTCTTGTAAATGCTGAAATAATGCTTAACCCTGCCTCCGATAGTAGCTTCTATTCCTGCTGCCTTAATGTGCTCAGCCACTTCCTGTTCTATAGACTTTATAAATTCACCTTTTTCAAGGGCTTTTTCTCTGATTTTTTCATCCAAATCCTTGTAGACATCAGGATGAAGATATTTCAAGGATAAGTCATCCAGTTCAACTTTAATCTTGCTGATACCAAGTCTTTGTGCAATAGGAGAATATATGTCCATAGTCTCCCTGGACTTTTCTATCTGCTTTGCAGGAGACTGATACTCCATAGTACGCATATTGTGAAGTCTATCAGCAAGCTTAATAAGGATGACCCTTATGTCCTTTGCCATAGCAAGGAACATCTTACGAAGGTTCTCAGCCTGAACATCTACCTTATCTTTTGAATACTGTAACTGAGTTAACTTGGTAACTCCGTCAACCAGAAGAAGAACTTCTTCTCCAAAAATATCCTTTATTTCTTCAGGAGAACAGGCCGTGTCCTCAATGACATCGTGTAATATTCCTGCTATGATGGTTTCTTTGTCAAGCTCAAGCTCTGCAAGTATGATAGCTACGCAGAGGATGACAGATGTAAGGCTCTCCGGACTTTCTAAGCTGTCCGTCATGACAGCTGTCCGCAAGTTCATAGGCTTTTTTAACAAGGCTTATATCAGTAGAAGGATGATATTCGTATATGGTCTTAACTAACTTATCAAAAAGTTCTTCCTTAGGTGTAAATTCCGCAAACGAATCAAGCTCCTTTTCAGAAGCCATCATTTTTTTCTTAATACTCTCATTGGAAGACATGTAATCAGTTATCTTACTTCTTACCTCTTCCGCATCTTTTACAACTATTTTTTCGTTATCTGCCATATACCTTACCTAAGCCTAAAAAGACCATCCTTTCTCATCGGATATTTATGAAGACTATTATATTTCCATTAGCTCTAAAAATCAAGATTAGCGCAAAGCTTGGTAGATTATTACCACTATACCTAAAGCTATTCTATACCAGCCAAAAAGGCATGAAATTCTTCTTTTTGATATAGTTCATCAATCCTCCTATTACAAATATTGAAACCACAAAGGCTGTAACAATGCCAATTATAAGTATCATAACTTCAAGACCGGTGAACGCTATCCCCCCTGCAAACAGATACTTTACAGTCTTTAAGAGGCTCGCTCCAAACATAACAGGAATAGCAAGGAAGAATGTAAATTCAGCAGCAACCTTTCTTGAGAGCCCTAACATAAGCCCTCCTATTATGGTAGCGCCAGACCTTGATGTCCCCGGGAAAATAGCTGCCAGAAGCTGAAACACTCCTATTATGAGAGCTTCTTTATATGTTATTTCAGACAGCTTTGTTACCGTTGTTTTCTTAATATAAGCAAATCTCCCTTCAATCAATATGAAGATAACACCTACCACTATAAGTGCAGCTGCCACCATACTTGGATTGTAGAAATGTTCGTCTATGAAGTCATCGAGGGCAATACCTACTACAGCAGCAGGAAGGCAGGCGATTACTATCTTCGCCCACAACTTCATAGTACCCATTTTGAGGTATTTCTTACCCTTTACTTCCTTAACAGGCCATAGTTTATTCCAGAAAAGTAATACTACAGCCATAATGGCTCCTAGCTGAATAACCACATTAAACATCTTCCAGAAGCCTTCAGACACATTTAACGGCATAATATCCTGTAAGATAATCATGTGCCCGGTAGAGCTTACAGGAAGCCATTCTGTAATTCCTTCAACTACTCCAAATATAATAGCCTTTAATATTTCAACAATAACACTCATATTTCCCCCGAATATATATACTCTTAAGGTGCACTTACACCCTGCCAAAACTCTCACAAAACAAAATGAGCGCCACAGAACTGACGCCCACTATAAGCAAATCTACTTTCCCGGATACTTTACTATAGAAACCATGTCATAGTTCTTAAGCTTCTCTCTCCCTTTAAGACCTTCAAGCTCAATAAGGAAAACTATCTTAGCTACCTTCCCGCCAAGCTTCTCAATAAGCTTACATATGGCCTCTGTAGTTCCTCCGGTTGCAATCAAATCATCAACGATAACAACCTTATCTCCGGGCTTTATCGCATCTTTATGGACTTCAAGCTCAGCAGATCCGTATTCAAGGTCATACTCTACAGATACGGTTTCTCCCGGCAGCTTACCCTTTTTTCTGACAGGTACGAAAGCCTTATGCATATTGTAGGCTATAGGTACTCCAAAGATAAATCCTCTTGACTCAGGCCCGATAACAATGTCAAATTCTTCATCACCGAGCGCAGCTGCCATCTGGTCAACTGCCATCCTTAGTCCGTCCTTGTCAGACAGGACTGTGCTTATATCCCTAAACATAACCCCTTCTTCAGGGAAATTAGGTATTGTTCTAATGTAGTCTTCGATTTTTTTCATTATGTCTGTAACTCCATTCAAAAGTTATTCATGTGATAACTAATTAGTCCTTCCACAGCAATGTTTGTACTTTCTTCCACTTCCACAAGGACAAGGATCATTAGGACCAATCTTCTTTTCAGCCCTTCTTACAGGTGCCTTACCTACAGATTCATCCTTGTTGGTTCCGGTTACCTTTACAACCTCTTCTCTTTCAACAGGCTCCTCAATCCTTACATGCATAAGGGCACGTACAGTATCTTCACTGATTGCAGTAGTCATGTCATCAAACATATCGTAGCCAGCAAACTTATACTCTACAAGAGGATCCTTCTGTCCGAGAGCTGCAAGCCCGATACCTTGGCGAAGCTGATCCATATCGTCTATGTGTGACATCCACTTGGTATCAATAACCTTAAGAAGGATGACACGCTCAATCTCTCTTAACTGCTCAGGCTCTGGGAACTCAGCCTCTTTCTCCTCATAAAGCTTAACTGCCTGCTCCTTAAGCTTCTGAACCAGGTCACTCTTTCTCATGTGCTTACGCTCTTCTTCTGTAAGCTTAATCTCTTCAAATGGGAAGATAGGCAAAAGCAAACGGTTAAGTTCAGCAATATCCCAATCTTCTGCAACAGAATCATCACCTATACACATATTTACCTTGTTCTCAACAGTTTCGGTTATCATCTTGTAGACAACCTCTCTCATACTGTCTCCGTCAAGTACTCTTCTTCTCTCCGCATAGATAATCTCTCTCTGCTCATTGTTTACCTTATCGTAATCAAGGAGATTCTTACGGATACTGAAGTTGTTGCTCTCTATCTTCTTCTGCGCTCTTTCGATGGCGCCAGTAAGCATCTTGTGGTTAAGCTCCTCACCTTCAGGAAGCTTCATAGTATCAAACAAGGTCTTAAGCTTCTCTGAACCAAAGAGTCTCATAAGGTCGTCTTCAAGGGAGAGATAGAACTTAGACTCACCCACGTCACCCTGTCTACCGGCACGTCCACGGAGCTGGTTATCTATACGTCTTGATTCGTGGCGCTCAGTACCAATGATTCTAAGACCTCCAAGTTCAAGCACACCTTCACCAAGCTTAATATCGGTACCACGGCCGGCCATGTTGGTTGCGATTGTTACATTTCCCTTCTGGCCTGCCTCAGCAACTATCTCAGCCTCAAGTTCATGGAATTTAGCATTCAGTACCTTGTGAGGGATATGTCTCTTCTTAAGCATATCAGAGAGTTCCTCAGACTTTTCAATTGAAATGGTACCTACGAGTACAGGCTGTCCCTTCTCATAGGCTTCTGCTATATTGTCAACAATGGCATTAAGTTTTTCTTTTCTTGTCTTGTATACGGCATCATCATGGTCAATTCTCTGTACAGGACGGTTGGTAGGAATGGTAATAACGTCCATACCATAGATATCCCTAAACTCCTTTTCCTCTGTAAGAGCTGTACCTGTCATACCTGCTTTCTTCTTATACTTATTAAAGAAGTTCTGGAAGGTTATGGTTGCAAGAGTACGGCTTTCTCTATTAACCTTAACCTTTTCCTTAGCCTCTATAGCCTGGTGAAGACCATCTGAATACCTTCTACCCGGCATTACACGGCCTGTAAATTCATCAACTATAAGGACTTCATCATCCTTAACTATATAGTCCTTATCCTTAAACATAAGGTTATGTGCACGAAGAGCAAGGATGATATTGTGCTGGATCTCAAGATTTTCCGGATCAGCAAGGTTCTCTATATTAAAGAATTTCTCTACCTTAGCCACACCATCGAGAGTAAGGCTTACATTCTTATCCTTTTTCATTTACTATGAAATCACCTGTCTCAACAACATCTTCACCCATAATGGCATCAATCTTGCTAAGTTCCTTGTTTGCCTCACCTTTTTTGAGCTGTCTTGCAAGAATATCACAAAGCTCATAAAGCTTGGTGGACTTTCCACTCTGTCCTGAAATGATAAGAGGAGTTCTTGCCTCATCAATAAGCACGGAGTCGACCTCGTCGATAACCGCATAGTGAAGGTCTCTCTGTACAAGCTGATTCTTATAGATAACCATGTTATCCCTAAGATAATCGAAACCAAGCTCGTTGTTGGTAGCATAAGTAATATCGCAGTTATAAGCCTCTCTTCTTTCTTCAGGCTCCATATCATTTAATATACATCCAACTGTAAGCCCAAGAAAAGAATGAACCTGTCCCATCCATTCACTATCTCGCTTTGCCAGGTAGTCATTGACGGTTACTACGTGTACGCCCTTTCCTTCAAGTGCATTGAGGTAAACCGGCATGGTAGATACGAGAGTTTTACCTTCACCTGTACGCATCTCTGCAATTCTTCCCTGATGAAGAATGATACCACCCATAATCTGAACTCTGTATGGCTTCTGCTCGAGAGTTCTCCAGGCAGCCTCACGTACTACCGCAAAAGCCTCGATAAGGAGGTCGTCAAGGGTCTCACCCTTTGCGAGTCTTTCCTTAAACTCTGTTGTCTTAGCTTTTAATTCATCATCACTTAAAGCTTCCATTGCAGGTCCCAGTTCTTCTATCTTATCCACTGCAAATTTAAGCTTCTTTACTTCTCTTTCACTATGACTTCCAAAAATCTTCTCAATAAAACTCATAATCTTCCTCTTTTGCTCGATTTTTCCCAATTTCTTGGGTTAAAATATATATCGGTAAATCAGACTCACTTATATATCGTGATACATTTACTCATGTTATCCATTTCTATCATTACTTTTACAATGTTTCAATAAAAAATGCCCCGAAGGGACATTTTTTACATTTATTCACAATCTCAGATTAGAATTCAGGCTCAATAAGTCCGTAATCTCCGCCTTTTCTCTTGTAAACAACATTCACTTCATCTGTTTCTGCGTTCCTAAATACATAGAAGCTATGATTCAGAAGCTCCATCTGTACGCAAGCTTCTTCAGGATCCATAGGCTTCACTGCGAACCTCTTAGTTCTGATAACCTTCACATCCCTCATCTTCATAGTCATCTTCCTGCATAAATTCAGAGGTAAAGCTTCCTACATTCTGCTTTGAATCAACTATCTTTGTTTTATATTTTCTAAGCTGTCTTTCAATTATATCTTCTATAAGATCAATAGAAACATACATATCATCGCTTACCTGCTCGGCTCTTATGATATGTCCCTTCACTGGTACAGTCACCTCAACCTTCTGTCTGTCTTTCTCTACCTTAAGGGTAACATGAACCTCTGTATCCGGTGCGAAATAATGTTCAAGCTTACCAAGCTTCTCTTCAATAGCACTCCTAAGTCCGTCTGTAACGTTGGTACCTCTTCCTGTTATAACATATTTCATACAATACCTCTTTCCGCTGTAATACTTTGTTACAGCCTTGGTTTATACCCCATAAAATGGGTTTCAGGGCTATCTTTATTATACAATAAAGTAATATAAAAATCAAATATATCTTAAAAAAATTTTTCTGCTCTATTCTATTTATTATCTGAATATTGCTGTTATGATGTCTAAAATGTTTCAAATAATATCTGTCAAGTCTGAATATACTTTTTAGTGCATTTACACATTTTTATCAATACAGACAAAACAGATTTTCATCCTTGACAGGGTGGATATACCTTAAATTTTTGTGGATATTGTGGATAACTCTGTGTATAACCATTAATTGACTTAGTTTCGACATAAATCCTGTGGATAAATTTTGATGATTATCCACCTCAGAAAATTTTTATAACCTTGATACGCACAATTTAATTTTTACATTTTTGTGCAATTTATACAAAAGCGCCCTTTTGTCAAGTTTATTATAAACTTTCTTTAATTCAGAATATTCAGAATAAAAAGTGCTGCCATATCTTCAGAATAAAAAAAGCTACCATATCTTTTGAGAATAAAAAGACTACCATATCTTCATAATAAAAAAAGCTACCATATCTTTAGAATATCCAAATGGATACATCTATAGATATGATAGCTCTATAAATCTATGTTTAATTACTTAACGATTCTTCTTGCGCAGTAAGGCGTCTGATGATATACAGATGATACTATGATACCTGTACGAGGAGTACTTGCGTGTACAACTCTTCCACCGCCAATATAGATAGCAACGTGTGAAATGCTTCTTCCGTTGGCAGCATAGAATACTAAGTCTCCAGGCTGTAACTCACCCATACCAACTGAATAGCCGTTAGAAGCCTGTGCTCTTGATGTTCTGTTAAGACCGATACCAAAATTTGCATATACTGACATTACAAATCCTGAACAGTCAGCACCTCTTGTAAGGCTTGTGCCACCCCATACATAAGGATTGCCTACAAAGTTAAGTGCGAAGTTTGCGATATTCTGTCCCTTACCGCTTCCTGCTGCACTTGTCTGTACCTTAGCCTGTGTTTGTGTCTGTTCTGCGGCCTTCTGTGTATTCTTTGTCTGTACCTGAGTCTGTCTCTGTCTCTGTACAGTCTGTCTCTGTGCTGCTGCCTGAGCCTGCTGCGCTGCCTGCTGCTGTCTTGCAGCTGCTGCATCCTGCTCTGCCTTAAGTGCTGCCTGCTGTGCCTCTAACGCTGCTTCAGCCGCTGCCTGTCTTGCTTCCTCAGCCTTTTCTTCTTTAATGGTAATAGCGTGCTTCCACTGAATCTTAACCTTTACATAGTCAGCTAAAACCCAACCGGTAATTTTGTCCTCGTCACCATCGCCATCGCTGACAGCAACCTCATACCAATCACCCTTCTGCTTTTAACACAAGGAGCTTCTCTCCTGCCGGAATCTGAGTTGCAATTCTTGAATCTGTATTTGCTTCAAATCTAACGTTAAGAGTCTCAACCTTAACCTCAGCTACCTTTGTACCATAATCATCTATAAGCTTTTCAGCATCAAAGCCTCTTGCTAAATATTCTGCTTTAATAAAGCCCTTGGCATTACCGGATTCAATCTTAACCCAGTCGCCTTTGGTCTCAAGAATATCACACTTGCTTCCTTTATAAAGCTTTCCGATAATCTCGCTGTCTTCTCCCTGCTTTCTTCCTTATATTTACATAAGGGATCTGCAATTGAAATACCAATGTTCTCATACTTAGACTTAACTTCATCTTCAGTTGATTCCATCTCGTCTGCGCTCTTATTTTCTTCCTCGCCATCGTCAGAATCATCAGATGTTTGGTCTGCGCTTATCGCAGGTGCTGTAGCTGTCTGGTTATCCTCAACTACACCTTCAAGTGATTCGGTATCAGACCAAAATGCTGAAACTAAATCAGAATTAAAAAGAACTAAGAACCTTGTCAACAGGAACTACTGAGTCAAGCTTTAGTCTTAACTACTCTATTCTCTCCCTGTACATAGGCGTTATCAACAAAAAGTGAAATACCTGCAAGTCCGCTAATCTTAGCGTTACTGCCAGCCTTAACTTCCCCATTATTTGAAAGCATTGCTGCTGATACTGCAACAACTGCTACTCCCATCCCACATCTGCGGATAAAATCTTTTACGACGCATAAGTTTCCTCCTTGAAAAGAACCTTCATAACTTAATTTACAATCAATATGTTACAAATTTATTAACTGTACAAATGAAATCATACCACAGTAAAATTCTTTTTGTCAACCTTTTGTAGATAATTTTTGAATTAAATCATGTAATTTTTGTAATAAATACGCAATTCTGCCACGCTGGCTTTTTGCCAAAACAATTCAGTATTCAAGCCTATCGGGAGGCAAGACCTTCCTGCTTAAGGTTTTTTAATATTTGTAATATTTATATTTTTCTTACTACATTTGTAGAAGATATAATTTATTAAATTTTATTCTACGCTCATAGAATAATCTTCCTTTTGACTGTAACTAAAGCATTGTGTTATTATTGTAATAAACCCAAATTGGGGATTAGATAAGATACGGGGACTTTGGTATGAATATTACTTCCTTAGTAGTAATGGCTGCAGGCATGGGGAGCAGATACGGCGGTATCAAGCAGCTCGACTCCTTTGGACCCGGGTGGTGAGATAATAATGGATTATTCTATTTTTTGACGCTGTTAAAGCGGGTTTTGATAAGATTGTAATTATAATAAGAGAAGATATATGATGATTTTTATGGAAGTCATCGGAAATAGGATAATGGAAACTGCAAATGTTCCTATACATATTGCCTTCCAGTCCTTAGAAGACCTTCCCGATGGATACAATATTCCTAAAAGGCTAGTACAAAGCCTTGGGGAACCGGTCGAGCTATACTTTCCGTTAAGGAATACATAGATGAGCCTTTTCCTTATAATAAATGCTGATGATTTCTACGGAAGGGAGCCCTATGTAAAATCCCAGATTTTCCTTTCAAACACCATACTTAACCTTGAAAAGCCAAGGTTTTGCCTGGCTGGTTATACCCTTAAGAACACTCTAAGCGACAACGGAAAGGTGACCAGGGGCATATGTAAATGCGATGAAGATGGAAAACTTATATCTATAGAAGAAACTTATGGTATAGAACGAGAGGGTGACACGGTGGTTGGGCTTGATGCTTTTGGCAATAAGCGGAGTCTCTCGTTAACTGACACCGCTTCAATGAATATGATGGGCTTTACCCCTTCAATCTTTCCTCTGCTTGAGAAAAAGTTTTTGGCCTTTCTCGATAGCCTTGATAAAAAAATGATCCTTTGAAGGCTGAGTTTCTAATACCAAATGCAGTTAATGAGCTCTTAAAAGACGGCGAGATAGATGTAGAGGTGGTAAAGACTTCAGCTAATTGGTTCGGAGTTACCTTTAAGGAGGATAGAGGGAAGGTGAAGGCATCTCTAAATGACCTTATAGAGCATGCCGTCTACCCTACACCACTTTGGAGGTAGTATGTTTAAGAGACTGCTTAATCTGCTGTATCCTGCAAGATGCCCTGTCTGTGATGACATCGTTATACCAAGAGGAAACCAGGTATGTGATACGTGCAAGGATATACTTAAGCCCGTAGCTCCTCCTCTTTGCTACAAGTGCGGAAGACAGATAATATCGGATGGGGCCGAGTACTGCGACACCTGTTCCAACTATAGCTTTAGCTTTGAGAGGGCTTTTTCTCTGTGGCCGTATAACAACACGGTTAAGGCTTCACTTTCCGCCTTTAAGTACAAGGGCAGGAGGGAATTTGCAGACTATTACGCCGACAAGCTATACGAACATTTTGCCCCTCTTATAGATAAACTGGAGGTAGATATCCTGGTTCCGGTTCCAATCCATGCTGACAGACTTTTGACGCGTGGTTTCAATCAATCAGCACTGATTGCGGTAAAGTTAGCAGAGAGGCTTAGGCTACCAGCCGCCGAGGATTATCTTCTACGCTCAAAGAACACGCTTGCTCAAAAGAACCTTGATCACATTGCAAGGCGGGCAAACCTAAGAGAGGCATTCCGTGTAAATAAAAATTCAAAATATTACGGAAATTATATAAAGAATGTCCTCCTCATTGACGATATTTATACCACAGGAAGTACAGCCGATGCCTGTGCAAAAGCACTTAAGGATGCAGGCAGTGACAAAGTTTACGTACTTTGTGTGGCCTCAGTAAGAGCTACATAGGCTAACGAATTACCTGCTAACGGGATTTAAGGTGTCATAATTCCCTTTGTCCCTCATCAGTACCGCATTATAATATTTGGAAAGGAATGATTATAGATGGAAGTAACAAACTGCAAAGCTTGTGGCAATCTGTTCAACTACACCTCAGGTCCAAGGCTATGTCCCAATTGTATGAAAAAGCTCGAGAAGAAGTTTGCGATAACTAAGGATTATATCCGCGAAAATCCTCATGCTAATATAAATACCGTAGCCAAAGAATGTAAGGTTTCTATTCCTCAGATTAAAAAATGGATTAGGGAGGAACGCCTTTCCTTCTCGCAGGAATCCGGTATCGGTCTTGAGTGTGATAACTGTGGCAAGATGATTAGAACCGGACGTTTTTGTGCGGAGTGCAAGGCTAAGATGATAAATAACCTGGATAATGCCTATGAGAAGCCAAAGCCTGTGGTGCAAAAGAAAAAGGAAAAAGAAAAGGAACGTATGCGTTATCTTGATAAATAATTTAGATTTATACAAGTGTGGGAAGTATAGAATTCGATTAGCCCTTGCTTGCAAAGATTTCAAATAACGAGGAAGTATATGCTTCCTCGTTTTTTACGTTTTATCACATTAGGCATCCGCCACCCAAAAAAGCTCTTGGTGGACTGTGGAGATTTAATATACTCCTACAAAAGATATGGCAGGTGCTATTCTTGAATCTGTTATTTCTATTTTTATGCCCGTTAATTCTTTTCCACTTAAAACAACAATTCTCTTGTAGCCTATTACCGTTCCATCATAGACTTCTCTATAGTCCTCACCCTTAGCCTTCTCATATACTTTGAATGTTTCAACTCTTTGGCTTAGCAGTATATTTTCTTTTAATACCAGGTAGGAAGCCTTTACTCCTTCTTCCCACTTAAGCTCTATGCAAAGCTCTCTTTTTCCATCCTCAGTCTTAAAGTAAGTCTCGTAGTCATCTACTCTTACACTGCTTATATCCTCTCCCCTGTCTCCCTTTTCAGGTATCGAGATAATTTCTGCCTTATCAGCAAGATTATCCTTAAAGCTCTCCCTTATGAAATCTCCCAGCTCCGCAAGCCTCTTAGTGTCATTTTCGTGGAATCTTCCGTTTTTCATAGGGCAGACATTGAGAAGAAGGGCTGTATTTCCTCCAACTGATTTTAGGTAAATATCCTTTAAGTTCTCAAGGCTTCTTACCTTATCATCCTCTTCAGGATGGTAGAACCAGCCGGGACGGATGGATAGGTCAGTCTCAGCAGGATACCAGGCAAGTTCAGGCTCATTTTCCAGTACTTCCCTGCTTCCAAGCTCTTCATTGGTTGGGTCTATTGCTCTTTTTCTAAATTCTTCGTTGTCTTCTTTCTGACTAAGCTCTGCTGTAAAAGCCGGAGATGTCATAAGCTTTGATACTACGCTCCATTCGCTTTTTCTCACTACACCGGCTTCATTACCACACCAGCGTACATCAGGACCGCAGATGGAAAGCACAGCCTCAGGCTGCAATTCTCTAACCTTAGCATAATATCTCTCCCAGTCATATACCTGTTTCTTGCCGTTAGGACCTTCACCGCAGGCTCCGTCCATCCAAAAGGTATAGACATCTCCGTAGTTGGTAAGAAGTTCAGTCATCTGATTGATATAGAAGTCATCATACTCCTTCCCTGTACCGTATACAGCACAGTTTCTATCCCAAGGAGACAGATATACCCCAAATTTAATGCCATACTTCTTGCAGGCATCTGATAATTCCTTAACTATATCTCCCTTACCATCCTTATATGGAGAATTCTTTACACTGTGTTCTGTATACTTGGATGGCCAGAGACAGAAGCCGTCATGATGCTTGCAGGTAAGGATTAGCCCCTGCATTCCTGCACTTACAGCAGCCTTTACCCAGCTCTCTGCATCTAGGTCATAGGGATTGAATATCTCAGGTGATTCATCCCCAAGCCCCCATTCCTTATTGGTATATGTATTTACCGTAAAATGGATAAATCCATAAAATTCTCTCTGCTGGTACTCCACCTGTCTTTTCGATGGAACAACGCTTACAAGCCTCCTTATCAAGCTCTTCGTATTTGTAGCTCATATTCTCTCCTTTCTCTTATCAACCCTTAACAGCACCAACCATGATACCTTTTACAAAATACTTCTGCATAAAAGGATAGAACAGGAATATTGGAAGGGCAGCAAGTACAGTGATAGACATTCTTATACCCTTTGAAGAGATTTCCTGCATAAGTACACTTGCATCTGCACTTGAAGTAGCATTTCTAAGCTGTTCTGCTATTCTCTGTGCCTCATTCAAGTAATTGTACAGAAGGTACTGCAAGGTCTTTAGCTCTTCAACGCCTCTTGTATAAATGTGGTTATCAAACCATGAGTTCCACTGGCCAACCGCCACAAATACTGCCACTGTAGCTATGATTGGCTTTGAGAGAGGGAAAATTATCTTTGTAAATATAGTGAGGACTCCCGCACCGTCAAGCTTGGCTGACTCCTCAAGGGAAGCAGGGAGACTCCACATATGTCTTAATAAGAACTACATTATACGCTGAAATCATACCAGGTATGATGTACACCCAGAAGGTATTAAGCAGTCCATAGCTTTTGATAACAATATAAGTAGCTATCATTCCACCGCTTATATACATCGTAAGTATGAGGAAGCGGTATAAGAACTTTCTAAAAGGCATATTCTCCTTTGAGAAAAGGTAGCCTAGGAAGGAACAGCTTCCAACGCTTAGTACGGTTCCTGCAACCGTTCTTGCGAACGAAATTCCAAGAGAAGGCAGAAAGCCATTCAACGTGAGTATCTGCTTGTAGTTTTCCAAAGAAAATCCCGATGGTATGAGTACAGGCGGAACCTCTCCAGCCTTTGACGGATCTGAAAGTGTATAAATAACAACATACCAAAATGGATATATACATATAAACGTTATAAAAAGCAGAAATATATAGTTAAATACCTGAAACACACGTCTTGAAGCAGAGCTCTTAATATGATTGTTCATAATCTCCTCCTATACTACCGCACTGCCGCGCATCTTTTTAGCTACCAGATTGGCAAAGGTTACTAAGACAACGCTGACTACGGATTTGATAATACTAATAGCAACACCGTATGAATAATCCATATTTTCAAGACCTATTCTATAAGCATAAAGATCAAGAACCTCGATGTTATCTGCTGTAAGTGAATTCTTAAAAAGGAGGTACTGCTCATATCCTGTATTTAAGAAATTACCTATGTTTAGGATAAAGAGTACAACAAAGGTTCCTATCATTGCAGGCATGGTTATATGAAGGGCACATCTAAAGTATCCTGCTCCGTCTACTCTTGCAGCCTCATACTGCTCCTGGTCGATGCCGGCTATGGCTGCAAGATATATGATTGAACTCCAGCCAAGTCCCTTCCAGAGTCCAAGCAGTGACTGGAAGATATACACCGCATTGCCGTCCCCAAGGAGGTTTTGTCCCTCTGTTCCTATTCCTATCTTTAAGAGAAGAGTAGTAATAAGTCCATCTGATGAAAAAAGGGTAAATGCCAAAGAGAAGATAATTACCCAGCTGATAAAATTGGGAAGGGTAGTAAAAGTCTGTACTATCTTTCTTACAGGACCGTTTTTTACTTCGTTTAGAGTATTGCAAAGAACATTGGAAGTGGAGAAAACAATATGCCAAGAATGGCAAATATAAACGTGTTGCCTAATGACCTCCACACGTTTGCATCCGTAAATATGAGCTTGAAGTATTCAAGACCTACAAATTCGCTGTCTTTTAACTTAACGCCCGGGACATAATCAAAAAATGCATATATCCATCCAAATATAGGTACGTAGTTAAACAATAACACTATTATCATAAATGGAATGGCATAGTATAAAAGTTTATAGTCTTTTCTTGGTTTTGCCGCAGTTAAAGCTTTTGATTTTGACATCAATTCCCTCCGTTTCATATACAAACGGCGCGTGTTTTAAGACGCGCCGTAATACTTTTTAATTTCATGCTGTCAAGGTTAGAAACTGCTGTGTTCCAGTTCTCTTTCCACCAGCTTACTGACTTTTCAACATTAGCTGCCTTTAAGTCTGCCATAAGCTTAGCCTTTGCTGCATCAAATTCAGCATCTGTCTTAGCCTGTACGAGGCTTGGAAGAGCTTTAATTGTAATTTCTTCCACGTTACCGTCGATACGGTTGATATCCTTTGTAGCTGCCTGAATTACCATTCTGATAGCTGACTTTGTATCTCTCATATCGATATTCTTGCCTTCAGCGATACCATTCTTAAGAAGGTCTGATGGAAGTGTAATCTTAAGTGTCTTACACATATCCTTTTCAGCTACTGTAAGTGTATCTGCAAGTATATCGTTGGCAAGGAAAAGGTTGACCATACCGCCGTCAGCTAGAACTGCATTATCTGCGTATCCTACGCTGCTGTACATATTGCTCTCGCCGATACCTGACTTTGTGAGCTCTTCAGCTCTTGCACCATCTGACTTGATTGTCTTTGTATCATCCTTAAGAACTGCCTTGCCGTCTTTAACTTCCCATCTGCTCTCAACACCAGAGTTAGTATCTCTTGAAGCTTCAGGACTCTGAAGATAATCAAGTACCATAACTGCTCTCTCAATGTTAGGTGAATGAGAAGATACGAAGTAGTACTTTCCGCTCCAGCCTGCTTTGTTAGGCTCATTTGCCCAACCCATATAAGATGGAAGTAAAACAAACTCTTTTAATGTGTTAGGATCTTTCTTTCTCTCGTTGCTGTTGTAATCACCAAAGTACCAGTTGTTCTGACCACCAAGATACTGTCCCTTGCTGTATTTCTCTCTGATGTCCTCGCCCTTTGTGATAAATGCATCAGGTCAAGAAGTCCTTCTCTGTAGAGCTTGTTGTAGAACTTAACACCTGCCCAGAAAGGAGTAACCTTTCCACCTTCATCTACATCGTAGATGTCTGAAACAAGTTCATTTGTCTTTACATTCTGTACATAAAGTCCGCCCTCAAGGTTAACATATCCCTCTGAAAGGCAGCCCTTATGGAAGTAAGCGTGTAACTTAGCATCGTTGTAGATGGAGTAAGCGTAAGTCTCATCACCTGACTCTGTCTTAGGATATTTTTCCTTCATCTTCTTTAATGCTGCAATATACTCATCATCATTTGTAATCTTAGGAGAACCGATTTCCTTATATAAATCCCATCTTACTGCATAGCCAAAAGGAAGTATAGCACCAAATGTCTCCTCAACATTATCAGTTGTAACATGAGGTGTCACAAAGTACTGTCCCTTGCTGTCATCGCTTTTAAAGTTCTTCATTACGTTGTTTCTGAAGGTAAATGCATCAGCGAAGATATTAGGAGCAATAGCCTTATAATCCTCAAGATTAACTGCATGCTTTCCTCTTAATACGCCATCTATGTTGTCTTCGTTAATCTGAACGATATCTGTGGTGTTCTCACCTGATAAGTCAAGGTTTAAGCTATCCTTCTGATATCCCTTGAACTTGATTGAGCAGTTAAACTTCTTCTCAAGCTCTTCAACAGTCTCGGTAGGCCAGTTAGCCTCATCAGTATCCTTGAGATTAAGTCCTCCGATAGTAATGTCAACATGCTTTGAAGTATCAGCTGCTGCCTTGGAAGCTGTGCTTGAAGCCTTTGCTGATGAGGTACCTGCCTTAGAAGCAGAACCTGCTGCCGAACCCTTAGAATCTGTCTTTGTGCCGCCACAGCCTGCAAGCAGTGTTGTAGCCATAGTCACAGCACACAATAACGATAAAACCTTTTTCCCTTTCATAAACTCTCCTCACTTTCACTACTTTATTTAAGTATTACGGTCTTATTATAAACAATTTGCACAAAGAATACTTGATGTATTTTTGTAAAACTTTGTATTTTTATATTTCCTTAAAACTTCTATTTATTTTTGACCTTAATTAATGTGATTTGACTTATTTTAGAGGATAGTTAATAAATTAACATATCTAAAACCTTATTTCTACCGTCAAAGTGCCTTTATCATCTTGTTCAAGCCATATATTACCTGTATCTTTGTACAAAATATCCAGCCTTTTTAGCATTTGATAGTCCAATATGCTCTGAATTACCTGTATTATTCCTTAACATATCATTGAGACTGTCAAGCTTGAGACCTATCCATATTAACACCACTGTTACTTATAGAGACCTTCATCATCTCTTCTTTTCTTATATTGACAGTTATAACTCTCTTGTCAAGAGGATCGCTTCCATAGATGAAGCAGTTCTCTATCATAGGCTGTAGTATCATCCTTGGGAAATCCTCCTTAAGAAGTGAACCATCACAGATGACCTTATACTCCATAGTATTACCGTAACGAATATTCATCATAGATACATAGTTCTCACAAAATACCAGTTCATCCTCAAGCTTCCACAAAAAGTCGGGATTTCTAAGGATTGGAGTAAGAATCTTAGCAAGGATTTCAAGTGCGTTTGCCGCCACGCTGTTGTTTGTTAGCGCCGCCATCCACCTGATAGAGTTAATGGAGCCAAGCAGAAAGTGTGGATTCATCTGATACTGAAGTGCCAAAAGTTCTTTTTTAGTATTTTCTCTTTCAACTGCTTTGATATCAGAGATGTATTTTCTTAGTTTGACAACGAGTAGGTAAAACTCGTAGTTTAGGGTGTCAAGCTCCTCCCATCCCTGATGTCCGGGCTGCTTGATGTCAAAGTTTTCTTCCTGAACAAGTTTCATCTGATCCATAAGATACTGGATGGGCCTTGTATATCTCCTGCTCCATATAAGGCCCGCTATAAGTATGAGTATACAGCTGATAAAGCCGACAACTGTACCGAATCTTCTAATATCCTTAGTATCCTTAAGGTAGCCTTCTTTGGGAACAAGATTGTAGAGTTTCCAGTCAAAGTTCTTTAGTTCGTGCTCAATAGTCTGAAAGCCTGCCTTTCTCTCAAATTTCTTGCCAAGAAGAGCTTCTCCTGTTTCTGATATTACTATACCGTCATCATTTACAAGGAGGGCAATGCTGCCATTATAGACCACCGATTCATAGGTTTTTCTGACGGATTTTTCATTCACAGTGGCTATGATAAAGACATCCTTTTCTCCTCCACTTCCTTTTCCCAGGTACTTAATACCAATAAAAGAGAAGGCTTATTAGCTATAAGACTAAAGGCTTTTTTCGCAGTTTTCCTGAGTTTCATAATTTGATACCCAAATCATATATGGATATTTTTCTTCTGCTTTTTTTAGTACTTCTTTAAGGCTGCCACTTATCGTAGTTTTACCGCTTCTACTTCTATCTGATGTAGAAAATATGAAGCTTCCATCTGACTTTATTAAAGAGATGGCACTTATATTAGGGTCTAATAACATCATCCCATCCAGTTCCTTTATTATCTGCATCGAAACTACACTTTTATCAACATCATTTTTGTAGTCGTCTCTTAAATACTCCAAAGGAAGGGTGAGGCTTCCATATCTGTTGACCTCACCTTCAACCGTACTAAGCATCTTTTTTAGTTCTTTTATCAGCCTGTCTAAACGTAGCCTCTGCTACCTTCTTAGTATTATCCTCCAGTTTCTTTTTCAAAATACACATAGGTAATGCCAAAAAGAATGATAACTATAGCTATCACAGACACAAGTATTGAGAGTAGAGCTTTTGATTCTCCAGTTAATCTTCTTACTTTGCTTTATATTCAACTATTCTTCCTCCTCCATTTGGCAGGAGACACTCCCATTACCTTCTTAAAATATCTTGAAAAATACTCCTGACTTGGAAAGCCATGTTTTTCAGCTATAAAGGATATCTTGGCATCACTTACCTTAAACTCCTTAAGTACAGCCTTAAGTCTGACCTCGTTTAGATATTCCACATAGTTTTTACCTATTTCTTTCTTAAATAGTGCTAGAAAAAAATACGTAGGGCGATACTCCTGCCACACCAGCCACCTTGGCTAGGCTCAGCTGTTCTCCGTGGTTAGCATTGATATAGTCAACAGCAGTCTTTATAGAGTTATCCCAGCTTGCGGAATTGTTTACGTCATCTCCTGATTTCTCGTGTCTTGTAAACCAGTCCAGTATCTTTTTCCCTACTTTGCCTCCACACTGTTGGTATAAGAGAGTCTTATGCCAAGAAAGCTCTCCACCAGTTCATTAACCCTTTCCACCCTTTTTTCAAGATTTTCATTGTCTAGAGGGAGGAAAATGTAGAAGTTAACAGGCTTTTTCAAACATATAGGGTAACATCCCTCTTTGAACTGATGGATGAGAAGTTCGTTGATAAATTTAACAGCTGAGTCATTGATTTTTATCCCTATCCTCAGCCTTTAATGAAAACCTGCAGAGATATTTCATCTTCTCATTTTCATTCCAGATAGGCTCACTGCCTTCACCAAGGAGGTATTTCTTCAGCCTTTTTCTAAGAAATTCTCATTATCAGGCTTATCTTCACCATTTCTGCCTATGCTTATCAGATATTCCTGGTTTCCTGAAGTAGTTTGTTGATTTCCTCCATGTTTAGTGTGGCTTTAAGTACATAGCCGTTTATCTTAAGGGGAACAAGCCTTCTTATAACCTCAAAATCATCTATACAGGATATTACTAAAATAGCACATTCCTTATCTATCTCACGTATTTTCCTGATAAGCTCGTGACCGTCCATCACATCCATTCTTATGTCAGTAATGACTACATCAGGCCTTATCTTCTGAAAAAGTTCAAAGGCCTGGCCACCATCATCTGCCTGTGCCACCAGCTCCATGGAATAATCGCTCCACTTTATCGCATTTTGAAGCCCTATACGTACCAGTAGTTCATCCTCTGCGAACAAAACCTTATACATACCAAACCCCCATTAACAAATTACTTTTTTCATGATGTGAGTGTCAAAAGTATTTGACACCCATTGATACAGGCTTGCAACAGCTACGCTTAGCAAGGCCCTTGCAAAAACATTTAACACTCTGCTTTGAGTCTATGTAAAAAGTATACTATAAATTAGATGATTTGCAAATAAAATGATGGCAGCAAAATACCCCGCTAATGTAAGCGGGGTATTAAACAGAGATAATATGTTGTTTGATCTAAATCAACCTATATCCTATGCAATTGGTTTTGCTACAGCCAGTGGTACTCTTGTTATTTGGTTCTAAAAATGCTTATCTCCTTTTCATCCTTAAAGCCTGCCAAATCCACAGCACTGATTTTAATTTTATTTTGTCCAAGGTTCAGCGGCACTGTTATTTCTTTATCAATTACCACTCCTCCGTCAGCCATGGTCCTGTCTGTCTTATCTACAATACCTACAAGGGAGTCTCCATTGTAGAGCTTAAGTCTTAAGGAATCATCAGTGCAGTGGAGCTTAATGGTTACTAAACGAGAGTCGAGCTTTCTCGTTAAGACCTCATAAGTAAGTACAGGGTCTGTCAAATCATAGAAGGCACGTCTTACTATACTTGCCTTTTCTCCCTTCTTTGTAACCGCCTCTACCCTGATATTTACACAGAAGTCCTTTACGGGAAGTGTAGCGGAAAATGTGTAACCAAGGCCATTGTACGGTGAATTCCCACCGTATGAATATTTCTTAGCAATGGCTTTAATATCATCGCCACTTAAGACCACCTTTTCACCTACTACCTTGCCCTTATCATCAACAAGTGATACTTCTATGGTCTCTACCTTATCGTCTGACTTTACATTGCCGATGAAGCCTTCAACCTTTACGGTTTTTTCATTGTTAGAAGGTATCACATCCATAAGGGCAGGGCTTTCAAGAAAGACTACAGGATACTTGGTCTTAGTGTTATTTACACCGTTGTAGCCATCATTATATAGGTCATTGCCATAAGGTGTACTTTTTTTATCAGCTTCACTTCCCTCATAGATTATCTCAATCTGAGTATCATCAGTTAAATTATAGTGAATCTGAACTGAAAAGCCCTTAGCAAAGCTGTAGCCACTGGCGCCTGTGTCCAGGTCAAGTGCACCCTTTAGCGGAAGAATGATATTTTCTCCGTCCTTTTTATGGAGGATGACTCCCTTAACCACAGGCTTTACTCCGTCCTTAAACCTAAGGTCAAGTTTAATATATCCGCTTCTTGTCTTTAGAATCTCATCTTCACCTATGGTAATATCCTTATTGTCAAGCTTTATTTCCTTAAAGTTGCCAAGCCCCGCCTTTTTAAGATCAACCTTTATATCCTTTTCTTCAGGCTCCTCTGGCATGGCTCCTTTAGCAAAGCTTGTCACTATCTCCTTGTTGCTCTTAGAGGGTCTATGGTAAAGCTTAATGCCCTCTCATTCTTATCATAAGAATAGTTATATTCTTTTTTCATTCCGGGCTGAAGTCTGCTGTCTCTGATAAGATATTTTACAGAATGCCCCTCTCTTATGTATATCGTGCTTAGATGCCAGTTATCATCAGGCATTACAAGCTTTAAGTCCACCTTTTTGTCAAGTGTATCATACTTGTCATCATCAAGGAGTTTGCCATCAGCGTAAACCTTAACCCCTCTGTCTTTTATTGAATCATAGAAGTTTAAGAAGCTAACAGAATTGTAGCTTGCACTCTCTCCTGTTTTCACTGTCACATTACGCTGATTGCTAAGGTAATCCTTAACTGTAATGTAGATATGTGAAGCATCTGCAAGGAAGCTTGAATCTACCTCTATTTCCTCATTCCTGCTGCCATTTCTGTTAACATATATCTCCCTGCTCTCAGAAGGGTCTGAAGGAATCATATCATCTGAGATAACAAGCTTTCCATCTGTCACCTTAGGCAGTATTTTACCATCTTTTTCTGCCTCATCTGTAAAATTGAGAATAAGGTATTTGCCAAATTTAGGCTTGCCAAGCTTTAAGTCTTCTCCACTTATTCCATCAATTGCAGCAGACATCTTACCGAGTGACAACAGGTTCATTTTCCAATTGAAGAAGGCTTTTCTTACCCGGAGGTGTAGGGTCTACGCCCGGAGGGAGAGCGGGTCCGCTTTGGTTATTTCCCTCTTCTCCTACAAACTTAAGTGAATTAAGGTAAATCTGTTCTACTCCGCTGCCACCATCCTTTACCCTAAACTTTACCCTCTTTAGTCTGTTTTTCCCCTCTACACTTTTAACTTCAATATCGTCACTAAGCTCCGGCGCTGTGGAGTCTACCTTTAATTTATACCTGTATACCTGCTCATTATTACCACCACCTGAATTGCCGGTATTTAGCTTAGCCTTTATCTGATATATATAATTGACTCCTTCTGTCGCAAGTCTGCCTCCTATTCTTCCATCCCACCAGGAATCAGGCATAATGTTAAAGCTTGCCTTTCTTCCGAGGCTGCTTAGCTTTCTTACCTTTAGAGACTTGCCTATTACCCTCAGTGTCTCATTGGTATCACCATCTAAGATAGAATACTCTATCTCATCCATATTTCTAAGTGGTGCTAGCCTTACTGCTACATCCTTGTGGTAAGCACCTGAAGGTGAGAAATAGAGGGTATCATTTACTACAGGAAGCCTTAGTGTAGCACTTGTAATGAACATAGATGAAGCCGCATTAACCAGCTTATTTACATAAAACTGTACATCTCTCTTTTCGTTATCAACCTCTTTTACCTGAAAAGCATCTATAGCCCTTTCACTCTCCCAGTCGCCATAAAAGCCTAAGAAAGGAATGCTAAGTGTGCTCTCATCATCCACCTCTTTAAGCTCTATAAAGCCCTCTAGAAGTTATTTATCTTTATTTCATCTGCACCGGTATAGTCAAAGTCAAGTTCAATTGTATTACTTGATTTTCCTGAAACCGTAACTTCTCTTCCTTCAAAGCTCTGAGGAGAATCGACAGCCTCAGGGGTTTCTGTCCTATAGCCTTCTGTAACAGGCTCGTATACTGCCTTTGTGCTGATGCTGTAGGTCTTTGGCTCACTGCCAAAGTTCTCAAGTGTTAGTTTAGCCCTGAACTTCTTTTCGCCCACTTCTTTTATTTCAAGCTTGCCGTCAGCCTTATTGTCATTGGTACCCTCAGCTTTTACTACAACAGTAGTCTCGAGTGCATTCTTAAGGTCAAGAGCACCGCTTCCCTGCTGCCTTACGAAGTAAGGAGTATCTTCTTTGTACAGTACAGGCTTTGCTGTATTCATTAGCAACAGCTTGGTAAAGTCAGAAGCATTGTCTACATTTAACTGATTTTCCCTGATATACTGTCTTATAAGTGCGATGGCTCCTGCCACCTGTGGTGAGGCCATGGAGGTACCTGACATGTTCTGATACCTGCCATCCTCTGCTGTTGAATAAATGCTGCCGCCAGGAGCTGTAATCTCAGGCTTGATTCTAAGGTCAGGAGTAGGCCCCCAGGATGAAAAGTATGAAAGTCTGCCCGCAGACGGATTCTCGAAAGGTTCCTCATTCATAAAGATATCCACGGTAAATCTCATAGACATTTTATTAGCGTTGCTTATTTTATTGAAGGTACTGCGCTTGATCCTTACCACAGTAATACCACCCGCCTCGTCACCAAGGCTTATATTTCTGCCTATCCTCTCTGCCTCTGCTTCAGAATTGTAGAATACTATGGCAGAAGGTTCTAGGGCTATTATCTTTTTAAGCCTTTCTACAAATGCCTGTTTGCCTTCTGTGTCATTTACAAGCTCAATTACAGCAAAATTTCCTTTTATATTTCTCTTAATAAAAGGATCATCTTCCCTTCCTTCGGCTAGCTCTATCCATTTTCCCGTAAGCTTGTCCGCAGGTGCATTTGCTCCCAGGTACTACATCAGCCTGTTCCTTAAACTCATTAGTTTTCTTTTCTTTCCAGCCTATGGCACGGGAATACTTTCTTAGATTGTCCATAGAGGCAACAGCAAATGAGCCTTCATCAAGTGCAGGATTGGCAATGAGGGCTGTATCAAAGTTTCCTTCAAGCGGTTTCACACCATAGTAATTACCATCGGTGATGGTTCCGTCATTTCCTGCAGCTACTGTAACTACAACTCCTGCCCTTCTTGCCTTTTCAAACATCTCAGTCTCAGGGTATTTCTCTCCCTCTACAGAAAAACCCGCAGACGAGCCAAGACTCATATTGACAACATCAGCCCCGAGAGAAATAGCGTCATCCATTGCCTTTAGCCATATATCCGTAAAGGTAGTAGGATACTGCAAATCATCCGAAAATACCTTAAGTGCGAGTATCTGTGCATTTGGCGCCACTCCATATAGGTTCTTCTCCTTATCATTGGCACCGACTATACCTGATACATGCATTCCATGCATCACTCCATAGCTATCATAGAGATTGGTATTGAAGTCATAATAATTGTATCCGTAAGGAATCTTTGGTGTATAATATCTTCCGTTTAACCCTTTCTCTTCAATCAGCTTGTTTACCTCCGCCTCAGAAAGCCTTGCCCTGCTTTCATTATCCAGAGTAAATGCCTTATGGTTATAGTCTATACCTGAGTCTATCACCGCTACTACTGTGCCTTCACCCTTGTAGTCAAAGTTTCCTGCGTAGGTGGCTCCTGTCATTTCACTTGATGAAGTAAGCAGTGGTCTTTCAAATTCCTCTGATATGTATACATTTTTTACTCCATCCAAGTCGTCAATCTTGTCTATATCTCCTGCTTTAACATTAAGTGCTACACCGTTAAATACAGTGTCATAGTTTCTTATATCCGAAGTATCTGCCTCAATATTACTTTTTTTAATCTCAGCAATCACTTCATCCTGCTCTGATTTGAGCTCCTTTTTCTTCTCTTCCTTAAAGCTCTCGCTAAGGGTTGAGAGGCTCATATTTTTTTTGTTAGCCTCATCAAGAACTGAATCCTTATCAAGCTCCACTATGACTCTAACCTGTTTATCTTCTTCAGCTTTAAGAGTATCTGATTTAGGCTCTATGCCTTCTGCCTTACTCGTAATATCAGCCTGCTTAGCCTCTGCTGATACATTCTTTACTCCTGTAAGAGCGGGATTTAGCACTTTATCAGCTGCTTTTACATCCACTTTATAGTTAATTAAAGAAATAGCAAGGGCAGCAGATAAAACCGATGCTAGTATTCTCTTTCCGTCTTTCTTAATCATTATATCATCCTCACTTACTCTACTATGATGTAGGCTAAAAACTTAAGTTTACCGTAATCCTTACCTCCGATTACTACATTTCCACTAGTAATACAAGCAAGGACATAGTTTCCTTTGATTCCTTTTTTAATGCTCTCAAGGTCTTTGCCTTCCCAAGTGAGCTTATCTTCTATACCGGTATTTTCCCCGGTTGCAATCAATCCTATATAGCCACTCTCCGGTAAGGATATGGCATTCCCTGCCTTGAATCTTAGTTTCCCGTCAACATCTGTATTTTCGCCAAAAAACCGTATACTCTCTAATGATATTTTCTTTGTTTTTCTTTGCCTGATGAGAATTACTCCTTCCTGAATGTTCATTTACAATTCCCGCATTGCTAAAGTCTGTATTATCCACAGGCTTGTACTTATCAGTCTCTGGTATCTTACCAACCTCTTCTTCTTTAAGGTCTAAGTTCTTTTCCTCATTCACCTTCTTGTTATCTTTCTTTTTATTCTTGTTACCTTTTTTTGCTCTTTTTTGTTATTGTTTGATTTCTTTGTTACCTTTTTACCCTTTTTGCTTTGTTCTTAGAGCCTTTCTTACTGCCCTTTTTAGTCTTCTTCTTTTTTTATTCTTTTTAACCTATTCTTTTTATTTCTGCCCTTACTTTTCTTCTTATTCTTTTTCTTTTTATTCTTTTCTTCTTTTTCTTTTCCTTGTTTTTCAGCTTTATCAGCTGCACTTTTATCTTGTTTGATAGGAGAAGTCAATTCTTCCTGATTTTCTTTAGGCTCTTTGTCTGACTTCTCTCCAGATGTCTCCTCAGGCTTTTCACCAGATTTTTTTCTATCGTTCTTTGGCTCTTTATCCTTAACAACAACTGCCCTCATGTCCTGGTCTTCCCTTCTTTTGCTGCAAGCACCTGGGTATCTACTGAAAAATAGTGGTATTAACAGCATTCCACATAACACAAATAACAAAGCTTCTCTTATTTTTCATCTCTTCCTTTCTATGTATCAAAGTTAAACTTTTGCAACCCATTCGCAATTATAGCACCATTTACAAAAAAATTGCAACCCATTCTCAAATCTTTTTTATTATATTTTTTCTCAACAAAAAGAGACCACCGTCTTAGCATAATGCCAAAACGATGATCTCTTATTAGTGCTTAATTATTTATTAACTTTTTTTCTTCTTACAACAATGCCTGATGCAAGGAAGATGAGCATTGCTCCACCTAAGTAATAAACCATGGTATCTGAACCACCGGTTCTTGGGAGCCTGTTCTTACCACCCTTTGTTCCCTTAGGAGTACCGTCATCATTAACCTTCACATACTCGTTAGTTCCATCAGGTTTTTTCTTCTTTACATATCTACCCTTTGGAGTTCCGTTGTCATCAACCGAAACGAACTCATCCGGACTCTTTGGATCGTTCGGATTTGGGAAATTGTCTGATGGATAGGTAGGTGTATCATTGTTAGGTATATCTGTTGTAGGTACTGTTGGTGTAGGGTTTGGGTTAGGGCTTGGATTTGGGTTTGGGCTTGGATTTGGGTTTGGGCTTGGATTTGGGTTTGGGCTTGGTGATGGATTAGGACTTGGGCTTGGACCCGGATTTGGGTTAGGGTTTGGACTCGGATTTGGATTTGGACCCGGATTTGGGTTAGGGTTTGGACCCGGTACCGGATTAGGAGTTACATTCTCCTTATGATTGAGGACTACAATAGAGTCACCAACCAATCCAACATTTTCATCCTTTTCCACTACTGCTATCTCATCTACCACAGCCTTACCAGCTGCCTTATTGATTGCGGCTGTTGTCACAACCACTGTGTAAGTCTTATCAAGAGCCTTATATCCTGCCTTTGCAGAGGCTTCTTTAAGTGTGTACTTACCACTGGCAAGACCCTCAAATGTAACAATTCCTGCAGGTGAAGAGGTGGTGCCCTCTGCAACTACTGAACTTCCTGATGTAAGTGTGAACTTCACTCCATCAAGACGTGACTTAATTTCATTGACTGTCACACCTGCCTTGGTTATTACATCCTTGTTTACATCATAATCTGCCTTAATGAGGTTAAAGCTTGTTTCATCCTTTAACTCGCCTATTTTCTTGTTGGTAGCTACGATAGTTCTACCATCACTGCCACCTACAACACCGTCACCGAACTTTAACTGCTGCTCGCCTACAGGTGTGCCTTCTACTGCAAAGCCACCGATGGTAAGTGTCTTGCCATTAGGAACGGTAATTCGCTCAACATTGAATACATAAGTATTTTTGTCTACTTCATAGCCTTCAGCGCTAAACTCTCTTAACTTGTAACCATTTCCTGCTTCAAGTGAAGCAAACTTAACTACACCTGTTGCATCTGTAGCTGCCTTCTTAACAGTGCCATTTGGATATGTGAGTTCAAACTCAACACCCTTGATAGGTTTTCCTGTCTCGGCATCAGTCTTTACTATCTTCGCAGTTAAATTGCCTTCTGTAACGAAGGTATCGAGTGAAACACCTGCTGAAACTGTATATGTTGCAACTTCAGCTTCTGACTTCTTTTCACCGTTAATGCGAATCTGAACTGTATTCTTTATATCCTTAGGTGCATTCTTATCAAGAATGGTACTATATGAGAAAATAAACTTATTCATTCTCTCATTATTAGGTATCTTAAGTGTAAGAGCTTCCTTACCACCTTCCTTACCAAATGAAAGGAGGTCTGTTAACTTATCAGAATATGGAACACTGTTTCCGTCTTTGTCAACCATCTCAAGGCTGTAATATCCCTTGCCAAGAATTGGCTTGCCATTTTCTTGGAATACATTAAGTCCCTTTTCAAGTATATCGTATAAGGTAATATCTTTCTTATCAGCCGCGCTGTCATCCTTTGCAGCTTCGATTTCACCCTTGGTACCAGCATCCATAATAGCTGGATTGTACTCTATGGTCCATCTTATGATTCCACCCTGCTCTACCTTATATTCCTTACTTAAGAATCTGGTATCATAATCAACAGACTTGCTGCTTGAAAGGCTGTAATCCTTACCCTTAGTTCCATCAAAGCTTACATCGTGAAGTGTTACTGCCACATCGTTGGTCACAGCACCCTTAGAATTGATAATCTTCTTCTCGTCTCCGTTCTCTCCGTCCCTTATCTGAGCTCTAAGGAGAATAACATAAGGAGCGTCAAGCTTCTTAAGGGTAAATGTTGTATCAAGTTTATCCCCGTTTGCTACATTTTCACTTACTGTGAATATGTCATTTGCATCAACAGGGCTTCCCTCAGCTATTACATAAGCATCATTGGTATAGCCTGCTCCTGTAAAAGCTGTTCTAGGTGTTCCCTTAAATACAAGGTAGTTTATACTTATCATTAAGTGGAACTATCTTAAACTTACTGTCTATGCTGTCCTTTATAAATGCTTCAAGCTTGCTTGTGTCTAATTTCTTCATGTTTTCAGCATTTACGCTAAGACGGAATACTACTGACTTATAATCCTTTGCATATGCACCTGATGTACCATTTACAACATCATTTGCATTTGCTGCAGTGTAGCTGCTTTCGCCACCTGCGATGAGCTTTTCAGCTGCTTCACTTGTGAGTGCGTCCTTCTGAATCATTCTATGGTTGTAGTTTGCCCAATAATCACTGAAACTTCCGTATTCTACGCCTTCTTCACCATTTTTACCAACCTTACCTGATCCATAAAGGTAAGCTAAGTTCATAACCTGATTGTATTTTAAGTTGCTGTCATTACCACGTCTTGAACCGACTGTAAGTGAATCAGCGTCAAGTATATTAGTTCTGAATGAGAAAGGATACCACTTATCACCCTCGTTATCAAGAGTCTTGGTACAATCTTCAAAGCCTGTTACTTCTAAGATTTTACCTACAGCCTTCTTCTGTGTGCCTTTTGTATAGTAAAGAGTATGCACAGTGGCCTTCAGTGCTCCATTATTTAAGCTGTCTGCAAATGAACCGTCCTCATAGCTCATTTTTGCAGTACCTGCCTGATATACAATATCAGCTACTTTCACTCCTGAAGCAAATTTCTTGTCGCCATTTTCAAGTGAGAAGTTCTCTCTGGCAGCAACCTTGTCAGCACTTGTGCCATTTATAAGCTTATAGTACTCATCTGAGTTTCCAATGCTTGTATCAATCAAAGTATCGTAAACATAGGTCTTGATACCTTTAGCCTTGTTCTCATCAACGGTTCCCTTGCTGACCTTTATATTCCAGGTAGGGTTAGACTCAATATACTTACCCTCTGCTCTTTTAATTATGCTCTTTTTACCGATGTCAAAGCCTTCTGTAAGGTCTACATACTTCTTACTGTCCTTACCCCACATAACTCTTGCATTGTTACTGAATCTGTCAATACCCTTTAAGCCTTCTACTTCTGACCAGATTGTTAACTTTGCTACAGTGTTTAGATCGCCTATCGCGTATACACCGTCCTGTGGCTGAGTTGTGATGTATTTTACATCAGTGCCCCAGGTCTTGTTTGCATAATCAAAATAGAGCCACTTATGTCCGGTTACATCCCACTTTCTTACCATTGCCTTATCAAAGGTCATTTCTTTCTTTGAATAACGTCCGGTAAGAGGAAGTTCATCTCTAAGCTTTACATTTGTGAGATTCTTATCTGTTGCATCAAATACGATATCCCACTGTACTTTATGTTTGCCGTTTTCTACTTTAACGTCCTCATCAAGCTCAGCAAAGCTGTCTTTTGTCATTCCTTTGTCACTGAGGTGATCCTTTAAGAGTGCATCTCTTATTCCGTTTTTCTCGGAATAGCCTCCGTGATACTTAACTCCCCACATTCCGCCCCATCTGACAGTTGTGGTGTTCTCAGCAACTTTAACAGTATATTTCCCATCTGTTTCCTTCTGATACAAATATGCAGTGTTGTCTCTGGTAAAGCCATTTCTAAGATCAGTATAGTATGTATCTGAAGAATCCTTCATTAAGCTTGTACTAAACTTAACTATTGCCTTGCCCGGCGCATTCGCAGGGAACACATAGGTAAGTGCATTGTTGTTGCCTGCATCAGTTGCACCTGTTACATACTTAAAATCTGATGAAGCACTGCCGTCATCACCAAATATCCTGTTGCTAAGTGCGTTGTTTGCACCTGCTTCATAGACAGTGAAAGTCTTAGGTATATAGGCACCTACTTTTCCGATAGGATCTTCAAGTCTATAGCCTGCTAATGAAGTCTGCTCTCCAGCAGCACCTTTTTTCTCAACCTTTACAGTCCAGTTGACATTTCCATTGTCGTAGTCTATGGTTCCTGTCTTTTCTACTACGAACTTGTTGTCAAACTTGCCAAGTATATCTTCTTCTCTGCAGAATAGATATAGTTTCCCTTTGCATCTTTGCCCATGCTGTCCTGATCAACATCAAAGTCCATCTTGATATTGGCCCTTAAGTCTGTTGCATCCTGTAACTCGTTGTTGTCAACAAGTAAAGTCATAACTATGTATACGGTTTTTGTAGCATTGTCAGCTTCTACCTTTGCTGAAAACGCATTCTTAACTGTATGCTCGGTACCATTTACCATGAATTTGGCATCTAACTTGCCAAGATCTAAATTGCCTGTTAACTTTACTCCCTTTTCTATCATAGGGATACGAATAAAGTCATTCTTTTTCAGATATGGTCTTGCGTTGCCATCTGTAGCTACAGGCAGCTCAACACTCATATTAACTCTGAAGTTCTTATTTGATTTATTTTGCCGTTGGTCTGTTTGAGCCATTTTGAATAACATTACCATCCTGCATCACAGTGCGATCCAGACGGTAGCTGTCTTTCCAGGTAAGCTCTTTCGCTCCGGTTTCTGCAAGCACTCTGCTCTCACTGAATGCTGTAGTCTGTTCTCCCCCTGCTTCCTTTGCAAATACGCCAAGAGGGTTGAAACTTGTAAGCACAAGTCCTAAAGCGAGTGTCACACTTAGGGCACCTCTTTTAAGTCTGGTTTTTTCCCACATAACATTCTCCTTTACGTAAGTATTCTTAGTCCATGAATCTATATCGGCATTTTACCACCAAAACTTAACCTTTTTATAATATTTTTAAAATATTTTTTTATATTTTTATAACAAAAAGACCGCAGGAAAATATTATTCCCACGGTCTTGTATGTTACTATATTACATTTACTATTAAGGCTATCACGGTAAGGGCAATGCCCCTTATTACCCGCCTTTTAACAAATCCCTCTTCCATTGTCATGCCTCCATAATTTACAGAGAAGGTTATAATTGATATTCATTATCATTTATATTATAAGACTTTTTATGTCAAAATGCAAGAGGATATGTAATTTAATTTTTTAATCTATCAAACTTTAATACCAAGATATTCCTTTATTCCATGTTGTAAAAATTGCAGAGAAGTTCACTGAATGCTCTTCTGCTATCTATTTAGCTACTTTGGTATAGTTAGGGTTTTCTTTATTGACTGATTATTTACTCTATCTTTTTAGCAAATCCACCCACAATTCATATACCACATTTTTCTATCTTACTGGGGCTTTGGCAAAGTCCTGTTATTCTTTTAAATAACTAAAGGCTACTGCCTCAAGTACATCTTTTGCGCTCGCACAGCCTCTTTCCCATCGTATCTCCATCCGTAAAACAGTCTTCGAAATCTGGAGAAAATTTACATAAAATGTACCATCTTCCTCTTTTATTGTACAAGGATAAAACGTTTTTCATCTATCTCCTTTCAAACTTAAAATTTTATTCCTGTTATTCTTTCTATATTGGTTAACGTACCAGCAGGAATATACGACCTCCCATTAGCTATATTATACGTATAATATATACGTGTGTCAAGCTTTGCTGATGAAATAGAGCAGGAGTGGTGTAGCCACTCCTGCCTGTTTACCATCTATTCTTCATCCTGTCCGTTGTCTGTTGTCACTACTTCATCATTCTCATAGTGGTCAGCGTAGTTATCATCAAACCTCGTTTAGATTGAGGTTCTCCTCACCCATCTCGTCAAATTCGTGATCGCTGTCAAGCTTTAACTGAGCGGTAGAACTTCATACCTGTACCTGCCGGAATGAGCTTACCTAAGATAACATTCTCCTTTAAGACCGATGAGCTTATCTACCTTGCCCTTTATTGCTGCATCAGTAAGCACCTTTGTGGTCTCTCGGAAGGAAGCTGCTGAGAGGAAGGAGTTGGTTGCAAGAGAAGCCTTGGTGATACCAAGCATGGTTCTCTCACCCTCTGCCTTCTGAAGCCTTCCTGCTCGAGCTGCTCATTAAGCTCCTCGAACTCGATTATATCGGCATATTCGCCTGTCAGATAATCGGTGTCTCCGAGCTCGGATATCTTTATCTTCTTAGCATCTGACGAACTATCATCTCGATATGCTTATCGTTAATCTCAACACCCTGTAAACGGTATACACGCTGTACTTCACGGATCATATAATCCTGAACTGCTCTTACACCCTTGATACTAAGGAGATCGTGCGGATTGATACTACCCTCTGTGATTTCATCACCGGCTTCAATCACATCTCCGTCAAATACCTTGATTCTTGAACCATAGTTGATAGGGTACTTTCTTTCTTCTGCCGTCATCAGCCGTTACTACAACCTCACGTCTGCTCTTGGTATCCCGGATACTTACCTTACCTGCAATCTCAGAGATAATAGCAAGTCCCTTTGGCTTACGTGCCTAAAAGCTCCTCTACACGAGGAAGACCCTGAGTAATATCTCCACCCGCAACACCACCGGTATGGAAGGTTCTCATGGTAAGCTGTGTACCCGGCTCACCGATTGACTGAGCAGCGATAATACCAACTGCCTCACCAACCTGTACAGGATCACCCTGTTGCCATGTTTTGCACCGTAGCACTTCGCACAGATACCCACGTGGCTGCGGCAGGTAAGGACTGTACGTATCTTAATCTTAGCAGCTGTTCCTGCCTCCATTACGGTACCTTGTCTTCATTATCCACGGCTGCGCTTTTGGGAGTAATGATGTGATTTGCCTTAACTATAACCTCGCCGTTGTCATCTATATATAGTCTCACAGGAATATCTTCCCTTGATTCTCTCTTCAAGGCTTTTCTATCTCTTCTTTTCCGTCCATAAAGGCTGATACCCACATACGGTATCTCACTCTTTCCTGCACGGCAGTCAGTCTCTCTGATAATAAGATCCTGAGATACGTCTACAAGTCGTCTTGTGAGGGTATCCTGAATCGGCTGTACGAAGAGCTGTATCTGAAAGACCTTTTCTTGCACATGGGCAGAAACGAAATACTCCAAAAACGTCAAGTCCCTCACGGAAGTTAGACTTGATTGGAAGTTCGATAGTATGTCCCTTTGTATCCGCCATAAGTCCACGCATACCAGCAAGCTGTTTAATCTGCTTATCAGAACCACGGGCTCCTGAGTGTGCCATCATATAAATGTTATTATATTTATCAAGACCGCTCATAAGCTTAGCAGCAATCTCATCATCAGCCTTCTTCCAGTTCTTGATAACTTCCTGATATCTCTCCTGCTCAGTAAGAAGACCTTTTCTAAAGTTCCTTGTTATAATCTCAACCTTCTTCTGTGCTTCTTTAAGAATCTCTGCTTTTTCCGGTGGAACTGTCATATCTGATACAGAAACCGTCATTGCCGCTATGGTTGAATACTTATAACCAAGACTCTTAACAGCGTCCATTATCTCTGCTGTTCTGGTAGCACCAAAGGTTTGCCATACACTTCTCAAGTATCTGCTAGCTCCTTCTTCTTAACGAGGAAGTCTATCTCAAGCTTTTAGAAAGTTCTCATCAAGGCTTCTGTCTACAAAGCCCAGATTCTGATCGAGTACTTCGTTGAATATGAATCTTCCGAGTGTAGACTCGATTATCCTCTGCTCCTTAACTCCCTTAGAGTTGATTCCCTCACGTCTAACCTTAATCTTAGCCTGTAAGGTAATGTAGCCATTCTCATAAGCAAGAAGCGCTTCGTTCATGTCCTTAAAGAACATTCCCTTCTCCCTTGTCACCGGGCTTATCAAGTGTAAGGTAATAGATCCAAGCACCATATCACGGGAAGGAACCGCAACCACACCACCGTCAGAAGGCTTAAGGAGGTTGTTAGGTGAAAGAAGGAGGAAACGGCACTCCGCCTGAGCTTCAACAGAAAGTGGAAGATGGATAGCCATCTGGTCTCCATCAAAGTCTGCGTTGAAGGCTGTACATACGAGCGGATGAAGCTTAATAGCCTTACCCTCTACAAGTACAGGCTCAAATGCCTGAATACCAAGTCTGTGAAGGGTCGGAGCACGGTTAAGCATAACAGGATGATCCTTTATTACATCTTCAAGTACATCCCACACCTGAGTCTCTACTCTTTCAACCATCTTCTTGGCTGATTTAATATTGTGTGCTATATCACGGGCAACAAGCTCCTTCATAACGAAAGGCTTGAAGAGCTCGATAGCCATTTCCTTAGGCACACCACACTGATATATCTTAAGGTCAGGACCAACTACGATAACTGAACGTCCTGAGTAGTCAACACGCTTACCAAGAAGGTTCTGACGGAAACGTCCCTGCTTACCTTTAAGCATATCGGAAAGCGACTTAAGTGCTCTGTTACCAGGACCTGTAACCGGCTTTTCCACGGCGTCCGTTGTCAATTAGAGCATCCACAGCTTCTCGAAAGCATACGCTTTTCATTTCTCACAATGATATCAGGAGCACCTATCTCAAGAAGCTTCTTAAGACGGTTATTTCTGTTTATTATTCTTCTGTAAAGGTCATTCATATCAGATGTAGCAAATCTTCCACCATCAAGCTGAACCATAGGACGAAGATCCGGTGGAAGTACCGGTATAGCCTTAAGTATCATCCATTCAGGACGGTTGCCCGACTCCTGTAAGGCCTCTATCACAGCAAGCTCTTTGGCAGCCCTTAATCATCTTCTGGCTCTTTGAGATTGCCTGCCTTCTTTAATTCCTCTTTAAGGGCGCTTTGACTCTTCTTCAAGATCAATATCTGCAAGAAAGCTTTTATATAGCCTCTGCACTACTTCTGCCTTGAAGGTATTGCCATATTTTTTTCTTTTTGCCTCTAAAGTATTCTTTTCTCAGAAAGAATAGTCTTCTTCTAAGTCACTGCTTCCCTTGTCTGTTACGATGTAAGAAGCAAAATAAAGTACTTTCTCAAAAGCTGCTTGGAGGTATGGATAAGATAGTGCCCATACGACTAGGAATACCTTTAAAATACCAAATATGGGATACAGGAGCCGCAAGCTCAATATGTCCCATTCTCTCACGCCTTACGGTTGCCTTTGTAACTTCAACACCACATCTGTCACAAATAACACCCTTATAGCGGATTTTCTTATATTTACCACAATGGCACTCCCAGTCCTTACTAGGTCCGAATATCTTCTGCAGTAAAGACCGTCCTTTTCAGGTTTGAGTGTTCTATAGTTAATTGTCTCAGGTTTTTGCTTCTCCGTGAGACCATTCTTTTATTTTTCTCTGGTGAAGCCAAGCCTATCTTTATCGCATCATAAGTAATGGCTGAACATTTTTCTATGCTCATCTCTGACATCCCTGTTACTCCCTTCAGTATTAAACCGCCCTATGGGACTTAAGCCTAGCAATAGTCCCATAAGCCTTATATCTTTTGTAAATTCCGATGAGAAATAAATATTTCACAAAGTCAAATTAAAAATCTTCGTTATCGTCATTACCATCATAGTCTAAATCTAAATCCTCACCATCAAAATAATCCGGGTCTTCTTCATCCTGTATACCCTCTTCAAGCTCTTCAGGTGTACCGGTAGTGAAGCCGTTCTTTGCTGAAGCATCATCAAAAGTAAATGTATCCTCAGTCTCAATGAGTGAGTAAGATCCTCATCACCATACTCGACATTTTTCCATCATCTTGATTTCGTTTCCATCCTCATCAAGCACTGGTAACATCAAGAGCCAGTGACTGAAGCTCCTTAAGAAGAACCTTAAATGACTCAGGTATACCAGGCTCACTTATGTTCTCTCCCTTTATGATAGCTTCATAGGTCTTGACACGGCCAACAACATCATCAGACTTGATAGTAAGAATCTCCTGAAGGGTATATGCGGCACCATAAGCCTCAAGTGCCCAAACCTCCATCTCACCGAAACGCTGTCCACCAAACTGCGCTTTACCACCGAGTGGCTGCTGTGTAACCAGCGAGTAAGGACCTGTAGAACGGGCGTGAATCTTATCGTCTACAAGGTGGTGGAGCTTAAGGTAGTTCATGAAGCCTACTGTGCAGGTGAATCAAAAGTACTGGCCTGTTCTACCGTCTTTAAGCCATACCTTGCCGTCTCTTCCTATCTTTACACCCTTCCAGTCATTCCTGGAATCAAGATGTGTGAGCAGATAATCCATTACCTCATCACCAAGGTCATCTCTATATTTCTTTTCAAACTCATCTAGAGGCATATTGATGTAGTCATTTGCAAGCTCAAGTGTATCTCCGATATCCTCTTCGTTGGCACCATCAAAGATAGGTGTGGATACCTTAAAGCCAAGTACTGTTGCGGCAAGGCTAAGGTGAATCTCAAGCACCTGTCCGATATTCATACGTGAAGGCACGCCGAGAGGGTTAAGTACTATATCAAGAGGGCGTCCATTAGGAAGGAAAGGCATATCCTCAACAGGGAGTACCCTTGAAACTACACCCTTATTACCGTGGCGTCCCGCCATCTTATCTCCTACCTGGATCTTTCTCTTCTGTGCAATATATACTCTTACGCTCTTCTTTACGCCGTGGGCAAGCTCATCGCCCTTTTCTCTTTCAAACTTCTTGGCATCTACTATGATTCCGTACTCACCGTGAGGAACACGAAGTGAAGTATCCCTTACCTCTCTTGCCTTCTCACCGAATATCGCACGAAGCAAGCGCTCTTCTGCAGTAAGCTCTGTCTCTCCCTTAGGAGTAACCTTTCCTACAAGAATATCTCCTGCACGGACCTCTGCACCTATTCTTATGATACCGTCTTCATTAAGGTCTTTAAGGGCATCATCACCTACACCAGGCACATCTCTTGTGATTTCCTCGTCTCCAAGCTTTGTATCTCTTGCCTCACACTCATATTCTTCTATATGAACGGAGGTGTATACATCGTCTCTTACAAGACGCTCTGAGAGAAGAACCGCATCCTCGTAGTTGTAGCCTTCCCAAGTCATAAAGCCAATAAGAGGGCTCTTTCCAAGACCAATCTCTCCACCCTTTGTAGAAGGGCCATCTGCAATAACCTGTTTAGCTTCTACGTGGTCTACCGTTATTAACTATAGGACGCTGGTTGATACAGGTTCCCTGGTTACTTCTTGCGAATTTAAGAAGTGGATACTCGGCTATTCTATTGTCATCATCATTTCTGATTAAAATTCTATCTCCACAAGCGCTTACTACCACGCCTGCCTTCTCAGCAAGTACGCACACTCCTGAGTCGACTGCTACCTTTGCTTCCATACCTGTTCCAACCACTGCTGAATCAGTGAAAAGAAGAGGCACCGCCTGACGCTGCATGTTAGAGCCCATGAGTGCACGGTTCGCATCGTCGTTCTGAAGGAAAGGAATCATGGCAGTAGCTGCTGAAAATACCATCTTAGAGATACGTCCATCAGCTCTACGTTCTTCTTTGTCATGGTAGAAGTCTCGTCCCTAAAACGGCTATGATACCGTGTTATTTATAAAATATCCATTTTTCATCAAGAGGCTCATTCTGCCTGTGCAACTATAAATGGGTCTTCCTCGTCAGCGGTAAGGTAAACCACCTCATCAGTTACCCTAGGATTCTCAGGATCTGACTTATCAAGCTTTCTATATGGTGCTTCTATGAAGCCGTATTCATTGATTCTTGCGTAGCTTGCAAGTGAGTTAATAAGACCGATGTTGGGTCCTTCAGGTGTCTCTACAGGGCACATCCTTCCATAATGGGAATAATGTACGTCTCGAACCTCAAATCCCCGCCTGTCTCTTGAAAGACCGCCAGGTCAAAGGGCTGAAAGTCTTCTCTTATGGGTAAGCTCACCAAGAGGATTGTGCTGATCCATAAACTGTGACAGCTGGGAGCTTCCAAGAACTCCTTGATGGTAGCTGTTACAGGCTTACAGTTGATAAAGTCACCGGATTTTGCATCATCTACAGCATCACTTCCGATGCTTCCAAGCTTGTCGCGGACTGTTCTTTCCATTCTGGAAAGTCCGATACGGTACTGATTCTGAGAGTTCACCCTACAGCACGGATACGTCTGTTGCCGAGGTGGTCAATATCATCCTCTGTACCTATTCCACTCTCCAAATTGAAGAACATAGTTAATAGAAGCAAATATATCTTCTCTTGTTATATGCTTTTGAATAAGGTCATTTATATGATTTTTAAGTTCTCGCTTAAAGTCTTCACTATCGTAATCACCGTTAGCAAGCTCCATAACTTCCACAAGCTTTGGATAGTAAACAAAGCTCAGTAATCCCAACTTCTTCCTTGTCAAGTTCAGGAATGAATGCATTGATGTCAACCATAGGAGGTTTGAGAGCACCTTCACATTTCTTTCCTCACCTTGAATAAATACATAAAGGAACAACGAGAGTTCTGTAGCTTATCAGCAAGCTCAGTAGTAATAACAGTACCTTTCTCGCCGATAACCTCTCCTGTAGATCTATCCATCACATCCTCTGCAAGCGTATGTCTTACGATACGGTTTGCGGAAGACAACTTTTTGTTAAACTTGTAGCAGTACTACCTTTGCAAGGTCATAGCGCTTTTGGATCAAAAAGCATATTGTTTATGTAGTTTAATGCATTTTCTACAAGTAAAGGCTCACCCGGACGAAAGCTTCTTATATAGTTCAAGAAGACCTTCATCAGAATTGGTAGAAACATCCTTAGCAAGACTTGCCTGAAGCTTTGGTTCATCACCGAACAGACTCTTCTATATCCTTGTTAAGGCTCACGCCAAGTGCTCCTTATAAAGGTACAGTTATAGGCACCTTTCTATTTCTATCTACTTTTTACATAAAATACATTGTTTGAGTCTGTCTCGTATTCAAGCCAAGCACCACGATTAGGAATAACCTGAGAAGTATACAACTCCTTACCGGTCTTATCGTGCGCAATACTATAATAAATACCCGGGGAACGAACTAACTGACTTACGATTACACGCTCTGCACCATTGATAATGAAGCTTCCGGTATCTGTCATCAGTGGGAGCTCACCAAGGAAAACACCCTTCTGCTGAGAACGCACCTTCTTTTCTTTGATGTCAACCAACTCTACAACCACTTTAAGTGCTGCCGAATATGTTCCGTCTCTTTTCCTTGCACACCCTCGATTGTATGATTCTCCTTTGGCTCCGGGTAAAGTCTACAAATCTTAAATCCATAGCGCCCACTGTAATCCACAATCATAGAGATGTCGTCAAATACCTCTTTAAGTCCGTCAGTCGAAACCACTGATATGAGTTTTTCTGGACCTCAATGAGATTAGGCATTTCAAGAACTTCTTTCTGTCTGGCATAACTCATTCTAATTCCGTTTCTGCTTTGATCGGACGAATTTGTTTTTCTTCATTGACGTTTTCACCCCTTGATATTTTCTAAAATCCGCCGATAATCATTTATGAACTGATTCTCGGTATTTACTTCAACTACTGATTACACTTCTCTTAAGCATAGTAAAATTATTTTAAAATTCAGGATTTTGAAACAAAAATCTAAGCATATTATTCAAGAAATGCAACTAAATGCTTGCACTTTTGAGTGATTATGGTATAATAAGCATAGTTATCCATCAGTTTCAAACATAATAGTGCATTTTTATAATATCATTTTTCAAGGTGTCAAGCCTTGGATCTTTTAAAGTGGAATATTCATTGCAATCCCCCTAAGAGAGCTTTTATTGAACTATGAATTTAAAGTAATTTATTATTAAAATTT
>BNJU01000053.1_pt1 | contig 157925 bp, 172 predicted proteins | sample 8539281 | NCBI WGS metagenome assembly BNJU01 (sample SAMD00202456, study PRJDB9452) | human saliva metagenome | isolation source: human saliva | place: Japan
TTCAGTTACGTATTGCTACGTTGAACGCGGCGCGCATGGCCCGCGAAGCGGGGCCAGCACAATCGTTGCTGCCGCCGCCGTTGCCCGTGACGCCGTTCTGGCGGGCGCGGCGGAATTCCTTCATGCCGGCCTCGAAGATCGCGGGCCATGGGGCCCGGTCCTGCTGGCGTGCGAGACCTCCTGGTAGAGCGCGTTGAGTTCGGCGCCCCGCCAGAATTTTTCCTCGAAGCGGTTGGTGGCGCGCTGGGCCGCCTTGATGGCGAACAGCTTTGCGGAAGATGATGGTCCAGGACACCAGGGAGATCACCAGCAGCAGGGCACTGACGGCCTGTGCCAGCAGGCTGGCATCGGAGATCATGGACAGGATCGAGAGGTCGTGGGCGTTCATCGCGAGAATCGGGTTGGTCCTGTGGGAAGCTCAGTCTTTGCAGGCTAGGAACGGCTGAGCTGCGGGAATGGCCGACATGGATCGGCCAGGCCGGAAAACGGGGATCAGGGGGCGTCGGCGTCCGATGCGGGCGGCACGCACTGCCGAAGCCGCTCGAACACGTCGTCGGGCAGGGTGCCGGGCGGCCGGTAGCCGGCTCGATGCAGGCGACCTTGACTGCACCTTCGGCAAAGCAGGGCGCCGTCGGCCTGGTTGCCAGGGCGCGGTCAGCAGCCGGATGGAGGCACGGCGGATGTCCAGTCTGGGATCGTTCAGACCGCGTCGACGGCCAGCAGGTCGTCGAGTCGGGCAGGGCGGTGGTACTCGATGCTGCAGTTGCGCACGACCAACGCGGTGCCCAAGGTGGCCAGGCGCTGGTGGTCGACGCCGCGCGCGCAGCCAGTCGCTGCGCGAGCGCTCGAAGAACTTCAGGTAGTTTGCGTAGTAGACGATGCCACCCGCGTCCGTGTCTTCGTAGTAGACACGGACATCGATCGTATGGAGCTGTATCACGACACGATTCTAACTGGCAGGCCAGGGGCGTGCCGGGCTTGCCAGTGTGGTTCTGTGGTTTCGGTGCCACCGGTCCGCGGATGGCCGGAAAGCAGGCCGTTCCGGGCTGTCGGGCAGCTCGCAGCCGGTGGCCCCACTGTAGCCCGGGCCCATGGGATGGGGGCTGGCGACGGGAGGTGTCAGTCCTCGGTCTCCGATGCTCCGCGCTGGGCGGTGGGCACCGGCAGGCCGAAGTGCTCCCAGGTGGTGGCGGTGACCATCCGGCCGCGCGGGGTGCGCTGCAGCAGGCCCTGCTGGATCAGGTAGGGTTCGATCACGTCCTCGATGGTGTCGCGGACCTCGCCGATGGCGGCCGCGATGTTGTCCAGCCCCACCGGACCGCCGCCGAAGCGCTCGATGATGGCTTCGAGGAGCTTGCGGTCCATGATGTCCAGGCCGATCGGGTCCACGTCGAGCATGCCCAGGGCGTCGTCGGCCACGCGGCCGGTGATGCGGCCGTCGGCGCGGATCTCGGCGTAGTCCCGCACCCGGCGGAGCAGGCGGTTGGCGATGCGCGGTGTGCCGCGCGAGCGGCGGGCGATCTCGTTGGCAGCATCCTCGGCGATGTCGGCGCCCAGCAGCCGGGCCGAGCGCAGAACGATGCTCTGCAGCTCGTCGGTCTCGTAGAACTCCAGCCGTGAGACGATGCCGAAGCGGTCGCGCAGCGGGTTGGTGAGCATGCCGGCCCGGGTGGTGGCGCCCACCAGGGTGAAGGGCGCGATGTCGAGCTTGATGGAGCGGGCGGCCGGCCCTTCGCCGATCATGATGTCGATCTGGAAGTCTTCCAGCGCCGGGTAGAGGATCTCTTCCACCACGGGCGAGAGACGGTGGATCTCGTCGATGAAGAGCACGTCATTGCGGTCGAGCCCCGTGAGCAGGGCCGCCAGGTCGCCAGGGCGTTCCAGCACCGGGCCGGAGGTCTGCTTCAGGTTCACGCCCATCTCGGCGGCGATGATGTGCGCCAGCGTGGTCTTGCCCAGCCCGGAGGGACCGAACAGCAGCACGTGGTCCAGCGCCTCCTGGCGCCGGCGGCTGGCCTCGATGAAGATGTCGAGCTGCTGGCGGATCTTGCGCTGGCCCACGTAGTCGGCCAGCCGGCGCGGACGCAGCGCCTTTTCCAGCTGCTCTTCCTGCACGGAAACAGGGGCGGCGTCGATCAGGCGGTCGTGTTCGATGGGCATGGCGTGTTCCTCAGCCGGCGCGTACCAGCAGCTTCAGTGCCTGGCGATGCCGTCGTTGACGTTGACGCCCTCGGGCAGCTTCGCAATGGCGGCATTGGATTCCTTCTCGGAATAGCCCAGCCAGCAGGGCACGCAGGATGTCGTCGCCACTGGAAAAGAGCGCCGGGTCATTGATCTGGATGCCGCTGGAGGCCAGGGCCAGCTTGCCCTTCAGTTCCAGCAGCAGGCGTTCGGCTGTCTTCTTGCCGACGCCGGGCACCCGGGTGAGGCGGCCGGTTTCGCTCGGCCACGGCACGCGACAGATCGTCCACGCTGAGCCCTGACAGCACGGCCAGGGCCATGCGCGGACCGATGCCCGAGACGCGGATCATCGCCCGGAAGGCCGTGCGCTCGCCTTCGGTCAGAAAGCCGTAGAGCAGCTGGGCGTCTTCGCGCACCACCAGGTGCGTCCAGAGCGTGACGGGCTGGCCGGGTGGGGGCAGTTCATAGAGCGTGCTCATCGGCACGGAAATTTCATAACCAACCCCGTGGGCATCGACAAGGATTTCAGGGATTGGCAAGCGACCAGGGTGCCGTGGATGCGACCGATCATGGACGAGGGGGCGCGTGAAGATACTGGGGATTTTTACAGTCATCAGGGCAACGGAAAGCGCAGGTCCCGCTGCCTGTGGCGGGATTAGTCCGCCATCCGTGGCCAAGGAAGCAGGTTTCTGACGGATGGTCGATGGGCTGCCTGTGGATGGAAGGTGCCGCCGATGCGGCACCGTCAGGACATCAGGCGTGAGTCGGGCAGCCTGCCGGTCCGTCTGAGCCGATCCGTTCAGCCCAGCACCCGCCCCGCGCGCAGCCGTCGGCCCAGGCTGCCGATGACGGGGCCGCCGTGGTTGTGGCAGATGGCACAGGCCAGCGCATCGGCCGCATCGGTACTGGGCAGGCCGGGCAGCGTCAGGATCCGCTTGACCATCTCCTGCACCTGCTCCTTGGTGGCGCGGCTATAGCCCACCACGGCCTGCTTGATCTGCAGGCCGTGTATTCGTGGACGGCCAGCCCGGTGCTGACCATCGCGCCGATGGCGGCGCCGCGCGCCTGGCCCAGCAGCAGCGTGGACTTGGGATTGACGTTGACGAAGACTATCTCGCAGACGGCCACGGTGGGGCGGTATTCCTTCACCAGCTCGATGATGCCCCTGATGCAGCCGCCCCGAGTCGCTCGGGCAGCTGACCCTCACCGGAGCGGATGACGCCGCATGGCCACGTAGTGCATGGCGTCACCCGGGTGTCGATGAGCCCGAAGCCGGTGGTGCGCAGCCCGGGGTCTATGCCAAGGATGCGCATGGGGGCAGGGGCCTTGCGAGGGGTGATGCCTGCCCCGGCGGAAAGCGCAGGGCAGGCCTGGTCGTGCATCCGGCAGGGCCGGACAGGCAGCGACGACAGCGGTGTGGTGCATCAGTGGCGGAAGTGGCGCACGCTCGTGAACACCATGCACACGTCGCGTTCGTTGGCCGCGTCGATCACTTCCTGGTCGCGCATCGAGCCACCGGGCTGGATGACGGCAGTAGCGCCGGCATCGACCACCACGTCCAGACCGTCGCGGAACGGGAAGAAGGCGTCCGAGGCCACGACCGAGCCCTGCAGGTCCAGGCCGGCATTGGCGGCCTTGATGGATGCAATGCGGGCCGAATCCACCCTGGCTCATCTGCCCGGCGCCAATGCCCAGCGTCTGGCCATTGCCGCCGTAGACGATGGCATTGACTGACGTAGTGGGCCACCTGCCGGGCAAACAGCAGGTCGGCCAGCTGCTGCGGTGTGGGCTGACGCTTCGTGACGACCTTCAGGGCGCTGGCCGTCAGGCGATGCTCGTCGGGGCTCTGCACCAGCAGGCCGCCGCCCACGCGCTTCAGGTCCAGCCGGTTGCTGCCCTGGGCCATCGGCACTTCCAGCAGGCGCACGTTGGGCTTGTCCTTCATGACGGCCAGGGCGTCCTCGCCGAAGCCGAGCCAGCAGCACTTCGACGAACTGCTTGGACACGGCCTGGGCGGTGTCGCCGTCGACCGGGCGGTTGAAGGCGATGATGCCGCCGAAGGCCGAGGTGGGATCGGTCGCGAAGGCGCGCCGGTAGGCCTGAAGCGGGCCGTCACCAATGGCCACGCCGCAGGGGTTGGCGTGCTTGATGATGACGCAGGCCGGCTGCTCGAAGGCCTTCACGCATTCCCCAGGCGGCATCGGCATCGGCGATGTTGTTAGTGGGACAGCTCCTGCCGCAGCTGGTGGTAGGTGGCCAGCGTGCCCGGTGCGGGCTGCGCCTCACGGTAGAAGGCGGCGAACTGGTGCGGGTTCTCGCCATAGCGCATGGGCTGCACGCGCTCGAACTGCAGCGTGAGCGTGGCGGGCAGCGGCGCCTTGCTGCCGTCTTCGGCAATGGCCGACAGGTGGTTATCACGGCGCCGTCGTACTGGGCGGTATGGCCGTAGGCCTTCACTGCCAGATTGAAGCGGGTGGGGCCGGAGACGGCCTTCTGCGTCTGCAGCTGCTGCAGCACCGGCTTATAGTCGGCCGGATCGACGATGACGGTGACGCCGGCATGGTTCTTGGCGGCCGCGCAGCATGGCCGGGCCCCCGATGTCGATGTTCTCGATGGCTTCATCAAGCGTCACGCCCGGGCGGGCCACCGTCTGCTGGAACGGATACAGGTTGACGGCCAGCAGGTCGATGCGGCCGATCCCGTGCTGCTCGAGGGCTGCCATGTGCGCGGGCAGGTCACGCCGGGCCAGCAGGCCGCCGTGCACCTTCGGATGCAGCGTCTTCACCCGGCCGTCCAGCATCTCCGGAAAGCCGGTGTAGTCGGAAACCTCGATGACGGGCACGCCGGCCTCGGCCAGCATCAGGGCCGTTCCGCCCGTGGACAGGATCTCCACGCCCAGGGCGTGCAGCCCGCGTGCGAACTCCAGAACACCTGTCTTGTCGAAAACGCTGATCAGGGCCCGGGTGACTGGTGCCGGGGGCAGATCTGCGGGTTTGTCCACCCCGCTGGCATGAACCGTGATCGACATATCAGCTTTCCTCCTCGATTATTGAGCAGACCGTAGGTCGTGAGTTTTTGCGAAGCGTATTGCGGTTGATGCCGAGCATGGCCGACGCGCGCAGCTGATTGCCGCCGGCGTGGCGCATCACCACTTCCAGCATCGGCTTTTCCACGGCCGACAGCACCATGTCGTAGATCAGGCCAGGCTGGGTGTTGTCCGGGTCCTCGAAGTACTTTTTCCAGATTGCTGGTCACGGCTTCCTGAAGAGTCATCGGAGGCTTGGTCGCGATGGTTGGGTTCCTCCCTGATCGATGCCGGTGTCCAGCAGGGACGCCCGATCGGCGAAAGTAGCGTTCCAGCAGGCGGACCTGTCCGTCGGCCTGCTCACAGTCATTGATGGCGCGTCGAAGCGCTCGGTGGCTTCGTCCGGTTGCTGGTCGCCGGCGAGCGCCTGCAGGTACCAGCCGATGCTTGCGGGCGGTGCGACGCCGGTGAACTCACCGTAGAAGCGGTAGTGATCGTCCAGATGCTCCAGCAGCAGGTCTCGCACCTCCCGCCAGGTGGGGGCTGGCAAGCGGGTGCCGTGGGCCAGATAGTGATCCACCTCGCGGAAGATCCAGGGCCGTCCCTGGGCGGCGCGGCCGATCATCACCGCGTCGGCGCCCGTCTGTGCCAGGACATCCCGCGCCTTCTCGGGGGAATCGATGTCGCCGTTGGCCACGACCGGAATGCCCACGGCGGCCTTCACCTCGGCAATGGTGGTGTAGTCGACCGGGCCGTGGTAGCGGCAGGCGCGGCTGCGGCCATGCACGGTGATCATCACGGCACCGGCCGCCTCGGCCGCACGTGCCAGCGCCACCGCATTGCGATGGTCGGGGTCGATGCCGGTACGCATCTTGACGGTGACTGGTACCGGCACGGCCTTGACCACGCGCTCGATGATCTCGATGGCCAGCGGTTCGTTGCCCATCAGGGCGGAGCCGGCGTAGACGTTGCAGACCTTCTTGACCGGACACCCCATGTTGATGTCGATGATCTGCGCGCCGCGTTCGACGTTGAAGCGGGCGGCCTCGGCCATCATGGCGGGGTCGGCGCCGGCGATCTGCACGGCCTTGGGCTCGATCTCGCCGGCATGGTCGATGCGGCGCGAGGTCTTGACGCTGTTCCAGAGCCGGGGGTTGGAGGCCGCCATTTCGGAGACGGCATAGCCTGCGCCCAGGCGCTTGCACAGCTGTCGGTAGGAGCGATCGGTGACGCCGGCCATGGGCGCCACCAAGGCCCGATGCGGCAGCGCATACGGACCGATTCTCAGCAGCGCGGGCTGGCTGGGGGCGGGTGGGGCGGCGGAGGCGGGCATTGCGGACGGCAGTGCGAAGGGATGACGCGGAGCGGGCAGATGGTGGAGCGATCCACCATTGCGCCGGTGGCGGCGGTGCGGGGCGCGATGATACCGCAAGCCACGGGCTTGTCCCGGTCGACACGACGACACGCTCTGGAATTCCCGGCGGCCGGGATCGTCATTCTAGCGCGCAGAGCGGAGGGCCGGCCATGTCCGTTCCATCCCGGAAACAGGAGGACAGGGGGCCTGTCCGCCCGGCAGGTGAGCACTGCGTCGTCCTGCCAGAAGGTGGCTGTTGTCCCGGCAGAGGGTCTAGCGGTGCCCGAACACCAGCGCGCGCGCCAGCGGCAGGCGCAGCGGCCTGGGCAACATGCATGGCGTTCAGCAGCATCGGCAGCGTCCTGCCGCTGGCCAGCCGAAGGCGGTCGACAGCAGATCGGTGCCGTGGATGGTCAGCCAGCGATCGGTGAGGCGGGCGCGGGCGTGGACTCCAGGGCCCGTGCCACGCGGGCGTGCGGCCCGGGCAGGCGGGTGTCGAAGACGGCATCGCCCAGTTCCCGGGCCAGGACGAAGGCATCGCGCAGCCCCAGGTTGAGCCCCTGGCCTGCAACCGGATGCAGCATCTGTGCCGCGTTGCCGATCCACACCTGGCCGGACGTCGTGGTCTGCCGGCGGCGGACGCGGGGCAGCGGCACGGCCACGGCCGGTGTGCACACCCGCAGCGGCCGAAGTGTCCGGCATAGCGGCCCCATGGCGGGGGCCCAGGGCGGCACGCAGGGCTTCACGCAGTTCCTGGCCCAGGGCATCGGCCGGCAGTTCGGCACGCCGGCGGCTGGCCTCGGCGGCATCGCTCCAGACCACGGTGTAGCGCGGGCCATCGGGCAGGCCGGGGCGGGCAGCAGGGCCAGCGGCCGCCAGGGGCGGAAGCACTCGAAAGCGGTGTCGGCCGTGCCGGTCACGGCCACCTCCGAGCAGCAGGCCGGCCTGGCCGTCATCGGATGTCGAATCAGTGTCGTCCGGACTGTGCCGGAAGCATGCCGCCGGCATGGATCAACAGGCAGGCTCGGCGAAGGCCGGGTCGTCCGGCCGGGCGAAAGGCAGCTCTCGGCGGCCTGGTGCAGCTGTGCAATGAGGTCTTCCCACACCACGACCCAGCCCAGCGCCGGCAGCGGAAAGTCTTCGCGATCGATGCGGGTGTGACCGTCCGTGCCGGCCTGCACGATCTCCACCGAGTCGATGCGCCCGGCGGCCGGCAGCGTGATCAGCCGGGCCAGGATCTGCTGCGAGCCCTCGACAGTGCGATGGTCGTCGCGGAGCATCCTTCGGCAGGATGCTGGTGGCGGGCCGGTCCAGCGGCAGTGCGATGCAGGCCGGGAGGGGATGCCGGCACGCACCAGCCAGAGCGCCGTGGCCAGTGCCACGGGGCCGGTGCCGTCAATGCGCACCGTCAGACCGTCGTGGGCGGGGGCCGTCAGCAGCCTGTCCAGATCTTTCAGGCGGGCCGGCGTGCCGATGTCGAACCACCGCCCCCGATGATGATCACCCAGGGCCCTGCCTGCCGTGATGGAACGCTCCAGCCAGGGGCGCAGCGGTAGCGTGTGCCGTCGGCAATGTCTCGGAACATGGCGGGCGTGGAGACACCGATGCCGGCGTAGGTGAGGCGTCGGCTTCTTCCGGGTTTGTGGCGGTCTGCGTGTCGTTTCCCCGCGCTTGCCTTGTGCGCCGTGCCAGCGGGTTTCAGGTGGCCGTTGTCCAGCGCGAAGTCCCCGCCCCGGTGGTGTCCGGGGTTGTCCACCATCAGGCACCAGCAGTCGCCTTCGCCGGCGGCCAGACGTTGCGCCACCTCGGTCAGCCGTGCGTAGTCCAGATCGCTCCAGGCGTCGCTGCTGATGACCGCGAACGGCGCGTCGTCAGGTTCGCCCTGGGTGAGAGCGGCAGGGCGCGTGCAATGCCGCCGGCCGTTTCCAGCGCCTCACCCTCGGCCGAGTAGGTGATGTGCACGCCGTAGGCGCTGCCATCGCCCAGGGCAGCCGGAATCTGCTCACCCAGCCAGGCATGGTTGATGACGACCTCGGTGATGCCGGCTGCCGCCAGCTTTTCCAGGTGCCGACGATCAGGGGCTTGCCACCGGCCACCAGCAGGGGTTTGGGGTGCGGTCGGTCAGCAGCCGCTCGCCGCGTCCGGCGGCCGCAGCATGGCTTTCATGGGATGACTCGAAAGGTGGGCGTGGGAAGGTGGCTCGGAAAAAGGCGCAATGGCCTGGGCAACGCACGCTCAGAACGTGTAGCGGTGTTGGCGTCGATGCCCCTCGATGCGTTCGAACAGCCGGCACAGCGGGCCAGCTCGTCATAGCGCTTGAGGGCAGCGTGCACATAGTGTGCCACCAGCGGCATGTCCTTCAGGTAGCCGTCCTTGCCGTCACGGTGCCAGAGGCGGGCGAAGATGCCCAGCACCTTCAGGTGGCGCTGGATGCCCATCCACTCGAAGTCCCGATAGAAATCGCTGAAATCGGCCGGTACCGGCAGCTTGGCGGCACGGGCGCGCTCCCAGTGGCGGATGGTCCAGTCCAGCACCTGTTCCTCGTCCCACTGGATGTAGGCATCGCGCAGTAGCGAAACCAGGTCATAGGTGAGCGGGCCATGCACGGCGTCCTGGAAATCCAGCACGCCCGGCAGCCGGGGCGCTTCCAGGATCATCAGGTTGCGGCTGTGATAGTCGCGATGCACGTAGCCACGCGGCTGGGCCAGCACGTTGGCCAGGATCTTCTCGAATCCCTGCTGCAGCACCAGGGTTTCCTTCTCGACAGCGTCACGCCCTTGTGTCGGGCAATGTACCAGTCCGGGTACAGCATCAGCTCGCGCAGCAGCAGTTCACGGTCGTACTCGGGAAACACGCCGGGCTGGCTGGCGCGTTGCAGTTTCACCAGCGCCTCGCTGGCTGCGGCGTACAGGCTGGGGGCGGTCTTCTCGTCCAGCTCGGCCAGGTAGGTGCGGTTGCCCAGGTCGTCCAGCAGCAGGAAGCCCCGCTCCAGATCAGCGGCGCACCCGGGGGACCGTCAGGCCCGCGGCACCCATGATCTCGGCCGCGTGCACGAAGGGCCGGCAGTCTTCCTGCGGGGGCGGCGCGTCCATCACGATGGCGGTGCCCGTGCCGACCGCCTGGGGCAGGGTGGCCTTCAGCCGGAAATAGCGGCGAAAGCTTGCGTCACTCGATGCCGGGGCCAGCGTGGCGACATCCAGGGCATGGCTTTCCGGCAGGCCGGCAAGCCATGTCTTCAGTTCTTCCAGCCGGGCATCGTCCCGGGCGGCAGCAGGGCGGCGGGCGTGGGGGCAGGGGAGGCGTGTTCGGCAGACATCGTGGAAACCGGAAAATCCCTGAGGGCGGGGTGATGAAGGAAGCGACAGCAGGCCGTAGCGGACGGCACGGAGCGCATGAGCTCTCCCTATAATAGACAATCTCGCCCCATATCCCGCCCACCCGGCCGCCCATTCCGGCAGCCGCTTATCGGAGCCGCCCTGTCCGTGTCGCTTCCAGACCGCACTTTCCGTTTGACCGCACTGGCCCTTGCCCTGTCGGCGGCACTGTCTGGCGCATGGCCAGCCACTTTCTCACGCGGCTGGCAGTCGCAAGGGGCAGCCGGCTCCCTCGGCACTGTACCGCCCGATGAACCCGTGCCCCTGCAGCTGGCGCTCCGTCGCTCAACCTGCCGCTCACCTCGCAGGGAAAATCGCGAGCTGCCGGTCTTCAGCAGTGCCGACTGCATGACCACCGAGCCCACGTCGCAGGGGCCGGTCACCGTGTTCGAGGGCGATGCCGAGCTGCGCAAGATCGGCACGTCGCTCAAGGCCAGCCGCATCGAGTACTGGCGTCAGCAGCAGCGCATCGATGCTGCCGGCGATGTCTCCATCGAGCAGGCGGGAACCCGCGTGGTGGGGCCGCGCCTGCAGCTGCAGCTCGACACGGGGCGGGGATCGTTCCAGTCCCCCACCTACGACCTGACGACCGTGGGCGTGCGTGGGCAGGCTGATCGCATCGATTTCGTCAGCAACCGCTTCATGCAGCTTGTCAACGGCAGCTTCACCAGCTGCAAGCCCGACGACGAGGCGTGGCGGCTGGAGGCCAAGCGCCTGGATCTGGACCTGGAAAGCTCGCAGGGCTACGGGCGCGATGCGCGCTTCAAGGTGCGTGATCACACCGTGCTGCGCATGCCGGTGGTGATGTTCCCCGCTCAACGATGCCCGCCAGAGCGGCTTCCTGTTTCCCACCGTGTCCGTCAACTCGCGCTCGGGTCTGGGCGTCACCGCGCCGTATTACTTCAACCTGGCGCCCAACTACGACCTCACCGTCACGCCGCAGCTCACCACCCGGCGCGGCCTGCGGCTGGGCAACGAATTCCGCTTCCTGACGCGGCCCGGCCCAGGGCAACATCAAGCTCGACTACATTCCGCACGACAGCGACACCAACCATTCCCGTCATTCCTACGATTCCAACGGCCTCTTCACCAACGTGCTTGGCTGGAACGGTGCCTGGAACCTTCAGGGGGTCTCGGACGACAACTATTTCGTTGACTACTCCAACACGCTGATCGACGCCTCCGAGCGTTCGCTGCCGCGCGAGCTGTACTTCACCCGCAGCGTGGGTGACTGGAACATGATGGTGCGCGGCATCCGCTACCAGAACATTCTGGAAGCGCGCACGTCGCCGCCCTACGAGAAGGTGCCGCAGCTGCAGTTCACCAACAACAAGGTGGACCTGCATGGCTTCGATGTCACCACGCTGGTGGACCTGACCCAGTTTGCCAACCCCCGCCCCAATGCCGTGGAAGGCACGCGCCTGGTGCTGAACCCGCAGGTCAGCTACCCCATGCAGAGTGGCGGCTGGTTCCTCACGCCCAAGGTGGGTCTGCACGCCACGCACTATTCGCTCAACCGCTATTCCGAAAGCGGCCGTTCGATGTCCCGCGTGCTGCCCTACCTTCTCCATCGATTCCGGCCTGGTGCTGGAGCGTGACAGCCGCTGGCTGGGCGAGGATTCGGTGCAGACACTGGAGCCCCGGCTCTTCTATGTGCGCACCCCTATCGCAACCAGGGCGACATCCCCGTCTTTGACAGCGTGGCCACCGACCTGAGCTTTGCACAGCTCTTCAGCGAGAACTCCTTCACCGGTCACGATCGCATCGCCGACGCCGATCACCTCACGGCTGCGCTGGTCTCCCGCCAGATCGAGCAGGCCACTGGTGTCGAGCGCCTGCGCCTGGCCGTGGCCCAGCGCTTCTACTTCTCCAGTCAGGATGTCACCATTCCCGGGCAGCTGGTGCGTCGACCGCCGCTCCGACCTGCTGTTCGCCGCATCCGGCGACTTCCGTGGTGGCCACAGCCTCAACGCCGGTGTGCAGTACGCCATCCGCGACAAGCGCGTGCCGCGTCTGAACCTCAGCTACCGCTACCGTCCGGGCGGGCGCAAGCTCTTCAACGCCGGCGTGCGCTACCAGTCCAAGGAATACGCCCAGTGGGACACCTCGCTGGCCTGGCCCATTGCCGCCAACTGGACGGCGCTGGGGCGCATCAACTATTCCTTCCTGAAGAAGGACCTCACCACCGGACAGCTGGTCGACGTCAAGCCGGGCCTGGTGGAGGGGCTGCTGGGCGTGGAATATGCCCGCGACTGCTGGGCCGTGCGGGTCGTGCACACCGCTTCGTCACCACCACGCGCCAGACGTCCACCGTCGGCTATGTCCAGTTCGACCTGCGCGGGCTTGGTCACTTCGGCGGGATCCCTTTGGTATATTGACGCGCAACATTCATCGGCCAGCCTGCCCGACAACAACCTGGCGCCGGCGGTACGCTACTACGACTACGAGTAAACGATCACCATGCAAAAAGACGCTGCCGGGCAACCGGTCCCGACCGTCATTTCCGCCAGAAGCCCCATCGGCCTGTTGCTGGCCTGTGCCATGGCCTGCCTGCCGCTGGTCGCTCAGGCGCAGCAAGGCCTGCGCCTGCCCGGCACCGAGGACGCTCCCCGTATTCCTCGGCCCTCTCCCTTCGGCCAGATGGTCCCCGAGCTGCCCCGCAGCGGAGGCACATCGCCACTGGATGCCGACAAGCCGGGTATCGAGTCGCTTGATCGCATCGTGGCCGTCGTCAACCAGGGCGTCATCACCGAAAGCGGGAGCTGCAGGGCCCAGATCCATCTGATCGAGGGCGTGCGGCCCAGACCCCCAGGGCGCCGGGGTGCCGCCGCCCGACGAGCTGCGCAAGCAGGTGCTGGAGCAGATGATCCTGCAGCTGGCGCAGGAGCAGTACGCCGCCGACTATGGCCTCAAGCCCAGCGATGCCGAGGTCGACCGTGCCGTGGCCGACGTGGCCCAGAACAACGGCCTGTCCACGCAGCAGCTCACCGAACGTCTGAAGGATGAGGGCGTCTCGCTGGACACCTTCCGCCGTCAGCTGGTGGCCGAGATCGTCTCGGCACGCCTGCGCGAGCGCGAGACCGCCAGCAACGTCAGCATCTCCGAGGGCGAGATCGACGCCGAGCTGGCCAAGAGCGGCAAGGTCAGCCAGCCGGAATACGACATCCGTCAGATCCTGCTGAAGCTGCCCGAAGGTGCTGACCAGAAGGAAGTCGCCCGCCAGAAGGCCCGGGCAGACGAGCTGGTGGCCAAGGCACGCAAGGGGGCCGACTTCGGCACGCTGGCACAGGAAAATTCCGAAGCCAGCGATGCCGCCACGGGCGGGAACATGGGCTGGCGCAAGGGCCGACGACCTGCCGGGCCTGTTCGCCGACACCGTGCGCAAGCTCAAGCCCGGCGAGATCAGTGCACCGGTGCGCAGCCCGGCAGGCTTTCACATCCTGAAGCTGCAGGACTGGCGTGATGGCGGGGCCACGACCGTGGAGCTCACTCACGCCCGTCACATCCTGCTGCCGCCAACAGCCCCGAGACGGCTGCCGAGGCCGAGCGGCGTCTGTCGCTGTTCCGCCGTGACATCGAGGCCGGCAAGGCCGACTTTGCCAAGCTGGCCAAGGAATTCTCTTCTGACGGTTCTGCCGCCAGGGAGGCGATCTGGGCTGGCTCTATCCGGGTGACACCGTGCCCGAATTCGAGCAGGCCATGAAATCCCCTGCATGACGGCGAGATCAGCGAACCGGTGCAGACCCAGTTCGGCGTGCACCTGGTGCAGGTGCTGGGCCGGCGTACCGACACTGAATCGCCCGAGCGGCTGCGCAATGCGGCCCGTGCCAAGCTGCGCGAGGCCAAGGGCGGCGAGGCCTACCAGCAGTGGCTGCGCGAGCTGCGTGACCGCACCTACGTGGAATACCGCCAGAAATCCGACGCGACCACCACGCACTGACGAATCCTGACCTGATGGCGAACCACCGACATGACGCCGGACGCGAGAAGCGCCCGGCCGGCGTCATCCCCCGCAAGCGCTTCGGCCAGCACTTCCTGGCAGACCGTGCCTGCATCGATGCCATCGTGCAGGCCATTGCTCCCCGGTCCGGCGACAACCTTGTCGAGATTGGCCCCGGCACCGGCGTGCTGACCGCGCCGCTGGTGGCCCAGACGGGTCATCTCACCGTCATCGAGATCGACCGCGATCTCGGACCCCGGCTGGCTGCGCAGTATGGCGATGCACTGACCCTGGTGCAGCAGGACGTGCTGCAGGTCGATTTCAGCGGTTTCGGCCAGAATCTGCGCATCGTCGGCAATCTGCCCTACAACATCTCCAGCCCGCTGCTGCTGCATCTCATTGCCGTGGCAGACCGTGTGCGGGACCAGCACTTCATGCTGCAGAAAGAGGTGGTCGACCGCATTGCGGCCGGTCCCGGCAGCGACATGGGGCGACTCACCGTCTTCCTGCAGAACCATTACCAGGTGGTAAAGCTCTTCGACGTGCCGCCGGAAGCCTTCGACCCGCCACCGAAGGTGGATTCCAGCGTGGTGCGCATGGTGCCGCTTCCCAGGCCGCACACGACCGCCATTGCCCAGCTGGAGGCCGCGCTGGCCGCAGCCTATGCGCAGCGCCGCAAGATGCTGCGCCGGACACTGGGCAGCTGGCTGGCCCAGCAGCATCCGTCCTTCGATCTGGAAAAGGCGGTGGCCGACGATGCGCGGCTGGTGCCACTGACGGACCTGAGCCAGCGACCCGAGCAGATTCCCGTCACGGCCTGGTATGCGCTGGCCGATGCGCTGGCGGCAAGACCCCTCGGGTAGGTTGATTACGGCGTACCCGTGCCAGCACGTCATTGGACAATCCCCTCATGTGCCATTTCGGGTGAGGGAGATTCTGATGGACGTGATTCGGACAGGCATCTCTGCATTCCTGTTGCGTGAGCAGCCATTCGAGCGCTTTCGGTTCTCACGCTGGCAATCGTACTTCGTCATCACCTTTGCTGGGCGTCCTGCAAGGGCTGGTCTGGTTCATGCATGGACACGCCCTGAAAGCGCCCCACCTTGCGCTGCCCTTTCTGTTGGTAAAGGTGCTCTTTGGCGTGCTGTTGACGTGGGCGGCATTTTCCATCATCCATCGCGCCTGCCGCTGGTGGTTGATGCGTGGTGAGCGCTGGGATGGCAAGGACGATCTTTTCAACCTGATGGCTGCCTCATGGCTGTTCCCTTCGCGCTCGTCTACGGGCTATACGCGCTGGGTGTGCCCGGCACCCTGCTTGTCCCTATCGAGATTTATGCCATCTGGGTCAACGCGAACGCCATGTCCGGCGCGGTTCCAAAAGCCACCCTGGGTTACAGCATCGCCGGCATCGTCAACGGTCTTGTTCTGATCTACGTCCTGCTTTTCGGCCTGGCGATCGTCCTGGCATTCATCAAGCTGGTGCTTCATTCCGGAGGGGCGATGCCTTCTTCGGCACGCTGAATCATCCGATGCAGGCAGAACTGACGAGCATGGGCGGGTGAAAGAACGGAGGCATGAAGAGGTTCGATATATTTGAAGTTGTCCCGCATCCCGTTCTGTGGCGCGTCTGCTTGCGGGACCTGTTCGGAAAAGCCTTGATGCGCCGCATTCCAGATGAAAGGAGGAGATCTTCATGGGTGTGATTCAGACCAGCATCTTCGCGTTCCTGTTGCATGAACAGCCGTTCGAGCGATTCCGGTTCGCGCGCTGGCAGTCGGTCGTGGCCATTACCCTGCTGGGCATCTGCAGCGGGCTGGACCCGAACATGGCGGGGAATGCTCCTGACGCCCCTCATCCGGTCGTGCTGCCCCTGTGGGGGCGGATCGGCATTGGTGTGGTGACGATGTGGCTGGCCTTCTGGGTCATATACCGCTTCTGCGCCTGGTGGCTGAAGCGTGGCGGACGCTGGGATGGGCAGGGGGATCTGTTCAACCTGATCGCCGCATCCTGGCTGGTCGTGGATCTGCTGGGCTTTCTGCTGAGAGGCCTGGGCGTGCCTGAGTCGCTTGTTACCCCGGTATGGTTCTATTCCATCTGGGTGGGGGCCAACGCGATGTCCGGTGCCATTCCCAAATCCAGTCTTGGCTACGGTATTGGCGGCATCATCCTCGGCGGCATTCTGGCCATCGTGGCGATCGTTGTCCTGATCGTTGGTCTGGTGATGGTGGCACAGCTGCTGGGTGCGGGCGGCATGCCGGCGCCTGCGGCCGGATGATTCAATCCACCAGCACATCCGGCGTGTCGGCCAGCTGGCGCTGCCACTGGCGGTAGTCGGGCATCAGCGCTTCCAGCTGCGCCCAGAAGCGGGGGCCGTGGTTCAGTTCCGTCAGGTGGGCCAGCTCGTGGGCAATCACGTAGTCGATCAGCTCGGGGGCGTACTGCACCAGCCGCCAGTTGAGGCGGATGCTGCCGTCGCGGCTGCAGCTGCCCCAGCGGGTGCGGGCGGCGTTCAGACTCACGCGGCTGGGGCGCGCCCAGTTTCTGCACGAAGGGCTGCATCCGTTCGCGGAAAAGCGCTGCTGCAAATTTCTTCAGCCAGGCGTGCACGGCCGCCTTCAGCAGCGCGTCGTCGTGGGCTGCCGGGCCACTGATCCACAGCTCGGTTCCCATCTGTCGCACCTGGCTGCGACGGTGCCCGCTGTGCGGCAGGGTGCGCAGCGTGATGGGTTCACCCAGCAGCGGGATGACGCCGCCGTCGGTGTAGCAGGGGCGTCCTGCTTCGCGGGCCACGGCCCGCTGATGCCAGAGCGCCAGCTTCTGCACGATCCATGCCTCGTGTTCACGGATGGTGTGCTCGATGGCGGTCTGGTCCAGCCGTGCGCGCTGCGGAAGCACCACTTCCAGTCCTTCGGCGTCGATCCTCAGGCCCACACGCCGTGCACGCGCCGAGCGTCGCACGCGATACGTGACCTGCTGCGTCTGGCCATGGGCCGAAAGCACCAGTGAACAAGGCGCGACGGGGGCGTCCTCATGCCGTGGCTGGGCAGTTGGCTGGCGCTGGAAGGGGTTGGGAAAGGGATTTTCCCCAGGAGAAAAAGGCCCACGGATGAATCGTTCCTCGGATGGAAAAAGGGCGCTCATCAATGGAGCGCCCTGTCAAGTGGGGATGTGGCGAAGCCTTCTCAAGCCGATGGGCTGCCTTCTGCGCGGGGCTGTCCGGCAATGGCTGCGTTGTCGGCTGCCGACCCGGCGACGGAGGACACTTCACCCTGGCCGTCATGCGCAGCGGACGCATTCTTCCGGGCGGCCTCGGCGATTTCCTGAGCAATGGGAGCACGTCACCCGCCGGATAGCTGTCCGGGTCGATACGGCGCATCTCGGTCTCGATCCACAGCTCGACCTCCTGGTTGATCTGCTCGGCCGTCTTTCCTGCCACGGAAATGACCGGCCCCCACGACACGGTGATCAGGCCTGGCTTCTTGATGAAGGGCTTCTGGGCCAGCAGCGACCGGAATTGACGGCCACCGGCACGATGGGCGTGTCGTTCTTCAGCGCCAGCCGGGCGCCGCCCGACTTGTAGGGCTGCTGCTGACCGGGCTTCGAGCGTGTGCCTTCCGGGAACATGACGATCCAGCGACCGTATTTGTGCAGCTGCTTGCCGGCGCTCTTGACGATGTATTCAAAGGCGCGTCGGCCATGGCGGCGGTCGATGTGCATCATGTCCAGCATGCCAATGGCCCATCCGAAGAACGGGATGAACAGCAGCTCTCGCTTGAAGACGAAAGCTGCCGGACGCGGCATGTGGCACAGCAGGAAGAAGGTTTCCCAGGTGGACTGATGCTTGCCCAGCACGATGGCCGGCCCTTCGGGCAGGTTCTCGGTGCCGACCACCTGCCAGCGCATGCCGCACAGCCAGCGACCCACCTGAAGCATCAGGCGTGGCCAGCTGGAAGCGATGGCATAGCGCACCTTCACCGGCAGGAAGAAGCACAGCACGGTGGCGGTGGCATAGAGCGTGACGGTGATGGCCATGATCAGGATGAACAGCACCGAGCGGATGGCGGCAAGCATGATCGGGTCCTTCTTACAGTTGCGACAGGTCGGCGACTCGGTTCATCAGCGCATGCAGACCACCCAGCAGTGCCGGGCGGTTGCGGCGCAGCGCCGGATCCTCGGCGTTCACCATCACCTGCTCGAAGAAGGCATCCACGGGGCCTGCAGCGCCGCCAGCGCCTGCAGGGCGGCGGTGAAGTCCTGCTGCTGCAGGTGGGCCTGCACCTGCGGCTGCAGCTTGACCAGAGCGTCGTTCAGATCGCGCTCGGCCGCTTCCTTCAGCAGGGCAGGATCCACGGCAGCCTTGTCGTCTGCCGCGCCTTCGCCGGCCGACTTGCGCAGGATGTTGCCGATGCGCTTGTTGGCGGCTGTGAGCGACTCGAAGGCAGGCAGGCGGCGGAAGGCGGCGGGGCAGCCAGTCGGGCTTCCAGCAGGTCCAGCCGATCCAGACCGGTGGCCAGCACGGCCTCGATGTCGGTGCCGGCAAAGCCCCGGTCACGCAGGTAGCTGCGCAGCCGGTCGGCGACGAAGGCGGAGAGGCCCGGCACGTCGGCCGTGAAGGGCTGCGGTGCAGCTTCCTTGCGACCTTTCTTGCCGGTTGCGCAGCCTTGTCGGAAGCGTTCGGTGTCGGCAGCAGCGGGTGCGGGCAGCTTGTCGAACACCGAGAACGCCTGCTCCAGCAGGGCCGGCAGCGACAGGGGTGAGCTTGCCTTCGATCAGGATGCGCACGACGCCCAGCGCATGCCGGCGCAGCGCAACGGATCCTTGTCGCCGGTGGGGCGCTGTCCGATGCCCCAGATGCCGGCCAGCGTTTCCAGCTTGTCGGCCAGGGCTAGGGCCAGACCGGTGGGCGAGGCGGGCAGGGCATCGCCGGCAAAGCGCGGCTGGTAGTGCTCGGCGATGGCATCGGCCACGGCTTCGCTTTCACCGTCGTGCCGTGCATAGTAGCGGCCCATGGTGCCTTGCAGCTCAGGGGAACTCGCCCACCATGCCGGTGAGCAGGTCGGTCTTGGCCAGCTGCGCAGCCCGTTCGGCATCGGCCACCGGGGCGCCCGTGGCGGGCGCCGGGCGGCAGCCAACCGGCGGATGCGTCGCTGCGCTCGGCCTGGGTGCCCAGCCGGGCGTGGTAGACCACCCGGGCCAGCTGCGGCAGCCGCGAGGCCAGCGTCTCGCGCCGATCCCTGGTCGAAGAAGAACTGGGCATCGGCCAGGCGCGGGCGCACCACGCGCTCGTTGCCGTCGATGATGCCGGACGGATCGTCGATGCGCATGTTGGAGACGATCAGGAACTGGTTCTTCAGCTTGCCGCTGGTCTCGAACAGCGGGAAATAGCGCTGGTTGGTGCGCATGCTGAGAATCAGGCATTCCTGCGGCACGGCCAGGAAGGCCGGGTCGAACTGGCCGGTGTAGACGGCCGGCCATTCCACCAGTGCCGCCACTTCGTCCAGCAGGGCCGTGACCTGCTGCTGCTCCTCGTCGTTGACGGCCAGGATGCCGCCGTTCTGCTGGCTGGCGTGGGCCAGCTCGTTGGCGATCATCACGCGGCGCGCCTGGTATTCAGGCTCGACATGGCCCTGCTCGCGCAGCTGACGGGCGTAGCTGTCGGCGTTTTCCAGCGTGATGGGGCCGCTGGACAGGAAGCGGTGGCCGTCGGTGATGCGGTCGGCCGCCAGACCCCAGTATCGCAGGGCAGCACGCCATCGCCGTGCAGCACCACCAGCCGGTGGGCCGGACGCACGAAGCTGACGGTGGTGAGCCCGTCGGCCAGCTGGTAGGTCATGAACTTGGGAATGGGCAGTTGCGCCAGGGTCTCGACGATGATCTCGCCGATGACATCGGCCAGCACGGCGCCGGGTTGTGTGCTGCTCCAGTGAAGACGTCCTGCTTGCCGTCGTGCCCACGGGTGAGCGCCGAGACCTCGGCGCCCTGTTTCTCGGCCCACTTGATCAGGGCCATGGTGGGCTGGCCCTGGGCATCCAGGCCCACGGCCACCGACGGCCCCTTGATCTGGATCTCGCGGGCATCGGCCTGGGCGCGAACGCCGGGCAGGCGCACGGCCAGCCGGCGCGGGGTGGCGTAGATGTCGGCAGTGGCGTCTTCGCTGGCCAGCAGCTGACGGGCGGCCAGCCGCGTGCGGATGCCTTGGGCGAAGCTGTCGGCCAGCCGGGTGAGGGCGTGCGGCGGCAGCTCTTCGGTCAGCAGCTCGACCAGCAGGGCGGGGTGGTTCGTGGCCTGGTTCATGGACGTGCTCCCAGCTTGGCGTGGTCTTCGGCGGTGATCATCGGGAAACCCAGTCGCTCACGCGATTCGTAGTAGGCCTGCGCCACGCCACGGGCCAGCGCACGCACCCGGCCGATGTAGGCGGCCCGTTCCGTGACGGAGATGGCGCCGCGTGCATCCAGCAGGTTGAAGGTGTGCGAGCACTTCATGACCATCTCGTAGGCGGGCAGCGCCAGCTTGGCCTCGATGAGGTTGCGTGCCTCGCGCTCGTAGTCGTCGAAGTGCGCAAACAGCATCTTCGTGTCGGCCAGGGTGAAGTTGTAGGTGGACTGCTCGACCTCGTTCTGGTGGAACACGTCACGGTAGGTGATGCCGGGTGCCCACTGCAGGTCGAAGAGGTTCTCGACCTTCTGCAGGTACATGGCCAGGCGCTCCAGACCGTAGGTGATCTCGCCGGTGGTGGGCAGGCACTTGAGCGAGCCCACTTCCTGGAAGTAGGTGAACTGCGTGACTTCCATGCCGTTGAGCCAGACTTCCCAGCCCAGGCCCCAGGCGCCCAGCGTGGGCGATTCCCAGTCGTCCTCGACGAAGCGGATGTCGTTGGCCTGCGGGTCGAGTCCCGGGCCTTCAGCGAACCCAAGTACAGGTCCAGGATGTCGGGCGGCGCGGGCTTGAGCACCACCTGGTACTGGTAGTAATGCTGCAGGCGGTTGGGGTTCTCGCCGTAGCGGCCATCCTTGGGACGGCGCGAGGGCTGCACGTAGGCCGCGCGCCAGGGCTCGGGGCCGATGGCCCGCAGGAAGGTGGCGGTATGGAAGGTACCGGCGCCCACTTCCATGTCGTAGGGCTGCAGCAGGGCGCAGCCCTGTTTGTCCCAGTATTCCTGCAGGCGCAGGATGATCTGTTGGAAGGTCAGCATGGGGTGTTTGATCCAGGGTTGGTGATCGGGCGCCGGGGCGGGCCCCCATCACGGTCGGGGGTGATTCTATCTCGCCGGTGGGGGGCTTCAGGCAGAATCACGAGGATCATCTTCGCCACGACAGTCGTGCCGACCAGTCGTGGCCTTCTGCAGGAGGACATCGGACATGGCACAGGGATCGTGGCGCTGGGGCATCTGGGCGCAGGGGCGGCAGCCAATGGCATGGCGGCGGCGCTGCAGGCCGTCAACGGGGGCATCCAGGCCATTGCCAGCCGCCGCGAGGAAACGGCGCGTACTGGCCGGGCGCTACGGCATCGACCGGGTGCATGCCAGCCCCGAGGCCATGCTGCAGGATCCGGACCCGGACGTGATCTACATAGCTTCGCCGCACGACTCCCACCACGCCCGGATGAAGGCGGCCGTGCAGGCCGGCAAGCACGTGCTGTGCGAGAAGGCCATCACGCTGAACGCCCGGCAGCTGGCCGAGGTGGTGCTGCTGGCGCGCGCGCAGGGCGTGGTGGTGGCCGAGGCGATGACCATCTATCACATGCCGCTGTACCGTCGGCTGCGGGCGCTTGTAGATTCGGGGGCGCTGGGCAGGGTGAGGCTGGTGCAGGTGAACTTTCGGCAGCTGGCGGGTGCTGGATCCGCAGAGCCGCTTCTTCAGCCGCGATCTGGCTGGCGGGGCGCTGCTGGACATTGGCGTCTATGCCACGGCCTTTGCGCGCTGGTTCCTGGATTCGGCCCCGCATCAGGTGCTGACCACGGTGGAGATGGCGCCGACAGGCGTGGACGATCAGTCGGGCATCATCCTGAAGAACGACCGGAACCAGCTGGTGGTGATGGCGCTGAGCCTGCGGGCCAAGCAGCCCAAGCGGGGCGTGGTGGTGTGCGAGAAGGGCTATATCGAGATCAATGAGTATCCGCGCGCCGACGAGGCGACGGTGCACTGGACGGACGAGGCGCGTTCGGAAACGATCCGCGCGGGCCGGCGCGAGGATGCACTGCGCTACGAGGTGGCGGACATGCAGCATTATCTGGACGCTCGCCAGGGAGAGGGCGATGGGGTGCCGCCATCGCTGCGGGAGGCGGGGGTGGAGACGCCGATGCCGGATGACGAGGTGCGGCAGCTGACGCTGAGTCGGGACGTGATGTCGGTGCTGACGGAGGTGCGGCGGCAGTGGGGTTGGTATCCGGGGAGTGATGGCTGGATCGGGCTGCGGATGAGGGTTTTTGAGCAGGTCAGATGGGGCTGCGAAGTGGGGTGTGGTCTTGCGTGGGACGGAGCCGGGGCACTGCGGCATCTACCTCCTCACAACCGCAAGCGGTGGGATTCGTCGGCAGATACCTCCGCGCCCCGGCTCCTTGCGGCTTGCGGGTTGGATAGTTGAGGGTCAAGCATTTGATCTGTCGGCGGATACTTCCGCGGCCCAGCTCCCTGTGGCTTACGGGGGCGGCCGAAGGTTTCGTGATTCTTTTCTATTTTTCTTGAGTGGATTTAAGGAGCGCCTGAATGCAGTTGGCGACATGGAATGTCAATTCGTTGAAGATGCGTTTGCAGCATGTGCTGGACTGGCTGGCGGCCAATCCGGTGGATTTCCTGTGTCTGCAGGAAACGAAGCTAACGGATGACAAGTTTCCGAAGGACGCGATCGAGGCGGCCGGGTATGGGGTGATCTTTACCGGGCAGCCGACGTACAACGGGGTGGCGCTGCTGTATCGGAAGGAGGCAGGCTATGTGCCGGAGGGGTGCAGCTGAACAATCCGCTCCATGAGGATGTGCAGCGGCGGCTGGTGTCGGCGCGGTTCCAGACGGCGGCAGGGCCGGTGCGGGTGATCGGGGCGTATTTCCCGAATGGGCAGGCGGTGGGCAGTGAGAAGTATGTCTACAAGCTGGGCTGGATTGCGTCGCTGCAGGAATGGATTGCGCAGTTGCGACGGGATGAGCCAGATGCAGGGAGTGATCCTGGCTGGGGATTTCAATATTGCGCCAGCGGATGCGGATGTGCATGATCCGGCGGTGTGGGCCGATGGCATTCTGGTGTCGGGGCCGGAGCGGCAGGCGCTGCAGGGGCTGCTGGCGCTGGGTCTGCACGATGCGTTCCGGCTGTTCGAGCAGCCGCCGAAGCTGTTCAGCTGGTGGGACTATCGGGCGCTGGGCTTTCGGCGCAATGCGGGACTGCGCATCGACCTGATTCTGGTGTCGGACGAGCTGAAGCCGATGGTGGGACGCTGCTGGATCGATAAGGGGCCCCGCAAGCTGGAGAAGCCCAGCGACCATACGCCGGTGGTGGTGGAGTGGGGGGGCGCTGCCGCCTGATCCCGTGCAGTTACAGCCAGGCCTTCATCCACCCCAGGCCGTCGCGGGTGGCATGGGGCGCCCGGCCTCGGGCGGGGCGGTATTCGCAGCCGATCCAGCCGTCGTAGCCCAGGTCATCGAGCAGGCGGAAGAGGTAGGGGTAGTTCACTTCACCGGTGTCGGGTTCGTGGCGGTCGGGCACGCCGGCAATCTGGATGTGGCCGACACGACCCGTGGGAATGAGGCGGCGCAGCAGCACGGAGAGATCGCCCCGGATGATCTGCAAGTGGTAGAGGTCCAGCTGCAGCTTCAGTGCGGGGTTGTGTTCAGCAGGGCCTCGGCCGTGTCCAGTGAATCCAGCAGGTAGCCCGGCATGTCCCGGCTGTTGATGGGTTCGATGAGAATCTGCACGCCCGCCTGAGCGGCCAGGGTGGTGGCCCGCTGCAGGTTCTGCTGCCAGCACGCCAGGGTGTCTGCGGTGACGGGTTTCAGGCCTGCCATGACATGGATGCGCGGGCAGTGCAGCGTTCGGGCGTATTGCAGGGCGCGCTCAATGCCTTGCAGGAATTCCGCTTCGCGGCCGGGCAGGGCCGCCAGACCACGTTCACCCGCTTCCCAGTTGCCGGGCGGGCATTGAAGAGCGCTCTGCTGCAGGCCGTTTTCCTTCAGCAGGCGGGCCAGCGTTTCCGCCTCATGCTCATAGGGGAACAGGTATTCCACAGCCCGAAAGCCGTCCCGGGCGGCGGCGGCAAAGCGTTCCGGGAAGGGCAGGTCGGTGTACAGGAAGAGAGGTTGGCGGCGAATCGGGGCATGGGGGGCCTTACGTCAGTCAGACTTGCGAGGGGAAAGCAGGTGCTGCAGATACTCGGCCAGCACCACGGCGTTGTTGTGGGTCTCGTCGTGGGCGGCGTACAGCAGGGTGAGCGGTCCCTGTCGGGCAATGTCCAGGGAGCGGTTGCAAGGCTGACAGGTTGGCGGAAAGTTCGGTTTCGTACTGCTTGTGAAATTCCGGCCAGCGCTCGGGGGCATGGCCGAACCACTGACGCAACGTGTTGCTGGGCGCCACGTCCTGATCCAGAGCTGGAAGGGGCGTCTTCCTTCTTCATGCCCCGGGGCCAGAGCCTGTCGACCAGTACGCGGGTGCCTTCTCCGGCAAGCGCTGGGGCGTAGACACGACGGGTCTGGATGACGGGGGCGGCTGGGACATGGGGGCCTCTTGTTCCGGGGCGGTAGCTGCCCGGGAGCCTGCGTGAATCTGCAGTCCGTGGCAACCGGCAGGCATCAGGTGTGGTGGGTTTCTTTCCCGGATTCAGCGTTCAGTATAGACCGCGTCGAAGAAGGCTCTTTCCAAGGCCACGGCGCGGTGGAAGAAGCGGCGTGCCTCGTCCCGCTGTTCGACGGGGATGGTTGCGCCGACACGATCCAGCTCGCTGCGCAGCCAGGCCACGAAATCGCGGAAGAAGTCGTTGGCGTGCAGCGTGATCCATTCGGCGTGCTGGAACTCGGGTGGCAGGGCACGTCCCGGCTGGTCGGCCCACTCCGGTACAGGCCTTCGGCCACGCAGCACGGCCAGCGCACTGGCATAGCGACGGGTTTCGGCTGCTCGTGCATCAGCTCCCGGAACTGCAGAGTGACGTCGTCCAGTGTGGGCGTGCTGCGCTCGATGGCGGGCACGCGCAGCAGGTCGAAGCAGCGCTGAAAATACGTGTTCTCGTCGCTGGTGATCATGGCGGCGAACTGCGAGAAGCGCACGCGCGCTGCGTACTGGTCGGCCGATGCGATGGCTGCGCCCAGCAGGGCGACGAAGCGGTCGACGAACTGGTAGTCCCTGCACCAGGTAGTGGCGCAGGTGCTCGCTGGAGAGCGTGCCGGCAAAGATCTCGTCGACGAAGCGGTGCTGGATGGCAGCCTGCCAGTCTTTCTGGCATTCGGCGCGCAGGACCTGGGAAAACGGGGCGGGGGTGTTCATGGGTGTCTCCTCTTCATGTCGGGTGTGGGGCAAGCGTCACCGGCCTTGGCCACGGCGACGCAGGAAAGCCGTCGGTGACAGGCGCATCCGGATCGCGGCCGGACTGTCTGTGGAAAACCGTCGTGGGTTACAGCCGCATCGGGATCGTGACCGGGCCGTCGTTGACGAGCGCGACCTGCATGTTGGCCCCGAATTGGCCGGTGGCCACGTCGGGGTGCAGGCGGCGTGCTTCCGTCACGAAGGCATCATACAGCGCTTCACCCTGAGCAGGCGGGGCGGCGCCGATGAAGCTGGGCCGATTGCCCTGCCGGGTATCGGCAGCCAGTGTGAACTGGCTGACGATGAGCAGGCCGCCACCCACGTCCTGCACGCTGCGGTTCATCCGGCCGGCCTCGTCGGCAAAGATGCGCAGTTTCAGCAGCTTGGCCACGGCCTTGTAGACGGTCTCCGTGGTGTCGGCGGGTTCTGCGCAGATGAAGGCAAGCAGCCCTCGGACCGATGCTGCCATGGATCTGGCTGTCGATCTGGACGCTGGCCCGGGCGACGCGCTGGATGAGCAGGTGCATGAGGGACTCCGGATGGGTGAAAGGGCTGCCTGGGACGGTCGGGATGCCGCAGGGCAATGGGACGATGATAAGTCCCCGGGAAAACCCGTAGCCCGTCGGGTGGGTACACTCCGGGGAAATCTTCTCCTCTCCTTCAATCATGAATCAGGTTGCCACACCCGCGCCGTCTTCTTCCGGGGCCGATTTCGTGAAGTCGCGCCGCTCGTCGATCATCGCCGCCATCTTCCTGATGGCCACGTCGGCCATTGGCCCGGGGTTCATCACCCAGACGGCAACCTTCACCACGAAACTGGGTGCAGCCTTCGCCTTCGGCATTCTGGCGTCGGTCCTCATCGACTTCGTGGTGCAGCTCAATGTCTGGCGCATGATTGCGCTGTCGCGGCGCAATGCGTCGGCGCTGGCCAATGCGGCGCTGCCGGGCAGTGGCCATGTGCTGGCGCTGCTGGTCATCTTCGGCGGGCTGGTGTTCAACGTCGGCAACATCGCCGGCGCTGGTCTGGGCCTGTCGGCACTGCTGGGGCTGCCTGCGAAGTGGGGCGGGCTGATCAGTGCGGCGCTGGCCGTGGGCATCTTTGCGTCCAGCCGGGCTGGGGCAGCTGTGGATCGGCTGATCATCTGGCTGGGTCTGCTGATGATCGCGATGACGGCCTATGTGGCTTTCGTGTCGGGCCCGCCGGTGGGTGAGGCGCTGCAGCAGATGGTGGTGCCGCAGCTGGTGGACTGGACGGCCATCACCACGATCGTGGGCGGCACGGTGGGTGGCTACATCACCTATGCCGGTGCACACCGGCTGCTGGACCGGGGCACGGTGGGGGCCGAGAACCTGGGTGCCGTCACGGCCGGGGCGCTCAATGGCATTGCCGTGACCGGGGTGATGCGTTTTCCTGCTGTTCCTGGCCATTCTGGGCGTGGTGTCCAGCGGCGTGGTCATCGACGTGTCGGGCAAGGGGGCCAATCCGGCGGCGCAGGCCTTCCAGGCTGCAGCGGGCGAGTTCGGGCTGCGGGTCTTCGGGCTGGTGTTGTGGGCGGCAGCCATTACCAGTGTGATCGGGGCAGCCTACACGTCGATGTCCTTCCTCTCGGCTTTCAAGAGTGACATTTCCGAACGGGCGCGCAATCGGGCCACGGTGGTGTTCATCGCGGTCTCGCTGGTCGTGTTCCTGCTGATGGGAACTGCTCCGGCAGCGTTGCTGGTGTTTGCCGGCGGCTTCAACGGTCTGATCCTGCCGCTGGGCATGACGATCTTTATGATCATCGGCTGGCGTCGCGCCGACCTGCTGGGTGGCGTGCCTTACCCGAAATGGCTGCTGGTGCTGGGCACGGCCGTGTGTGTGCTGACCTGGTACATGGGGGGCGTGTCGGTCGGGCCGATCTTCCGGCTGCTGGCTGCGTGACGACTGACGGATACGGCGCAACGAACCCTGGAGACTTCTCATGGCAAGAATCGACCTGAACAGTGACTTGGGCGAGAGTTTTGGCGCCTGGACGATGGGTGATGATGCAGCGATGCTGGAGATCGTCACCAGTGCCAATGTGGCCTGCGGCTTTCATGCCGGCGACCCGGCGGGCATCCTGCAGACGCTGCGCGAGGCCGCACGACGTGGCGTGAGCATCGGGGCGCACGTGGCCTATCCGGATCTTTCCGGTTTCGGGCGGCGCAACATGGACGTGGCGTCGGCCGATCTGCGGGCAGGGGTGATCTACCAGATCGGGGCATTGCAGGCGCTGGCGCGCGTGGCAGGCACGCAGGTGCGCTACGTGAAGCCGCACGGTGCGCTCTACAACACCATTGCGCATGACCGGCGGCAGGCCACCGATGTGATCGAGGCCGTGAAGGCAGCGGATGATCGACTGGCGCTGGTGGTGCTGGCGGGTTCGCCGCTGGCGGGCTGGGCGCGTGAGGCGGGGCTGACGGTGGTGGCCGAGGCCTTTGCAGACCGGGGCTATACGCCGGAAGGGACGCTGGTGTCGCGGCGCGAGCCCGGTGCGGTGCTGCACGATGCCGAGCAGGTGGCTGCGCGGATGCTGCGGCTGGTGCGCGAGGGCGTGGTGGAAGCCGTCGATGGCAGCCTGGCGAAGGTGGAGGCGGATTCGATCTGCGTGCATGGCGACAGCCCCGATGCGGTGGCCATGGCACGCGCGGTGCGCCGGGTTCTGGCTGGTGCCGGCGTGACGCTGGCACCGTTTGCCTGATCGGGAAAAACGAGAGGAAGCGCACATGCGTCTGTTGCCCGTCAATCTCGATGCCATCCTGGTGGAGCTGGCCGACCTGGATGAAACCCTGGCGCTTTTCGATGCACTGGAGGCGGATCCGATCGAGGGGGTGACCGAACTGGTGCCGGCGGCACGCACCATCCTGGTGCATTTTCTGCCGTGGGTCTGTCCGCTGCCCAGACTGGTGGCCGGCATTGCTGCGCGGCAGGGCCGGCAGGGGCAGGCGCGTCAGGGAACACTGGTACGCATTCCGGTCCGCTACGACGGCGAGGATCTGGCCGAGATGGCCGATTACCTGGGGCTGTCGGTGGAGGAGCTGGTGCGACGACATGCGGCTTCTGTCTGGCAGGTGGCGTTTACCGGTTTTGCGCCGGGCTTTGCCTATCTGTCGGGGGTGATCCGGTCTTCAACGTGCCGCGTCGCGCCAGCCCGCGCACGCGCATTCCGGCGGGTTCCGTCGGGCTGGCGGGTACCTTCAGCGCGGTGTACCCGCGTGCCACGCCCGGGGGGTGGCAGCTCATTGGTACCACTGATGTGCCGATGTGGGATCTGGCGCGTACACCGCCGGCGCTGCTGCAGCCGGGGCAGCGCGTGCAGTTCGTGGATGTGGCGACCGAGGAAGGCGAGGCGCTGCAGCGTGAGGTCGTGCAGCAGCGAAGTACGCTGGTGAGTAGCGGTTGCCTGACGGCCGCTGCCGAAGATGACACCCGTTGCGGGGGCTTGATGCGTGCCCGTTCCGTGGTGATGGCGGAGGATGCCGGGAGCCTTGGGCAGGATGTCTGCCGTGCCGGCGATGAGAAGGCCGTGGCGCATGTCTTCGAGGTGGTGGCGACCGGTCTGCAGGCGCTGTTCCAGGATGCCGGTCGCCCGGGGCAGGCACGCCAGGGCGTGTCGGCGTCCGGAGCGCTGGATGCCACGGCGTTTCGCGTGGCCAACCAGTTGCTGGGCAATGAGGCCGATGCCACGGTCATCGAGCTGCTGCATGGCGGCTTTTGCGCTGCGGGCTCTGGCCCGGACAGTGGTGGCGGTGACGGGGGCGACCGGGCCGCTGGATCTGAAGGATGCGTCGGGCGCGCTGCTGCCTGCCGAGCGTCATGTGCCGCTGGCCATGGAGCCGGGTGACGTGCTGACGGTGGGCGCGCCCGAACGGGGCCTGCGCAGCTATCTGGCGGTACGCGGTGGCTTTTGACGTGGCGCCCGTGCTGGGCAGCAGTGCCACCGACACGCTGGCGGGCGTGGGCCCGGAGCCGCTGCACGTGGGCCAGGGGCTGGCGGTAGGCCAGCGCATTCGAGGGGCGGTGGATGCGGCCGAGGCGGGCATGGCGAAGCTGGAGACGCTGCTGCCGCATCTGCCTGATTCCGTGCAGCCGGATCTCCGTGACGCGGATGCGGTTCGCCGTCATGCCATCGTGCTGGATCTGGTGCTGGGGCCACGGACAGACTGGTTCGATGATGAATCACTGGAGTTGCTGCAGCAGCAGTGCTGGCAGGTGACGCAGCAATCCAACCGGGTGGGACTGAGGCTGCTGGGTGAGAAGCCCTGCAGCGTGCCACCGGTTTTCAGGGCAGGGAATTGCCCTCCGAGGGCACGGCGCTGGGGGCGTTGCAGGTGCCGGCCAATGGGCAGCCGGTGCTGTTCCTGGCGGATCATCCGCTGACCGGGGGCTATCCGGTGATCGGCTGTGTGGCGCCGCATCATCTGGATCTGGCGGCGCAGCTGCCACCGGGAGTCTTCGTGCGCTTCAAGGTGATGGCACCGTTTGCGGAGATTCCGCTGGAGGGGGCCGGTGCATGAGGACAGGATGCGGAAGTCCTCATTTCCGGGAGGCGGCGCTCGGGAAGGTCTGCCATGAGGACAGGCAGGTGACGGGGCATGCAGAAGATCAGACGGAATGCCGGACGGAAGGCCGGGAGACTGGGGCGTACAGAATGGAGGCGTCCGATGGACTCGGGCGCCTGACGAGGAAAAGTGATGATCAAGAAAGGTCCTGATTGCCAACCGCGGTGAGATTGCGGTGCGCGTCATCCGGGCATGTGCCGATTATGGCGTGCAGAGCGTGGCGGTATATGCCGATGCGGATCGGGATGCGCTGCATGTGCGCCTGGCGGATGAGGCTTTCGCCCTGCAGGGTGAGCGTCCGGCCGATACCTACCTGAACGTGGGCAAGCTGCTGGAGATTGCGCGGCGCTGCGGGGCCGATGCCGTGCATCCAGGCTATGGTTTCCTGTCGGAGAATGCTGGATTCGCGCAGGCGGTGATCGATGCCGGGCTGGTGTGGATCGGTCCCAGACCCGAGACCATTGCGCAGCTGGGCGACAAGGTGGCGGCGCGGCGCATTGCGGCATCCGTGGGGGCGCCGCTGGTGGCGGGCACACCCGGTCCGGTGGAGAGCGTCGATGAGGTGCTGACGTTTGCGCGTGAGCACGGGTTGCCCATTGCCATCAAGGCGGCATTTGGCGGTGGTGGCCGGGGGCTGAAGGTGGCCTGGCAGATGGACGAGGTGGCCGAGCTGTATGCGTCGGCGGTGCGCGAGGCGACCACGGCCTTCGGTCGGGGCGAGTGCTTTGTGGAGCAGTATCTGGATCAGCCGCGCCACGTGGAAGCGCAGGTGATGGCCGATACGCATGGTCGCGTGGTGGTGCTGGGCACGCGGGACTGTTCGCTGCAGCGTCGCAACCAGAAGCTGGTGGAAGGGCGCCGGCGCCGTTCCTGACGGACGCGCAGCGTGAACGCATCCATCGGGCCGCGCATGACATCTGCGCACAGGCCGGCTACGTGGGCGCAGGCACGGTGGAGTTCTGGTGAGCCGCAATGGCACCATTTCCTTCCTGGAGGTGAACACGCGGTTGCAGGTCGAGCATCCGGTGACGGAGCTGACGGCCGGCATCGATCTGGTGGTGGAGCAGCTTCGGGTGGCCGACGGGACTGCCGCTGTCCATCCGCGAGACGCCGCAGCCGATGGGGACATGCCATGGAGTTCCGCATCAATGCGGAGGACGTGGGGCGAGGGTTCCTGCCGATGCCGGGGCGCATCCAGCGGTTCTCGCCGCCATCAGGTCCGGGCGTCCGGATCGACAGCGGGGTGGAGACCGGGTCGGTGGTGGCCGGGCAGTTCGATTCGATGATGGCCAAGCTCATCGTGCATGGCGACAGTCGCGAGCAGGTGCTGATGCGGGCGCGGCGTGCGCTGGCCGAGTTCGAGATCGAAGGGTGCCCAGCGTGCTGCCCTTTCCACCGGGCGGTGCTGGAGGCGTCGGCCTTCGTGGCGGTGGGCGACGGGGGCTTTTCACGTGCACACGCGCTGGATCGAGACCGAGTTTGCCGATGATCTGCAGGCGTCGGTACGACCGGCCCCGCTGGGCACGATGTCGCTGCTGCGCATGCCGGTGGAGCTGGATGGCCGACGGGTGATGCTGGGGCTGCCGGAGCAGCTGCTGGGAGGGCGCTGGCGGCGATGGGGCAAAGCGATGCCGCAGGATGGTTCTGCTGCAGGGAGGTGCCCTGGGACAGGCGGGGGCTGCGTCGGGTGCAGGGGACGCCGATGGCGGCTGCGCAGGCGGGCGAGATCGCTGCACCGATGGCCGGCACGCTGCTGGCCTGGAAGGCCGAGGAAGGTGAAACCGTGGTCGAGGGGCAGCTGGTGGCGGTGATGGAGGCGATGAAGATGGAGATGCAGGTGACGGCACCGTGTGCCGGCACGCTGCACCGTGGGGCATCGGCCGGTCAGGTGCTGGCGGCCGCAGAGTGCTGGGCCGCATTGCCTGAGATGTCCGGGCGAGCCCTGTTGTGTGTTACTGATTGTCCGGATGCGGCGTCTGCGTCACCGAAACAGGCAGTTCGGGGATGATCCGGGCAGATTCAGGGACCGGGCCGGACAGTGACTGCAGGAAGGCCGCGATGTCGGCTACCTGTTCCTGTCCAGTTCCTGGCCGAGCTGGGTCTGTGCCATCACGCGGATGGCCTGATCCAGCTCCCAGACACTGCCGTCATGGAAGTACGGGTAGGTGCGGGCCACGTTGCGCAGGCTGGGCACCCGGAAGAAGTACTTGTCTTCTTCTTTCTTCGTGACTTCGAAGCGGCCTTCGTCCTGCTTGGGCGACTGGGTGTACTTCCAGTAGGGTGCGTTGACCATGCCGAATTTCTGGAAGGTGTCTCCGCCCAGGCCGACACCCTTGTGGCAGGTGGCGCAGCCGCTGTCGATGAAGGTGGACAGGCCCTTGCGCTGCTGGGCAGTGAGGGCACCGATGTCACCCTGCAGGTATTTGTCCCATGGCGAGGGGGTGAGCAGCGTGCGCTCGAAGGCGCCGATGGCGGTCCTGATGTTCTGGAACGTCACGGGATTCTTGCCGCTGTCGGGGAAGGCTTTCTGGAAGAGCGGCAGATACTCGGGAATGGAGGCGATCTTCTTCTCGACGGTGGCCTCATCGACGTTGGCCATTTCCACGGGGTTCAGGAGCGGGCCGCCTGCCTGTTCTTCCACGTCAGCGGCACGGCCGTCCCAGAACTGGTGACCCAGAACCGCGGCGTTGAGGGCCGTGGGCGAGTTGCGGGCACCGAACTGGCCCTTGTGACCGGCGCTGGTGGGCAGGTTGTCCACGCCTGCCGAGGCCAGGTTGTGACAGGAGTTACAGCTGACCGTGTTGCCACGGGAGAGCCGGGGTTCGAACCACAGTTGCTGGCCGAGACGGACCTGGGCGTCGGTGAAGGGGCGCAGCTTCTGCATGGCTGCTGCATCGGGCAGTGGCTGGAACAGACCCCGGGCAGTATCCAGCAGATCCTTGTCTTCTTCGCTGTAGGACGTGGCCTTGTCTGCCGACGGGGCCTCGGTGGCTGCCTGGCAGGGGCCGTCGAGCGTGAAGGTCAGCAGGCTGGCAGCGGCCAGCAGGCTGATGTGAAGCGCGGCTTCATGGGGGCTTTCTCCTGAGTGTTGTTGGTCTCGAGACCTGGCGGACGGTGCCGGCAGGCCGCCCCACTATAGGAACGCGCGCGTGGATCAGCTTGTGTTGAATCAAGCAAAGGGCAATTGTTGTTTATTTATCAATTGATAAAAGCTATTAATCTAATAGAGCACGCCTACAGCGTTTCACGTGGGCAGAACATCAGGTCACCAGAACATCAGGGCATCAGAACATCAGCCGGCCGATATCGTTGGCGGCGTTGAGGCCGCCGCGATGGTCGCTGCCGCTCTTGGGCAGGGTATAGGTGTATCGGTCATCATCCTGGTAGACCAGCTTGTAGTGCTTGCCGCCATTGTTGATCCGGAAGCCCATGGATTCCAGTCCGCGCCGGATGCGGGCATCGAGGGTGCTTGTGCCGCGCAGCAGGTTCTTCAGGGCGTCGCGATGGGCGTTGGCCGTGCGGTGGGGCAGAGGGTTGGCGCCCACGATGGACTGGAGAACGTGGTGGCGACGGCTGTCAGGGGGGACGTACTTCCTGGCGTCAGCCAGGGCATCCAGCACGATGCCCGGGATCTCCTGGTCGTAGAAGTTGCGTTCCGTGCCCGGCGACAGCAGGATGTTGTCATCGCCGGGACGGATTTCGCGCTGGCGCAGTTCCTGGCGCAGTCGCTCGATCTCTTCCTCGGCTTCCTGCAGGAGCTGCTCCTTGGCGGCGATTTCCTCACCAAAACTGCGGATGCAGTCGTCGATGGAGACCGACCCGGCCGATTTCAGGGCGGCAATGGTGTTCTGCGAGACCTGCTCTCGCAGGTAGCCCAGGTGCAGCGTGGCGGTGGCCGACGCTGCCGCAGTGTGCGATGGAGGTCTTCCTGGATGGCGTCGCCAAGCTCGGCGGCCGTCCGATAGAGGGTGCCCAGGTAGAAGCGGCGAGGCTCGCCGCCCTCGGGCCAGTAGATGCCGACCGTGCCACCGTAGACGTTGGTGGATTCGGCCAGCGCCTGCAGCTGGCGCGAGAAGCTGTTGCCGGGTTCGACCACCACGTGGGCCCGTCCGGCCAGCCGGGATGCCAGGCGCCGGGGATCGATGGCGTGGCCGGGCTGGAAACAGGCGCTGACGTAGACGATGGGCAGGCGATGGTCGCTGTCGCCCAGGATGAGGTCGGCGGCCAGGGGGAGTTCGTGGCCGGCCAGCAGTCGGGGCTGATTCGAGACGCGCAGGGGCCGTCCGACGCCGCCCAGGGCATTCAGCAGGGCAGGGGACGATGGCGGGATCCCGGTCGACGGGCAGGTGAGCCTGGGGCAGGCTGGAGGTGCACTCGATGCGGATGCCAAGCCATGCATCGCTTGCGGGTGCGGTATCCGTTTCCGGGATGGCCATGTCCGGGAGATCGGCATTTCCGGCATCATTTCCCCGGGTCTTGAGCCGCCGGGAGAAGACGACGGTGGTGATCCAGGTCAGGTGCTCTTCCTGGCGGCTGTAGCGGATGCCGGCCACCGTGGCGTCGGGCTGCCGAGCGATCAGGGTCTGCAGCAGTTCACCGCCGGTATTGATGCGGGATGAGGTCTCGGTGGGCAAGGCCTGCAGTTGTTCGGCTGCAATGGCGGTACGTTCGACATCCAGAAGCCAGGAGGCAATGGCGCGCAGGAAAGTCTTCCGGGCCATGGGCAGGATCGACCGCGAAGTCGGTGGCGAACGAGATCATGCGGACGGGAGAGGTCTTTTGACTGGCGACCTCGGGGATTGGCGTCCGGCTATGTTACTGATGCCTCCCTATCAGAACGGGCGTGACGATTGATCTGACAACCTGGCTGTGAAATGGGTGTCCGGGATGTGTACGGGCGGCTTTTTCAGGGCCGGGGTCGGGTCGGGATGAGGGGCGGAATCAGGGCTGGTAGCGACTGACTTCCAGGCCGCTGCCGACGGGCAGCAGGGTGCTGCTGATGCCGGGTTTGGCGCGCAAGGCCTGGACGTAGGCTTCCAGTTCGGGGCCGCCCGGACGGACGATGTTGTTGGCCACGATGACGGCGCCGGGGGCCAGCTTCGGATGGAAGGCCTCCAGGCAGGGCAGATAGAGATCTTTCCGAAGGTTGACGAAGACGAAGTCGAAGCGGCCGGGGATGTTGTCGATGAGGGTGACGGCGTCACCGATCCGGAAATCGACGAGGGGAGAGGCAGGCCTTGGTGCTCATCTCCAGGGCGTGGGTGGATCTTTCGGGATCGATCTCGATGGTGGTGAGGTGGCCACCGGTGGCGCGTGCCGCTTCGGCCAGCCAGATGGTGGAGTAGCCGAAGGAGGTTCCCAGTTCCAGGATGCGTGGCGCGGTGAGGCTATGGACCAGGATGTTGAGGAACTGTCCGGTTTCGGGGCCGATGGCCCGCATGGACTGGAAGTTGACGCTGTTGCGCCCGCCTGGGGCCGCGACCGGGAAGCTGAGGTTCTCGCGCTCCATGCGGGCGTGGTATTGCTCCAGTACCTCGATGATGGCTTCGTCCATGGCGTTTCCCTGGAATGGTCTGGGCCGAGGTCACTTCGGAGGCCGTCTCGCGGGAGACGGATTCGCGCTGCGCCTGCGCCCGATGCGGGCCGGGCCAGTATACGGGATCGGGGTGTGGAGGCCGGGGAGTTGTCTAGCGGATTTCTGGAGTTAGGACTCCTGGGCAGGGCTTTCTTCCTGAATGCGTTGCCGGAAGCGGCCGGCGGCGCTGTGGTAGAAGGGACGGGGTGGATCTGGCGCGAGACCAGGGGCGGCGACGAGGCTGCCGATCAGGGACCAGATGAGCACGGGCTGGCTGCCGGTCATTTCCATGACGATGACGCTGGCGGTGACGGGCGATTGGGTGGCGCCGGCCAGGAAGGCGGACATGCACAGCAGCACCAGCAGGCGTTCGTCCACCATCCCGCCGGCGAGCGAGGCCAGGTGGCTGCCGATGCCGGCGCCGGTGCTGAGTGCCGGGGTGAAGATGCCGCCGGCGATGCCGGTCCAGTAGGTGAAGACGGTGGCGGCCAGCTTGGCCAGGCCGGTTTCGGGAGGCGCGATGGGGTGGCCGTCCAGCGCCTGGGTGACCATCTGGTAGCCGGTGCCGTAGGTCTGGCCGTGGGTCCAGGTGCCCAGGGCTGCCAGCAGCAGGCCCATGACGATGGCCAGCAGGACGGGATGGCGGCGTACCGGGCCGCGCAGGAAGGCCGGCATGCAGCTCGCGGCGCCGCGAAAGAGCAGCCGCGCGAAGATGCCGCCCAGCACGCCGCAGACGATACCGCAGAGCCCCACCCACAGGGCCATGTCGGGCACGGTGGTGGCGCCGGCGTATTGGGGGAAGTAGGGGTTGTTGCCCTTGATGGCCACGAGATGAAGCCGGCGGCCAGCACGCCCAGCAGCACACGCCGGCCCCAGTGCAGCACCACGCCGCGCCCCAGTTCCTCGATGGCAAAGACCACGCCGGCCAGCGGAGCATTGAAGGCGGCGGCCAGGCCGCCGGCGGCACCGGTGGCCATCAGTTCGTTGGCGGTGAGTCCCCGGAAGGCGATGCCGTGGCGGCGGCAGACATCGCCCCAGGCCAGCATGACGGCCGCCCCGACCTGCACGGAGGGGCCTTCGCGGCCCACCGAGGCGCCGATCAGCATGGCCAGCAGTGTGAGGGGAATCTTGGCGAGCGTCCGCCAGAACGTGACCAGCCGGTTCTTAAGCGGGCCGTAGGGCAGGCTGATGGCGGCGATGACCTGCGGGATGCCACTGCCGGCCACGAAGGGGGCGTGGCGTGGGGTGTACCAGGCCAGGGCGGCCAGGCCCAGCGGCAGCATGATCCAGGCGGCCAGCGGATGGCGAGTGGTCCACCGGGCATTCCAGTCCAGGGCGAGATCGGCCAGTTCCGCAAAGCCCAGCGAGGTGAGTGCCACCAGCGTGGCACCGACCAGCATGCAGGCGAACTCCGGGCTCTTGTGCGGGATGCGGTGGGTCTTGCGCAGGCGCTGGTGCAGGAAGTGGCGGATGCGGGCGGTGCGCGAGAGGGCGGACTCGCCCGTGGCGGCGTTCTGGGAGGTGGCGGAATGAGCCTGCGACATGGGGCGTGGGTCGAGGACCTGGTCGGAGTGTTCCCGTTATTCTGATCCCGTCAGGAGGCTGCGCAGCATGACCGTGATGGGGGACACGGGCGCGGGCGCCTTGTGGCGCTCCCTGCCGCAGGCTGTTCAGAGCGAGATGCCGCCCGAGACCTCGATGACCTCGCCGTTGATGTAGCTGGCTTCGTCGCTGGCCAGGAAGGCGTAGACGTTGGCGATCTCGGCGGGCTTGCCCAGGCGGCCCATCGGGATGCGGGCCTTCATGCCGTCCAGCACCTTTTCGGGCATGGCATTGAGAATGGGCGTGGCGATGAAGCACGGGGCGACGGCGTTGACGCGCACGCCCTTCGGCCCCAGTTCGCGGCTCCGGGTCTTGGTGAAGCCGATGAGGCCGAACTTGGCGGCGGCATAGTTGGTCTGGCCGAAGTTGCCGTACAGGCCGACGACCGAGCTGGCATTGAGGATGACGCCGCTGTTTCGCTCGATCATGCCGGGGGCGACGGCCTGGCTGCAATGGAAGACGCCGCGCAGGTTGATGTCGATGACCCGGTCGAACTGCTCTTCGGTCATCTTGACGAGGCGGGCGTCCTGCGTGATGCCGGCGTTGTTGACCAGCACGTCGATGCGGCCGTGCCTTTCCTGGACCTTGGCGACGACGGCGTCGATGGTCGCGCGGTCGGTGACGTCCATGACATGGCCCTCGGCCTCTGCACCCAGGGCGCAGCACTGCTGCACCACGGCTTCGATGCCGGTCGGGTTGATGTCGCAGACGATGACAATGGCGCCCTCAGTAGCGAACTTGAGGGCAGTGGCCTCACCGATGCCCTGGGCAGCGCCGGTGATGAGGCTGACCTTGCCGGCCAGACGGCCCTGTGGGGTGCCATGGGGCGTGGGGTTGGACATGGATCTCCTCCGGTTGAAATGTCTGGAGGCAATGATCGCATGTTTTGTTGCGGTGCAGCATTGCCTCTGTGGGGGATTTTCGAAGGAGATTCAGGGCGTGACCGGCCTGCTCAGGGCCTGCGGTGCCGCCTTTTTCCGACGGGCAGCGGCGCCGGGCCAGCGGAGCCGGGAAGGCAGGGTGCCGATGGCTAGCAGGGCCAGCGACAGGCCCAGCACGGGGGCGTTGCCGCCCAGGCGCACGTAGGGGGTCAGGCCGGTGTGTCCCCTGCAGGGTGGCTTTCAGCGTGCCGGTCTCGTGCGGGCGCAGCCGGATCTGGACGATGCCGCGGGCGCTGATGACGGCTGTCATGCCGGTGTTGGTGGCGCGGATGATGGGCCGGGCGGTTTCCAGCGCGCGCATGCGGGCGATCTGCAGGTGCTGGGGCAGGGGCATGGGAGTTGCCGAACCAGCCCAGGTTGGTGAGATTGGCCAGTATGGTGGCGCCGTCCCGTGTACGTGCCCTTGGCGTTGCGGGTGCCTTTCACCTGCGAGAGCAGTTCTTCGCCGAAGATGTCCTCATAGCAGATGTTGAAGCCGATGCGCTGGCTCCTGATTGGCAACAGGGGCTGCTGGGCGGGGCCTCGGGCCTGGTCGCCGAGCAGGGATGCTCATGAGCGTCATGAACCAGTGAAAGCCCTCGGGGATGAATTCGCCGAAAAGGGCACCAGGTGGCGCTTGTCGTAGTGATAGCGGACCGGCGTGTGCTGGGTGTCGGCCGTGAGCGGATCGGGCAGGGTGTCGGCGGTGAAGACTTCCACGCTGTTGCTGACCTGCCAGACGGGCAGCGGGGGTGGTGCCTCCGAAGCGGCCTCGGAGGATCCGCCGTCATGTGTGTCGGCAGGGGCGCCCGTGAAGCGGCTGGCGGTTGCACCGGCGGGTGTTCTCGTGGACCCTGGACAAAGCGCGGCAGGCCCAGGGCCACGGTGCTGTGGGTGCTGGTCAGGAAGCGGTGCAGGCGTCGCTGCAGCGCGGGCTCGGTGGCTTCCCAGCGCGTGGTCCAGGCGGTCTCGGGCAGCAGCACCAGGTCGGCGGGGTTGGCCTCGATCATGTCCAGGTATTGCTCGCGCGCCAGGGCGGCAGGGCCGGGGTCGAACTTCATCTGCTGCGGGACGTTGCCCTGCAGCAGGCTCACCGAGATCGACTTGCCGGTGGGGTGGCTCCATTGCTTGGTGCGCAGCGCGCCGCCCAGCACCATCACGCCCAGGGCGGCCAGCAGACAGGGTAGTGCGGAGGCCGCGCGTGAAGTGCGCAGGTTGCGTTGGGGGCGCAGGTTGTCGGGCGTGTCCAGGCTGTTGCGGCGAGCATGGCGCAGGTGGGCCAGCAGCCGATGGGCCGCCACGGCCAGGCTGGCCGCGGTGAGTGCGGCGCCCAGCGTGATCAGGTAGACGCCGCCTATCGGCGCCAGTCCGGCCAGGGCGCCTTCGACGTGGGCATAGCCGATGCTCAGCCAGGGAAAGCCGGTGAGGACCCAGCCACGAGCCAGTTCGGCCAGTGTCATGGCGCCGCCGAAGGTCAGGATGAAGCGCCAGGCGGACAGGTGTCGGGTGGCATCAAGCTGCCGGCGGCACAGGCGGCTGCACAGCCAGGCCCCCAGCGCCGGATACAGGGCCAGATAGGTGGCAAAGAGCAGGGTGGCCAGTGCGGCCAGCGGGGCGGCCACGCCACCGTAGTGGTGCATGCTGACGTAGACCCAGCCGATGCCGGCGGTGAACCAGCCGATGCCGAACAGCAGGCCCAGCCGGAAGGGGCCGGGAGGAGGACGGCGGTGTGCATGGCCGTGCCGCTGGGCGTGCTGCCCGATGGCCGACAGCAGCAGGCCGGCAAAGCCGGTCAGCACCAGCAATTCCAGCCAGTCGCTGCCCCAGGGGGCGAAGGTGAAGGCGTGGGCGATGCCCAGGGCGAGTGCGGTCAGCGTCGCCCGGTGGTTCTGTAGGAATCGGCCGAGGAAGCGAGGCATGGGGGTGTCAGTCGTCCGGCAGACGGTAGGGGTCGTCGATGCGGAACCGGTGCAGCAGCGCGATCTCGCGGGACTCCATCTCGGCCGCTTCCTCGTCGGTGAGGTGGTCCATGCCATGGGCGTGCAGCACGCCGTGGATGACCAGGTGGGCAAGGTGGTTGCGCAGCGGCTTGTTCTGGGCGTGGGCCTCGTCCTGCAGCACCGGCAGGCAGATGACGATGTCGGCCTGCACCACCGGCTCGTGCGCGTAGTCGAAGGTCAGGACGTTGGTGGGTCTGTCCCTGCCCCGGTACTGGTGGTTGAGCTGCCGGCTTTCCTCGCGGCCGACGAAGCGCAGCACCAGCTCGGCGTCGGTTTCGAGGGCGGCCTGCACCCAGCGGCGCAGCTGCGGCCGGGAGGCGGGCAGGTCAGCCGGGTCGACCGTGTCGTCGAACTGGATCTGGAGTGAAAGCCGGTGGGACACGCGGGGCCGCGTCCGGGCTGCGGCCCCGGGAGGCCGTGGCCTTGCGGTTTCCGGTGCTGGCGGCGGGGCTGCGCGACTTGTCGGAATCAGGCATCGGAGCGCTTGCGGTTCTCGACGTGCTTCTCGTAGGCCTCGACGATGCGGGCCACCAGCGGGTGACGCACCACGTCGCCGGACTCGAAGCGGTTGAAGGCGATGCCCTTGACGTTCTTCAGCACGCGCTGGGCCTGCACCAGGCCGCTCTTGCGCGGCGCGGGCAGGTCGATCTGGGTGATGTCGCCGGTGATGACCGCCTTGGAGCCGAAGCCGATGCGGGTGAGGAACATCTTCATCTGCTCGGGCGTGGTGTTCTGCGCCTCGTCCAGGATGATGAAGGCGTTGGACAGCGTGCGGCCACGCATGTAGGCCAGCGGGGCGATCTCGATCTGCTGGCGCTCGATGAGCTTGCCGACGCGCTCGGGGCCCATCAGCTCGTTGAGGGCGTCGAAGAGCGGGCGCAGGTAGGGGTCGATCTTCTGGGTGAGGTCGCCGGGCAGGGAAGCCCGGGCGCTCGCCGGCTTCCACGGCCGGGCGGGTGAGGATGATGCGCTCGACCCGGTCACGGTCCAGGGCATCGATGGCGCAGGCCACTGCCAGGAAAGTCTTGCCGGTGCCGGCCGGGCCGATGCCGAAGGTGAGGTCGTGTCCGAGGATGTTCTTCAGGTACTTGCGCTGGTTGGGGGTGCGCCCCTGCAGCTCGCCGCGCCGGGTGCGGAAGGTGGGATTGTCGGGTGACTGCGGCGGCAGCGTTTCGGTGACGGGCGGGTCTGCCGGATCGTCGTGGCGGGATTGGATGATGGCCAGTTGGATGTCCTCCGGGCTGAGCGGGTGGCGGTGGGCGTGGTAGAGGCGGCCGAGCAGGCTGGCGGCACGGGCGGGCTCCTGCCCCTGGCCGCTGAGGGTGAACTGGCTGCCGCGGCGGCTGATGCGCACGTCCAGGGCGGACTCGATGAGGCGCAGGTGCGCGTCAAGGGCACCGCACAGGCTGGCCAGCCGCTGGTTGTCGGGTTCGTCGATGGAGAAGTGGGCCTGGGCCGGCATGCTGCGGGCAAATGAATGGGTTGGGCCCTTGAATTGTAGCGTGTGCCCCCATGCAGGGGGCGTGCAGTCCGGTTTTGGCCAGGTCAGGGAGCGCTGCGATCCATCACGGCCACGCCCCGGATGGTGTCGGTCTCGCCGCTGTATTTCGGGTTGCTGATGGTGTAGCCGAATCCCAGCTGGGCGGCGTCCTGTCCGAAGAAGGCGCCGTTGACGTCGGCGCGGCAGTCGCCAGCGCCGCACTTCATGTCGTCACTGCGGCCCAGCGCATTCACCTGCAGCTGGCCGGTGAAGGTGTTGGGGGCGGTCATGCGCAGGTTGGTGTTGCCGATGGTGTTCAGGCGTCCCTGAGCATCGAAGCCGGCCCCGTCGGTGACCATCCGGTAGTGCTGATCGTTGCCGAACTTGAGCTGGCCTTCCAGCGCGACACGGGTGCCCGTTCCGGGGCCGAACTGCACCAGACCCTGACCCGAGAAGCTGCCGGGGGCCGTGCCGCCCTTGCCGAAGGTGGGGGCAGTGGCGCCTGACAGTGTGTAGCGCGCCACGCCGTGGGTGGGCATGGTGACGGTGGGAATGCCCGGCCAGATAGTGGATGCCACGATCCTGTTGCAGCTGGTTGTCCAGATCCAGCAGCAGCAGGCGCAGACGTGCCTGCCCGCCGTTGAAGCGTCCCCGGTGACGGCACCGCTGTGGCCGGATTCGGCGAGCTTGGCCTGACGGAAATCCGGGCAGTTGCCGAACATGCCGCAGCTGCCCAGACGTTCGGGGCGCAGGTTCCGGTTCAGGCTGAGCTGTGGCCCGCTGTCTTCCGGGTGTAGTTGAAGGGCCAGGGGGCATTGTGGGTGAGCAGGCGCAGCTTGCCGGCGGCGTGGCTGCCGGCGGGCAGGGTGGGCGCAAGGCTCACCGGAGGCGGTACCGGGACGGGGTCCACGGGCCGAGGCGCCGGCGTGGGAACAGGGGCGTGGTGCTGGCGTGGGGGCCGGAGCAGGCGTCGGGGCGGGCTCGGGCGCGGGATGCGGCGTAGGCGCAGGCACCGGTGCCGGATCGGGTTCGGAAGGCTGTACCGGAGCTGGCGCAGGCTGTGGTGCCGGCGTGGGCGTCGGTACAGGGGGCCGGATCAGAACCAGGGCGAGGGCACCGGCACGGGGGCTGGAGACGGTGAAGGTGTGGAGCCGGCTCGGGCGAGGGGCCAGGGGTCGGTGCAGGTTTGGGCGTGGGCTCCGGCGCGGGTTGTGGCACGGGCACGGGCGCCGGATCCGGAACAGGCTCGGGTGCAGGTACGGGAGCAGGGCTAGGCGCTGGCTCGGGCGTCGGGGCTGGATCTGGTGTTGGCGCAGGCAGCGGTTCTGGCTCCGGCACAGGGTCCGGTGCCGGCTCGGGCGGGCGCGGACGGATGGGCTCCGGCGTCGTGGGCAGGTCAGGCTGGACCGGCACGACGGGAGGCACGGTGGGGGCAGGCGTCGGCTTTGGTGTCGGCAGCGGGACGGGAGCCGACACGACAGGGGTGAGCGCCGGGGACAGGTCCGGCGCGGGAGTGACCGGGGCAGGGGGCCACAGGTGCCGCTGGCGTGTCAGGCGCAACAGGCACTGTCGGTGTGTCAGGGGCTGCGGGAGCAGCAGGCGTGATGGGCTTGACGGGTGCTACTGGGACGACGGGGGCGACCGGCGTGGCAGGTGCCGGCTCGGGGGCAGGCGTAGGTGTGCTTGCCGGTGTCGGTTCCGGAGCGGGCGAGGGCGAGACCGGGCCGACCGGCTTGGCCGGTGCGGGCGCGACGGGATCCGGCTGGATGGGCGTCGGTGTGGCAGGAGCCGGTGTCACCGGTGAGGGCGATGCAGGCGCAGGGGCGTCGGTCGCTGGTTGCACCGTGGTAGGCGCTGGTGCCGGGTTTGGCGTCGGACGGGGGCGGGCGCAGGTTGCTGGGCTGGCGCCGGATCAGCCGCCGGCGTTGCAGCGGGAGCCGGTTCGGGGGCCGGTGTGGGGGCTGGTGCGGTTGGCTCAGGGGCGCGACGGTTGCTCGGCCGACGCATCGGCGGCGGGCTGCGAAGATGGCTTTGCAGGGCGTCCTTCAGAGGCGGGGGCAGGCTGGGGGCGTGCTTCGGGACGGGACGGCGAGACAGGGGCCGGTTCGGGCGTGCGGCTGCTTCGCTCGACGTCGGGCAGGCTCAGGGTGGGGGCGCTGAGCGGTCCCGGCTGTGCGGCAAGGCCGCCGCTCACGGGGGCCGCCGTGCTGGAGGCAGCCGAGACCGCGACCGAGGCGCTGGCCTTGGGGCTCAGGGTGCTGGCGGCCTGCTGGCTGGAGGCACTGCTTTGTGTCCCGTTGCTTTGCGCACCGTCATTGGAAGCAGCATGGGCGTCCTGCGTGCCGGCATCGGTGGATGGTGATTCGGCCGGGTCCGATGCCTGCGTGTTGTCCTGATCATGGGGGCTGTCCTGATCGCTGGCGGTCGTGCTTTCCTGACGGGTGTCTTCGTCACCGCTGTCTGAAGAGCTGGCGGCGGTTTCTTCGCTGGCCTGGGAGGGCCAGTCGGCCTGCTGCTCTTCGTCCTTCTGTTGCTGCGTGGGCGGTGCGCTGATGACCGGACGGCGGGTGGTGGGCTGCGGACGTGAGGTGGCCGAGGCCACCCAGGTGGCGCGGCCGGCCGCCAGGTCGATGGCGCCTGCGCCGTTGAAGACGAAGACGCGGCCGTGGCTGACGGCGACGTTCAGGCCATCCTGCTGGCCGGGCTTGCAGCTGGGCGCACAGTGGATTTCCTGAACCAGGAACTCGGTGCCGCGGATGCCGATGGTGGCGGTGGGGGTGTCCAGCCGGAAGTCGTCGGGATCCTTCTTGCCGATGGCGCCGGAAATGGCGCGCAGGGTGCCTTCCAGCAGGCTGTAGAAGCCGCGCTGTTTCGTTTCGCCGTAGGCGTACTGGTCGATGCGAAAGCGGGATTCGGGTTGCAGCGAGATCAACGCACCGTCGCGGAAGCGGATCTGGGCGCGACCGTGGCTGCCGGTGACGACCATCTGGCCGGGCTGCAGCCAGTCGCCCGTGCGGGCGGGGCGGCCCGATGGCGTCGTCTGTCCGTTCGTGGCGGGCGACGTTGCGTCGCTGCCGGCATCCACGATGCGCACGTCGCCGCTGGCCATGATCAGACGTCCGGCGATGGTGGCGGGTACAGCGGCGGCAGGGGTGGGCGCAGGCAGTCCGCTGGACTGCGCCGGGGCGGGCGTGTGGCCGGGGGGCATGGCCAGCACAAGCAGAGGCAGGCCAAGGTGCAGCAGCCAGTGGCCGCGCAATGGGCCCGGGCGCTGGCTGTCCGTCGTGCAGGCGCGGGAGGCGTGCGCAATGGGAGTGAGTGTGTCAGGCGTTCCGGGTGAACGGGGCGCAGGCCTTGCGGCTGTCCGTCGGTGGGGGCTTCTTCATGGGCTGCGGGCGTGCGGAAGCCGCCAGCGGCGGCACGCAGGGTGCTACGGGCGCTGGCATCCGGAAACGACAGAGGCTGATGAGGAAGTTCCGCCAGAGAGGAGCCGCCGTAAGGCATGAAGGACGCGGCGGTCATTGTGGGTGTGGCGGGGGCGGTCGGGCAGGGGCGTGCGGGCCGGCAATCGACGCCTGCCGCCCCGCTGATCGGTGGCGGGCGATGGATGCGGCGACGCCCCGGAATGAATGGCCGATGCCGGAGGGGCGGTGGCGACCCGTGTGGGTCAGGGGCAACAGGGGCGCGAAAGCCCTGGGGGCTCGGCCAGTGTCCCATCGAGTCGATCAGTGCTTCAGCACCTCAACACCACAGTGCCTCAGCGCGTTCCTTCACCACCGATACTGGACATCCACCAGCAGCTGGGTGCGCCGGAAGTCGTTGGGGGCGAGGGTGGCGTGGTTGCGCGTGTGCAGCAGCTGGGGGTTGATCAGCAGGCGCGGGCCGATCGGGTATTCGGCGCCCAGACGAAGGTCCAGCTGTCGGTCATGGCGGATGCGCCCGAAGAGCGGGTCGGGGACCACGGTGCCGGCGTTCTTCCCACTGCACGCCCAGATTGCCGCGCCAGCCGGCGCCCAGGTCGCGCTGCAGGCCCGGGCGCAGGCCGGCCGGGCGGAAGTCCAGTACGGGCAGTGACTGTCGCGGGCTTTCCTGACCGCCGTAGGGGTTGGCGATGAAGACCGTGTTGCCCGAGCCGGCCAGGGCGTGCGCCCAGGTGAGTCCCAGCACGGTGCGGCGGGCGTCGCGCAACGGCTGGTCGTCGAAGTCCAGCCGGAAGAGCTGGGCATAGAGACCCAGCTGGTGTTGGGGATCGGGATCGAACTGCCACTGGGCCAGCACGCCGCTGGCGCGACGGAAGCGATGGCCGTGCAGCCACATCTGCTGCAGGTTCAGGGCAGCCGACAGGCGATGGGCACCCCGGGTCCAGGCCAGACCGCTGCTGGCGCCCAGCATGCCCGTGTCCTGCGGATGCTGGCGGGTGTTCATGCGCTGGCTGCCCTGCAGGCCGTTGCTCCAGACCAGGGTTTCGGAAAGCGGCAGGGTGTGCTGGAACTGCAGGCCCAGCTCCAGGAAGGGGCTGGACTGGGGGCGGTTCTCGGCCAGCGGGGTGAGCACCCGGCCATCGTCGACGACCCAGCGCGAGCGGGTGCTGCCGGCGTTGACGTTGCTGTCCCTGGCCCGCGGTGAGGTTGGCTGTCAGCTGCCAGCGCCGGTTGGTGGCCCGGGCTGGCGGCTGATGATGTCCGGTAGCGCTGGATGCTCTGCCGGGCGTCGTCGGGCAGTGCCTGTGCCTGCAGCAGCTGCTGCAGGGCCTCGTGGGCGCTCTGTCGTTCACCCAGGGCGAGGTAGGCGCGTACCAGTTCGGTGCGGGCCGGGATGTCGTCGGGATGGTTGTTCAGCACGCGCTCCAGCGCCATCACGGCCTCGCTGGCGCGGTGGCTGTCCGGGCAGCCACACCCAGCAGGTAGTCGAAGTCGCGGCTGCCGGCGTAGTGCCAGGTCTGCGGCTCCAGCAGCCGCCATGCGGCCTCGGGCTGGTCGGGCAGCAGGGCGCGTGCCTGCTGCAGCAGGGCGGGCAGGGCAGAGAAGCTGCCTTCCGGTGAGACGGCTTCCGGTGTCGGCACGCCTTGCTGGGGAGCTGCTGTCTCCGCCGGGGCTTCCGGAGTGCCGGATTGCCGGGGTGCCGCGGTGTCTTCAGCGTTCTGTGCCCATGGGGTGGATGCACTCAAGGCCAGCGCAAGCGCCGTCATCCACCTCAGCTGCCCGGACCCCGGTTGCTTCATGATGTTCAGGCCGCGCGGGCGGACCACTTCCCGGGCGTCCAGACCGACCGGGCATGGCGCTCGGCGGCTGCCCGGGCCAGTACCTCGGGCAGCTGCTCGGCCACGGGTTCTCCCCGCAGCGTGTGGCTCATGGCAGAGGTGATGTCCACGTCGATCAGCTGGCCGATGAGCTCGGGCGCGCCGGGGAAGTTGACCATGCGGTTGTTGGGACAGCGGCCCGACAGTTCGCTGGCATCCTTGCGCGACGGGCCTTCGACCAGTACGCGCTGGCGCGAGCCCACCATGCCGCGGGCAATGGCCAGCGAACTTTGCTGGACCACGGCCTGCAGGCGCTGCAGTCGCTCGACCTTCTCCTCGTGCGGGGTGTCGTCCTGCAGGTTGGCGGCCGGGGTGCCGGGGCGGGGGCTGTAGATGAACGAGTAGGCGTCGTCGTAGGCCAGATCCTCGGCCAGCTTCAGTGTCTTCAGGAAATCGGCCTCGGTCTCGCCGGGAAAGCCCACGATGAAGTCGGTGGTGAGCCCGATGCCGGGGCTGGCGGCGCGCAGGCGGCGCACGATGGAGCGGTATTCCAGCGCGGTGTAGCCGCGCTTCATGGCGGCCAGGATGCGGTCAGAGCCCGACTGCACGGGCAGATGCACCAGCGGTGCCAGCTTGGGCAGTCGGGCGTGGGCGTCGATCAGCCGTTCGGTGAACTCGCGCGGGTGCGAGGTGGTGTAGCGGATGCGCTCGATGCCCGGGATGTCGTGGATGTAGTCGAGCAGCGTGGGGAAGTCGGCCGGGGCGTCGAAGCCTTCCACCTGGCCCAGGTAGGCGTTGACGTTCTGGCCCAGCAGCGTCACTTCCTTCACGCCCTGTTCGGCCAGGGTGATCACGTCGGACAGCACGTCCTCGAAGGGACGGGAGATCTCCTCGCCGCGGGTGTAGGGCACCACGCAGAAGCTGCAGTACTTGCTGCAGCCTTCCATGATGGAAACGAAGGCGCTGGCACCCACCTTGCGCGGCGGCGGCAGGGCGTCGAACTTCTCGATCTCGGGAAAGCGGATGTCGACCTGCGAGTGGCCGGTCTGGCGACGCCGGTCGATGAGTTCGGGCAGGCGGTGCAGGGTCTGCGGGCCGAAGACCACGTCGACAAAGGGCGCGCGCGAGACGATGGCCTCGCCTTCCTGGCTGGCCACGCAGCCGCCTACGCCGATGATCAGCTCGGGGCGGGCCGCCTTCATGGCCCGGAAGTAGCCCAGATCGGAGAAGACCTTCTCCTGGGCCTTCTCGCGGATGGAACAGGTGTTGAACAGGACGATATCGGCCTGGTTCGGGTCGTCGGTCAGCTCGGCGCCCTCGGTCTCGGCCAGCAGGTCGGCCATCCGTTCGCTGTCGTAGGAGTTCATCTGGCACCCGAAGGTGCGCAGGTAGAGTTTTCGGCTCATGCAGTCGTGTCCTTGCGAAGACCCGGACGGAGGCCTGCGGCATGGGGGTGCCGGAGCCCCGTGGTCGGGTCCTTCCGTGCAGGGCAGGGGCCGTCGTGCGGTTGCCCCTGCCATCCGGAAATGTCCGGAGCCCGGGACGGCGGGAACCGGGGGCGGTGCCGGCAGCATGAAGCGGGTGGTGTGGCCCGACCCGCCCGATGGCGTGGCCGGATCAGCGGCCGCGCTGCCTGCGCAGTGCCCGGTATTCCTCTTCGCTCAGGATCCAGACGGTCATGATCATGCCCATCGTGTCCGTGACATAGCCGACCACGTAGCTCTTGCCGTGGACAGCGATGGGCGGAACGATGAGGTTGTCCTGGTTCAGGATCCGCGCGCCTGGCCCCAGCCGGACGGGCTTGCCGTTGAGCGTGGCATCGGGGAACTGGCCGAAGCGGATCCGTCCCAGCTGGGTATTGTCGGGGAAATGGCGATTCTGTGCTGCCGTGGCCGGCATTGTCAGCATGTCCAGCACGAGGGCCGTGCCGCCGGCGATGCAGGCCGGTGCAAGCAGCCACGCGCCGGCACGACGCAGCAGACTGCGTCGCTGCGGGTGCGACAGGCCGGATGCTGCTAGCTTTTCATTGCGTAGAGCGTCCTGGCGGGCCTGCACCTGTGGACGATAGGCCGTCCGGCGGGCAGCAAGGAAACGGGTGATCGCGACAAATCCGATACAAGAGCAAGGGTCCGCCCGCAGCGTCCAGGTGCCACGGAGCGGGATCCGGCACAATGGACCAGACCGGATCGACAAGGAGAGGTTCCCGCGTACCGACGGCGCTGGGTAAACAGGTCAGGGCAGTGGTTCCTGGCGACCGCTGCAGCCGGCGGGAAGGCCTCGGGGCCTTTGTTGTTCGTTCAGTTGTTTGTAGCGAATGGGAACATCGTGTTACCAATTGTCGATAATGTCAGAAAAATTACCCAATGCCAAGTAGCAAAGAACGTAAAGCGTTGTTTCAGCATTGATTGAAGGGGAAGTGTGGAATGACACGAGGGGGATGAGACTCGGCCGGGGTCGGGCGACGGTGGGTGACGGGGCTGCTGGCGCTGGTCGGGTTGGCGTGGATGTGGTCAGCACTGGCTGCTGGCGCGGATGCGGCGCAAGAGCCGGCGCCTTCGGTCGTCGATGACCGGGGACAGGCCCCGGCGCCGTCTGCCCGGGTCGTGCGGCTTGTGTCGCTGTCGCCGACGCTGACCGAATCGGTCTGCGTGCTGGGGGCTTGCGATCGGTTGGTGGGGGTGGACCGTTTTTCCAACTGGCCGGAATCGGTGACGAAGCTGCCTCGTCTGGGGAAGCCTCGGTAGCTTCAACGTGGAGGCGGTGGCGGCCCTGCGGCCGGACCCGGTGTTGATGGCCGGTGATGGCCCGCTGGTGAAGCAGCTGGGCGCCTGGGTGTTCCGGTGCTGGTGCTGTCGCCGCAGCGGCATGCCGACGTGGCGGACACGCTGGCGCGGCTGGCCCGGGTGCTGGGCCTGCCGCCGGCACGCGCGCAGCAGGTCTGGGAGAACATCCGCCGCGAGCTGCACGATCTGGCAGAATCCCTGCCGGCGCGCGACCGTGGCCTGCGCACCTGGGTGGAGATCGATCCGGCCCCCTGGCTGGCCGGACCGGATTCCTTCCTGGGCGAGACGCTGGCGCTGCTGGGGCTGGCGAACGTCGTGCCGGCCGGCTCCGCTCCCTTCGTGCCGATGAGCCGCGAATGGGCATTGCAGGCAGACCCGCAGCTGTTCGTGATCAGCGATCCGCAGCGGCAGGGGGCTGGCAGCGCTACGGGCCAGACCCGGGCTGGAGCAGGTTGCCGGCACTGCGCGAGGGACGTGTGTGCCTGTTCGACGGGTCGGACCTGGATGCGCTGGTGCGCCCCGGTCCGCGCCTGGCCGAGGGGGCCCGGCTGCTGCGGGACTGCGTGCTGCGGGTGCAGGGGCGCGCCGGCGTCCGGACAGGCAGGACATTGAAAGGAAACAGCATGGAAATCGAACAACCGCCACGCGAGAGACCCTACGAGAAACGGGAAGGGGAGCGGCGCGGGCTGATCATCGTCAACACCGGGGATGGCAAGGGCAAGAGCACGGCCGCCTTCGGGCTGGCGCTGCGGGCGCATGGCCGCGGCAAGCCGGTGCACATCTACCAGTTCATGAAGGTGCCGTCGGCGCGCTTTGGCGAGCACCGCACCTTCGAGCAGCTGGGCGTGCCCATCGAGGGGCTGGGCGATGGCTTCAGCTGGAAGAGTCAGGACTGGAGCGATCGGCTGCCCCGGCGCGTGAAGGCTGGGAGCGGGCCCGCAAGACCATCATGGCCGGCGAGCACTTTCTGGTGGTGCTCGATGAAATCACCTATCCACTGATCTACGGCTGGATGCCGCTGGAGCCCGTGCTGGAGACGCTGGCCAACCGGCCGCCGCACGTGCACGTGGTGCTGACCGGACGGCGCTGCCCGCCCGAGATCATCGCGCTGGCCGATACCGTCACCGAGATGACCAAGGTCAAGCACGCCTTCGAGGCCGGGGGTGCCGGCGCAGCGGGGCATCGAGGACTGATGGCGCTCGTCAGGGGGCAGGCGCCCGGCCCGCTGCGTGATGGTGCTGGGCACCAGCAGCGGGGCCGGCAAGAGCTGGCTGTGCACGGCGCTGTGTCGCTGGTATGCGCGGCAGGGGCTGCGGGTGGCGCCCTTCAAGGCGCAGAACATGAGCAACAACGCCCGCGTGGTGGCGGGTGGCGAGATCGGCAGCGCCCAGTATTTCCAGGCGCTGGCGGCCGGGGTGGAGCCCACGGTGCAGATGAATCCGCTGCTGCTCAAGCCCGAGGCCGACACCCGCAGCCGGTGGTGCTGCTGGGGCGGGTCAATGCCGAGCTGACCGCGCTGCCCTGGCGGACCCGCTGCGCCCAGGTCTGGCCGCTGCTGGCGCAGACCCTGGATGCGCTGCGCCGCGAGTACGACGTGATCGTGATTGAGGGGGCGGGGTCGCCTGCCGAGATCAACCTGCAGTCCAGCGACGTGGTGAACCTGCGCGTGGCGCGGCACGCCGACGCCGCCTGCCTGCTGGTGTCGGACATCGATCGGGAGGCGCCTTCGCGCACCTGTACGGCACCTGGGCGCTGATTCCCGAGGACGACCGCCGGCGTCTGAAGGGCTTCGTGCTGAACCGCTTCCGGGGCGATCCGGGCCTGCTGGCCCCGGCGCCCGAGCGCATGCTGGAACTGACCGGCGTGCCGGTGGTGGCCACCATCCCGATGCGGACCGGTCACGGGCTGCCGGAAGAGGATGGCTGGTTCCGGGATCGGGACCGGCGGGCTGCAGCGCGGCGGGCTGGCCAGGCAAACAGCGGCGGGATGGCCGACTGCGGGGACAAGGGCTGCGAGGCAGCGGGCGTCGACGTGGGCGGTAGCGCGGGTCCCGATGCAGCTTTTCTTTCTGCCGTGGATGCCCCGGCCATGCCCGAACAGATTGCGCTGCTGGTGCCGCCGCGCATCAGCAACCTGGACGAGTTCGAGCCGCTGGCGGCACTGCATGGCGTGCAGCTGGTGGCGGTGCGTGATGCCGGCATGCGGCCGACGCTGTCGCCGCAGGACTGGATCATCCTGCCCGGCTCCAAGCACACCAGCACCGACCTGGCTGGCTGCGCCGCGAGGGGCTGGACGTCTGGGTGAAGGCCCAGCGGCGCGCGGCGGCCGGGTGCTGGGCATCTGCGGCGGCCTGCAGATCCTGGGCCGGATGCTGCTGGATCCGCTGGGCCTGGACGGCAGCGGCGAGGGACTGGGGCTGCTGCCGTTGCAGACCCGTTTCGAGCACGAGAAGGTGCTGCGGCATCGCAGCACGCATTTCGAGACACTGCCGGGTGCCCGGGCCGCGCTGTCAGGCGTGCCGGTGGCCGGCTACGAGATCCATCAGGGACGCACGATGCCGGTGGATGCGGCCGATCTGGTCGATGCAGGCAGAGCGTCGTCATCCGCGACCGAGGGCATCCGGGCACTGCCTGACGCGCTGGGCTGGTGCAATCCACGCGGTACGTGCTGGGCATCTATCTGCACGGGCTCTTCGAGAACGATGCCGTGCTGGCAGCGCTGTTCGGCCAGCGGGCGCGCACCATGGCCGAGGTCTTCGACGGTCTGGCCGATCATGTGGCGGCCGGCTTTGCGCCGGGCGTGCTGGAAGGGCTGCTGGACTGAGGCAGCCGGGGCCGTGTTGGCCGATAATGCCGTTTTCCATGGCATTTCCGGTTTCCCTATCCATGTCGCTGCATGACTCGTCTTCGTCCTCGCAGTCCGAGGCTGTCGTTCCTTTTATCCCTCCCGTTCTTGACGCTGACCGGGCCGCTGCCATCCAGGCACGGCTGGACGCCCAGGCCCGGCCGCCGGGCTCGCTGGGGCGGCTGGAGTCGCTGGCGGTGCAGATCGGTCAGATCCTGCGTACCGAGGCGCCTCGGCTTCAGGAGCCCACGGTGTTGCTGTGTGCGGGCGATCATGGCCTGGTGGCGCAGGGCGTCTCGGCCTGGCCGTCCTCCGTCACCACGCTGATGATGCAGGGCATCCTGTCCGGTGAGGCGACGGTGAGCGTGCTGGCCCGCCAGCATGGACTGAATGTGCAGGTGGTGGATTGCGGCGTGATCGATCCGCTGCCGGAGCAGCCCGGGCTGGTGCTGCGCCGGGTGGGCGCAGGCACGGCCGATGCGCTGCTGCAGCCCGCCATGACGCCCGAACAGTGCCGGACGGCCATCCGCAATGGCCGCGAACTGGTGGCCGGCCTGCCGGGCAACGCCATCCTGCTGGGCGAGATGGGCATCGGCAACACGTCGCCGGCCTCGCTGCTGCTGGCACGCCTGGCCGGGCTGCCCATCGAGCAGGTGGTGGGGCCGGGCGCCGGGCTGGATGCGGCGGGCCGGCAGCGCAAGATCCAGGTGCTGGGCCAGGTGCTGGAGAGGCATGCCCAGGCCACCGAGCCGCTGGATGCGCTGGCGGCGCTGGGCGGCTTCGAGATCGCCACGCTGGCGGGAGCCGTGCTGCAGGCGGCGCTGGAAAACCGCGTGATCGTGGTCGATGGCTTCATCACCAGCTCGGCCGTGCTGGTGGCTGCGCGCCTGCAGCCGGCCGTGCTGGAGCGCTGCGTGTTTTCGCATGTCTCGGCCGAGCCCGGCCACCGGCTGATGCTGCAGGCCATGCAGGCCGATCCGCTGCTGCAGTTTCGGCATGCGGCTGGGCGAGGGGTCGGCTGCCGCACTGGTGTGGCCGCTGCTCGAATCGGCCTGCCGGGCGCTGAACGAGATCGCTCCGCTGGAGAAGGTGATGGCGCGTGAGCCTGAGATGCCGCACGCCGCGCAGGCTTCTGACCGGCCGTCTCGTCTGGCCGGCTTCGTCCGTCACCTGCTGCTGGCGGTGCAGTACTTCACCCGCGTGCCGCTGCCGGGACGGTTGGCGGCGTGGGTGGGCTACAGCCCGGCCATGATGAAGGCGGCCACAGCGCACTTTCCGGGTGTGGGCTGGCTGGTGGCGGGCGTGTCGGCGGCGGTTCTGGCGCTGGGCTGGTGGCTGCTGGGCGGCCAGCTTGCCCTGGCGGCGCTGGTGGCCGTGGTGCTGTCGATGATCGCTTCGGCGTGGCTAACGGGCGCCATTCACGAGGATGGCCTGGCCGATGTCTGCGATGGTCTGGGCGGCAGTGCCGACCGTGAGACGGCGATGCGCATCATGAAGGATTCGCGCCTCGGGCAGCTATGCTGCCATGGCGCTGGTGCTGGCGCTGCTTCTGAAGGCCGGGCTGCTGGCGCTGCTGCTGACGGGAGGGCTGGGGCAGGCCGTGCTGGCGCTGCTGGTGGCCCACGTACTGTCGCGCTGGGCGGCCATGGGGTTGCCGCAGTGGCTGCCCCTAGTGGGTGGCAGTCAGCCGCCGCGCAGCGTGGCGGGCCAGGTGAGGGCAGCAAGGCGCGTGCGCTGGTGGCGGACCCTGCAGTGGGCGTCGTTCGGGGTGTCCACGGCCCGGGCGCTGCCGGCCATGGCGTGGCTGGTGTGGGCGTCCGGCTGGGCCACGCTGGCTCGGACGTTGCTGGCCATGGGGCTGCTGACCTGGCGGCTGGGGTCCATCTTTCGTCGTCGGCTGGGCGGCATCACTGGCGATTGTCTGGGCGCCACCCAGCAGCTGATGGAGCTGGCGGTGTATCTGGTGCTGGCGGTGCGGCTGGCACCGCCGATGCCCTCTGTGGGCGTCTGAGCACTGGCATGGCCGCGCGCGAATCGACGATGGCGGATGGACCGAGCGACGCAGGGGGCAGCGGCGTGACCTCGGCGCTGCCCTGGCGCTGGCTGGTGCGCCATCCCAGGCCCGAGGTGGCCAAGGGCCTGTGCTATGGCCGGCTGGACGTGCCTGCGCAGCCGGAAGACACGGAGCGGGCGGCGCAGACCCCGGCGCGACGCCTGCCCGAAGGACTGGAGCTGCGCAGCTCGCCGCGTCAGCGCTGTCAGGCACTGGCCCAGCGGCTGCATGCACTGCGACCGGATCTGGTGTTGCAGCCGCCGGAGGCCCTGGCTGGCCGAGATGGATATGGGGGACTGGGAAGGCAGGCTAGTGGGCCGAGTGCCCTGAGGCCGAGCTGACGGCGTGGGACCGAGGACTTCGGTCATTACCGGGCCGGTGGCACGGGGGAGTCGGTCGGCGCTTTCCGGCACGCATCGAGGCCGGGCTGCGCGCCGAGCGGATGCAGACCGATGCTCAGGTCTGGATCACGCACGCAGGGGTGATCAGGGGTATTCACTGGCTGCTGGAGGGGCGCCTTGCATCATCGGGCCTGCCGGGAACAGGAAAATTCCTTTGTGATGGAGACCCGGTTGGCCGGTGGAGGTGTCACGATGGCGTCGGCATCTGCCCCTGTTTCGACGGGAGCTTCGGGATCATCGTCTTTCGGCCCGGTGGACGCAGCCATCGTCCAGCGCCTGCCCACGGCGCGTGAGTGGCCCCGCATCGAGGTCGCGTTCGGCGAGCCCGCCGCTGATGGCGCGTCACCGGCTGCGGATCTCGCTGGCGGGCTGCTGACGGCGTGTCATCGGCTGCCGCGGATCCGGATGGCTGACAGGTGGTGGTTGGCCGTGGTTCTGGCCGGATGGGCGCGGATGGTTCAGAACAGCATGGGGGCGTTGCGCAGCAGCACGTATACCCCGGTGCCCGCGAAGATGCTGAGCAGCGCATGATGCCAGCGCCATTGCAGTCCCACCGTGACCAGTATGGCGACGAGGGCGGGCCAGGCGCCCACGGTGGGCGCATCCTGCCGGATGAAACCGACCAGCGTGTGGATGAGCAGCAGCGCCAGGATGGCGGCCGGCAGGAAGCGTCCCAGGGCGCGGATGAGGCGGTGGCGGCTGAGCAGGCCTGCAGCCACGAAGGGCAGGGCCCGCAGGGCGAAGGTCACGACGGCCATCACCAGGATGGCGGTGATGGCGCTCCAGCCGGTCAGCATGCGCGATTCTCCGGCTTTTTCCACGACAGGCCGATGCAGGCCACCACCGACAGCGCAATGGCCGCGAGCATGGCCTGATCGGGGAAGAGCGCCCAGCCGAAGGCATAGGCCACCACCGCCGTGACCAGCGGGGCCACCTGATGGTGGGTGTTCCACTGCGACATCACCAGGATGGCAAAGAGCGCCGCCAGACTGAACTCGAACCCCTGCAGCGCCGGCGAGACGCTCATGCCGATGAAGTTGCCGATGCAGCTGCCCGTGATCCACCAGCCGTGGTTGAGCATGGCCACCCCGACGACCTGGCGGGGCGTGGCCTGCGGGGGCAGGGTGGTGATGAGCGAATAGCTCTCGTCGGTCAGTGCCCAGGCCAGGTAGGCACGTGCCCAGCGCCCCTGGGCAGGCGGTCCAGCACCGACAGGCCGTAGAAGATGTGGCGAAGATTGACCACCGGGGTGGCCACGGCGATGGCCGCCAGCGATTCGCCTGGCCGCGAACATGGGCACTGCCATGAACTGTGCGGCGCCGGCATGAACCAGCAGGCTCGCGAGCGGCGCCACCCACCAGGCGGCGCCTGCCTGCGCCATGAGAAAGCCGAAAGCGATGCCCAGCGGGATGTAGCCCATGGCCACCGGAACGGACAGCCGAAAGACCGAGAGCGGCGGGGCGGAAGCAGGGGCAGAGTTGGCAGATGCAGCCATGGGCAACGATATGAGGCGGCCCGATGGCCAGAAACGAAAAAAGCCCCGGAGGGGCTTTTGCGACTGCCGGCAGCAAGGAAGTGGTAGAGAGGGTGGACTTGAACCACCGACCTCACGATTATGAGTCGTGCGCTCTAACCAGCTGAGCTACATCTCCACATTCGCTGCAAGGCAAGTTCTGCATTCTACACGGTTTTTGCCGGACTTCAATACCCTGCGTGCAATGTCTGGCATCAGAGGGCATTTTAGCCATCCGGGCCTTGGTCAGACCCGGGGAAAGCTCATGCTCTGGCCGCGTCCCGCGCCGCGCGGATGGCATCGCGCGTGGCCACGGCTGCTCGGCGCGCTCGGTCCGCAAAGTCGGTACCCTTGCCGGCGTACAGGATGGCGCGTGACGAGTTGATGACGAGTCCGTATCCCGTCGGCATCCAGGCCGGCACGGACAGTGGCGTTCACGTCGCCGCCCTGGGCGCCCACGCCGGGCACCAGCAGCGGCAGCCGGGGGCCAGGGCCCGACGCGCGCCAGCTCGTCGGGGAAGGTGGCACCCACCACCGGGCCCAGCTCGCCGTTCACGTTCCGGGGGCCGGCAGCCAGCCGGGCCGGTGTTCATAGAGCTTCTCGGGCTGCGCGCTGGAGGCCGTGTCGGAGGCTGACTGGCGCGGGGATTGCGCCCGTGGGGTGTCCCTGGTCGTATCCCCGGCGGGCAGCACGGACAGGGCCTGCAAGTCGTTGCCGCCCGGATTGCTGGTGCGGCACAGCAGGATCAGCCCGCGGCCGGCCCATTCGAAGTAGGGCTCGATGGAGTCGAAGCCCATGAAGGGCGACAGCGTGAGCGCATCGGCCTTGAAGCGGTCGAAGGCCTCCACGCCGTACTGACGGGCGGTGCTGCCGATGTCGCCGCGCTTGGCGTCCAGGATGACCGGGATGCCGGGGTGCTCGGCGTGGATGTGCGCAATCAGGCCGGCCAGCACGTCTTCAGCCCCCTGGGCGGCGAAGTAGGCGATCTGCGGCTTGAAGGCGCAGACGGTGTCGGCGGTGGCGGCGATGATGTCGCGGCAGAAGCGGTCGATGGCCTCCGGCCCCGTGCCCAGATGGGCGGGGATGCGGGCCGGATCAGGATCCAGCCCTACGCACAGCATCGAGTCGGCGGCCTGCCAGCGCAGGCGCAGCGTATGGGTGAAACTCGGGGTCGTGTTCATGGCTTTGGCGGGTCTCAGGCGCGGGTCTTCTCGAAGTCCTTCAGGTAATCCACCAGCGCCTGCACGCCTTCCAGCGGCATGGCGTTATAGATGGAGGCGCGCATGCCGCCCACCGAGCGGTGTCCCTTAAGGTTGGCCAGCCCGCGTTCGGCCGCGCCCTTCAGGAAGGCGGCATCCAGCGCCTCGTCGGCCAGCGTGAACGGCACGTTCATCCACGAGCGGTCTGCCTTGGCCACGGGATTGCGGAAGAAGCTGCTGGCATCCAGCGTGTCGTACAGCAGCCGGGCCTTTTCCTCGTTGCGACGGGCCATCTCGGTCAGGCCGCCCAGCTTCTTCAGCCACTGGAAGACGAGCCCCGGCCAGGTAGATCGAGTAGGTGGGCGGGGTGTTGATCATCGAGTCGTTCTCGGCCTGCTTGCCATAGTCCAGGATGGACGGCATGGTCTTGCGGGCACGGCCCAGCAGATCCTCACGGATGATGACCAGCGACAGGCCAGCCGGCCCGATGTTCTTCTGGGCGCCGCCGTAGATCATGCCGTAGCGGCGCACGTCCAGCGGGCGCGACAGGATGTGCGACGAGGCATCGGCCACCAGCGGCACGTTGCCCACGTCGGGCGTCTGCTGGAATTCCACCCCGCCGATGGTCTCGTTGCCGCAGATGTGGACATAGGCGGCCTTCGGGTCCAGCTGCCGGTCTCGCGTGCCGGCAGGCGGGCGTAGTTGTCGGCCTTGCTGCTGGCGGCCAGCCGCACGGTGCCGAAGCGCTGGGCTTCCGAATAGGCCTTGCCGGACCAGACGCCGGTGTCGATATAGTCGGCGCTACCGCCTTCGGGCAGCAGGTTCAGCAGCAGGGCAGCAAACTGCAGCGTGGCGCCACCGGCCGAGAACAGCACCTTGTAGTCGGCCGGGATGTCCAGCAGCTCGCGCAGGTCGGCCTCGGCCCGGGCCTGGATGCCCATGTAGTCCTTGCCACGGTGGCTCATCTCCATCACCGACATGCCGGTGCCATGCCAGTCGGGCATTTCGGCGGCAGCCTGGGTCAGCACGGCCTCGGGCAGCACGGCGGGACCGGCACTGAAGTTGAAGAGCTTGCGCATGGGAAGACTCCTGCGGGCGGAAAACGAAAAGGGATGTCGAAAGGGCACACCCCTGACATGGGCGGGCCCTGAAACGGGTGCGCACTATTCTAGTCGCAGCGCCTGCTGCCACCCAGTCCGCGAACGCGGGTGCTTGGTATCGCCATGTCATCGCCATGAAGCGCCTTGTTCCCGCTTTGTTGCTGTTGTCGGCAGGTGGCCTTCATGATGCGTTGTGGGGGCGTGACCGTGCCGGAGCGGCATCGTCATGCCGATGAACGGCGGGTGGTGAATTGACGCCCTGCGCCGTGATCGGGTGATAATTTGCGCGTTTCATCGAACACCGCGGCTCGATGCCGCCAGGAGAACAGCATGTCGACAGTTTTTGATCGCACGGCCTCGGCCCAGTCCCTGACGGCGCAGGCGCGGCCCCAGACCGGTACGGGACGTGGCGCCCGTCAGGCCGTGGTGGTGGCCGTGGCCGTGGCCCTGCTGGTGGCCGGTTGCGCCGGTATGGATGACAGCCAGCGCCGTACGGCCATCGGTACCGGCATCGGTGCGGCCGTGGGCGCCGCCCTGGGCGGCAATACCTCCGGCAGCAAGGGCGTGCGCAACGGCGCGCTGATCGGTGGTGCCATCGCCGGCGTGGGCACCTACATCTGGTCGCGCCAGATGGAAGAGCAGAAGCGCGCCATGGAAGAGGCCACCGCCGGCACGGGCGTGCAGGTGACGCAGACGCGCGAGAACCTGCTGCAGCTGGACATCCCCAGCGACATCTCGTTCCGCGTCAACAGCGCGGCCATCCTGCCCAACTTCCAGCCGATCCTGGATCGCTTTGCGCAGACGCTGGTGGCCAATCCGGCCACCACGGTGCAGATCATCGGCCACACCGACAGCACAGGTACCGATGCCATCAACAACCCGCTGTCGGTCAACCGTGCGGCCAGCGCGCGTGACTATCTGGTAGCACGCGGGGTGCAGGTCTCGCGCATCATGATCGATGGCCGTGGCAGCCGTGACCCGATTGCCGACAACAGCACGCCGGCCGGTCGTGCCCAGAACCGCCGGGTGGAAATCTATGTGGGTCAGGCGGCCAGCCCGCAGCAACAGCAGCAGGGCAACGGCCAGTACCAGAACAACGGCAACGGGCAGTACAACCAGAACGGCGGCCAGTACAACAATGGCTACCAGAATGGCCAGCGCAGTACCCTGCAGCAGGGCAGCCAGCGCAACAGCTACCGCAACGGCAGCAGCAGTGGCCAGTGGAGCCGGGACGGCACGTACAACGGCAACGACGGGTATTCGTCGACCATCCAGTGATCGGCCTTTCCCCGGATCCGGCTTTGCCGGTCCGCGTCCGGAAAGGGATGCGGGCTGACAGGGCCGGATTTTTTGTGCCTGTTACCACGGAGGAGACACATGAACAGGGACAGACTTTCCCCCGCAGCCCGGCTGCTGATCCTGCTGGCCGTGGTGTGCCTGCCGCGCATCACCATCGACATCTACCTGCCGTCGCTGCCGGTGATCGGGCAGGCGCTGCAGCTGTCCGAATTCCAGCTGAGCCTGACCATGACGGTGTACATGGCGGGCTATGCGGTGTCGATGCTGGTCTGCGGGCCACTGGCCGACCGCTACGGCCGGCGCCCGGTGCTGATCGGTGGCACGGCGCTTTATCTGGTGGCCACCATCGCCTGTGCCCCGGCAGATTCGGGCGGCATGCTGATTGCGGCCCGGCTTTTGCAGGCGCTGGGGATGCTGCGGCACGGTGGTGGGCCGCGTCATCGTGCGGGACCGCTTTCAGAAGGCCGAGCAGGTCTCGTACCTGAGCTGGATGTCGTCCGGCATGGCGCTGTCGCCGGTGGTGGCGCCGCTCATCGGCAGTGTCATCGATGTGGCACGGCTGGCGCTGGGTGTTCGTGGTGCTGGCAGTGGTGGCCGCGTGTGTGCTGCTGGCATTGTGTACGGTGGTGCCGGAGACGAAGCCGGGGCGGCACGGACCGGTTCATCCTGCCGGAGAGGATGAGCGCGAGTATCCTGTGCAGCCGGGGCTTCTCCGTCTTTATGGATCTCTGCTGCACGACAGGCATTTCCTGCGCCATTCGCTGATCATCAGCGCCATCTACTGCACCTATTTTTCCGTTCGTGGCGGAATCGTCGCTGGTGCTGCAGCGCACGCTGGGGCTGTCGCAGGTGCAGTATGCGGGGGTGTTTGCGCTGACCATCCTCGGATATCTGGGCGGGGCATCGGTGTTCCGGCGCCGCTTCGGTGCCTGGGGGGCCGAAGGGGTCATCGGCCGGGCGTTGCGGCTGAATCTGCTGTTTGCGGTGGTCTGGGCTGCGGCGACGCTGGTGTTTTCCGGGGTCGCTGCTGGCCATCGTGCTGCCGATGGTGCCGATCATGCTGTCGGTGGGCATGAGCATCCCGGCCTGCCAGTTTGCGGTGATGCAGCCGCATGCCGGGGCGGTGGGTGCCGTGTCCGGGCTGTTCTTCTTCATCCAGATGGCGGTGACGGCACTGTTCGGCCCGGTGGTGGCTGCCCTGTCCAACGGGAGTCCTGCGCCGATGGTGGGGTGTCGCTGGTGGCGAGTGTGCTGGCGTGGGGGGCGGCGTGGGCGTTCCCCGCAGGGACGGATGCGCCCCACACCTGAGTGGCTTTTCGTGACCATGAAAAACCCTGCTGTCGGGGAAGAGCGGGGCTATACGGCGTGGGTCAGGGAGAAGCCGGGCACAACAGCTGCATGATCAGTCAGAATAGGGCCATCAACCAGGGGCCTCTTCATGACTGACAAGACAGCTTCTTCCGCCTCATCTTCCGCCAACCCCCGCTCGGCATCGGCTTCCTGTACCGCGAACTCTGGCGCTTTGCGGACGGGCGGCGCAGCACGCTGATGTGGGCGGTGCTGCTGCTGATCGGCTCGCAGGGTTTCAGCTGGCGGTGCCGGCGCTGGCAGTAGCGCGCTCAACACGCTGCAGGCGCAGGGGCTGGCCGGGCTTTCTCAGGCGGCGCAGATGGTGGCGCTGGTGTTTCTGGCCACGCTGGCCAGCTGGCTGATGCACGGTCCGGGCCGCATCCTGGAGCGCAACGTGGCGCTGGTGGTGCGCCAGCGCGTGTCCACCGACCTGATGGAGCGGCTGTATGCCGCACCGCTGGCCTCGCACGAGACCCAGCATGGCGTGGAGACGGCGCACCGGGTGCAGCAGACCACGCGCGCGCTCTACGACTTTGCGCAGAGTCAGTTCATCTATCTGCAGAGCGTGGTGCGGCTGGTGGGGCCGGTGGTGGCGCTGTGGCTGATCTCGCCCTGGGTGGGCGTGGTGGCCGTGGTGGGCTATCTGGTGCTGGCGGCCATCATTGTGGCCTTCGACAAGGTGATGATGCGCCTGGCGCGTGAAGAGAACGCCGCCGACCGGGAGTACTGGGCCAGCCTGTCCGATGGTCTGGTGAACGTGCTGTCAGTGCTGGCGCTGCGGCTGCAGCGCGGCGTGCTGAAGCTGGTGGAGACACGGCTGGATGCCGTCTTTGCGCCGGTCCGTCGTGCCATTGTCTACAACGAGGGCAAGTGGGCCACGGTTGATCTGCTCAACTGCGTGCTGTGGATCGTTCTGCTGTCACTTTACGTCTGGCTGTCGATGCAGGGCATGGTGCCGGCCGGTCCGGAGGTGCAGGCTGCGGCTAATGCGGCAGCCGGTGCCGCGGGCAGTGCTGCGTCCGCTGCAGACGGTGCGGCTGAGGGCGTGCGCATCGGCAACCTGTTCATGGTGTACGAATATGCGCTGCAGGCCGGCAGCGTGATCACCGGCGTGGCGGCGCACTTCCAGTCGCTCACCCGGCAGAAGGTCGATTACACCAGTGGCGACGAGATCCGTGCGCTGCCGCTGTCGGCCGAGCAGGCCGCTGCCGTCGGTGCTCCGGAGGCCGCAGCGATTCCGGAAGACTGGCAGCAGCTGAAGCTGTCTTCTGTGGTGTTTGAGCGCCAGCCTGCCGACCCGTCCAACCCCGAGGCGGTGGGCGGTTCGCTCACCGGCATCGACCTGCAGCTGCAGCGCGGCAAGCGCTATGCGCTGGTGGGCCCCAGCGGTTCGGGCAAGACCACGCTGTTGCGCTTGCTGGCCGGCCTGTATGCGCCGTCGGCGGGCAGTTGCAGGCGGATGGCCGGGGCCCGCTGCCGGCTGCCGCCGTGGCACCGGCGCTGCGCTCGGTGGCCACGCTGCTGCCGCAGGATGCCGAGCTGTTCGGTGGCACGCTGCGCGAGAACCTGGCCATGGCTGATGCCGCGGGGGGCAATGCCGAAGCGGCTCAGCGGACTGGGGACAGTCACTATGCCCGCGCCCTGGAGACGGCCCAGGCCAGTGCCTTCGTGGCGAAGATGCCGGGTGGGCTGGATGCGAAGGTGACGGCCCGCGGGGGCAACCTGTCGGGCGGCCAGCGCCAGCGGGTGGCCATTGCACGCGCCCCGGTGGCAGCCGAAGCCAGCAGCCTGCTGCTGCTGGACGAGCCGACCTCGGCGCTGGACCCGTCCACCGAGGCGGCGCTGATCGAGTCGTTCTTCGAGGCACGCGCCGATGCCACCATCGTGGCGTCCATCCACCGGCCGTCGCTGTTGCCGAAGTTCGATGCGCTGATCATGGTGGAAGCCGGCCGGGTGGTGGCAACCGGACCGCTGGGTACGATCCACTCCGATTCCCCGCAGCTGGCCGCCTTCCTGAAGCAGGGGCGAGGAGGCCGCGGCGTCGATGAAACGGAAGGGGTGATGGTCAGAGGCCGGGATGATGCGCATGTGCATCCTGCGTCGGCATCCGGGTGCGTGGCTGCATCCATCACCGCAAGCACGTTGATGGTGTGGACAGGACAGGTGGGAGCACGGCAGTAGAATGGGCTCACACGGCCCGCCCCATCCGGGTCCTGCCTTCACGGTGCATACCGTCCGGGCGTCCGGATACTTGGGCGGGCTGCTCCATCATCCCTTTGCAAGGAGAACACGATGATCCAGTTCAAGCTTCCCGACATGACCTGCGGCCACTGCGAAAAGACCGTGCGTGCTACGGTGGCACAGGTGGACGCAGACGCCAAGGTCACGGTGGACCGGGCTCGCATCAGGTCAGCATCGACGGCAAGGCCGATCGTGAGACGCTGGCCCGGGCGCTGACCGAAGCAGGCTATCCGCCGGCGCAGTGAGCCAGGCACCTTGCCGGCCGTCCCGGCAGGCAAGGGTGGCCGGACGTCAGACTGCCGGGCTCAGCGGCTCTCGGGGCCGGCAGACTGCGCGGCGCAGTCCTTTCAGACAGAAAGACGGAAAAGCCTGCACGGCCTGCGTTGCATGAAAAACGGCCGGCACCCCCGAGCAGGAGGCGCCGGCCGTTTTTCGTGCGCCCAGCATGGCGCACACTGCAGGTGCAAGTCCCGCCACAGCTGGCCACAGTGAGTGAAGTGAAGCGCAACTGCACAAGGGCGACCGAGTGTGGAAGGAAGCGTGGAGCGTAATCTGCGGGCCGATGTACAAGAACCGGATACAAGGCGTTGCCGAGCAGGGCGAACGGGCATGTAACCGCGAAGCTCTTGTGGCCAAGGCGAGGTGACGTAAATCCGGCGGTCGTAGCAGAAGGTGTGCGTTCTTACCGGGGAGATCTCGCCTTATGCTCGAAAGGGCGACGGTGTCGAGCCGGAGCGAGAAGTCAGCAGAGGTCGTAGTAGCAGGACCAGCCCCATGATGGGACACAGGTCAGGCGAAGGACCGAACGAGAGGATGTGTGACAGGATCATGTCGATGTCAAAGGCCATGCATCAGAAGCCTGCACGAGTGGGGCGACATGCGGTGAGTAGGGGTGAAGCTCCCGAGGGGCGCATGTCGTGATGAAAGCCTGCGGCCCGCGACATGACACCGAAGACAGGAGCAGGGCTGCTCGATGCAGTTCTGGAAAGAGCCAACATGCAGCGGGCGTGGAGTGGTGAAGGCCAATCGGGGAACGGCCGCGTGGATGGTCTGGACATCGACCAGACATCCCGGCAGCTCAAGACCGAATGGCCGCGAATCCGCGAAGCACTGTTGCAGGGGACATACCGGCCCAGTCCGGTACGACGGGTCATGATTCCGAAACCGGGAGGTGGGCAGCGCGAGCTGGGCATCCCCGACGGTAACGGACAGACTGATCCAGCAGGCACTGCTGCAGGTACTGCAGCCGAAGATTGATCCGGATTTCGGTGAACACAGCTACGGCTTTCGGCCGGGACGGCGTGCGCACGACGCGGTGTTGGCCGCGCAGTCGTACATCCAGTCCGGCAGGAAGATCGTGGTGGATGTCGATCTGGAGAAGTTCTTTGACCGGGTCAATCACGACATCCTGATGGATCGCGTCAGAAAGCGCATCGGAGATGATGGCGTATGCCGTCTGATCCGGGCGTACCTGAACGCGGGAATCGCGGATGGCGGCGGGGTCAGAGCGGCACGAGGGGGACACCGCAGGTGGACCGCCGTCGCCGCTGCTGGCCAACCCTGCTGCTCGATGAGGTGGACAAGGCGCTGGAGGCGCGCGGGCATTGCTTCGTTCGGTATGCCGATGACTGTAACGTATACGTGCACAGTCGTCGGGCAGGCGAACGGGTGATGCAGCTGTTGCGCCGGCTGTACGGCAGGCTGCATTTGCGGATCAACGAGTCCAAGAGTGCGGTGGCCAGCGTCTTCACTGGCCGCAAGTTTCTGGGCTTCAGCTTCTGGATGGCTCCGAAAGGGGTCGTCAAACGGAGGATAGCCCGGAAAGCCGTGATGGCCTTCAGGCAGCGTGTGCGCTGGCTGACCCGCCGCAGTGGCGGACGCAGCATACAGCAGGTGGTCGATGGGCTTCGCCCATTGCTGCTGGGATGGAGAGCCTATTTCGGACTGGCGCAAACGACAGGCGTCTGGCGAGAGCTGGACGAATGGATACGCCACCGGCTGCGGGCCATCCAGCTCAGGCAGTGGAAGCGGGGCAAGACCATGTTCAGGGAGTTGTGCGCCATGGGCGCAAGCACGGAAGTGGCCCGGAAAGTAGCGACAAACAGCCGGCGCTGGTGGCACAACAGTGCGATGCTGCTCAACAGTGTGCTGACCCTGTCGTGGTTCGACAGTCTTGGCCTGCCCCGTCTGGCATCATCCTGAATGTTCTCTCGAACCGCCCGGTGCGGACCCGCATGCCGGGTGGTGTGGCAGGGGTGCAGCCCAAAGGGCTGCCCCCTATGCCGATGGGGCGTTCCGTCGTGTGCGGAAGTCTCCGTCCGGGGCTTCAGCTCAGCCAGTGCACGATGATCGGGGCGATGATGGCGGTGATGAGGCCGTTCAGGCCCATGGCCGTGGCTCCGAAGGCGCCGCCGACTTCCGAGAGCTGGAAGGCGCGGGCGGTGCCGATGCCGTGGGCTGCCAGACCCAGGGCGAAGCCGCGCACGGCATCATCCTCGATGCGCAGCAGCTTGAACACGGCCGGTGCCACGATGGCACCGAAGATGCCGGTCAGCAGCACCACGGCCATGGTGAGCGAGGGCGAGCCGCCCGGGCCTCGGCAATGGCCATGGCGATCGGGCCGGTGGCCGATTTGGGCGCCATGGCCACCAGCACACCCCTCGGCTGGCTCCGGCGACCCGGCCCAGACCCCGTGCCCCCAGCACGGCTATCAGACTGCCTACCAGCAGGCTGGTGAGCAGCGGCCCGGCCGAGCGGGTCAGCGGCTTTGATCTGGGCGTACAGTGGAATGGCCGAGGGCCACCGTCACGGGGCCCAGCAGGAAGTGCACGAACTGTGCACCGGCAAAAGTACTTCTGATATTCCACCCCGGTGAGCTTGAGCAGGCCCACCACCACGATGACGGCCAGCATGATGGGGTTGGTGAGCGGGTTGCCGTGGCAGCGGCGGTGGATCCAGACGGCGACCTGGAAGGCCACCAGCGTGAGCAGCAGCCCCAGCAGGGGCTGGCCGAGAGGTAGGTGCGGACCTCGTCGTAGTAGTTGTGGGGACCGTAGATCACGACTCGGTCTCCTCGTTCTGGCGGTTGCCGATGAGTTTCTGCAGCAGCCGGGCCGTGATGGCGATGACCAGCGGGTGCCCACGAGCACGCCCAGCAGGATGGGCAGCCATTCACGCTCCAGCGTGCCGAAGTGCAGCATGATGCCGGCGCCGGCGGGGATGAACAGCATGGACAGATATTGCAGCAGCTGGCGACTGGTCTCGCGCAGCTCCGGTGAGGGCCTTCGCGGAAGATCAGGGTGATGAAGAGCAGCAGCATGCCGATGACAGGGCCCGGGATGTGCAGGTGAAAGACCTGAGTGATGATTTCGCCGACCAGTTGATAGGCCAGCAGCAGCGTGAATGCGCCGAGCATGGGGGATGACAGCCTGTTGTTGTTCGGAGAAGGAGGGACTCCGAACGGGAATGCCGTCATCGAGGGAAGATCGCTGCCGTGCCGAAGGGGCGGGCTGGACCTTGCCGGAAAAGGTGCGGGAACAGGCCCATTCGGAGGATCGCTGCGGGACGGCGCTTGTTCTGTCCGTCCCAGGGGCGGTATTATCCGCCTCCGGTCCCGGGCCTGTGGGGCGCCGGCGGCCATGCGGACCATTTGTTGCTTTGCAGCATCGAATATGACATGCCGTGATGACGACCATAGCCCGGGCATGGGTCATGCGCCTTCACGGGGCAGGGCCCCGGCCTTCATCGATCATTTCAGACGGAGCTTTCAAGAACGATGCGCACGACGAAGGATCGCATTCGCCACCGGTGCTGTTCGAGGTGACGGCGCTGCTCATCCCGGTACCCATCGGTGCCGTCTCTTCGGCTTCGATCCGTTCGAGATCGGTGCGTTGGGCGCCTCCACGGCAGCCATTGCGGCGGTCTGGAACTATGTCTACAACCTGGGCTTTGACCGGATACTGAAGAGGCTGACCGGCTCGGTGCACAAGCGCATGCGCGTGCGGGTGCTGCACGCACTGCTCTTCGAGGGCGGTCTGGTGGTGATGCTGGTGCCGTTGATCGCCCGGTGGCTGGACATCAGCCTGTGGGAGGCGCTGGTGGCCGATATCGCACTGGTGGTGTTCTACGTGGTGTTTGCCTTTGTCTACAACCCGGCCTGACGACCACATCTTCCCGATCCCGGAAGGTAAGGCAAAGCCCGCTGACGGCAGCGCCGGACGCTGAGTCGGCTCGACGGGGCCTGCCATCCGGATGGTCAGGCCCCCGGCACTTCCCCGCTCAGGCCCTCGCATGAAGGTCAGCGCGCGCGCATCGAAGTTGCGCAGGTTGGGCAGCGCCTCAAGCAGCTGGCCGTCCGAGAGCCCGAACCAGCGCCCCGGGGCGGCCGCGTACTGTTCCACCGAATAGCGGGGTACCAGCCGGCCGTTCACGTCTTGGCCGACGTCCCGTCCGAATGCGGGGAACTGGCCATACAGCCGCCCGCCCCTGCACGGCGCCGCCCACCACGAAGTGATGGCTTCCCCAGCCATGGTCGGAGCCCGAACCATTGGTGAGCATGCTGCGGCCGAAGTCCGAGGCGGTGAACAGCGTTACCTGATTTTTCCATGCCCGTGATCTTCATCTGTTCCACGAAATGTGCCAAGGTCTGGTCCACCTGCTCCAGCAACCGGCTTTTGGATCCCTTTCTGACCGCTGTGGGTGTCGAAACCGCTCAGGCTGATGAAGAACACGGCGGCGCACGCCCGGCGCTGCTGGCTGGCGATGATGCGTGACACCGTCCGCAGCTGCTTGATGAGCGGGTTGGGATTATTCCCACCACCGAGGTTGGGAACAGCCAGAAGGCGCGAGTCATTCTCGTCGATCAGGCTGTCGCGCATGATTTGCTGGTTGTCCGGTGCGCTTGTACAGTTGCTGGTAGGTCTGGACCAGCAGGTTAGGGTCTTCGTTATCCATCCGCAGGATCTTGCGCAGCGGCTCGCCACCATTCTGCACGCCACCCAGGTGCCGATAGGCCAGCGTGACGCCGATAGGGGCCGGCGAGCGGCACGCTGTAGGGCGAGACGCCGTCGCCCTCTAGCCGAGCAGCTGCGCTGCTGCCGGTGTAAATGGCGCTGAAGGACGACATGGTAGGGTCGGAGACGTTGATGAGTTTGCCGACCAGGTTGCCCCCCAGCCGCTGCGGCTGCCTTCGGGCGAGAAGGTCTGCCAGGTGGATTGCTGGTCGTTGTGTGAGAACAGCCGGTCGGGAAGCGCCGCAACAGGCGACGGTATTCATCCGGGGTGATGGGTTCGATCAGCGGCCCCACATTGGCCACCACGGCCAGCTTTTTCTGGTTGAACAGCTCGCGCGTCTGGATCAGGGCCGGGTGGAGGCCCAGCGTCAGCCCCCGGTTGCCGAAGGCAGCCGGGTTGTCGGGGCTGATGGGCGGCAGACCGCCCGCCGATCCCGGTGCGGGCAGGCCGATGCTACCGCCGCGCAGCGTCTGGTAGCGGTCCCGGAGCCGCCGTTGGTGGCCACCACGGTGTTGGCCTGATCGTTGCCGCCGTACATGAACAGGCAGATGAGGGCCTTGTAGTCGTCGCTGGATGCACTCTGTGCAGCTGCGGCCCCCATGTTAGCCAGGTCCAGCGCAAAGCCGCCGGAGGCGGTCAGCGCCAGGCCCAAGCCTGATTTCAGCAGCTGGCGACGGCCTCGGTCGGTACCGCCATGGTCATGATCGTGAGAGTGGTCGTGGCTCATTTCAGTACCAGATAGTCAGGGGAGAGCAGGGCGAGATACAGGGCCAGTGAGACGCGCTCGCGGTACATTTGGCGCATGTCGTATTTTTGGGGGCTTGGGCACGACTTCCGAGACGGCGCGGTGGATGATGTCGCGGGTTTGGGACTGCATCTGGCCGTTGAGCAGCAGCACGTCGATCTCGTCCAGCAGCTGGTCGACGTCCTTGGCCTTGGCAATCAGCGGTTGGAGGTTGAATCTGACCTGCGTGCCATGCCATTGGTGGCGGGTTTCCCCTCCGGGTGGGGAATCATTTTGCCCGAGCCCACGATGTAGATCGAGGTGCCACCCACGAAGCGGTTCAGGTAGTCGGCATAGCCGGCCACGCTGCTTTCATTCAGGATCTGCATCTCGGGGGCCACCAGCTTTTCACGTGCGATGGGCGTGCCTGCCGGCGAGTAGCCCGGGCGGTAGAAGTTGAACACCGAGGGCGCACGCATGGCGGTCTGGTTCAGTTCGCTCGGTGCATTGGTGGGGCCCATAGTCCAGTAACCGCTTCTCGAGCTGGCTTCGAAGGCGCGCATCAGGTGGGTGAAGCGCAGCACCGGCTCGCGGATGCGGCCGAAGGAGGGCTGCTTGCGGGCGTTGTCGCCCCAGGGCTTCCTCATCCAGCAGCACGGCGCGGATCACGGCCTTCATGTCGCCGCGCACGCCCTGCCGTTGTTGTTGAAGGCGCTGGCCACACGCCGCACGTAGGCGGGCGAGGGTTGCTGGTGACCAGACGCTGGATCAGCTGCCGACCGATGAAGGGGCCGACGTTCGGATGGTTGAAGAGGGTGTCCAGCGCCACCTTCAGGTCGGCGGTGGTGCGGGACTGGCCTTCGGCGATGGTGGTGCCCGAGAAGCGCTTTTTCGGGGTGGAGTGGTACTGGTCGTAGGCCACCATCGGTCGCGTCTCGCGCGCGTTGGTGTTGGCGGCGCAGTTGCCTGCGCGGACGAAGCACTCATGGGTCAGTTGTCCGCCGTTCCAGCTCAAGCCGGTGAAGACGCGGGCCAGGCCGATCACGTCGTCATTGCTGTAGGTGGGAATGGGATTGCCCCCAGCATCCTTCTTCGCCGTGCCATCCAGGTTCAGTTGCTCAAGCCCGATGGTGAAGAGCTGCATCACTTCGCGGGCGTAGTTCTCGTCGGGCGCCTGGGTGATCTTGCCGGTAGAGTCAAAACGTTCCTTGCGGTTGCCGATGTACGTCAGGTACATGCCCATCATGGGGGTGCAGGGTGACGTCTTGCAGCAGCTGGCGGAAGTTGCCAAAGGCGCCGCGGACCAGCGTGTCGTAGTAGCTGACCAACCCCTTGGGGTATTCGCCGACCACTCCGGCGGACGACACCACGAAGATCTGCGACAGCGCGAAGGCCACGCGCTGGCGCAGCTGGTCCTGCTGAATGGTGGAAACCCACCAGGCGTTGTGGGCGTCCTGCAGTTCCGTGACATCTTTGTTGCCCTCGGGCCCCCTTCTCTGGCGCCAGTACCGCATGGCGTTCAGCAGCGAGAAGGGCGGACGCAAGAACTGCGCCTCGATCCATTCATTGGCAGTCCTGCCGGTGAGGGCCTTGATGTCCTTCGGGTTGGAACCGTAACTGGCCTGAGCCAGGAAGCGGCTCGCCTCGGCTGGCGTGGAGAGCGTCCAGCGCCGGTAGCCCGATGCGGCGGCTGCAGCCTGTGATGACGACCCGGATGTCTGCGTACCCGGGCGGCCAGCCTGTGAGGGCCGGCCTTCGTCCGATCATGCGCCCGCAGCCCGGTGGTATCCGCACTGTTCAGGCCGATCTGTCCGCCGTTGCCGGATTCGTCCCCACTGCCGCCGCAGGCTGCCAGTGTCAGGGCCAGGCCGGCTGCCAGCAGGGCGTGTTGCCACGAGGGCAGAGACCGCGAGGATCGTGCCTGTGTGGCCTGAGCCGTGATGTGGGCCGCGGTAGGGGTTGGTGGGAAGAGGAGGCGCCAGTTGGCAGTGGACGTCGGTCGATGGATCGCAGAGGTTCTGTGGGCATCGTTTTGTTGTTGTGAATGGATACGGTGTGCCGGTGATTGATATTGTAACTTATTTGTCACCATATGTGACAAATAGTCTTGAATGTCTTTCGCTTCAACGTGGTTTCGGGATCGTGAGGCGACCGGCCATGCTCTGCCGGCGCAGGAATGGCGCGGACGTGGGGCAGGGCCCCGACCTTCATCGATCATTTCAGACGGAGCTTGCAAGAACGATGCGCACGACGAGGATCGCATTCGCCACCGGTGCTGTTCGAGGGTGACGGCGCTGGTGGCCGATATTGCGCTGGTGGTGTTCTACGTGGTGTTTGCCTTTGTCTACAACCTGGCCTACGACCACATCTTCCCGATCCCGGAAGGGAAGGTGAAGCCCGCTGACGGCAGGGCCGGACGCTGAGTCCGGCTCATGGGGCCTGCCATCCGGATGGTCAGGCCCCAGCGCTTCCGTTCAGGCCTTCATGAAGGTCAGCGCGCGCGCATCGAAGTTGCGCAGGTTGGGCAGCACCTGAAGCAGGTTGCTGTCCGAGAGCCCGAACCAGCGGCCCAGGGCCGCGGCATACTGCTCCACCGAATAGCGGGGCACCAGGCGGCCGTTCACGTCGTGGCCCACATCCCGTCCGAACGCCGGGAACTGGCCATACAGACGCCCGCCCTGCACGGCGCCACCCACCACGAAGTGATGGCTTCCCAGCCATGGTCCGTGCCCGAACCATTGGTGAGCATGCTGCGACCGAAGTCCGAGGCAGTGAACAGCGTCACCTGATCTTCCACGCCCAGGATCTGCATCTGCCGCACGAAATGTTCCAGGGCCTGGTCGACCTGCACGAGCAGGCGGTTCTGGGTGGCCTTCTGGCCGCCATGGGTGTCGAAACCGCCCAGGCTGATGAAGAACACCTGGCGGCGCACACCCAGGCTCTGCCGGCTGGCGATGATGCGCGACACCATCCGCAGCTGCTCGATGAGCGGGTTGGCGCCGCCGCCGCCACGGATGCCGGGCACGGCCAGCAGGCGTGAATCCTGCTCGTTGACCGAGCCGCTGCGCATGCGTTGCTGGTAGTCCAGCGTGCGGCGATAGAGTTCGCTGTAGGTCTGGGCCAGCAGGTTGTCGTTGCTGCGGGAGATCGACAGGATCTCGCGCAGCGGCCGGCCGCCATTGTGAACGTCGCCCAGATGCATCTCGGTCTGCACGAAGCCGATCTGGCCGGTGAGCGGCACGCTGTACGGCGAGACACGGTTGCCCGTCAGCCAGGCGGCGGCACTGTTGCCGGTGGAGATGGCGCTGAAGAACGGCGCCCCAGGGTTGTAGGCCTCGGCCAGCATGCCGGCCAGATTGCCGCCCCAGCCGCTGCGGCTGCCTTCGGGCGAGAAGGTCTGCGGTGGACTGCTGGTCGTTGTGCGAGTACAGCCGATCCGGGAAGCGCCGCGACAGGCGGCGGTATTCGTCCGGGGTGATGGGTTCGATCAGCGGCCCCATTAGCCACCACGGCCAGCTTCTTCTGGTTGAAGAGCTCGCGCGTCTGGACCAGGGCCGGGTGGAGGCCCAGCGTCAGCCCCCGGTTGCCGAAGGCAGCCAGGTTGTCGGGGCTGATGGGCAGCAGACCGCCGGCCGATCCCGGTTCGGGCAGGCCGATGCTGCCGCCACGTAGCGTCCGGTAGCGGTCCCAGGAGCCGCCGTTGGTGGCCACCACGGTGTTGGCCTGATCGTTGCCGCCGTACATGAACAGGCAGATGAGGGCCTTGTAGTCGTCGCTGGACGCACTCTGTGCTGCGGCGGCTCCCATGTGTGCGGGTTCAGCGCAAAAGCCGCCGGATGCGGTCAGCGCCAGGCCCAGGCCCGATTTCAGCAGCTGGCGACGGCCTCGGTCGGTGCCGCCATGGTCACGATCGTGAGAGTGGTCGTGGCTCATTTCAGCACCGGTGGTCAGTGGACAGCAGGGCAAGGTAGAGGGCCAGCGAGACGCGCTCGCGGTACACGCGACGCATGTCGTCGTTGTTGCGCTTGGGGACGGCTTCCGAGACGGCGCGGTGGATGATGGACCGGGTGTCGGACTGCATCTGGCCGTTGAGAAACAGCACGTTGATCTCGTCCGGGGAGCTGGTTGACGTCCTTGGCCTTGGCGATCAGCGGTTCGAGGTTGAACTTGATCTCGCGTGCCCGCCGCCGCTGTGACGTTCACCGTCCGGATGGGGAATCATGTCACCCAGACCCACGATGTAGATCGAGTGCCCCCACGAAGCGGTCCGGGTAGTCGGCATAGCCAGCCACGCTGCTTTCCTGCGTGATCTGCATCTCCGGGGGCCACCCGGGCCGGCGCGGGCGACAGGGCGTGCCCGCCGGCGAAATAGCCGGACGGTAGAAGTTGAACACCGAGGGCGCGCGCATGGCGGTCTGGTTCAGGTTGCCCGGCACGTCGGTACGGCCAATTCCCCAGTAACCGGTGCGCGAGCTGGCCTCAAGAGCGCGCATCAGGTGGGTGAAGCGCAGCACCGGCTCGCGGATGCGGCCGAAGGAGGGCTGCTTGCGGGCGTTGTCGCCCCGGGCTTCCCTCATCCAGCAGCACGGCGCGGATCACGGCCTTCATGTCGCCGCGCACGCCCACGCCGTTGTTGTTGAAGGCGCTGGCCACACGCCGCACGTAGGCGGGCGAGGGGTTGCTGGTGACCAGACGCTGGATCAGCTGTCGACCGATGAAGGGGCCGACGTTCGGATGGTTGAAGAGGGTGTCCAGCGCCACCTTCAGGTCGGCGGTGGTGCGGGACTGGCCTTCGGCGATGGTGGTGCCCAGGAAGCGCTTTTCCAGCGTGGAGTGGTACTGGTCATAGGCCACCATCGGTCGCGTCTCGCGCTCGTTGGTGTTCTCTGCGCAGTAGCCCGCACGGAAGAAGCACTCGTGGGTCAGCCGTCCGCCATTCCAGCTCCAGCCGGTGAAGACGCGCGCCAGGCCGATCACGTCGTTGTTGCTGTAGGTGGGAATGGGCCGGCCTTGGGCATCCTTCTTCGGCGTACCGTCCAGGTTCAGCTGCTCCAGCCCGATGGTGAAGAGCTGCATCACTTCGCGGGCGTAGTTCTCGTCGGGCGCCTGCGTGAGCTTGCCAGTCGAGTCGAAGCGCTCCTTGTGGTTGCCGATGTGCGTCAGGTGAGACGCCCATCATCGGGTGCAGCGTCACGTCCTCCAGCAGCTGGCGGAAGTTGCCGAAGGCGTTGCGGGCCAGCATGTCGTAGTAGCTGGCGATCCCTTTCGGGAAGTGGCTGACATCGCCGTTGGTCGACACCACGAAGATCTGTGACAGCGCAAAGGCCACGCGCTGGCGCAGCTGGTCCTGCTGGACGGTGGAATACCACCGGGCGTTGTGGGCGTCGGTCAGCGTGATGGCCTTGCCGCTTCTTTTGCTGCCAGTACCTCATGGTGTTCAGCAGCGAGGTGGCCGGACGCGAGAACTGGGCCTCGATCCATTCGTTGGCGGTCCTGCCGGTCAGAGCCTTGATGTCCTTCGGGCTGGAACCGTAGCTGGCCTGAGCCACGAAGCGGCTGGCCTCGGCTGGCGAGGTGAGCGTCCAGCGCGGATGGTTCGATGCGGCCGCCGTGGCCGCCGGCTGCGAGGATGTCCCGGTGCTCTGTGCACCCGGACGACGCTGGCCCGACTGCGTGGGACCGGCTTTCGTGCGGTCATGGGTCTGCAGCTCGGCGGTGTCAGCACTGTCCAGGCCGAGGCGCTCGCCATCGCCGGATTCGCCTCCGCTACCTCCGCAGGCCGCCAGCGCCAGGGTCAGGCCGGTTGCCAGCAGGGTGTGCCGCCAGGCGGGCAGGGACCACAGGGCTGTTCGTGCGGCAGGCGTCGTGGTGTCGGCGAGGGGACGGATCGGGTGGGGAGGGCGTGCCGACTGGCAGCAGGCCGCGGTCGATGGATCGCAGAGGTTCTGTGGGCATCGGGCTTATGTGTTGCGAATTAGGTACAGTGTTCAGGCTACCGATAGTGTAACTTTTTGTCACTGTGTGTGACAAATGGTCGTATCTGGCCGTTGGCTGGACAGAGGCGGAGGGCGCGAGCGATATGCCGTGGCCTGTCGGGGTGGGCATGCACGGATATCGGGGGGCTGGTGAGGGGACGGCGGTAAACTGAAGCAGGGTGTGACATTCGGCACGCTGTCAGGCAGCAGGATGTCAATCGGTCGGCTCCCGACTGGCCGCCCGGCGAATGGCGGCGGACGGGCGGTGGCGGTAAGCTGATCCTTCCTTTCAACTGACTCCCGTGGGGATCGTCGGATCATGAATGCACGTTCAGTTTCCCTGTTGGCCCTGTCGGTGTTGCTGGGGGCGTGTGCCGCCCAGCAGCAGGCTGTCGATTCCCGTGCGGGCAAGCCTGTCCGTGTCTGCACTCAGGACGAGGGGGCTGCAGCGATCAGGCGCGCAGCGAGGCCGGCCGCAAGCCGGTGGCCGAGCCGGTGACGGAAGAAGAGGCCCGCATTGCCGTTCTGGAGAAGCAGGCCAAGGCTGACCCGCGCGCGGCCTTCGACCGCGCTGCGCTTCTTCCGGGGCGACGGTGTGCGCCGTGATTCCTACAAGGCGCTGACACGGATGCGTGATTCTGCCGAACGGGGCAACACGAAGGCGCAGGTGGCACTGGGCCGCCTGTATCTGAGCAGCTTCGAGGAAATGGGCTCTGATCCGGCCGAAGCCGAATCGTGGCTGCTGGCTGCTGCCGGCAAGGGCGATCCTGAAGCGAAGAAGCTGCGAAGAGGCCCAGAAGGCCAAGAAGGATGAAGTGGAATACCGGCGCTGGGTGAACACCCACCGGGCGCTGTGGATGGGTTACTGGTGGAATGCCTACCACTACTACACGTACTGGCAGGCAGGGTACTGGTACTACTACTGATCTCGACCGTGTCGTGAACGACGCTCTAATTGACTCCTGACGAAAGGATTTTTCCCGATGGTTGCGAAGAAACTTCTGCAAGGCGCGCTGGCGCTGACTTCGGTGGCCGTGCTGGCCGGCTGTGCCCAGATGGGCGGTGGCCACATCACCAGGGCAACAGCCCCAGCGATGCACGCGGCGGCGCAGCCGGCAGCTCCAGCGTCAATGCCAACTCGTCGCTGGAGCGTTGCGATGCGCCGCTGGGCACCATCGCCATGGACGACGGCCGTGACAAGGACTGGTACGATGCCTTCGGCTCTGCCACCAAGGTCACGACCATCGAGCCGCTGCTGCGGCTGGCCGTGCAGCAGTCCAACTGCTTCGTGATCACCTCCATCGGCAACAGCCGCACCGAGGCGCGCCTGGCGGCGATCACTGACAAGCAGCGCAACTCGGGTGATTCGTGCCGGTTCCAAGCAGCACAAGGGCCAGCGCGTGGCGGCCGATTACCTGATGGAGCCGGCCATCATCATCGACAACGATTCCACGGGCAAGGTGGCCGGTGGCTTGGCGGGCTTCCTGGGTTCCGGCCTGGGCGCCCTCGCCGGCTCGCTGGAGTCGAAGGTCTCGGTGGTCACGCTGTCGTTGTACGACATTCGTTCGAGTGTGCAGATCGGTGCTTCGGAAGCAATGCCTCGGCCACCAACTATGGGGCAGCCACAGGCATGCTGGGCGGTGGCGCAGCTGGCGGCTAGCCGGTTTCTCGCGCACGCCGGAAGGCAAGGCCACGGTGGCTGCCTTCATGGACGCCTACAACAACATGGTCATCTCGCTGCGCAACTACAAGGCGCAACAGGTCAAGGCGGCACGGGCCTCGGTGGCGTGCTGAAGGTGGGTGACTGAGCTTCGGACGCCTGATAAAGGCCGTGTACCGAACCGCCCAAAGGCGGCGGTGCACTGACGCTGTTGCCAGTGGCAGGAAGCGGGCCCGGGATGCCGGGGCAGCAGAGAGGTTTCTGCTGCTCGGGTGCCTGACGGGCCCGTTTCCCGACCGGGCGGGACTTACATGTCCATGCCCATGCCGCCCATGCCACCCATACCGCCCATGCCACCCATCAGGGGAGGCCGGCTGTCTTCGGAGCCTCGGAGATCAGGGCGTCGGTGGTCAGCAGCAGGCCAGCGATGGAGGCGGCGTTCTGCAGCGCGGTGCGGGTCACCTTGGTGGGGTCGACCACACCCATTTCCACCAGGTCGCCGTACTCGCCGTTGGCGGCGTTGTAGCCGAAGTTGCCCTTGCCCTCGGCCACTTTGGCCACGATGACGCTGGCTTTTCACCGGCGTTGGTGACGATCTGGCGCAGCGGCTCTTCGACGGCGCGCAGAACGATCTTGATGCCGGCTTCACGGTCGGGGTTGCTGCCCTCGATCTTGGCGGCAGCCTTGGCACGCAGCAGGGCAACGCCACCGCCGGGCACCACGCCTTCCTCGACGGCAGCACGGGTGGCGTGCAGCGCGTCTTCCACGCGGGCTTTCTTCTCTTTCATTTCCACTTCGGTGGCAGCACCGACGCGGATCACGGCCACACCACCGGCCAGCTTGGCGACACGCTCCTGCAGCTTCTCGCGGTCGTAGTCGCTGGTGGCTTCCTCGATCTGGGCACGGATGGCCTTGACGCGGTTCTCGATGGCCTTGGCATCGCCGGAGCCGTCGATGATGGTGGTGTTTTTCCTTGCCACTTCGACGCGGGCAGCGCTGCCCAGCTCTTCGATGGTGGCTTTTTCCAGCGACATGCCGGTCTCTTCCGAGATGACGACGCCGCCGGTCAGGATGGCCATGTCTTCCAGCATGGCCTTGCGACGGTCACCGAAGCCCGGAGCCTTGACGGCGACGGTCTTCAGGATGCCGCGGATGTTGTTGACGACGGTGGCGGGGCCTCGCCCTCGATGTCTTCAGCCACGATCAGCAGCGGACGGCTGGCGCCAGCAACCTGCTCCAGCACCGGCAGCAGATCACGGATGTTGCTGATCTTCTTGTCGCACAGCAGGATGAACGGGCTTTCCAGCACGGCAACCTGGCGATCCGGGTTGTTGATGAAGTAGGGCGACAGGTAGCCACGGTCGAACTGCATGCCTTCGACCACGTCCAGCTCGTTGCTCAGCGACTTGCCGTCCTCGACGGTGATGACGCCTTCTTGCCAACCTTCTCCATGGCGTCGGCGATGATCTGGCCGATCTCTTCGTCGCTGTTGGCCGAGATGGTGCCGACCTGAGCGATTTCCTTGCTGGTGGTGGTGGGCTTGGACTGCTTCTTCAGCTGCTCGATCAGGGCGGCGACGGCCTTGTCGATGCCACGCTTCAGGTCCATCGGGTTCATGCCGGCGGCCACGTACTTCATGCCCTCACGGACGATGGCCTGGGCCAGCACGGTGGCGGTGGTGGTGCCGTCACCGGCGTTGTCGCTGGTGCGCGAAGCCACTTCCTTGACCAGCTGGGCGCCCATGTTGGCCTGCTTGTCCTTCAGCTCGACTTCCTTGGCCACCGAGACACCGTCCTTGGTGACAGTGGGGGCGCCGAAGGAACGCTCCAGCACCACGTTGCGGCCCTTGGGACCGAGGGTGACCTTGACGGCGTTGGCGGGATGTTGACGCCTTCGACCAGCTTGGCACGGGCTTCGTCGCCGAAATTGACTTGTTTGCTGCCATGTGTGAGAAACTCCTGAGTTCTTTTGGATTCTGTCGGACAGGGGTCAGTCTTACTGGACCACGGCCATGATGTCTTCTTCGCGCATCACCAGCAGCTCCTCGCCGTCGACCTTGACGGTCTGGCCGGAGTATTTGCCGAAGAGCACCTTGTCGCCGACCTTGACGGCCAGCGGACGGACCTTGCCGTCATCACCGATCTTGCCGTCGCCGACGGCCAGCACTTCACCCTGGTCGGGCTTCTCGGCGGCGTTTTCCGGCAGCACGATGCCGGAAGCGGTCTTGCGCTCGTTGTCGAGGCGCTGATGATGACGCGGTCGTGCAGGGGCGCAGTTTCATTCAGTTAACTCCTGAACAAGGATGAAAAGGGATGGATGGTTTGTCCCGAAGGTGCGGTCCTGGCCATGGGCGGCTGCCGGGTGGATCGGGCCGCTTTCCCGGGCCAGGAGGCACCGGTCGGGACGGGATGTCATCGAAGCTGGGGACGGCCAGCCAGAAGACAAGAGCCGAAAGCAAAATTTTTTTGCCGATCACGGCACTCGTGGCAGGAGAGTGCTAACGCGCAATGATAGACAAAGGCGACACGGCCGATGCAAGCCGATGGACGGCGGAAAGCGCCATGGGTGGGGGCGTGTCATCCGGATGAGGCGAACACCCGGTCGGAATGTTGCGTTGCTGGCCGGCGGCGGCCGTTTCGTCGGGGCGGGCCGCTCGTTCGTCCCGCCATGGCGCATCACCCAGCCTGCACGGCGCACCATGCCCACTTTGCACATTCCTGTGGCAGGGACGGGACGGTGATGGGTGACGGGCGGGGGCCGGACAGCGGCGGCAAGGAGCATCTGGGACAGGGTGGCAGGGCGCCGCGCCTGAAGGGTGGCGTGCTGGCGGCCGGCCTGCTGCTGGCCACGGGGCGCTGGCCGCGACGACAGCTTCCTCGACGTCGGGGGCGTCTCGTGCGTCGGGCGGCATCGCCCTGTCGGCCTCGAAGCCCTCGGGGCGTGCAGATGCAGGGGCTCAGGCCGCTGCCGGAAAGGTGGTGGCCGGACAGGGGGCGCAACGGCTCACAGGGCGGTGCCATTCCATTGACGGCCCTGAAAGGCGTGTCTGCACCCGCGAAGGCATTCAGGTCGCTGCGGCCACGTTCTGCGACAGGGACGGTGTCGGCTGCAGGCTCGGCGGGCGCGACGCAGGTGGCGCTGCTGGATTGGCCCCGTACCGATACCGGTGGGCGCGCCCATTTCCGGGGAGGCGATGACGGCACTGGCCGTGCAGCAGCTGCTTCGTGCGGGCATTGCCGAGGCGGACTTCGGCATGGCCATTGTGCCGCTGAAGGGGGCAGGGGCGTCTCCGGTTCCGCCAGCAGGGGCTTCATGGACGCCGGCAGCCCCCATCGAGCAGCGGACGACCGAGGGAGGCGCGGGATGGCAGCACGCGGGCGTCGGCGTTCGGGATGGCCGTGTATTGAACGAGGGGCGCTCGTGGCCGAACCGCCCAGGAAGTCGATGGAACGTTGGCAGAACGGGTATCGGATGAGCCGATGCTGCGCGTGATGCACCAGGCCGAGCGGCCGTTCAATCCGGCTTCCACGATGAAGCTGGTGACGACCCATGCGGCGCTGTCGATGCTGGGACCGGGTTATCGCTGGACGACGCGCTTCCTGACCACGGGCCCGATTCGGGACGGGGTGCTGCAGGGCGACCTGATCCTGCAGGGGGGCGGCGACCCGCATCTGGTGATCGAGGATCTGCATGCGCTGATGGCGGACCTGCGGGCGCAGGGGCTGACGACGATCCGCGGCGATCTGGTGGTGGATGATGCGCGCTTTGCGGTGGGGCCGACCGATGGGGAGGCCTTCGACGGCGATGCCTCGCAGGCCTACAACGTGCGGCCGTGGGCGGCCCTGACCAATTTCAAGGCCAGCAAGCTGGTCATCGATCCGAAGAAGCGCCAGCTGGCGCTGGAGCCGCCACTGGCCGACGTGCAGCTGCGCTATGACGTGAAGGTGCTGAAGGGGCGCTGCCGGAGCGGGGGCACGCGGCTGGGCGTGCAGGATGGTGCGACGGCTGCCGGACGCCCGGTGGTGTCGGTGAACGGCACCCAAGTGCGGGCCTGCGGGTCGCAGCAGTTCTATGCGGCCATGCTGGATCACCAGCAGTTCCTGCACGGCATCTTCAAGGCGGCCTGGAAGGACATGGGTGGTCAGTTCACGGGGCGTACGCGCATCCAGCCGGGGGCGGCGGCGCGGCCGTCCGCTCTATGCCCGGCAGTCCACGCTGGACCTGGGTGAGGTGGTGCATCACATCAACAAGTTCAGCAACAACGTGATGACGCGGATGCTGCTGCTGGAAATGGCGGCGGCCAGCGGGCAGGGCGCGCTGCCCCCGGATCGTGCCGGCCAGTGGCTGCACCAGTGGTATCGCGGCCAGGGGCTGGCGCTGCCGTCGCTGGTGATGGAAAACGGCTCCAGCCTGTCACGGCAGGCGCGCATCTCGGCCGGTGACATGGTGGCACTGCTGGCCCGTGCGGCTGGCAGTCCCACGGCGCCCTGGTTCGAGGACTCGCTGCCGGTGGTGGGCATCGATGGCACCATGAGGACACGGTTGCGGATGGATCCGGTGGCGGGCCAGGCGCAGATCAAGACCGGCACGCTGCAGGACGTGCGGGCCATCGCCGGCTACGTGACGGCGGCCTCAGGCAGCTACGCGCTGTCGCTGATGATCAACGGCAAGTACCCGGCCGAGCGCGCGCTGCATGCGCAGGACGAGCTGCTGCGTTGGGTGTATCGGCACGGGTGAGCTCCGTCCGTCAGGCATGCCTTTCCGGATGCCCATGCGGCGGCATCCGGCGATAAGCAGCAGCATCCGGCATTTCATGACGTGCGACGCCCCATGGTCATGAAAGGCAATTTCTCCGGCAGGACAGCGTCGACCGCTACCATGAAGCGGTATTCGATGGCTTTTCTCTGGAGGGATGCATGAAGAAAGAAGAAAGGGTCCAGCGCATGAAGCGTCGCCTGATCGGTCTGGAGGGACCGCTGGACGAGGCGCAGTGGCATGAGGTGGATCGCGCCCTGTCCGGCACCGCTGCGTACACTTTCTCCATGACTTCCCTGCTGGCGCAGCTCAGCCTGATCTGGGACGCCTATTCGCATCAGCGCGTGACGGTCTCGTTTGGAACGATGGCGCTGTTTGTCCTGCTGATGGGGCAGGGGCCTGTTTGCATGGTGGGGCATCCGCGGAAACAAGGCATTGCGCCAGCCGCCCCTGATCGGCGGACGAGCATTCCAGACGTCTGCGCACCTGAAGAAGCAGTCGATCCTGAGCGGTGCAGGCTGGGGCGTGACGATGATCGTGCTGATGCAGGGAGTCCTGCCCTGGGCCGCGGGCATGCCGATCAAGATGAATGCCGTCTTCATCGTGACCTGGCTGGTGGGAGGCGCTTTCTTTGGTGGCATGATGTATCTGGTTGGCCGGCGCAAGCTGGGGCAAGCGCAGGCAGGGTGAAGGATTTGTACGCCCTGATCCTTCCATGTCTGACAGGAGAACACCATGAAAACCTTGATCATCAACGCCCATCCTGACCCACACGCTGCCGAGGCCGCTACCAACCGCATGGTGCAGCATCTCGTGGCCAGGCTGCCCGCGGGAAGCACGGAAATCGTCAATCTGGCGGAAGCCGATATTCAGCCGCTGGACAAGGACATGCTGGATGCGATCGTCCATGCCGTGTTTCAACGGCAGCAACCCGATTCCGGGCAGCGTGCGTTGCTGGCGCGTTCCGGTGAGGTGATTGCGAAAGTGAAATCTGCACCGCGCCCGGTCATTGCCTATCCGATGTGCAACTTCGGCATTCCCGCCCGCCTGAAGGACTGGCTGGACAACATCGTCATGCCGGGTCAGACCTTTCAATATGACGAAAGCGGTACCCCGAAGGGGCTGATGGGGACCCACAAGGCGCTGCTCCTGCAGGCCAGCGGCAGTGTGTACAGCACCGGTCCGATGGCGCAGCTGGAGTTCAGCGTTTCCCTATCTGCAAGCCCTGCTTGGCGGTTTTCTGGGATTTGCCAGCGTGGACGTCGTCCGCGCCGAAGGCACGGCGCAGGCCGCAGGGCCGGAGGCTGCCGTGCAGCGTGCGCTGGCCGGGATCGATGCCCGGCTTGAGGGGTTCTGGCGGATTAGTGGGCGCCAGACGAGGCGATGCCGGGGGCTCTGGAAGCGTCGACGGCGTCAGGCTGTCAGCGCAGGTGCCGTGAGGAGCTCCCAGAGGACTGCGCTCAGATATCCGCCCCCATAAGCCCGCACGGCCGCGATCGGTTCACTGGATGTAGGTGTCGTGGATGTGGTGGGCGGCGGGGCTCGGTCCCAGTTCCAGCAGGTAGTCGATATTGTGGCCCAAATGGCCGCTGGCGGTGGCGATGAGGGGGCGACGGTGTTGACCGAGGTGTCGTGCTCGTAGGCGGGCGTGCAGGGTTCCATCACGAAGACGATGGTCTGCACGAGGCGGCCGTCGGCGGGCGGGCCTCCTGCCACAGCGGCTCGTAGGTGCCGCCGATCATCTCGCGCATCCAGACCAGCATCAGCTCGTCGCGCAGTTCTTCTTCGCGGATGCGGAAGGCGATGCCGGTGGTGGGGTGGGCCGTGCTGGGGGGCGCAGGGCGAGGCCAGCATGCGGCCCGGGTGTTCGGGGGTGCCGCGCCCGGCCAGCAGGCGCATGCAGAAGCTGCGGCGCCAGCCGCGCAGCGTGGCCAGCTGCTGTTCGGCCACGCGGATGAGCGGGTTCCAGATGAGCGAACCGTAGGCGAAGACCCAGACGGGTGCGTCGGGGTCGGGGCGCTCGGCCAGCGTCTTTTCCAGTGATTCGCTGATCTGCTCCCGGCTCCACCATTTCTGGTGCGGGGTGTCGACAAAGGAGCGCAGGTAGTCTCCGCTCTGCAGGAATTCACGGGTGAGGACGGTAGGGGCGAGGCTTGCGCATGGGCCGGGCGCTGACAGGTAAACCCGGTAGGGTAACACCGCCCGGGGGCGGTGCCTTCAATGCCGACCCTTTCAGTATCCCAGGGTCAGCCCGTCCGGATTGCGCGGATCGGAGTAGCCCCACAGCTCGCCACCCTGCGCCTGGATGGTCTGCGTGCGGCCCATGGCGGCCTTCTCGACGACTTTCTGGCCGCGCTGGCGCAGCAGCTCGGTGGTGTCGACGGGGAAGCCGCGTTCCACCCGCAGCTCGTCCGGTGTCCACTGGTGGTGGAAGCGGGGAGCGGATGCTGCCTCGGCGGGGTTCATGCCGTGGTCGATGGCGTTGCTGACGGTCTGCAGCACGGTGGTGATGATGCGGGCGCCACCGGGGCTGCCGGTCACCAGCCAGGGCTTGCCGTCCTTCAGCACGAAGGTGGGCGTCATGGACGACAGCGGACGCTTGCGCGGGCCGACGGCGTTGGCCTCGCCGCCCACCAGGCCGTAGGCGTTGGGCACACCGGGCTTGACGGAGAAGTCGTCCATCTCGTTGTTGAGCAGGATGCCGGTGCCCGGGGCGACGATGCCGGTGCCGAAGTTGGTGTTGAGCGTGTGGTGACGGCCACGGCATTGCCCTTTGGCGTCCATCACCGAGTAGTGGGTGGTCTGGTCGCTTTCATAGGGCTGGGGCCGGCCGGGCTTGATGTCCTTGGCGGGCTCGGCAACGGCCGGATCGATCTGGCTGCGCAGCAGGGCGGCGTACTCGCGCGAGACGAGGCCGGTCTGCGGGATCTTCACGTGGTCCGGATCGCCCAGATATTCGGCGCGGTCGGCATAGGCCAGCTTCATGGCCTCGGCCATGTGGTGGACGGTCTGGGCGCTGTTCTGGCCCCAGTTGCCGATCGGCCAGCCTTCCATGATGTTGAGGATCTGCAGCAGGTGGATGCCGCCCGAGGACGGGGCGGCATGGTGACGACTTCATACTGGCGGTGGGTGCCGCGCACGGGCTTGCGCTCCACCGGCTTGTAGCCCTGCAGGTCGGCAGCCGTGATCAGCCCTCTGTTCGCCGGCTGTCGGCCACGATCTTTTTCCCGATGGGGCCGCGGTAGAAGGCATCGGCCCCTGCAGCGCGATGAGCTTCAGCAGAGCTGGCCAGATCCTTCTGCACCGGGCGGTCGCCGGCCTTGAGCGGCGCGCCGTTCTCTCAGAAAGATGGCGCGGGTGGCGGGCCATCGGCCCATCGTGTCGGCCTCGGTCTTCAGCGCGCGGGCCAGCGTCGGGCTGACGGGTAGCCCTTCTCGGCCAGCTCGATGGCGGGGGCCATGACCTTGGCCAGCGAGAGCCTGCCCCACTTTCTTCTGGGCATGAGTCAGGCCGGCCACGGTGCCGGGCACGCCCACGGCAGCATGGGTGTAGAGCGACTTGCCGTCGATGACGTTGCCCTTGGCGTCCTGGAAGGTGGTGCGGGTAGCCGAGGCAGGCGCGGTCTCGCGGAAGTCCAGCGCCACGTACTGGCCGGAGCGGGCGTCATGCACCATCATGAAGCCGCCGCCGCCGATGTTGCCGGCGTTGGGCAGCACCACCGCCAGCGCGAAGCCCACCGCCACGGCGGCGTCAATGGCATTGCCCCCGGCCTTCAGGATGTCGACCCCCACCTGGCTGGCCAGCGCCTGTTCACTGGCCACCATGCCGTGACGGGCCACCACCGGATGAAAGACATCCTTCTGTGCATCGTAGCGTGCGGCGGCCGCCTGGGTGAGCTGCGAGCTTCTGACGGCGAGGTCGGGCGAGGTCAGCCGGTCGGTCTGCGCCTTGCTGAGCGGCCCGGGGACGACGGTGCACGCGGCCAGCGACAGGGCAATGAACAGACCCAGGGCGGCACGAGGGATGGCGGTGCGTGATGCGCCGGCGGAAGCGGCCAACGGATCAAGGGGGGCGACCCGACGGGCATCACCCGCGGGGAATGACGAATGGGGGGCGCGCAGGCGCATGGCGACTCTCCTGGAATGAAAGGCGCTGGCACGGCGCACGGCGGCCCGCCTGACACGGCCGGCAGGGCGGGGAGCCGCGGTACCGGGCGGCAACGGGACTGTCTCTATTTTGTATTGGGTGGGGGTTTGTATCAGTTTATCTGGTTAGGTTTCAGAACGTGATATATCCATGGTGGTGTATGGGTTTTGGATAGGGTCGCCAAGAGGCAGCTGAGGTCGCTGCTTGAGTATGCGTTCTGCTTCCGTGTGGAAAGGGAGCACTGGAAGCTGAGCGATGAAGGAGGCTACGGTTTGTCGGCGAAGTTTGCAGTCATGTATGCGAAATTTGGTGTGGGCATTCCTGAACGACGAGGAGAATATGCCATGGCTACGTCAGAAAAATGAATCATGTTCTGATAGGCGCAGGTGCTGTTCGTATTCTCTGATGCATGCTGGACTGGAATTGCTCGGTGCTGTAAGGCTGAAAAGGTCTGTGTGGCCGATTTGAATGTCAGATAGAAGAAAGACGGCGGGAACCTCCGAAAGTCGTCTCTCTGCATTGAAACCGATCTCATAAAAATCATTGTCATGAACAAAAATAAGGCGTCTTCGCAATCCATGAAGTCCTTTGATGAGCTGGGTGCGGCCGTCAACGCGCAGAATAGGGCCATGCAGGATCGCATCCATGATCTGCTGAAGCAGCTGAGCGCCGGCATGCATGAGCGAGAGCAGATCATTGCTGTTGCCCTGCTGGGAGCCATTGCGGGACACAATACCTTTTCTGTACGGCCCACCGGGAACGGCGAAGAGTCTGATCTCAAGGAGGTTGGCGGCAGCGTTCAAGTCGAAAAGTTACTTCGAGTGCCTGATGAACCGCTTCAGCACCCCGGAAGAGGTGTTTGGTCCTGTGTCCATCAAGGAGCTGAAGGAGGATCGGTATGTCCGTAAAACGGACGGCTATCTGCCGACTGCCGAGTTTGCTTTTCTGGACGAGATCTGGAAGTCAAGCCCTGCCATTCTGAACAATCTGCTCACCATCATTAATGAGCATCTCTTCAAGAATGGAAGCGAACGGGTCAAGGTGCCGCTGAAATCGCTGATCGTGGCGTCCAACGAGGTGCCGCCCGAGAATCAGGGGCTGGACGCGCTGTACGATCGCTTCATCATCAGGCTGCATGTTCCTCCCATTCAGGAGAGCAAGAACTGAGAGTCTCTTGCAAAGCAGACCGAGTTCGGATGCGCCAGAAATTGATGCCAACCTTCTCATCGACGAGCAAGAGCTTGCGCAGTGGCGAGATCAGATTCTGGATGTCCAGATCAGCAAGGATACGATGCAGATCGTCGACTATATTCGCCGAGAGCTGGCCGACAATTTCGACGAATTGAATGCCTATGTGTCTGACAGGCGTTGGCAGCGTGCTGCAATGCTCATGCGAAGGCGTCGGCGTTCTGCAATGGTCGCAACGAGACCAATCACAGCGATGCCGTGCTTCTCGAGCACTGCCTGTGGACGACCCGGAAAACAGGGAGAAGGTCGCTGAGATCGTGATGGAGGCGATTCGAGAGTGCGGGTTTGATAGCGGATTTGATCTGGCTGAGTTGGATGAAAGAAAAGAGATGCTGGATATAGAAATTAATGAGGAGTTGTACTATAGCGAAGATGTTTATGACATTGTCACGCTTAAAGATGGCGCAAAGTTTTATAGGCAAAAGTCGTCTTTGAATGCGAATACCACGATACGAACCCAAATGTTTCGTCCTGCTTGCTCCTGTTTCCAAATTCAAGACGAATGATCAATTTCGTCCTATTGACAAGAACGGGAATGTCTGGCCCGATATTTACGCTGACTTTTGATGGCCAGGGTAGTTGTAGATACAGATATAATCGCTATGGCTATAAAGACGCTATTGTAAGTTTGAAGCCGTTGTTTGCTAAAGGGGAAAGAAAACAAAATATCAACCGGAGGCTTGTTGATTCTCTTTCTGCATCTGTCAAGGATGTTCGCGTCGAGCTCCAGAAGGCTTTGAAGGTTGTTGAGGCAAAAGGAGAGTCCTATAAGGATCGGTTGAAGAGTCCCTTCGTGGTGGGTGCTGATGTGGATACGGCCATTGAAGGGGTTTTGGATCAGATTAAAGCAGCTGAAGGTCAGGATTGTTGATTGCGAACGTCTGGAGAATCTGTGTCAGTGAATGTTGGCCAGGAAAAACGGGCAGTCCTCGATGTGCTTCGTGCTGAGCATGGGGTGGCGTTGGAGGGTGATGGTCTCCATGGTTGGGTTGAGGAGCGGGCGGGTGAGTATGCGCTGAAAGCCGGTTTAAAGGTCCGGGAGAAAGACCCCTATCTGACGTACCGTGATTCCTGGCAGACGTGTGAGAACGCCTTTCGTGATGGATCGGGGCTGTCTCATGTCGCAGCGATCGATCTGTACAAGGATTTCTGCCGATTTTCTGCTGTTCCCTTTGACGAAAAGTTCTGGCGTCAGCGGTTCGCGCGGGCGAAGGAGAGGATCGTGATGTGACCTTGCGCCTTCTGTTGAACGAGTGGCAGAAGGCCCTGGATAGGGAGCAGGCTCGCTGGCAACTGGCAGAGATCGAACGTCTTCGCCGTGAGTTTCTGAAGGTGATGGCGAAGTGGCTGGATGTCATTCAACGCCTGAGCCAGCAGCTTTCCGAGTTCGGCTTTGATTTCGGTCTTTGGTTTGATGCCAGCCAAGGTCGTCTGAGTGATCAGGATATTGCGGAGCTGGAACGGTGGGCTTCGTACTTTGCCAAAGACCCCGCGGCAAGGCAGATTGCTGAGTTGTTGGGCAGGATGCGCCAGGTCGAGAAGTCGACGAGACTGGAACGGGTCGTGAAGACTGTGTCCATTGATGTGCCTGTCGTCGATGTCAATTCCCGGGAAGAGATTGTTGGTCTGCGCTTGGGCAAGGATCTGGAGTATGCGCTTCCGTCAGAGCTGGCACTCATGGCTGATCCGGAAACTTCAGTGCTGTTTGACCTGAAGTTCCTTGAATCGAAGCTGGTGTGCTTTGATCTTCTGGGGGTTGTGTATCAGGGCGAGAAGGCTGATATCGAGGTGGAGGCCGAGTCCGAAGACGAAGAGAGGCTGGGGCCGATGATCCTGTGCGTCGATACCAGCGGCTCCATGAATGGCACGCCCGAGAATATTGCAAAGGCCATGGTTCTGTATGCAGGGAACAAGGCGATTGCTCAAGGCAGGAAATGCTTTGTCATCAATTTTTCCACGGGCATTGAGCTGCTTGACCTCTCTGAGTCCAGAAGTGTTACCGATCTTGTATCCTTTTTGAAGAAGTCATTTCATGGGGGTACGGACGCAGCTCCGGCCTTGCGCCATGCCTTGAAGATGATTCAGGACGGAGGCTATGAGAAGGCGGATGTTCTGATGATCTCCGACTTCGTCATGGGGGATCTGCCGGATACGCTGTTGCAGGACATCAAGCGGCAGCGGGACTCGGGGAACAAGTTCAACTCATTGGTCATAGGAGATGCCTTCATGCACAATCGGCTGAAGACGCATTTTGACCACGAGTGGATATATAACTACAACTCCCACACGATCCAGGAGCTGGTCAAGTTCGGCCAGGACGTGCAGAGGGGCTAGTTCCATCTGGGGCAGGATGTGCCCCCCAATGCAGGGACGGGCAGGCGCCCCGGAAAGGGTAGGCGCCCCGGAAAGGGCGCCAGGTTGTCCTTCACCCGATCCCCAGCTCCCGCCAGATGGCATCCACCCGTTTCTTCACGCTGGACGGCATGGTGATGGGGGTGCCCCATTCGCGGGTGGTCTCGCCGGGCCACTTGTTGGTGGCGTCGATGCCCATCTTCGAGCCCAGGCCGCTGACGGGTGAGGCGAAGTCCAGGTAGTCGATGGGCGTGTTCTCGACGAGGGTCAGGTCGCGGGCCGGGTCGACGCGGGTGGTCATGGCCCAGATGACTTCCTGCCAGTTGCGGATGTCCACGTCGTCGTCCACCACGATGATGAACTTGGTGTACATGAACTGGCGCAGGAAGCTCCAGATGCCGAACATGACGCGCTTGGCGTGGCCGGCGTAGGCCTTCTTCATGGACACGACCGCCAGCCGGTACGAGCAGCCCTCGGGCGGCAGGTAGAAGTCGACGATCTCGGGGAACTGCCGGGTGAGCAGGGGCACGAACACTTCGTTGAGGGCCACGCCCAGCACGGCCGGCTCGTCTGGGCGGCTTGCCGGTGTAGGTGGAGTGGTAGATGGCGTTCCGGCGGTGGGTGATGCGGTCGATGGTGAAGACGGGGAACCAGTCCTTCTCGTTGTAGTAGCCGGTGTGGTCGCCGTAGGGGCCTTCCAGGGCCATTTCATAGCCGGTGAGCGCGGCGGGTGGCAGCGGCCCCTGCCAGCCCAGACGGCGGGCGTGGGCCAGGGTCTTCTCGCCGTCGGGGTCGGGATAGAGGTGGCCTTCCAGCACGATCTCGGCGGTGGCGGGCACGTTCAGTTCGGTGTCGGGCACGCGGACCAGTTCGGTGCGGGCGCCGCGCAGCAGGCCGGCGAACTGGTATTCGGACAGCGAGTCGGGCACCGGGGTGACGGCGCCCAGGATGGTGGCCGGGTCGGCGCCCAGCACGGTGGCCACGGGGAAGGGGGTGCCGGGGAACTGCCGGCGGTGCTCCTGGAAGTCCAGCGCACCACCCCGATGGGCCAGCCAGCGCATGATGGTCTTGTTGCGGCCGATGACCTGCTGGCGGTAGATGCCCAGGTTCTGGCGCGGCTTGCCGGGGCCGCGCGTCACCACCAGCCCCAGGTGATCAGGGGGGCGGCGTCGCCCGCCAGCAGTGCTGGATGGGCAGGGGCGTCCAGGTCCACGCTGTCGGCGGGAATCTCGACCTCGCGGCAGGGGCCGCTGGCGCTCATTTTGGGCGCCATGTTCATGACCTGACGCAGGACGGGGAACTTCTCCCAGGCGTCCTTCAGGCCGCGCGGCGGCTCGGGCTCCTTCAGGTAGGCCAGAAGGCGGCCCCACTTCGCGCAGGGCGGCCACGGAATCCTCGCCCATGCCCAGGGCCACCCGCTCCGGGGTGCCGAAGAGGTTGGTGAGCACCGGGAAGTGCCAGCGCCGGCCTTCGGCCTCGGGGTTGCGGAACAGCAGTGCCGGGCCGCCCTGGCGCAGCACCCGATCGGATATCTCGGTCATTTCCAGGATGGGCGAGACCGACACGTCGATGCGGCGCAGCTGGTCGCGGCCTTCCAGGTACTGCAGGAACTCCCGCAGGTCGGCATAGCGTAGGGGCATGGTTCGATCCTTTGTCGTTGCCTGCATTGTGTCACGCTGTGTCGATGGGTGGCTGCGGAAGGCCCTGACGACGATGGCAAGGGGGGTGAGGCGTCAGGAATGGGGAGTGTCGACAGACTTTGCGCAAGGTCAAATTGCACGTCTGATGCGTGTTGGCAGCGAAAAGGCTGTTAAAATGCGCAGTAATTGTTGCCAAAATGTTGTTTTTTACAAGTCAGGGTTTGCCGCCGGGCGGTATTCCCCTGCCTTTCGCGGGTATTTTCTTGGGTTCTTGTCCCGCGCTGCCCCTTGCCGGCAGGGCGTCCCGTCGGGGGCGTTCTGCCTGAACGGCAGCGCCGGGCCTGCAGCCCCTGCTGTCCGCGCACCCATCCTGTTGTCCATGCAGTGCCCACTGAACCAGGAGCCTTCACCATGCCAGCATCGCCTGCCGTTCCCCTTGCCGCCTCCGCACGGACAAACCCGTCTTCGTCCGCACGTCACGGGTCGGGTCGTTCCGTGGCCGGGCGTCTGTGGATGGCCATGCTGGCAGGTTCGGCCCTGATGTTCGGCGCGGTGCCTTCGCTGGCCGAGGCCGATGAGCCCGCTCCGGTGGTCGAGCGCACGCGCCCGGCCGAGCGCAGCGAGTCCAGCGGGGGCAGCCGTGAGGTGGTGTCGGCGGCGGCCGAGGCACGGGCACCGGTCGAGATCCGCGAAGCCCAGCCGTCGGGTGCGGCGGGTGAGGGCGTGGCCGTCAAGGTGTCGGCGTCGGAAGACTCTGGCCGCATTCATCGCACGGCCCAGGGCACGCGCAACGCCGTGAAGGCGGCGCAGAAACCCGCTAGTCGTGCGTCTGCGGGACGTGTTGCTGTTGGTGCGGACGAGCGCCGTTCCTCTTCCCGGAATGCCGTGCGCGCGCAGCGCAGCAAGCGGCTGATGCGTCCGACCACCCGCAGTGGCCTGCGCAAGATCGCGGCCACCGGCACGGATGCCGATACCTCGCGCGAGCCCGTCGGTTCGCCTCACGCGCGCCGAGCGTGGCGTGGTGCAGCACATTGCCCGCAAGTACCGCGTGAACGCAAGTTCCGTCGAGCAGTACATGGGCTATGCCCGCCAGTCGGGCAAGACCTACAATGTCGACCCCTATCTCATCATGGCCGTCATGGCCACCGAGTCCAGCTTCAATCCCCGGGCGCAAAGCCGGGTGGGCGCCCAGGGGCTCATGCAGGTGCATACCCGCATGCACAAGAAGCGCTTCAAGCCCTACGGCAGCACCGACACGGTCTGGGAGCCCAAGGTCAACATCCAGGTGGGCAGCAGCATCCTGTCCGACTACCTGAAGCGCTACGGCGGCAGCGAGCGCCAGGCCCTGAAGGCCTACGTGGGGGCCGCCCGCATGTCGCACGACGGCGGCTATGGCAACAAGGTGCTGCGTCGCCGTGACGAGTTCGTCTCGGTGTCGGTGGCGGCGAGCAACAACGCCACGTCGCAGGCCATGGCATCTCAGGCCGATGGCGGCCGCAAGTCCGTCGACCTCTGATGCTGCAGAGCGCCTGGCCCGGCTGGTGCAGCGTCTGCGCCGGCTGGCTCGGGGCGAGCTGATTCTGGCGAGCGGCCATGCCCGCCTGCAGCCGCAGGATGAAACCGATGTAGCCACGGCGCTGGAGCTGGCGCGAGAGCTGGCCGTGCCGGTCAGGTTCGGGGGCTTCACCGGGGGCGTTCCTGCGGTGCTCGCGGGGCATGCGGATTCGTCGCGTGGCGGTCTGCCCAGCCTGCAGATCGATGCCTCCTCCCATCTCACCCGCGCTGCCCGCTTTCGACGGCACGCGCGGCATGATTGAGGTCCAGCCCGGTGTGCGGCTGGCCGATCTGAACCGCCTGCTGCAGCCGCATGGCTGGTGGCTGCCCATCGAGACGCATCCGGAATCCGGGGCCACCCTGGGGAGCTTGGTGGGGCTGGATGCCGCCGCCGCGGCTCCGGCCTGGGGCACGTTGGCTGACCGGCTGCTGGGCATCGATGCCATTCTGGACGATGGCACCCGACAGCTGTTTGGCCCGTTTGGTGAGCGCTCTTCCGTCAGCCTGAACAGTGGCCGGGCAGGGCAGCTGGTCTCCTCCCTGTTCGGCATTGCGGCCGGCGTGCAGGCCGACATGGCCCGCCACTGGCCGCCGGGCCAGCGTGTGCCGGACGGCTATCTGCTGGATGCTTTCCATCCTCGTCCGCAGCGTCCCTACACGCCTGATGGCTCCGTGAATCTGGCGCATCTTCTGGCCGGCTCGGCCGGTACGCTGGCTCTGGTCGGCGCGGCTGCATCTGCGCCTGTTGCGCCGGCCCGGCGGTCTCGCGCTGGGCGCTGTTCCTGCAACCGTCGGCGGCGGCTGCGCTCACCCATGCGCCGGCCGTGCTGGCCTTGCAGCCCTCGGCCGCGTTGTTGCTGGACGCGGCGGATCTGCGTCGCCTCGCCGGCTCGCGCCATCCGGACGATCAGGCACTGTGCCGCTTTGGCCGGTATCGGTCCAGACATGTCGGGGCGCCCGGATGGAACGCAGCGGGGAGAGGCCGGGCCGGCCGCCTGGCTGGTGCGTTTTTCGGGCGAGGTGGGATGCCGATGTCCGGGCTGCCCACCGGCGTCTGACGGCGCTGCTCGAACCCCCGACGGCAGGAGGGCACCACGGGCATGGTGCTGCAGGCCGGCGGCGGGCTGCAATCGCATAGCCGTGCGGCGGCAGGGGATGTGCAGCCCTGTCTGGCAGGTGCTGCTGGGTGAACGGGTTTCCCCTGACGAGTTTCCCCCTTCGGCCGGCATCATTCCGCTGCCGCCGCAGGACCCGGCCACCCTGGCCGGGCTGGTCGCAGCTCTGGATGAGCGCCTGGCCTCGCAGGGTGTGCAGCCGTCATGGCGCGGGCAGGTAGCCGCTGGCGAGCTGCAGCTGGTGGTGTCGGAAGGGGCGGGACCGATGGCCCGTCAGGCTCTGGCGGCTACCTTGCCGCCGCGCTGGACCCCGGCACTTCGAGAGGCCTTTGCCGAGGTGCGCAGGCAGTTTGACCCGACAGGGGATCCTGCTGGGCGGGCGCTGAGCTACCGGCCGGCTTTGGGCCGGGGTCGTGGGTTGGGGAGTGCGTCGGCAGACTGCCGATGACATGCCGTCACCAGTGATGGTCCATCCCGGATGGCACGTCGTTCGCAAGGAAAATGAATCCGTGCTGATGGCGTGGTGGGCACAATGATCCCTCGATTGCGCAGGTGCTGCCGGGAGCCTGCATCTTTCCGGATCATCAAGGTGCCAGGGTGGGGCAGGCCAGTGGGCCGCACGCCGCCTGGTTCCCCGGGAGACCACCATGAGCAAGACGACCATCATCTACGCCCACCCATACGAGAAGAGCTTCAACCATGCCATTCTGGAGCGGGTGCAGGCGCTGCTGGACGCCAAGGGGCAGGAATACCGGCTCATCGACCTGTACGCCGATGGCTTCAACCCCGTCTACACGAAAGAGGAGCTGGCCCTGTTCCGCGAGGGCAAGGCGCTGGATCCGCTGGTGCTGCAATACCAGCAGGCGCTCAGGACAGCAAGCGCCTGATCTTCATCTTTCCCATCTGGTGGGCCGACATGCCGGCCATCGTCAAGGGGTTCCCTCGGACAAGGTGCTGCTGCGGACCTTTGCCTACATGGAGAACCGGGTTGGCCTCCTGGAGGGGCGGCTGGACATTGACGAGGCGCTGGTCATCAGCACCTCAACGGCGCCCACCTTCTACCTGAAGTTCGTCTGCGGGAACTTCATCACCAAGGCGATGCTGGGCCCACACGATGAAGGGCGTGGGCGCCCGTCGCCGTCGCTGGGTGAACTGTGGCAAGGCCAACCTGATCACGGACGAGAAGCGCAAGGCGTTTCTGAAGGGGCTTGAGCGCTACATCTGACGCGTCCGGGAACACGGGGGGCAGGCGTCATCGGCTTCTGACGGTTTTCTTTCTCATGCTCCGAGATTCCGGACCTGCCCGGGCGCGTCCGCCCGCAACTGCCAGAAGATCCCTGCTGACCCGATCGTCAGCACGCCGACCGCCACGAAGGCGGCGCGGAAGGCCGGCAGTTCGCTGGCGCCGGTACCTGTGTCCAGCCAGCCGCTGAAGGCGTGCAGCAGTGCCGAGGCGCAGGTGATGCCCAGGCTCAGGCCCAGCATCTGCACCATCGAGAACAGGCTGTTGCCGCTGGCAGCGTGGGCGGCGTCCAGGTCCTTCAGCGTCACGGTGTTCATGGCCGAGAACTGGGTGGAGCTGACGGCGCCAAAGAAGGCCAGCTGGGTGGTGCGCAGCCACAGGGGCTGGTCGGGCGTCATCAGGGCGAAGGCGGCAATCAGCACGCCCAGCAGCACGGTGTTGACCAGCAGCACCCGCCGGTAGCCGTAGCGGCTCACGATGTCGGAGACGGCGCGCTTAGCGCCGATGCTGGCCAGCGTCACCGGCAGCAGCATCATGCCGGCCTCGGCCGGCGAGAATCCCATGGCCAGCTGCAGCAGCAGCGGCAGCAGGTAGGGCATGGCGCCCGAGCCGATGCGTGCGAACAGGTTGCCCAGGATGCCCACGCGGTAGCTGGGCACGGTAAAGAGCGCCGGCGGAAACAGCGGGGCGGGGTGGCGCATGGCGTGCAGCCAGTAGGCCGTCAGCGCTGCCAGTCCGGCCACCATCAGCAGCACCACCAGCGTGCTGGCCCAGCCCAGACCGCCCAGTCCGTCCAGGGCCAGCGAGATGGCGATCATGGCCAGCACCAGCATGGCGTAGCCGGCCGGTCAAAGCGGCCGGCGTCGGTGCGCTTGAGGTTGGGCATGTAGCGCATCGTGGCCAGTGCACCCACCAGGCCCACGGGCAGGTTGATGAGGAAGATCCAGTGCCACGAGGCGGTCTCCACCAGCCAGCCGCCCAGCGTCGGTCCGATCAGCGGGCCGATGAGTCCCGGGATGGCCACGAAGCTCATGGCCGACAGCAGTTCCTCGCGCGGGAAGTGCTGCAGGGATCACCAGCCGGCCCACCGGCAGCAGCACGGCAGCCCCCAGGCCCTGCAGCACCCGTGCCGCGATCAGCTGCGACAGGTCGTTGGAGAGTGCGCAGGCCGCCGAGCCGGCCGAGAACAGCACGATGGCGCTCAGGAACACCCGCTGTGACCCGAAGCGGTCAGCCAGCCAGCCGCTGGCCGGGATCAGCGCCGCCATGGTCAGCATGTAGGCCACCACCACGGCCTGCAGGCGCAGCGGACTTTCGCCCGGGCTGGTAGCCATGGCCGGCAGCGCCGTGTTGACGATGGTGCCGTCCAGCGTCTGCATGAAGAACCCCACCGCTACCAGCCACAGCAGGATGCGGGGAGAGGGTGAGCGGCAGCGTCTCGGCATGGGGTGACGTTCCTGGTGGTCGATGGGGCCCTCGGTGATCCGTGCCCATTTTCAATGGGTGAACCGGAAAAGAATACCGGCTATCGGAGGAGGCCGTCGCCCATTCCACGATGACAGGGACGATGGCGCCGTGCCAGCGTCATGTGTTTCGGGGCTTCCGCCGACCGAGGCCTGTCGTAGGATGACAGGATGAAAGCCTTTGTCACGTTCATTCGCACTCTGTTCAATTCGCAGGCCGCATCAGCGGGTGGGCGCGCGTTGCGACGTCCCTTCTCGTTGCTGGTGCTGCGGCAGGGGGCTGGCGCGGGCGTTGTTGACGCTGCTGGCTGCCCTGCTGCTGGGCACGGGGCTGTCGGTCCTGCAGGCCTGCAACAGCCAGCCGCAACCTGCCGCGCAGCCGGAGGTGCGGACGTCCGGACAGGCAGCAGGACAGGCAGCAGGACAGGCAGCAGGACAGGCAGCAGGACAGGCAGCAGGACAGGGGCAGGACAGGCCGTAGACCGGGCAGCCAGCCGAACATCAGAACGGGTATCAGAACGGGCGGCGCAGGACCGGGCATCGGAGCGCGCTTCCGACAGGGCATCCGGCGGGGTAGCTGACTGGACCCGCGACCGGGCGTCCGAGCGGGCAAATGACCGTAACCCGGACAGGGCATCTGGCAGGGGCGATCGTGCTTCCGATCGGTCCTCCGACAGGGCATCCCGGCAGGGGCGACGGTATGGGGACCGTGGCCGTGGCGGATCTGCCGGACGAGGCGCGTCGCACCCTGGCGCTGATCCGTGAAGGCGGCCCATACCCCTACGAGAAGGACGGCACCGTCTTTGGCAACTACGAGCGCAAGCTGCCGCGCCAGCGCCGGGGCTACTACACCGAATACACGGTCAGGACACCGCAGGTCCGCTCACGTGGGGCGCGCCGCATCATTGCCGGTGGCCGGGATGGCCGACCCACCGAGTTCTATTACACGGACGACCACTACCAGACCTTCCGCAGGATCGAGTTCCCATGAGTGCACTGTCCAACATCCCCCGGCACGCGGTTCTGCCGCTGGGTGCCTATGACAAGAATGGTCTGGTGCGTGCCGCGCTGCAGACCGACCAGACCCTGCTGCAGTGCGACTGCGCGGCAGCCCATGACAAGGCGTCCGTGCTGGCCGCGCTGGGGGAGGGACTGAAGCTGCCGGCCCATTACGGCGGCAATCTGGATGCACTCTACGATTGCCTGACCGACCTGAAGCCTTCGGACGAGGCTGACCGTCCCGGCTTCGTGCTGCTCATCGAGAACCTGCCCGATGCGACGCAGCTGTCGGCGGACGACCGCAGCACGCTGCTCGACGTGTTTCGGGACGCGGCCGACTTTTTCTATGACCACGAGACCGCGTTCCGGGTCTTCTACTCGGTGCGCAAACCATAGTCGGCGATGAGGGCTCAGTCCAGGCCTCGCCGCGGTCTGGCCGGGCTCAGGCGGGAGATGTTCCAAGCGGAGAGACCCCAAGCGGGAGATCCCAAGTGGGACCTGACCCGATGCTGGACCCAACCCAGGTCAGGCCTAGCCCAGATCGCCCAGCGCGGCCTGCAGCACCGTCAGTCCCACCAGCCCGGCGGTTTCGGTGCGCAGCACCCGCGGGCCCAGCAGTGCCGGCTGCCAACCCTGGGTCAGCGCCTGCTCCACTTCCGTCTCGGCCAGCCCTGATTCCGGTCCGCACAGCAGCCAGGCCGTGGGGGCGTCGGCCTCGCTGGCCGTTGCATCACCTGGCTGATCCTGATGACCCTCGCAAGCGGTGCGCCAGTCTGGGCCGCCAGTGCGCTGGCCTGCGCCATCAGCGATGACTCGGCCAGCGGGCTGAGCACCCAGCGTCGCTCGTGGGCCCGAGGGGCGGGCAGGCTGGCCAGCCAGGTGCCCACAGGCTGGATGGGGGCGATCTCGGGCAGGCAGCTGCGCCCGCACTGCATGGCTGCCGCCACCACCAGCCGCTGCCAGTGCTGCACGCGCTTCTCGGCGCGTGCGCCGTCCAGCTTCACCACGCTGCGGGCCGACAGCAGCGGCACGATGTGGCTCACGCCCAGCTCCACGGCCTTCTCGATGGTCCAGTCCATCTTCTCGGCCGTGCTGAGGCACTGCGCCAGGCCCAGTCGCAGACGGGGCGGCGGCTCGGCGGGCAGGGCGGCCTGCAGCGTCACGGTCGCCGGCTTCGTGGAGGCCACCTGCCCACGCCAGCATCGCCCCTGTCCGTCGAAGACCTCGATCTCGTCACCGATGCCGCGGCGCAACACCCGCAACAGGTGGTGTGCGGCCGGCTCGTCCAGCGGCAGGGGATCGGACGGGACAGGGGGCGCGGGCTGGTCGGCCAGGGCAGGCAGATGGATTCGAGGGTGTCATCAGATCAGGAAGCAACCGTCGGGGAAGGCAGCGGCAGGCGACCGAATGATTCGTTGCCTGAATGTCACCAAGAAGGCTGGCGAATCTCCCCGGCGCGCAACAGGGCCTTCCCCGCAGACAATGCAAAATAGCTGTTACATTGACGTCCAGTATACTGTGCAGAGGTTCCTGGCGGCCCTGCCGGCATGCCCGGTCCGAAGGCGCCCAGCGTCGGGAGGAGAGACCCGGACATGGCATGGCAAGCAGGCCAGGGCGCCAACGGCAGATTCCGGGCGGGCCGCCTGATTGAAAGTCCGTTTTTTTCATCGCATTTTCAGCTCAATTCGTCCCTTTCTGCCATGACCGACCACTCGTTTCCCACCGAAGCTCCTGCTACTGCCGAGCTGGATTTTTCCCCGATGAAGCCGGGGGCGAGACGCTTCCCGCCACTGAACATGTGGGATGGTCCGATGGCGTCACCGAGGTGGACGACGTGACCCTGCCCTGATGCCCAGAAACCTGCCGAGGCCTTCGTGGCCACCGGCTGGCCTGCCTTCCCGTCGCCTGACACCGCCCGCCGCATGGCCAACGCCATCCGCGTGCTGTCCATGGACGCCATCGAGAAGGCCCGTTCCGGCCACCCCGGCATGCCCATGGGCATGGCCGACATCGCGGTGGCCCTGTGGGGCGCACACTTCAAGCATGATCCTGCCCAGCCGGGCTGGTTCGACCGTGACCGCTTCGTGCTCTCCAACGGGCACGGCTCGATGCTGCTGTACTCGCTGCTGCATCTGACCGGCTACGATCTTTCCATCGACGACATCAAGGACTTCCGCCAGCTGCACTCCAAGACCCCGGGCCACCCCGAGGTGGGTGTCACGCCGGGCGTGGAGACCACCACCGGTCCGCTGGGGCAGGGGCTGGCCAACGCCGTGGGCATGGCCCTGGCCGAGAAGCTGCTGGCTGCCGAGTTCAACCGTCCCGGCCACGACATCGTCGATCACTTCACCTGGGTCTTTGCCGGCGATGGCTGCCTGATGGAAGGCGTCTCGCACGAGGCCTGCGCCCTGGCCGCCATCTGGCGCCTGTCCAGCTCGTCATGCTCTATGACGACAACGGCATCTCCATCGACGGCGACGTCAGGGCTGGTACCGCGAGAACGTGGCCGAGCGCTTTGCCGCCTATGGCTGGAACGTCATCGACGCGGTCGATGGCCACGACGCCCGGGCCGTGGCCCGGGCCATCGCGCAGGCGCGCGACTGGGGCGAGACCGGTCGGCCGGTCGTCGACGGCGAAGGCGTGGGCGAGCTGCGCTGCGCCCACCATCATCATCTGCAAGACCGTCATCGGCAAGGGTCGCCCAACCGGGCCGGCACGGCCAAGGCCCACGGCGAATCGCTGGGCGCCGAGGAAATCGCCGCCACCCGCAAGGCTTTGGGCTGGTCGAGCGCCCTTCGAGATCCCGGCCGACCCTGTACGCGGCCTGGGACGCCACTCAGGTCGGCGCCGAGCGCCATGCCCGCTGGCAGGACGCCTTCGACGCCTATGCCGCCCAGTTCCCCGAAGAGGCTGCCGAGCTGGAGCGCCGCATGCGCGGCGTGCTGCCGGCCGACTGGGAAGACATCATGGACAACCCTGGTGATGGACACGGTGATGGAGGCCGACAACATCGCCACCCGTGCCGCCTCGCAGCGCGCGCTCAACTACCTGGGGCCGGCCCTGCCGGAACTGCTGGGTGGTTCGGCCGACCTCACCGGCAGCAACCTCACCGCCCGGAAGGGCGTCGAGATGCTGCGCCCGTCGGCGGACAATGACGCCGATCTCAACGGCGGACGCCACATCAACTACGGCGTGCGCGAGTTCGGCATGGCCGCCGTCATGAACGGCCCGCCCTGCATGGCGGCTTCATTCCTACGGCGGCACCTTCCTGGTGTTCTCCGACTACGCCCGCAACGCCCCTGCGCGTGGCCGCGCTCAGCAAGCAGCGGGTCATCCACGTCTTCACGCACGACTCCATCGGCCTGGGTGAGGATGGTCCCACCCACCAGCCCGTCGAGACCGCGGCCTGCCTGCGCCTCATCCCCAACATGTCGGTCTGGCGCCCGGCGGACACGGTCGAGACCGCCATTGCCTGGCAGGCCGCCATCGAGAACGAGGAAGGCCCCACCTGCCTGCTGCTGTCGCGGCAGGGGCTGCCCTTCATCGAGCGCGAAGTGGTCGACGTCGACGAGATCCGTCGCGGTGCCTACCTGGTGCACGCCCCGCGTGCCGCCAAGGCCGTGCTGATCGCCACCGGCTCCGAGGTGTCGCTGGCACTGGCTGCCGCGCGCCAGCTGGCCGATGAAGGCATTCGTGTCCGGGTGGTTTCCATGCCATCCACCACCACGTTCGACAGTCAGGACGTGGCTTACAAACGCCGTCTGTTGCCAGACGACCTTCCACGGATTGCCGTGGAAGCCGGTGTCACCGATTTCTGGTGGAAATACCGCCCTGCGGCGGTGGTCGGGATCGATCGCTTCGGCGAATCCGCTCCCGCATCGGTACTCAACCAGCATTTCGGCATGACTGCCGATAACGTTGCCGCCACCGTGCGGCAGGTGCTGGGGAGCTCTGATCCTTCAATACAAGAGGAAGAAAGAAATGACGATTCGCGTTGCAATCAATGGTTATGGCCGGATTGGCCGCAATGTGCTGCGTGCCCACTATGAAAGCGGCAAGAAGCACGACATCGAGATCGTCGCCATCAATGATCTCGGCAAGCCCGAAACCAATGCGCACCTGACCCAGTACGACACCGCCCACGGCAAGTTCAACGGTGAAGTCAAGGTCGAAGGCGACTACCGGTCGTCAATGGCGACAAGATCAAGGTGCTGGCCGAGCGTGATCCCAGCAAGCTGCCCTGGAAGGATCTGAACGTCGACGTGGTGCTGGAGTGCACCGGCCTGTTCACCTCAAGGAAAAAGCCAGCGCCCACCGGCCGGCGGCGCCAAGAAAGTCATCATCTCCGCACCCGGGCGGCAAGGACGTGGACGCCACCATCGTCTACGGCGTGAACCAGGGCGTGCTGAAGGCTTCGGACACCGTCATCTCCAACGCCTCTTGCACCACCAACTGCCTGGCCCCGCTGGTCAAGCCGCTGCAGGACAAGATCGGCGTCGTCAATGGCCTGATGACCACCATCCACGCCTTCACCAACGACCAGTGCTGACCGACGTGTATCACTCCGATCTGCGTCGTGCCCGTTCGGCCACCCAGTCGATGATCCCGACCAAGACCGGTGCTGCCGCGGCCGTCGGCCTGGTGCTGCCCGAGCTGAATGGCAAGCTGGACGGCTTCGCCGTGCGCGTGCCGACCATCAACGTCTCGCTGGTCGACCTGTCGTTCATCGCCGCCCGTGACACCACGGTCGAGGAAGTCAACAAGATCCTGAAGGAAGCTTCCAGCAAAGGAACTGAAAGGCATCCTGAACTACAACGACAAGCCGCTGGTCTCGGTCGACTTCAACCATTGCCCGGCGTCCTCCACCTTCGACTCCACGCTGACCAAGGTCAGCGGCCGTCTGGTGAAGGTCACCAGCTGGTACGACAACGAGTGGGGCTTCTCCAACCGGATGCTCGACACCACCGTGGCGCTGATGAACGCCAAGTGATCGGTGCATCACGGCATCCCGCCCGAAAGGGCAGGGTGCCTGGCTGCCGTCCCGTGCCGACCTGACGGCGTCGGTGTCCTGCCGCGTGCAGGACACCCCGGCGTCGCCCGGGCGGTGCGCCTCGGCAGCCTTGTGGCCCAGCCGGACTTCGGACCCTCCCGTGTCCACGGAAACCCGTTGGCCGGCCGCCACCCAGACATCTGTGCAGAGGCCCTGATGGCCCTGCCGACCGAATTCCCGGGTCAGTGAATGCCGCATCCTCCCATTGACTGGCCTGTCATGGAGAACACGATGAAATTCAAGCGACTGGCAGACCTCGACCTGAAAGGCAAGAAAGTCTTCATCCGCAGCGACTTCAACGTCCCGCTGGATGAGAACCGCAACATCACCGACGACACCCGCATCCGGGCTTCGGTGCCTGCCATCAAGGCCGCGCTGGACAAGGGCGCCGCCGTCATGGTCACCTCCCACCTGGGCCGCCCGAAAGAGGGCGAATTCAAGCCCGAGGACTCGCTGGCTCCTGTGGCCAGCGCCTGGAGGAACTGCTGGGCCGCCCCGTGCGCCTGCAGGCCGACTACCCTGGATGGCGGCTTCCCGCTGGCTCCGGGTGATGTGGTGGTGCTGGAAAACACCCGCTGCAACAAGGGCGAGAAGAAGGACGACGAAGCTCTGGCCAAGAAATACGCCGCCCTGTGCGATGTCTACGTGAACGATGCCTTCGGCACCGCTCACCGCGCCGAGGCCTCCACCCACGGCATCGCCCGCTTTCGCCAGGAAGCCGCTGCCGGCCCGCTGCTGGCTGCCGAGCTGGATGCTCTGGGCAAGGCCCTGCACAACCCGGCTCACCCGATGGTTGCCATCGTGGCCGGCTCCAAGGTCTCCACCAAGCTCACCATCCTCGATTCCCTGGCCGACAAGGTTGACCAGCTGATCGTGGGCGGCGGCATTGCCAACACCTTCATGCTGGCTGCCGGCCTGCCGATCGGCAAGTCCCTCGCCGAGCCCGACCCTGGTGGGCGACGCCAAGAAGATCATCGAGAAGATGAAGGCCCGTGGCGCCGAAGTGCCCATCCCCGAGGACGTGGTGGTGGCTAAGACCTTCGCGGCTGACGCCCCGGCCACCGTCAAGGCCGCCAGGACGTGGCCGAAGACGACATGATTCTGGACATTGGTCCCAAGACGGCTGCCAAGCTGGCCGAGCAGCTGAAGTCTGCCGGCACCATCGTCTGGAACGGCCCGGTCGGCGTGTTCGAGTTCGACGCCTTTGCCAAGGGCACCGAGACCCTTGCCCGCGCCATCGCAGCCTCCAAAGGGCTTCTCGATCGCGGGCGGTGGCGACACCCTGGCCGCCATTGCCAAGTTCGGCATCACCGACCAGATCAGCTACATCTCCACCGGTGGTGGCGCCTTCCTGGAGTTCCCTGGAAGGCCGCACCCTGCCGGCCGTGGCTGCCCTGGAAGCAGCTGCCGGCTGATGACCTGACCGGATCCGGCCTCATCCGGATCCGGGTCGTCACTGGACAGGCCCCTGCACCGCTCATGCGGATGCAGGGCCTTTCTGTTTTGTGCGTGAGGGAAGGGGCACCACCGGGGGGCTTCTGAAGCGTTCATGCACTTGTCGGCTGTTTTCGTCCGCCGATCCTGCGTGCGGAAAAATGCCATATGTCCTCAAAACGCGGCATGTTAGTTTGCTCGCCATTGCAACTTCCACCCTTTTTTTCTGGGGAGCCATCGCGGGCAAGCAACACGCATTCGGCAGCAAACTGTCTCTGAGCCTGGCCGTGGCCGTCTCGGCTGTTCTTACCGCTTGTGGCGGTGGCGGCGGTGGCAGCAGCACGCCGACGACGCCGGTGGCACCGAACACGCCGGCAGCAACCACGCCTTCGTCCAACTCGGCGATCTACGAACAGCTGCGCACGCAGTGCCAGGTCGTGTCGCACACGAGTGAAGAAGGCTTCTATGCGTGCGCTGCTGGTACCTACGTCGGCAAGAATCTGAAGGACGGCAAGACGGTCTGCACGGTCCGGCTGACGCGGGATGGCGAAGTGACGTACACTCATGGGCGATGAGGTGCATGCCTTCAAGCTGGCACAGAACTTCTCTACTCGAAGAGCACTCCGCTGGCAGACGCCGAGTATCAGCATATCTGGGGCATGGGCATCAGCGCTGATAGTGCGGAGGATGCCAACAGCAAAGTTCACAGCTTCGAGCTGCGTCTGGAGCCCCGAGCCGAAGCTGGCAAGCGGCCTGATCATCTTGATATCAACCACGCCTACGGTCCGAAGTATTCTCCGGATGCTCAATCGACCTGCCGCGTTCCGCTCTGAGACGTGAGGCCGGATCATGGAGCGACATGATTCGGTAGTGAACTGATAGATGGCCACTGTCCGCTCTTCAGGCAGTGGCCATTTTCGAGTCTGATCGACATTCCCGCTTGTTTCTGTTTTCTGGAATGACCATGAACACTCAACTTGTATCCGGCAGCAAGCTTGCCTCGGCTCTGGCCATCTCGGCCGTTCTTGGCGCCTGTGGCGGTGGTGGCGGTGGCGACAGCAGCACGCCGGCCGCACCGGTTGCGACGAATGGCAGTGGCTCGACCACGACCAGCACGGCTGGCGGCACGACGACCGCGACCAACAGCACGCCGGCTGCAAGCACGCCCGCCGCGACCGCGCCATCGGCACCGGCCACCACGCCGGCTGCAACGACGCCGGCCACGAACTCGCCTGTGGCGACTGCGCCGGCTAGACGGCACCGTCCAACAATGCCCAGACGCCATCCCTCGGTCAACCGGGCCATGTAGAGCAGATGCGTCAGGAGTGCCAGACGCCGTCCGGCCCATCCGACCTAGCAGTTGTCGCATGCGCTGCCGGTGTCTACGTGGGCAGGGATTTATGGGACGGTAGGAATGCACGGTGAAGCTGGCGAAGGACGGAAGTGACACTTCACCGTGGGTGACAAGGTGCATGTCTTCAGGATGACGGAGACGAGTATTTCGAGTACCGCTTCGTCAACTCATCTGCGGAAGAGCTCCGTACTTGTTGGACGTTCATATCTCTGGTTACAGCGCCGAGGATGCAACCGAGAAGAGCCACGGCTTCATGCTGAATGTAAACCCAAGGGTGATGGTTCGACACTGCCGGATAGCATTGAGATCGGATATAGTATGGAGGCAAGATCTCGTCAGATGAGCTGGCGAGCTGCAAGATGCCGCTTTTGACCCTGCCTAAGCCGGGTCGCGAACGAGCATGATCTGGCCCGGCGTTGAATGAATGGCCGCTGCCCGTATCTCGGGTGGCGGCTGTTCGATATCCCCACCTGTTTCCGTTTTCCGAAAATGACCATGAACACTCAACTTGTATCCGGCAGCAAGCTTGCTCGGCTCTGGCCATCTCGGCCGTTCTTGGCGCCTGTGGCGGTGGTGGCGGTGGCGACAGCAGCACGCCGGCCACCCCGGTTGCGACGAATGACAGTGGCTCGACCACGACCAGCACGGCTGGCGGCACGACGACTCGCGACCAACAGCACGCCGGCTGCAACGACGCCCGCCGCGACCGCGCCATCGGCACCGACCTCCACGCCGGCTGCAACGACGCCGGCCACGAACTCGCCTGTGGCGACTGCACCGGCTGCGACAGCGCCGACTCCGGCCAGCAATACCCGGGGGCAGCCCCGGTCAACCGGGCCATGTATGAGCAGATGCGTCGGGAGTGCCAGACGCCATCCCGCTCGTTCGATCCCTGCGACTGGCGCCGCATGCGCTGCCGGTGTCTACGTGGGCAAGGATTCGTCGGATGGCAAGGACTGCACGGTGAAGCTGACGAAGGAGGGGAGTGACCTTCACCGTGGGCGACAAGGTGCACGTCTACAAGATGACGCAGCTTTTCCGGTCTGTGTTCTTCAAACTTGACGAGGAAGTTGGGCCGTACTTGTTCAAGACCCATATTTCTGGCTACAGTGCCGATGATGCAGCCAAGAAGGTACACGGCTTCATCATGAACGTGGATCCCACGGGCGATGGGGCGACCCCGCCGGCTGATTTCGAGATCATGTACACCTATGGTGACGTGCTCACGGCTGATGAGAAAACGATCTGCAAGTTTCCGCTCTGACCTTGCCCAGGCCAGGTCATGAACGAGCATGATCCGGACCCGAGTTGAACGAATGGCCGCTGCCCGAGTCTCGGGTGGCGGCTATTGTCTTTCAAGGGCGTGTCGTCCGGGAGGTCCGGTATCTGCAGGTTTCAGCCATACGGCTGCTCGATGACATCGAGCCCTTGTCTCCGGCCTGGCGGGATGTATATACTATGTTTATACATCTGCTTGGGGGCTGTTCCATGAGCACGACCTTGAATATCCGGCACTGGGGAAATAGCCTGGGTGTGCGTCTGCCTGCCAGCATAGCGCGGGCGGCAGGGCTGTCGGTCGATCAGCAGGTCGAGGTGGCTGTCGAGGCGACAGGATCGTGTTGACGCCTGTTCGGAACCGGACGTTGACACTGGAAGAGCGCCTCGCGCGCTTCGACCCTGACCGGCATGCTGGGGAAGCCATGTCTGTCTCGGAGCCTCTGGGAAACGAGCGTTTCTGACATGGCGACGAAGCGTGACGCCGCCTGGGTTCCGGATCGGCAGGACATCATCTGGATCGACTGCAACCCGCAGAAGGGGCGGGAGATGCGGGACGTTCATCCCTTCCTGGTTCTGTCCCCACGCACGTTCAACGATCGCACCTCTCTGGTCATTGGCCTACCCATGACGACGGCACCGTATAACGCGGATAACCCGTTTGCCGTCATTGCAGGCGTGGCATCCGGGCGAAAGTCTGGCCAGACCAGTTATGTCCTCTGTCATCAGCCCAAGTCGTTTGACTGGCGCCAACGCGAGGCGTCACCCCATCCCTTGCGGAAGCTGGATGACGCGCCGTTTTCGGAAGTGCTGATGGTGTTGAACCAGTTGCTGCAGTTGGGGTGGCAGGGGCGTGGCCTCCAAGAATCAGCTTTCGGCGTTCCCTGGATCCGGACCCGAGGTTGAACGAATGGCCGCTGCCCGTGTCTTGGTGGCGGCCGTTGTCTTTCTGGAGCGTGGCTTCCTGCTCTTCCGGTTCAGGCCTTCGCAGGCAATGATGGGCGCCATCGGCCAGCTCGTCCCAGTAGCTTTCGTCGAGGTCCTTGATGGCAAATTCGTCCCGGATCTCCACGCCCAGTCCATACTGGTACATGTATTCGGCAAGCTGCATGCCGTCGATGAGCACGATGGCGACGTTTGGCCAGCGATCTTGCGTAGTCGATGGCGTCCTCGGTGAACTTTCGAGGTGGTGATGAAGACACCCTTCGTGGAGCGGCTCCTCTGCAGCGCGCCCGCGAAGGCCTGCACCTCGGGACGGCCGATGGACTGATCACGCTGGTAACGCTTGGCCTGGATGCTGATCCTGCCCAGGCCAAGGACATCTTCCCGGATCTCGCCGTCGATACCACCGTCCCGGCTGAGCTGGGTGGTGCGTCCGGCATCCCTGAGCTGTCGACCATAGCCCATCTTCTGCAGGAGCTGGACAACGACCCTTTCGAAGCTCTCGGGGGTCTTCGACAGGATCATGTCGATGATCTCTTCGTACTTGGTGCGTTTGTAGATCGAGAAGAGTTCGTAGATCTGGTCTTTTGGCGTCTTGCCGCTTGTGTCCTGCTTGCTGATCAGGGCGGGCAATGCCTTTTCGGGTTGCGTGACGTCTCCATCGCTCTGTTCGAGCAGTTTTCTTTCAGAGACCCGCTTCCGGACCAGGGCCTTGATCTTGTCGTTGGCCTTGATCTTGTCGTTGGACGCGTTCACCAGGGACTTGCCTTCTTCGGTGATGGCGTATTTGCCGCGTCCAGGACGCTGCAGCAGTCCGGCCATGGAAAGATAGCTCAGCGCCCGGGACATGCGGTCGACAAAGATGGAAACCTCTCGGGTTTCGTAGGTCTCGGTCCGGTCTTCTTCGCTGACGTTCAGATGCTCGGCCAGAGGCTGGATCAGGGACGACTTTTCACGGGGTGCGCCATCCTCCATCAGCGAGAGGAGGGCAAAAAGCATGTCGTCATATCGGGGGATGGCCATTTCGTCTCTTCTTGTTGTGGAAGACAGGCCATGATGGATGGCGGCGCCTGGATGATCAATATGCCGTCAGTACCGCTCATCATGCCGATGCTGTCGTTTGTCGGACCAGGGGCAGTGATCCCTCACCCCGATGAGGCACCGGGTGAGAGAGTCCCGAAAAAGGTCCGCACGATGCTGCCGATGCGGACCTTCGGGCTGTGCGCCATTACATCCGATAGCTGAGCTCAGCATCACGTTGCGCGGTGCGCCGGGCAGGTTCATGTTGCCGTTGGCGCTGTGCGAGGAGACGATGTAGCGGGCGTCGGTGATGTTGTAGACGTTGAGCTGCACGCCCCACGGGCCCTGGCGCCACCGAGCGGCGGCGTCGGCCGTCACGTAGCCGGGCAGGCGCACGGTGTTGCCGGCGTTGGCGTAGCGGCTGCCCACCAGGTTGGCACCGGCGCCCACGCCGAAGCCGCCGTCCAGGTCCCTGGTGATCCAGAAGTTGGCGGCGTGACGCGGGGTGAGGGTGCTGCGCTTGCCCCTGGACGGGCTGGCCATCATTGCGCGAGGGCGAGCGGGTGACCTTGGCGTCGAGGAAGGCGTAGCCCATGATGGCGCGCCAGCCAGGGGCCAGTTCGCCGCTCAGGCTCCACTCGAAGCCGTCGGTGCGACGGGTGCCGATGGTGGCCAGCTGGTTGGTGGCGGGATCGGTGTCGCGGACGTTGGTGCGGTTCAGGCGGAACAGCGAGAAGGTGGTGCTGAGGCGGCCGTCGAGCAGGTCGTATCTGGCACCGATCTCGGTGTTGGTGGTCTGTTCGGGGTCCAGGTTGGCGTTGCCGCTGCTCAGGGCGAAGGCTTCGCCGGAGGGCTGGAAGGAACGGCTCCACGACAGATAGTACGACTGGGCGGCGTCAGGCTGGTAGACGGCGCCCAGGCGGGGGCTGATGTCGTTGTCGGTGCGCTGCAGCTTGCGGCCGGTGTTGCGCTCGCCGGTTTCCCTGCTTGAAGTGGTCATGGCGCAGGCCGGCCAGTACCTTCCACTGTTCGTCGATGGAGATCATGTCCTGTACGTACAGGCCCATGGTCTCGAAGCGGCCGAGGTTGTCGTTGGTGGGGTTGCCGCTGGCCTGGCGCGCCAGGGTGGGCAGCACCGGGTTGAAGAGGTCCACGGTGGCGACGTTGCGCTGTGCGTGCGAGAGCAGATCCTTGTTCTGCTGGCCCAGTTCCAGGCCATAGAGCAGCTCGTGCTTCAGGCCGCCCAGGTAAGCCTGCTGGGTGAGTTCGGTCTGGTTGCTCCAGCCGTGTTCGCGCCGGAAGATGTTGCCGTGCGAGAGGCTGGCGGTGCGGGCTGCTACGTTGACCGAGGCGGTGGTGGTGTTGTTGCGGTCCAGCTCGTAGTGGTAGTAGCGGGTGGCGTTGCGCAGCGACAGGGTGTCGTTGATGCGATGGGTGACGACGCCGGTGTAGGCATGGACCGTGGTGTGGGTGTAGTCAGCATCGCGGGCGTTGGCGGCGCCGTGTAGGTGCCCGGATCCACGTTCACGGGACGGCCTCGGTGAGGCGGGGATGCCGAAGTCGGTCACGCGACGGTCATTCAGGTATTCGGCCTGCAGGAGCATCTGGGTGTCGGGCGAGAACTTGATCTGGGCCGAAGGGGCGATGGCCTTGCGGTCGAGGAACTGCTGCTGGCGGTAGTTGTCGGCCTTCTCGATGGCGCCGGTAAGACGCCAGGACAGGCTCTGGTCGCCATTGGCACGGCCCAGGTCGGCTTCCAGCCGGCGGTCCTTCAGGAGCCTGAGCTGAGGTTGGCGGCGGTGATGTCCTGCCGGGTTTCTTGCTGATGCGGTTGATGAGGGCCGCCGGCGGAGCCACGGCCGTACAGGACGGCGGCAGGGCCCTTGATGACATCGACGCGTTCGATGTTGGAGAGGTCGCGGAAGTACAGGGCGTCGTCGCGGAAGCCGTCGACGTACTGGTCGGCAATGGCCGAGAAGCCGCGGATGGAGACCTGGTCACGCTGGCCGTCACCGTGCGAGAAGGACACGCCGGGCACGTTCTTCAGGGCGTCCTGCATGGAGTTGACGTGCTGGTCTTCCAGGACGCGGGCCGGAACGACGTTGATGGTTTGCGGCGTCGCGCAGCGGGCGTTGGTCTTGGTGCCGCTGGTGGCGTCGGGCGTGGTGTAGCCGTCATCCCGGGCACCGACGACGTTCACGGCGGGCAGGGTGGCGCGGTCGGCTTCCTGGGCGTGGGCAGGGGCGACCAGCAGGGGTCGACAGAAGAAGCGCGAAGGGAAGTGCCTGGCGTTGTGCATGATGGGGAAAAGTAGGGTTGGGATGGGATTCTGAGGTGCAGAGAGCCCGCTTGGTGGGCCCGCTGTGTCGCAATTATAATGAAAGTAATGATCAATACGATATTCGGGCGTATTGGCTGAGCAAGTGTATTGCACAGCTATTGCGCAGCCGTTGTCCGGCCATTGCCCGGCGGGCGCATGGCCTGTGGGCATGGTCGAGTGCGGGATGGAGCGCGTGGGGATGGTGCGCGTGGGATTGGGGCGCCTGAGATGGGACGCCGAGGCAGGATGTCAGGCCTCCATGGAAAGGAGGCCCACGGAAGAGGGCGGCAGAGTGTCAGTCCCCTTGGGTCAGGGGGGACTGGAGACGGGGGGCCTTGCTGCCGCCCGGGCTGTAGACGGTCGGTTACTTGACCCGGGTGAGTCCCGGTCGTTCGTCGTGCAGAGGGATGACGCGCCGGGCGGGGGTGCCGGCGTCATCGTCGTTGGCGCCAGCGCGGCCGGCATCGGCAGCTGCAGCCAGCCGTGCCTCGACGGCCACCGGGTGGCGCCGGTCTCTTCCAGCAGGCGCTGCTGTTCGCGCTGGCGGCGGCGCAGCGGGCGTGACGGTCGAAGACCATGGCGATGCTGCGCAGGAAGTAGCGGCCGACGGGCGTGACCTGGATGCCGCTTTTCGTCACGCAGGACGAGACCGGCCTCGATGAAGCGCTGGAGGCCCTCGAGTTCGTGGCGGAAGTATTCCTGCGGGTCGATGAGGAAGCGGTCGCCGATGGACTGGAATTCGAGCTGGCCCTGGCACATGAGTTCCATGATGACGGCACGCTGCAGGGTGTCGTCGCCACGTAGCTCGATGCCGCGGGCGGTGGGTAGGCGACCGGCTTCGATGGCCTGGCGCCAGGGCTTGAGTTCGCGGTGGTTCTGCGAGTAGCTGGGGCCGATGGCGCTGATGGCCGAGACGCCCAGGCCGATGAGGTCGTCACCGGGCATGGCGGTGTAGCCCATGAAGTTGCGGCGCAGGGTGCCGCGCTCCAGGGCGATGGCCAGGTCGTCTTCGGGCAGGGCGAAGTGGTCCATGCCGATGTAGCGGTAACCGGCCTGGTTGAGCTTCTGGATGGCCAGCTGCACCATGGCCATGCGCATGGCCTGGTCGGGCAGATCCTCGCGGTGGATGAGGCGCTGGGCCTTGAAGCGCTCGGGCAGGTGGGCGTAGCCATAGATGGCCATGCGGCCCGGGCGCAGGGCAGCGATGCGGTCCAGGGTATGGGCCAGCGTCTCCAGCGTCTGCTTGGGCAGGCCGTAGACGAGGTCGATGTTGATGGACTTGAAGTCGAGCGTGCGGGCGTGTTCCATCAGGCCCACCAGCATCTCTTCAGAGCTGGATGCGGTGGATGGCGACTCTGGACATGCAGGATCAAGATCCTGCACGCCCAGGCTGATGCGGTCGAACCCCATGCGCCGGATGTTGGTGAGCCGGGTGTTGTCCACCGTGCGGGGGTCGATCTCGATGGAGCATTCGGCCTGGGACTGCAGGCCGATCTCGGCGTCGAGCGTGTTCAGCAGTTCAGCCAGCTCTTCGTCGCTGAAGAAGGTGGGGGTGCCACCGCCCAGGTGAAGTTGCGAGATCCTGACATCCCGATGCAGGGTGCGCCGCATAAAGGCGGATTTCCTGTTTCAGGGTTTGCAGATAGGCCACGGCTCTGGCATGGTCTCGGGTACCGATGCGGTTGCACGCGCAATAATGGCAGATGGACTCGCAGAAGGGGATATGGACGTAGACGGTGACGGGCTGCCCTGGCTGGCGCAGGGTGCGGTTGTCCAGCCACCAGGCCTGTTTCTCGGCGTCGAAGGCCTCGGCGAAATGATCCGCCGTGGGGTAGGAGGTGTACCTGGGCCCCGGTTGGTCGAAAACGCGAATCAGTTCGAGTGTCGGCATGCTGTCCATACAAAAAGCATGAATGAACGTGACTTGGTGGTTTTGATCCTGGTCAACGGACACTTATAATCCCTGAGGCGCGGCTCTTGGGGTGGTGTCGTCGCCTTTCATGTTGTCCTCCGACGATAGCCGCGCGGCCTGGCCCGATGGGTGGGCTGGACGCGTCGGGAGAGTATTTTTTTCGGTTATCTGTCTGTTTTTTCCTTCCTGTACGCTGCGCGCAGCGTGTACGCTCGTTGCCTGACCAGAGGTCCTTCCCTTGAAGAACGTTCCTACGGCTGAATCCACGGTGCCTGCCCAGGCTGCATCCGGGCATGCTTCCTGCATGTCGTGCAGCATGCATGACCTGTGCCTGGTGGAAGGGTTGAGCGCTGCCGACATGGAGCAGCTTGCAGGGCATGGTCAAGAGCGCGACGCCGGGTGCGGCGCGGTTCCCTATCTGTACAAGGCGGGCGACCCCTTCGACGCCATCTATCCCATCCGTGCCGGTTTCTTCAAGTCTCGGGTGCTGTCGCCCGACGGGCGCGAGCAGATCATCGGCTTCCCCATGCCGGGCGACGTGCTGGGCTTTGACGCCATCAGCCGGGGCTCGTTCACAGCGACGCGGTGGCGCTGGAAGACGCGGATGTCTGCGTGGTGCCGTTCTCGGAGCTGGAATCCATCGGTCGGCGCTTTCCCGCCGCTGCAGCAGCGGCTTCATCGCATCATCTCGCGCGAGATCGTGCGGGATCAGGGGCTGATGATGCTGCTGGGCGCCATGCGGGCCGAGCGCATCGGCGCCTTCCCTGCTGGAGCTGTCACGGCGCTTCATGCGGCGCGGCTTTTCTTCCAGCCAGTTCATCCTGCGGATGACCCGCGAGGAAATCGGCAACTATCTGGGGCTGAAGCTGGAAACGGTCAGTCGCACGCTGTCGCGCCTGCAGGAGCAGGGCGTCATCTCGGTGGAGCAGCGCAAGATGCAGATCATCTCGCATGATCGGCTGCGTGTGCTTTCCGGCGTGCCCGAGTCGGTCTGGCGACCGACACGTCGCCCGAGAACGCACGGCGCGTGGCGCTGATGCGCATCCACCAGCCGTGGTCGGGTCCCAGAGCTCGCAGTAAGCGTCAGCAGTACGGATGGGCGTGCCCGGCCAGGGCGGCAGCCAGACCTGCGGCTGACAGCATGATCAGCAGGATGCCATTCAGCCGATAGGCCACCTGTGGGGCGCGGTTGCCCAGCAGGTTGCGCGCACCTGCCTCCACCAGGAAAAGGCCCAGGTTGGTGCCCAGCGCAAAGGCGGCCATCACGGCGGCCGCGCCCAGCGGGGTGGCGGCCAGAATGGCGGTTCCCAGCGCGGTGTACAGCAGCCCACAGGGGCAGCAGCGCCCACAGCATGCCGCGCAGCCACTCGGTGCGACGGCCCGGGGCCAGCGGCGTGCGTGATGCCAGGCGGCTGCCCAGCGCACTCAGCCACAGGGGCTCGCGGCCCAGCACCAGCAGGCTCAGGCCCAGCAGGACGAGCAGGGCGTTGAGGCCGGCCCAGACCGATTCGAAGATTGGCTGCCAGTAGGCGGCGGCCAGGACCTGTTGGCCGATGGCGCCAGCGGCCAGGCCCAGCAGGCTGAGCCCAGAACGCGACCTGCCTGAAAGCGCCACCAGCGGGCGTCGGGCAGCTTGAGGGCAAGGCGTCGCGCCAGCGAAGAGCCGGAGAGGGTAGCGGTGCTGCCGTTGTCCGGCGTGATGGCGGAGGCTGCCGTGGCCTTGAGTGCGTTCGGGTCACTGGCAGCTGCACTAGGGTGGGGGCGTCTTCAGACGTCCGGGACGTGCCGCGTCTCCTTCACGGTGATGACCGGGATGCCACGCAGGTCACGCGCTGCAGGCCAGGCGCATGGTCAGGCAGTGCAGGCTGCCACCTGCGCCCATCAGCAGGGCGGCCGAGACCAGGGGCCAGGCGCTGTTCATTGCTTCGGCCGGAAGTCGGCGGGCAAGGTGCGCGGCGCCTGCAGGACCGGAGCAGTGGCCTTGCTGGCGTCGAAGGGCTGGGCACGCAGGCTTTCAAGGGTCTGAAGACCGGCAATGGGCAGGCGCCAGTCCTCACCCTCCAGGGCGATATGCCAGCGGGTGCCGGCGGCCCAGGTGATGGGTTGCCGGGCGTGCCAGTGGCCATCGCCGGCAGGCAGCATGTGGATGGCGAGGTCGTTGTTCGGATCGGAGGGGTGCAGCAGGCGCAGCCGCGTGGGCTTGATGTCGGCGCCGTTGGGGGCGAGAGTGAGCTCCACGAGCAGCATGTTGCCCTGGGTGGTGTGCATGGCCAGGGTGCCAGCCACGCCCAGTTCACGGGCGCGATCCTCGCGGCGGGTGTCGGGCGTCACGCTGAGTCCCTGCTTCACGTAGTCGCTGCCCACCGGGGTATCGGCGCCGTGAACGGCAATCCAGAGGTGAGAGGCCGGCCACCACGGTGGCAGCGGGGATGCCGACCACCAGCCACATCAGCGGCTGCGAGAAGGCCTTGACGGGCCGGGCAGGCTGCGAGGGCACGGTTGTGGGCTGTTCGGTTCTGCTCATGATGATCGAGGTAGGGCAGGGGACGATACGTACCCGGGGTACAGGAATCGAGGATCTGCCGCGGCCGTGACGCTTGGGATGGGTGGCGCTGCGCCCGGGGCCGCTGCTCGTGAAGGGCGGCCGATAGGGAAGTGGCCGCCCTGATGGGATATTAATTCCGGCAGGATTCACGGTGCAGGGGGCAACCGTGAATCCATGTGAAGCCGGAGATCAGCGGGGCACCATGAAGATGCTGTCTTCATGGCGTGCCGAAGCGCTGGGGCCATCCGTCTGATCCGGCGGGTTCACCGGGGTGACCTCGATCTTGATGGGATGCGAGCCAGGGCGCTGGTCGGTGTCGGCCGGCAGCTGCAGGGCGATGGGCACCAGGCGGTTGGAGGCCGCAGGCACCTCGATGCGGTTCTGACCGGCAATGCGCAGGCCGGGCAGGCCGCTTGCGCTCAGCTCCAGCACCAGGGGGCGCTCGCTGGCGTTCATCAGCTGCAGGGTATAGGTGTTCTCGATATCACCGTTGTCGGCAAAGCGCGCCAGCGAGGCACGGTCGCGGATCACGTCGACACGCAGCGGGTTGCGGGTGGCCAGCGAGCCGACCAGGAAGCCGGCCAGTGCCAGCAGCAGGGCCGCGTAGAGCCAGCACGCGCGGGACGCAGCACCCGCTGGCGGTGGCCTGTGGTGTCGAGGTGGTTGGCGAGGGCGTTCTCGGTGGTGTAGCGGATGAGGCCACGCGGGTAGGACATCTTGTCCATGACGTCGTTGCACACATCCACGCACGCGGCGCAGCTGATGCACTGGTACTGCAGGCCATCACGGATGTCGATGCCGGTGGGGCAGACCTCGACGCACGAGCCGCAGTCGATGCAGCTGCCCAGTCCCAGGGCGCTGGGGTCAGCCTTCTTGGAGCGCGAGCCGCGCGGATCACCCCGTTCCTGGTCGTAGGTGATGATCATCGTGTCCTTGTCGAACATCGCGCCCTGGAAGCGGGCGTAAGGACACATGTAGGTGCAGACCTGCTCGCGCAGGAAGCCGGCGTTGCCCCACAGGGCAAAGGCGTAGAAGAGGAACCAGAACCACTGCCACGGACCCAGTTCCATGCCGATGATCTGGGCAGGCAGGTCGCGGATGGGGGCGAAGTAGCCGATGAGGGTGAAGCCGGTGAAGAGCGACAGCAGCACCCACAGCAGGTGCTTGGTGCCGCGCACGCGGAACTTGTACCAGGACATCGGGGCCGCATCCAGCTTGCGACGCTTGGCGCGGTCGCCTTCGAGCTTGGCCTCGATCCACATGAAGATCTCGGTGTAGACCGTCTGCGGGCAGGAGTAGCCGCACCAGACCCGCCCGGCCACGGCCGTGACGAAGAAGAGGGTGAGGGCACAGAAGACCAGCAGGCCCGCCAGATAGACGAAGTCCTGCGGCCAGAGCACGGCCCCGAAGAGGTGGAACTTGCGGGCGTCCAGGTCGAAGAGGACGGCCTGACGGCCGTTCCACTGCAGCCAGGGCAGCCCGTAGAAGACCAGCTGGGTGATGATCACTGCGGCAATCCGGAGATTGTCGTAGCGACCACGCACCGAGCGGGGCTGGATCTTGACCCGCGCCGAGTAGCTGGAGAACAGCCCCCCTTCCTTGCTAGCCTCGTTGGCTGCAGCCGGCTGCTGCTGTCTTGGCTTTGCCTGTGCCGGTCGTCGAGCGGCTGCGGTGGACTTGGATGACGCGGGTTTCGGGTTCCACGGGATCAGTTCTTCTTCTGGTTGGACAGCGACATCACGTAGGCAGCCAGCACATCGATCTGTTCCTTGGTGAACAGGGTCGCCCTGTGAGCCGGCATCTGGCTGTCAAAGCCATTGTTGATGGCGTGCATGACACCCTTCAGACCGCCACCGTGCAGCCAGATGCGGTCGGTGAGGTTGGGGGCGCCCACGTCCTGGTTGCCCTTGCCGTCAGGACCATGGCAGGCTGCACAGATCTGGAAGCCTTTCTTGCCTTTCTGGGCCTTGATGGGGTCGGTGGCCGAGCCGGACAGCGACAGCACGTACTGCGCGGTGTTCTCGATGTCGGCCGGGCTGTCGAAGCCGGCAGCCTGTGGCGGCATGATGCCGTGACGGCCTTCCGTGATGGTCTCGACGATCGTCTCGGCATCACCACCGTGCAGCCAGTCACCATCGGTCAGGTTCGGAAGTGACGGCTGCCCCGGGCATCGGCACCGTGGCACTGGGCGCAGTTGTTCAGGAAGAGCCGCTGGCCGATGGCAAGTGCCTCGGGGTTCGTCTTCAGCTGGTCGGGCGACTGGCCGGCGAACTTGGCGTAGATGGGGCCGAGCGTGGCTTCCACCTGGGCGCGCTCTTCGTGGTACTGGCCAATCGAGGTCCAGCCACCGGCGCCCTTGAAGTCACCCATGCCAGGGTAGTAGATCAGGTAGCCGATGGCGAAGAAGGTGCAGATCAGGTAGAGGCCCCATCCACCAGCGGGGCAGGGGTTGTTGGCCTCAGCGAATGTCACCGTCCCAGACGTGGCCAGTGGTGTTGTCCGGCGTGGGGGCGGGCCTGCGGCTGTTTGCGATCAGAACGAACAGACAGAACAGCAGGCTGAGAATGGTCAGTACGATGACGTAGTATGACCAGAAGTCGGATACGAAATCAGCCATTTTTTCTCTCGTTGGGTTCGTTCAGGGAAGCATGGCGGCTTCATCGAAGCGGGCCTTGTTTTCTTGGACCAGGCGTAGACGATGACGCCCAGGAAGAAGATGAGGAACACCAGGGTCAGGACACCCCGGATCACGTTGAAATCCAAGACCGTTCCTCCATTACTGGTTCTGCGGACGGACGCGGCCCAGACCTTGCAGGAAGGCGATCAGGGCGTCCTGTTCTGGTCTTGCCCTCAAGCTCCCTCGACCGCACCGTTGATGGATCTCGTCGCTGAAGGAGCACGCCGACGCTGCGCAGCGCCTTCATGTGACGGACGATGCTGCTCTGGTCCACCGGGGTCTCTTCCAGCCAGGGGTAGGCGGGCATGTTGGACTCGGGCACCACGTCACGCGGGTTGTGCAGGTGGGCACGGTGCCAGTCGTCGCTGTAGCGGCCGCCAACACGGGCCAGGTCCGGACCGGTGCGCTTGCTGCCCCACTGGAAGGGGTGATCCCAGACGGACTCGCCAGCCACCGAGTAGGGGCCGTAGCGCAGCGTTTCGGCGCGGAACGGACGGACCATCTGCGAGTGGCAGTTGTAGCAGCCTCCGCGGACGAAGATGTCGCGGCCGGCCACCTGCAGCGCGCTGGGCGGGTCATGCCCGGCAGCGGCTCGGTGGTGGAGCGCTGGAAGAAGAGCGGCACGATCTGAACCAGCACCGACCGACCGACCACCAGCACGATCAGGACGATCATCAGCCAGGGGTTGGTTTCAATTTGTCTCGTGTGGAGAGTTTTCATCGAAGCTTCCTCGAAGAGGCTTTATGCGCGCAGCTGCCTGTGAGCCGGTCCGGAGACCGGCACACGGAAGGTTCTAGCGGGCAGGGGCGCCTGCCGGTTCAGTGGCTCTGGCTCGCGGTGTTCAGTTGGGAGCAGCGTGACCGCGGGTCGGTCTCGACCGGCGGGCAGTGCGCGAGGCCTTGTGTCGCTCACGCACGGTACGCCAGACGTTGTAGGCCATGACGATCATGCCGCTGAGATAGAGACACGCCACCGATCAGGCGAACCACGTAGTACGGGGAAGCTGGCCTTGACCGACTCGGCGAAGGTGTAGGTCAGCGTGCCGTCCGGCTCCAGGGCGCGCCACATCAGACCCTCGGTGACGCCGGCCACCCACAGGGCGATGGCGTACAGGGCGATGCCGATGGTGGCCAGCCAGAAGTGCAGCTCGATCAGGTTGGTGCTGTACATCCGGTCACGGCCCCAGAGGCGCGGGATCAGGTAGTAGAGGCTGCCCATGGTGATGAGGCCGACCCAGCCCAGCGCGCCGGAGTGGACGTGACCGATGGTCCAGTCCGTGTAGTGCGACAGCGCGTTGACGGTCTTGATGGCCATCATCGGGCCTTCGAAGGTGGACATGCCGTAGAAGGACAGGGCCACGATCAGGAAGCGCAGGATGGGGTCTTCACGCAGACGGTGCCATGCGCCCGACAGGGTCATGATGCCGTTGATCATGCCGCCCCACGACGGTGCGAACAGGATGAGCGAGAAGGTCATGCCCAGCGACTGGGTCCAGTCGGGCAGGGCGGTGTAGTGCAGGTGGTGCGGACCTGCCCACATGTAGGTGAAGATCAGCGCCCAGAAGTGGACGATGGACAGGCGGTACGAGTAGATGGGGCGGCCAATCTGCTTGGGCACGAAGTAGTACATCATGCCCAGGAAGCCGGCGGTCAGGAAGAAGCCCACCGCATTGTGGCCATACCACCATTGCACCATGGCGTCCTGCACGCCGCCATAGACCGGGTAGGACTTCATGAAGCCGGCCGGAATGGAGATGTTGTTGACGATGTGCAGCAGCGCCACGGCCAGGATGAAGCCGCCGTAGAACCAGTTGGCCACGTAGATGTGCTTGACCTTGCGCTTGACGATGGTGCCGAAGAAGACGATGGCGAAGGCCACCCAGACGGCAGCGATCAGCAGGTCAATGGGCCATTCCAGCTCGGCGTACTCCTTGGACTGGGTGTAGCCCAAGGGCAGGGAGATGATGGCGCCGATGATGACGACGCCTGCCAGCCCCAGAAGGAGAACGCGGCCAGCTGGGGCGCGAACAGCGGCACCTGTGAGGTGCGCTGCACCGTGTGGTAGGCGGTGGCCATGAGGCCGCAGCCCCCGAAGGCGAAGATGACCGCGTTGGTATGCAGCGGGCGCAGGCGGCCGAAGCTCAGCGGGGAATGCCCATGTTGAGCGCCGGGAGGCAAGCTCGGCGGCGATGTAGACGCCCAGCGTCATGCCCACCACGCCCCAGACGATGGTCATGATGGAAAACTGGCGGACGACGCGGTCGTTCCACGCGATGGGGGGTGATGTAGTCATGTCGTAATAAGCCGGCGAAGACGCGCCAGAGGCGCGATGAGTGTTGCGGACGCGATGAAAAAGGAGGCTGGACAGACTGCTTGCCCTCGATAGGGTGAGAGCAGCGCCCTGTCCGGGCCACCCTATGGGCCTGTCGGTGATATTCGGAGAAATGCGGGCAGCGGCTGGAGCGTTTCCACGCTGGAGCGGATGTCTCCTGGCGAAAGAATGCGCGAGCCTGCACGAACTGCTCAGAAAATCCCTTGCTGGCTATGATGTTTTATATCGAAAGATCGCCTTGATATAAGTCAAGAGTGAGGTCCGCCCGAGGGCGCAGCGCGCGTGAAAGCCGCTGGACGGCTGGAAGTCGTCGCTGGGCACGATGTGAAAAGACGTGAAAGACGTATTGTTCGTGCGACAGTGTGGGGGTGGGTGACTGACAGGCTGCCCGGAAGGGGCTCGCTCAGGGTGCTTGGTCGGGGCGAGCGGATCTTCGCGGGCGAGCCGGCATGCCACAGCGGCAGGGAGGAGGGCGTAACGGGCCGTGATGGGTCGGATTCGTGTCGGATCAGGTGCCCGGCAGCAGGCGGTGCGGCCGGCTGCGGGCGCTTTCGGCATGGCGCGTGGGTCGGGGCGGGGCTTCTGTCGATGGTGCTGCGGGCGGCCGGTCGTCGTCCAGCAGGATCCGTTCGGCCTCGGCGTCCAGATCCTCGAACTGGCCGGCGTCACGGCCAAGCAGGCGGCCGGATGGCGAACACCGGGACGACGGACAGGGAATGAGGGTGTAGAGAATGTCCAGCAGTGAGGATCAGCGGGCGGCGCGCAGCGTTGAGCACCACCAGTGAGCTGCGGCCGCGCGAGCCTGCCAGCCAGGGAGGCGCCAGACCGACTGGCGGCCAGCAGGATGGCCAGGACATTGTAGAGGCAGGAGAAGATCAGGGTTCTGGTGGACGATGCGCAGGGCGCGACGGGCGGCATCGCGAGCCGCCAGCAGGCCATCCGAGCGCTCGGACAGCGCAGGATGTCGGCATGGTGCTGGGCGAGCGGGGCGGCGCGGCCAGCGAGACCGAGACATCGGCGCGGCTGAGCACCAGGGCGTCGTTGACACCGTCGCCCACTGGCGGTGACGCCGGCCCTGCTGCTGGAATTCGCGCATGAGGGTCGAGCTTGTCCTCGGGGCGGGCACGGCGCGCTGCGCCTCGGGGCAGGTCCAGCTGCCGCGCGATGTCGGCCACGCGATCGGCATGGGTCCCCGAGACGATGCGGCACTGCACGCCGTCGGCGCGAAGCCGGGCCAGTGTCTCGGCCGCGCCGGGGCGCAGGGTTTCGGTCAGGCGGAAGCGGGCCTGCAGGGCGACAGCCGACGTGGCAGCCGTGCCTTCAGCGGCGTCGGCGGCGGAGGTGGCAGGGTGAGGTGCGGTGTGTCGTCCGGCATGCGTATCCGCTTCTGACGAGGGCGCACGCGTGTGTTCATCAGGCTGATGTTTCTGTGATGATGGACGGAGTTGCAGCGTGATGAATGCATGATCAGGGACGATGCGTGCATCCCAGGAGGCGCTGTCGATATCGAGCCGTGCCTGCAGGCCGCCGGCAGGCGGGTTGGTGACTTCACGAACCTGCGCCCGCGCAGCCAGCGAGCGTGGGGAGCCAGTGCTGTTTCGTTGGCGCGGCGGCTGTGTCGCCGGCACGGGTGCTGTTGCTGATGCGGCGGCCGCGTGTGCCGCTTCAGCAAAGGCGCGGGCCACCGGGTGCAGCGAGCTGCGCTCGATGGCGGCCGCCAGCGCCAGGGCGTCAGCCCCGGAAAGGCCGGGGCTGGTGTCAACCAGCTCGATGCCCGGGGTGCTGGTGGAGAGGGTGCCGGTCTTGTCGAACAGCACCACGTCGCTGCGGGCCAGGGCTTCGAGGGGTGTCACTGCGGTCGATGATGATGCCGCGGCGCGCCAGGCCGCCCAGCGCGTGGCCAAGCAGAGAGCCGAGGGCGAGCCAGCGCCAGTGCGCACGGGCAGGTGACGATGAGGATGGCGGCGGCGATCCGGGGCGCGTTCGGGTCGATGAACCGCCAGACGATGCCGGCGATCAGGGCGCCACCAGCACGCAGCGACGAGGAAGGGGCCTGCGCAGCGGTCGGCGGTGCGCAGCACGGTGGGTGAACGGCTGGTGGCGGCGCGCTCGATCGAGGCGGTTCAGCTCGGCCAGCCGGGAGTCCGGCGACGCGGTGGGTGACTTCCACGACCAGCGGGTTGCGCAGGTTGAGGCTGCCGAGACGACGGGCATGCCGGGGACCGCGCGGCTGGGCTTCGGATTCGCCGGTGAGCAGCGATTCGTCCACGTCGCTGTGGCCTTCCAGGATGCGGCCGTCGACGGCGAAGGTGGTGCCGGCGGGACCGAGATGCGGTCGCGGGCTGCAGGCGAGCGGCAGGACGCTCGATGCGGCCGTCGGCTGCAGGCGGTCGGCAGCTCGAGAGCCGCGCCCAGGCTGTTGCCCAGACCAGCCGCAGCGCGTTCATGCGGGCGCAGGATTCCAGCCAGCGGGCCACCAGCAGCAGGCCGATGATCATCGCTCACCGAATCGAAATAGACCTCGTGCCCTGATAGAAGGCCACCACGCTGGTGATGACGGTGTGATGGCGATGCCCAGTGCCACCGGTGTCATGCCGATGCGGCCCTGTCCGGGTGTCACGCCGGGCCGCCGTGAAGAAGGGCCGGCCGCAAAGAGCAGTGCCGGGATGGTGAGCATAGCCCTCGCCCAGATCATCAGCTTACTGCAGGTCGGGCGGGATGGCGTCGCCGCCGACTAGCGGGGGACGGCGAACATCGCTGACCTGCATCATGCAGAAGATGCCCACCAGCATGCGCCAGAGCGTCCCCGGCGGCGGGGGCGCGGATCGGCGCGCTCGACCATGTCCAGCGGCAGGGGCGCGGATCGCGTAGCCGATGCCGGCCATGCGGGCGAAAGCGGGCGCTGAGGGGCATGCCGGGCGGGATCCCATTCCAGCCGGGCGCGGCGCGAGACCACGTTGATCTCGATGCGGGCGTGCTCTGTCGTCGATGGCAGCGGCGATGGTCTGGGTGCAGGCGGCGCAGTGCACCGCGTCCACGGCGGGATGGCTTCTGGCGCGTCGGAGTCGCCGGCCAGTGGCCAGGCGTACTCCATCAGCTCTTCAGGGTCGTCAGAATGGCGAAGCGGCCGGTATCCATCACCATGGTGAATGTTTCGTGTTTGGTCGGTTATAGGGGTGGCGGGGATATCGACAAAAGGTGGCGGCCCGCTGGAAAGAGATGGGGCGATGCCGGACGAATCAACAGGACGATGGTGTGAAATCTCTGCAGCATAATGGTTTCTGGTTCCAGAATTGAGGGCGCAAGGTTGTCCGAGCCCGGCGGACGTTGCTGCGTGCAGCGACATGCCGCTCGGCCGTGCATCAACATCGCCATCGGTTGTCTGGACGTTACGCCGTCATATTGGGAGGAAGCTGCGCCATGATCACCATTCCCCGTGCCAGCCAGATCGTTGCCACGCTTGGCCCGGCATCCAACTCGCCCGAGATGCTGGCCCGACTGTTCGAGGCGAGGGGTCCAACGTCGTTCGGGTCAACTCTCGCACACGGCTCGGCCGAGCAGCATGCCGAAACGGTCCGGCTGGTCCGCGAGGTGGCGGTGGAGGCTGGGTCACCGATGTCGGCGTGCTGGCTGACCTGCAGGGCCCTGAAGATCCGTATCAGCAGGGTTCGCTGAGGCAGATCAACCTGAATCCGGGCGATCCGTTCGCCTTCGACATCCGTATGCGGAGTCCGGCGACCAGGTGTGGTCGGTCTGGACTACTAAGGATCTGGTCAACGACGTGCATCCGGGGGACACCCTGCTGCTCAACGACGGCCGGATGACCATGCGGGTGCTGCGCGTCTCCGACAGCCGCATCGAGTGCGAAACGATCTGGGCGGTGTGCTGTCCGATCGCAAGGGCATCAACCGCCAGGGGTGGCTTGTCGGCACCGCGCTGACGGCCAGGACATGGACGACATCAAGACGGCCGTGGGCTTCCGGGCCGACTTCATGGCGGTGTCGCCCGCGCAATGCAGCGGACATGTACATGGCGCGCGAGGCTCAGCCGGGCCGCGGGCGGCAAGTCGCTGATGATCGCCAAGATCGAGCGCTACGAGACCATCGGCAACCCGGAAGAGATCCTGAAGTCGTCTGACGGCATCATGGTGGCCCGGGGCGACACGGCGGGGAAGTGGTGATGCGGCGGTGCCTGCGCTGCAGAAACGCACGCTGATCCGCATGGCCAAGAGCCTGAACAAAAGGTCGCCATCACCGCCACGCAGATGATGGAGTCGATGATCGAGCGCCGGTTCCGACCCGTGCCGAGATCTCGGACGTGGCCAACGCCGTGCTGGACGGTACCGACGCCAGTGATGCTGTCGTCGAGACCGCCACCGGCAAGTAGCCCGGTCGAGACCGTCACGGCCATAGCAGCTGCCCTGCGCCGAGGCAGACCGCGCCGATCGTTCGCACACCTTGGATGCGGCCTTCACGGATCGCACCTTCACCCGCATCGACCAGTCCATCGCCATGGCGGCGCTCTTTGCGGCGCACCACATGCGCGCCAGCGCCATCGTGTCGCTGACGCAGTCGGGTTCGACCGCGCTGTGGGTCACCCGCATCGACTCGGGCATCCCGGTCTATGCGCTGACGCCGGAAGAAAGCTCGCGTCGCCGCATGACGCTGTTCCGCGAGTGCCACCCGGTGGCCATGCAGTACCGCTCGTATGACATGCCGGCCGTTCTGGCCGACGTGGAGCGGCTGATGCTGGAGAACGGCCTGGTCAAGAACGGCGACCTCGTGGTCATCACTGTGGGCGAACCGGTCGGCAAGTCCGGCGGCACCAACAACCTGAAGATCGTCCGCATCGGCAGCCACAGCTGATCATCTGATCAGGTCGGGGAAGGTCCTGCCCGACTTCCCCGTTGTGGTCATCCCGGTAGCCGCACGGATTGCCTGTTAAAATTCTTTGCAGGCTGTCCGTGCAGCCATCAAAGTTCCCTTCAAGAGAGAAAGCTCCGTCAGTGTCTATCACCACGAACAACGCGACCCGCGTCGCCAGAGCAAGGGCTTCATCGCTGCTCTGGACCAGAGCGGCGGCAGCACGCCCAAGGCCCTGAAGCTGTACGGCGTGGACGAAAGCGATACAGCAACGACAAGGAGATGTTCGAGCTCGTGCACAAGATGCGTGAGCGCATCGTCTCCAGCCCCGCCTTCAATGGCGATCGTGTGCTGGGCGCCATCCTGTTCGAGGTCACGCTCGACGGCAAGTTCCAGGGCAAGGATGCTGCCCAGTACCTGTGGGAAGAGAAGAAGGTCGTCCCTTCCTGAAGATCGACAAGGGCCTGGAAGCCAAGGCCAACGGCGTGCAGATGATGAAGCCGATTCCCGGCCTGAAGGAGCTGCTGGCTCGTGCCAAGGCCAAGGGCGTGTTCGGCACGAAAGAGCGCTCGGTCGTCTTCGAGAACAACGAGAAAGGCATCAACGACGTGCTCGACCAGCAGTTCGCGCTGGGTGAGGAAGTGCTGGCCGCCGGTCTGGTGCCCATCATCGAGCCCGAGGTGGACATCAACTCCCCGGGACGTGCCGCCATCGAGGAAACGCTGAAGAAAGGCATCCTGGCTCGCCTGGAGAAAGTGTCGGCACCGGTCATCCTGAAGCTCACCATCCCCGAGAAGGATGGCGCCTACGATGAGCTGGTCGCTCACCCGAAAGTGCTGAAGGTCGTGGCCCTGTCGGGCGGCTTCGAGCGTGAAGAGGCCAACCGCCGTCTGGCCCGCAACAAGGGCATCATCGCCAGCTTCAGCCGTGCGCTGTCCGAGGGCCTGAGCGCCAAGCAGTCCGACGCCGAGTTCAACAAGGCGCTGGACCAGTCGATCCAGTCGATCTACGGGCCTCGATCACCTGATGGGCGTCAGCTGAACCTGCCAGGGCTGCCCGCTGTGGCCCGGAGGAGCGAACTGGACGGGAAACCAGTCATTCTCGTCCCCTGTGTGGAGGTGGGGTGGCCGGTTTTTTGCTGTGGTGAGTGCAAGGGCACAGCAGGTACACTCGTTACAGTGATGGAGGGTTCTGCGATGGCGATGAAGAAGGCACAGATGTTTCCCAGGCTGGTGGATGCAGAAGCTGAGGCGCGTTTCTGCGCAGCCGTGAATGCGTATCGAGGAGAATCTGGATGATCCTTTGCCGGATGTCGACGACGAGTACAGGCCAGTATCGACAGCATCATCTGGCGTGCTGAGGCACGGTATTCTGAGACCATCTCACTAACGAGTTCGAGACGGCCGCGCAGGAAGCTGCGTATAACGGCCAGCTTCGCGTTGAGGTCGGGCCAGCTCGTGCTGAAGGTGGCCCATACGTTGAAAAACAGCGTGTTCCTGGCCGAGATGAAGCGGCATTACAACGCGTTGGCCGAAGCAGCCGGGAGCAGATGAGCGCAGAATCGCTGCCCCCTCCATGCCCGGTTCTGTGGCGTCCGCGGGCACGACGGCGTGCGTCAGATCGGGAAAGGGTGGGCTTACCGCAGCCGGGTCTGCTGTCGCGTGCCATGCCGTGCCGTGCTGCTGCCAGTGTTTCCAGCCAGCCGGTCCACCCCAGCCTCGGCCTCCGCAGCGACTGCTGCAGCCGCTCGTCACCGAACTCGTCGTGTTCCACGGCCACACGGTGCGCGTCGGTGATGCCCAGATAGCGCGCGTGCCGTGAACACGGCTGGCTCCACATGGTTCCAGCCGGCCATCTGGCCGCCGTCGTAGCCGTAGTCGCCCCGTGAGCTGAGCACGACCACGCGCTTGTTCGTGTCGGCCAGCATCGGCCAGTAGGGCGTGCCCTCCCGGCTGCGGTCGAAGCCGAAGGTGCGGCCCACGCGCACGATGTTGTCGATCCATGCCCTGAACTGTGCCGGCGGCGAAGTTGTGCGATGGGTACGCCGGCCACGATGATGTCGGCGGCCAGCAGCTCGTCCGCAGTTCATCGCTGGTGCGCAGCACCTCGCGCATCCATGGTTCACGCTGGGTCTCGGGGGTGAAGGCGGCGTGAATCCACCGGCAGGTGCGCGCCATCACGCTGACGCTCGAAGGCGAGCAGCTGCAGGCGGGGGTCAGTCGTGGCCTGCAGGAAATCGCTGCCTGTGTGGACCGTATCCGCCATCCGGTACGGCAGACCGTGACCGTGTCGATGACCCCTGAGTTTGCAGCCCAGTGGCTGGTGCCCCGGCTGGCGCGCTTTCAGGTGCAGCATCCGGATATTGCCGCTGCATGTACGGCGCCTCTACGAAACGGCCGATCTGGACGCGGGTGTGGCCGATCTGGCCATCCGCTATGGCCCGGAGCCGCTGGCCGGGGTGGAGGCGATGCCCCTGTTCCGGGAGCGTTTCGCCCCCGTGGCTTCACCGGTGCTGTGCCGGCAGCTTGGACCTGATCCGCGGACGGCCGCTGATCTGGCTGAGCGTGGTACCGGCCGGCCCATCGCGTATTCGACTGGCCGGCCCGGGCCGAGCAGCGGGCTCGCTGCGGATGCACTGCGCCCGGCACCCGCTATTCGGAAGGGACACTGGCCGTGCAGGCCGCGGTGGCGGGGCAGGGGGTGGCGCTGCTGGGCTTGCCGTTGCTGGCGCGGGAACTGGAGACGAGGGCTGCTGGAAGTGTTGCCGGGGCCAGTGCTGGAGGGGATTACTGCTCACCATGTGTGTGCTCCGGTCCGGCGTGCAGTACGCCTGCCATGCAGAAGGTTCGGAGCGTGGATCCAGGGCAGAGGGGCAGTTTTCATGAGCCGGGCATGTGCCGCTCATGCCGGGTAATCAACAGGGAGGAGACATGGCTTCTTTTGATATGAACAATGTCGTGGCCGGGGCGATTCAGGGAGGTGCCGTCGGCAGCTGCCTTGGCTGGTATTTCATGCGCAGGCCGTCCCGTGCCTTGCGTATTCATGATCACGTCCTTTGATTCCGGCCTGCCGAGGAGACGCATCCCAGCCATCTGAAAGGCAAAAAGGCGTTCGTTACCGGCGGTACCGAGGGGTATCGGTGGCGGCCATCGTGGCGCAGCTGATGGCGCGTGGCGCCGAGGTCGTGACCTGTGCCCGTCATGAACCCGGACAGGCGCCGGGGCCGGGGTGTCGTTCCGGCGCTGTCGACTCGACGTCTGCGGCCGACCGCGAGGCCCTGATTGCCTGGCTCGTGTCGACGCATCCCGATCTTGCCGTACTGGTCAACAACGCGGCCGTTCAGCATGCGCTGGACTTCATGCAGGCCGATGTGGCGCAGATTCAGGCCGCAACCTCGCTGGAGCTGGCGCTGAATCTGGAAGCCCCCATCGCGCTGTCGGCCGGGTTGCTGCCCCTGCTGGCGCGCCAGCCCGAGGCGGCCATCGTCAATGTGACCACGGGGCTGGCCCTGGCCCCCAAGCAGTCGGCGCCGGTCTACTGCGCCACCAAGGCAGCGCTGCGCTCCTTTACGCGGTCGCTGCGCTATCAGGTGGAAACCTCCGCTCCGCATGTACGGGTACAGGAAGTGATCCCGCCGCTGGTCGATACCCGCATGACGGCGGGGCGAGGCACGGGCAAGGTTTCTCCGTCGGCGGTGGCCGAAGCGCTGGTGACTGCCATCGAGCGGGGTACCGATGAGTGTTATGTAGGCAAGTCCCGGCTGCTGCGGCTGGTGATGCGGGTGGCGCCGGGTGTGGTACCGGATTCTGAAGTGCGAATGAGGGGCGCTGGCCGGTACCGTGGCATGGTTTTCCTGAACCCGCCTTCAATGGCGATCGTGTACTAGGCGCCATCCTGTTCGAGGTCACGCTCGACGGCAAGTTCTGGGCAGGATGCTGCCCAGTACCTGTGGGAAGAGAAGAAAGTCGTTCCCTTCCTGAAGACTCGACAAGGGCACGGAAGCAGGCCAACGGCGTGCAGATGGTGAAGCCGATTCCCGGCCTGAAGGAGCTGCTGGCCCGTAGCCCAAGGCCAGGGCGTGTTCCCGGCACGAAAAGAGCGCTCGGTCGTCTTCGAGAACAACGAAAGGCATCAACGACGTGCTCGACCAGCAGTTCGCGCTGGGTGAGGAAGTGCTGGCCGCCGGTCTGGTGCCATCATCGAGCGAAGTGGACATCAACTCCCCGGACGTGCCGCCATCGAGGAAACGCTGAAGAAAGGCGCATCCCAGCTCGCTCGGAGAAGTGTCGGCTACCGGTCATCCTGAAGCTCACCATCCCGAGAAGGATGGCGCGCACGATGAGCTGGTCGCTCACCCGAAAGTGCTGAAGGTCGTGGCCCTGTCGGGCGCTTCGAGGCGTGAAGAGGCCAACCGCCGTCTGGCCCGCAACAAGGGCATCATCGCCAGCTTCAGCCGTGCGCTGTCCGAGGGCCTGAGCGCCAAGCAGTCCGACGCCGAGTTCAACAAGGCGCTGGACCAGTCGATCCAGTCGATCTACGAGGCCTCGATCACCTGATCGTTGTGTCAGCTTCGATCGATTGATCGATCAGCGATCCCTGTCTGACCGGCCCTTCGGGGTCGGTCTGTCGAACTAGTACCTTCCGTCATGTCCCTGTGCATGGACGGATGAGGCCGAGCCTTTGCGTCAGCCGATCGGGAAGCGGGCAAGCAGCGGAGGCAGGATACAGCGATCCGCATGCGGGATGCACGCGTGCGCCCATGACAGGCACGGGAAGTTTGGGAAATCAGGCGCCTGGGGGCAGTCTGGAACGCGCTTGAGGACTTGCGGGGCCCAAAGACCCCCGCGGAGCAGTGGCTTGTTGCGTGGCAGCGCCTGCGAATCAGGGGCCCTTGCAGGCCCCCACTGCGGCGCCATCAAAGCCATGACGTAGCTCAGGATGAGGAACAGCACTCGCCGAGGTACGCCCGAGACGGGCACGGTGACCACCGGTGCGGCGGCCATGGTGATGAAGTGCGAGCGCGCACCAGCGGCGGCGCTGCACGCTCTTCGGGGGCCAACACCTGCCCGCACCGCACGCAGTGCCCGTGAGCGGCGATGCGGCGTGCCATTCGCGCAGTGAAGCCACCCCGAAGATGGCGCCCACGGCGATAATGGGTGAGCTGACCGGCAGACCCAGCGCGAGAGGCGAGGATGACGGTGAGCGCGGCCGACAGCGCCACGCAATAGGCGCGCATGGGGTTGAGCTTGGTGATCTCGCTGCCCACCAGGCGGATGAGCTTGGGACCAAACAGCATCAGGCCGAAGCTGATGCCCAGCGCACCGATGGCCGCGACCCAGAACGGGATGGACACCGAGTCGTCAGGAACGACCTGCCCGGACGGTGTGGACGATGGCAGCCAGCGGGCCGACGGCAGTGGCCACGTCGTTGGCGCCGTGGGCGAACGAGAGCAGCGCTGCCGAGCACACCAGCGGCACGGCAAACAGCTTGCGCACCGACTTCTTGCGGTTCTCGAGGCCCTGGGACTGGCGCTAGCACCATGGGTACCGACAGTTTTGCAGAGCAGTAGCATCGACAACGATGCCGATGAGCACCGAGACGCCCAGGCTGATGTGGATGAGGGCCGAGAAGCCCTTCAGGGCCAGATAGGTGGCAAAGGTGCCGGCCATGAAGCCCACCAGGATGGGCAGCCAGAAGCGGGAGGCCGCGATCTTGTCGTCGCGGTACAGGATGCGGAGCGCTGATGAAGGCCAGCAGGATGGCGGCGATGATGCCACCCAGCACCAGAGATGACTCAGCTGGCGGCGATGCCGCCCATGCTGGACCAGTGGATGGAGTCGAGCCGGCAGCGATGCCGGCGCCCACCGCCGCCGACCACCGCATGGGTGGTGGAGACGGAGCGCCGATGTAGGTGGCGCGTTCAGCCAGAGGGCTGCGGCCGGCAGCGCCGCCATCATCAGCAGGATGAAAGGTGTCGGCGTTCTGGACGACCTCGGGCGAGACGATGCCGGAGGCGATGGTGTTGACCACCTCACCACCCGCCAGCATGGCGCCCGGCGGTCTCGAAGATAGCCGCGATGAGCAGTGCACTGACCCGAGGTGAGGGCATTGGAGCCGACCGCCGGACCCATGTTGTTGGCCACGTCGTTGGCGCCGATGTTGAGCGCCATGTAGGCGCCCACCACGGTGGCCACCACCACCATGAAGGTGCCGGGCTGCACGCCGGTGAGCTGAGTGCGGCGGCGCGCACCAGCACTCACGAAGGCTAGGGCGATGCCGGGCGCCACCAGCGGCCGGGCCACGAAGGCGGTGGCCTGCTCGCAGCCCGATGCGCTCAGGTCATTGTCGAGCGCTTTCCAGCGCCGGGGGCGCAGGGGCAGGGGAGACGCGGTGGGCGCTGACGCCGGACGGCGGGACGGGCACGTCGGCATGGGCCGACGCGGCGACCGTGACGCGAGGCTTGCCTCGCAACCGGTGAGGGCGCAGAGGTCGGGAGGTGGCCAGGGGCCGCGCCTGCCTGCCGCCAGCCGTTGCAGGAGGAGAGACACCGCCGGTGGATGCCGGGCCGCTGGAAGGCCCTTGGGCCGTAGGCTCGTTGGACGAGGACATGCGGAGGGTTCTCGTTGTGACTTGTATAACTATAGAACAACGGGCGAACGACGTGGGGCGATGGGGCAGTTTTCTTGATCGGCCCGGCCGGGTCGGCGCGGTGGCCAGCCTTGCGCGACCGGATTCTGCCTGAATCCGGCGACTTTGGGCGCAGGATGGTGCAGCAGGACGCGAGAATGACTGTATGGGGAGCGTCAGAGGGGGCGACAGCCCGGGGGGAAGTGGCGTGGAAGCCATCGGTTGGCCTGTCGTTCAGCCCGTGTGCCAGGAGGCGGGCGCATGAAGTAGCATCTTCGGACCATTCCCGATCCATCCGGAGAGGCTTTCATGCGCTGGCTCTGGTTCGCGGCCGGCTGGCTGATGGTGGCGCTGGGCTTCATCGGTGCCATGCTGCCGGTCATGCCCACCACCATCTTCCTCATCATGGCCGTGGGTGCTTTGCACGCAGCTCGCCCCGCTCGAGCGCTGGCTGCTGGAGCATCACGGTTTGGCCGGCCGCTGCGCCAGTGGCGCGAAGAGGGGGCCATCAGCCGCAAGGGGCGGCGCATGGCCTTTGCCGGCATGGCGGCAGGCTACGTCATCTTCTGGATCGGGGCGCGGCCGTCCTGGCTGCTGGCGCTGGGCGTGGCCCTTTTCTTTGTGCTGGGTGCGGCCTACGTGGGCACGCGGCCGCTGCCGAGAGCAGGGCAGGGAGCCCGGCGACGCGGGCCCTGGATCGGGCGGTGAGCGATTTCTTATTTCTCTTCATATTTCGTGATGGAAATCTTGCCGCTGTCGTATTCCTGGCAAGGAAGACGTCGCTGGCATCCTCGATTCACAGCTTCTTGAGTTCGGTCTTCAGCCACTCTTCGTCCCTGTCGATCATTTTCAAGCGTGCTTTTCTGAACGCTTCCGTCGGTGATCAGCGGATATTTCGGGTTCTCTTCTCCGAAGGACGTGATGATGAGCTGTCCATCCTGTTCGAGGATGGCCTGCTTGATGTCCTTGACGGAATAGATGCCCTGCATGCGCAGCAGAAGGACAGGTCGTTTGCGGAAAGGCCTGCCTTGCGCGCCACTTTCACATCGATCTTGCCGCGCGAGATGAGCGTGACGGGCTTCCCGTCCACGAGCTGCTTGACGAGGTTGTTGTGCTTCTTGAGCCAGCGAAGCGACAGGACCGCTGCAAACCAGATGGTCAGAATGACAATGAAGACGGGGATGGAAATGTCATCGTTATAGATGAGCCCGCCCACGATCCCGCCAAGGACATAGTTCTGTACACTGGTCGCTGGCCGAGGGCGGGCGCGAGATTGCCCTTGCCGGTCAGATTGATGACCATTACAAGGGCCAGAAGGCCCAGGATAAGCTTGACGGCCACGATGGCATAAAACATCAGCATGTTCCTTCAGAAAACGGACTCGTTCAGGGGATCCTGGTTTCAGTCAGGGAAAAGTTCGGCGAGCCGAGATTCAGAAGTAGTTGGAAGTACCGGCGAGGCCTGCGATGATCCGGACGGCTATGAGAAGATTGGCGGAGGAGACGGGTGAAATCGCAGAGATCAGGAGCGCCTTCGGCCGATGCGCTGTTCATCGGGAGGAAAGCCTCTGGGGGAGGAGGGGATCTGTCAGGCATCTTCAAGGAGCGCGTTCGCACCATCGATGTGGGCTTACAGGGCGTAGCCGGGATGCAGGTGGACGGGCGCTATCACGGCGGGGCGGATCGGGCCCTGCATCAGTGCCGGCCGAACATCACGCTCGGCTGGCCGATGCCTTTCCTGCGTTGCGGGAGGAGTTCGTGCGGGCAGCACGAGCGAGAAACGTGTCCTCGTCCGGCCTGTGTGAGCAGGATGTCTTCGTGGGGGATGTGGTGCGGCTGGGGACCTGTCTTTTGCAGGTTACGCAGCCGCGCACGGTCTGCTGGCGGATCGATCACCGTTTCGAGGTGAGCGGGCTGGCGAAGTTCATCCACGAGCACGGGCTGACCGGATGGCTCTATCGTGTCCCGGAGCCGGGGCGCGTGCGAGGAGGATGAGGTCGTGCTGGTCGAGCGGCCGAGATAGCCGACACTCGTTATCGGGACCTGCTGGCCCTCTGCAGCGGGCATCGCCCGATCCGGCGCGACTGCACGCCGCTTCCGAGCTTCCAGGCTGGCGCAGGTGATCAGGCAGCGGTTCGCGTCGCGGGCGGCGTGGTTGCGGGACCATCGCTGAAAGCGATCGTCTCTAGCCCCGGATCGGGCTGACGGCACGAGGCCCGGCGACCGGACGATGAGGGCCTCCAGCAAGCGCTGGAAGAGTCGGTCAGGAGGGGGCTGACGAGGGTGTCGGACGGCATCCGTCAGACGAAATACGCCCCGGAGATGCTTCCTCAGCGACCGGGACCCCCTCAGGATGCAGCCAGCTGCATGGCGGGCAGCTTTCGGCGGCTGACGTGACAGCAGCCTCCACGGCGGTTCGAGGCGGTCATGCCCACGAAGAGGCGCAGCGCTGCCGCGTTCGGTCAGCATCTCAGAAATCAGCTCGGTGATCACCCGCCGGCGGCTGCGTATGAGCGGTGGATGGTCCTCGACCAGCACGTCGCCGTGGGTCCAGATCGGGTCGCCGTCGGGGTGTAGTCGCCCGTAAACGGCGCGTCTCGAAGGGCCCAGCCAGCGGGTGTTCAGGATGGTGGACGCAAAGCGGTCGCGGCCGCTCAGCACCACGATGTCCTTCATGGCGTCATGCGATGCAGGAGGTTGCGCACGGCCTCGGCCGTCCGCACCAGGCCCTTCTGCGTTCTCGTAGACGCGGAACGAAGGCAGCCTCGCCGGCGTAGGGCTGCGCGGGTGATAGCTTTGGTCGGAGGGTGCAGGCGTTGATCACCTCGCAGACCATGCGCGGACTGCGGAGAGTGTCGTTGCACGGTCAGCGTCACGGCATCGGCCAGATCGAAGCAGGCGCGCGTCGCAGGCGCTGCGCGTCGTCTTCCAGCAGGTAGAGCCGTCCGAGGCCTTCAGCTGCGGCAGCAGAGCTCTCGACGGGCGGGCTGAAGTCCGGCCTTCGTCGATGACGATCAGGTCGTAGGTGAGCTCCATTCACTCAGCCGATTCGCAGTAGACGCGCGCCAGCAGGTCGAAGTTGTCCGGGGCAGCGCAGTCGGGCTCTGCCGTAGTTGCGCCGGTAGTGAGGTCACGCACAGCTCGGAATAGCTGGTCACGTCCGCCACGGGCGGGCCAGCCAGCATGTGGTCGGCCAGCGAGCGGTTGGAAACACACGTACAGCGCACGGCCACCACAGGTGACGGAATCGTTGAGCAGGCGCAGCGCCAGCTGGTCTTGCCTGAGCCAGCCGTGGCTCGGATGCGGATCAGGCCATTGGGGGCTGGATGCGCGACACCGGTGGCCAACCCCTCGGCCAGACGCTTGAGTGGTGCGTTGCAGCTGCTGGTCCGGGCGGACAGGTCCACCGAGACTCAGAATTCGTTGGACAGGAAGCGGCGCAGTGCCCTCGATGTCGCTTTGCGAGTCGCCATGGCGCATCAGTTCCTGCGCGGGTGCCGGGGAAGGGGAAGTCGGCGGCGTCGATGATCCGGTCGCGCGACAGAGGCCACGATGTCGCCGGTTTCGCAGCCGGTAGTCGAGGCGGCACCGGAGCAGTGGCTCACGAAGGCATGCAGGCCGGCTTTCGCAGGGGGCGGTGCAGGTGCGGCGCGCTGCACGGCGCCAGCTGGCGGCGCACGTCGTGCTCGCAGCTGCTGTGAGCTGAAGAGTTCGCCGTCACGCAGCTGCGCCGCCGGACTTGATCTCCATCAGCAGCGGGTGGCCGGTGGGCCAGCACCACGATGTCGATCTCGCCGTGGCGGTCTGGCCGTTCTCCACCGAATGCGGGGCCACGCTGTGAAAGATGTCGTAGCCTGCCGGCGGCGATTCCTGCGGCGTTCGAGCGTCAGTTCGGTAGAGACCCGTGTCTGGCGGATGGCGTTGAGGCTGGGCGAGAGTGTAGCCGCTGAGCGGATGCAACCACGGTGGCAGATGCCCCGGATTGTGTCCATCGCCCGCGCGACCCTTGAGGAGGTGGCCCTGAATGGCCCGGTGCCGGCTGCCGGGTGGGGAAGGTGTGGGGGCCCACGGGTGGCAGGCTGGCGAACAGCGGGCCGGATGCGAGCTGACGCCAGCCTGAGGGTCCATGCGACCATCGGCTTCGTGAGGGGCGCTCATGCGCCCTTCGCGTGCCTCAGTCAGGCAGCTTCCGGCTCACGCCCGTGATGAAGCGCCGGTCCATCTTGTAGATGTTGGTGCCGGGGTCGCTGTTGTCAGCGCAGCTCGGCCGCGGCAGTCAGCGCCAGCTGGCGGGTGATGGACACGCTCAGGTCGGCCTCGCAGCTCGAGCGCGCCGGTCGTGATTACGGTTGAGCGCGGGTAGAGACACCCGGCGCTGGTGGGCGGTGGTGGTGTCGGTGAGCTGGTGGTGGGACTCGGTACCCGAGCGTGAGTTCAGCGCGCGGCCGTAGCGGGTGCGCAGCTGGTCGGCCACGATGGTGGGCACCGTGTAGCAGTCTTCCGAGTAACTAGACCGGCGAACACGCTCCAGTCGTCGTTGGGGTGGTGGTGACACGGTAGCCCCGACCGAAGGCGGCAGCCAGCCGGTGCGACAGGTTGGCGATGCGGTCGCGGTACCAGCTGGTGTTGGCAAAAGATGTAGTGGCGCTCGTCGAGGTTGCGCTTGCCGTTGAATTCAGCGTGTTGTTGTGGGCGCTGGTCTTGTGGATTTGCTGGTGTTGTGAGCGCACGGGCGCGCTGGCCTCACGGTGTGGTGGCGGGTCTGGCGGGCGGTCGTAGTGCAGGTTGAAGCTGTTGATGTTGCTGTTGCCCGAGGGCAGAACGGGCGCCAGCCCCGGGATCTAGCGCCGGTGGCCATCGGGCTGGGTCTTGATCTGCGCACGGGCGGGGCTGGCAGAAAGCAGCAGGGCCGCGAGGCCGAAGGTGATGGGACAGGTGTTCATGCTCATGGGAAGAAAGATATTCCGTGCTGGATCAGGGATCATTCGGTCAATGGGCTACTGTACCGGATCGCGACTGTTATTCTTCGGAGTTGTCGGTTCCGGGGGCCGGGGAAGGCTGCGGGCAGGCTTGGGTCCGTTGTTCCGTCTGTCCCTTGCACCCGTGGCACCGGCCGGCACCCCATCCGCCTGAAGGGTTTCGTTTCAGCAGGTTCTGCGCCGTCCCGCGCCTGCATTCGCTGCCGCTTCTGGGCGGTGGCAAGGTGCGCGACAACTATGCGGTGGGCGAGGATCGCCTGCTGATGAGTGACTTCCGACCGGCTCTCGGCACTCGATGTGATCATGGCCAGCCGATCCCCGACAAGGGCCGGGTACTGAACACGCTGGCGCTGTTCTGGTTCGACAAGCTCAAGCATGTGGTGCCCCAACCACCTCACGGGCGAGGCGCCCGAATCGGTGGTGCAGCCGACGAGATTCCGCTGGTGCAGGGCCGCTCGATGCTGGTCAAGCGCCTGAAGCCCATCTGGTGGAGCCGTGGTGCGCCGGCTACAGTCGGCTCAGGCTACAAGGAATATCTGGCCGAGGGCGGTGTCTCGGGCATTGCGCTGCCGCCGGGCATTGCCCGAGCCGAGCGGCGAGTGCGCCGATCTTCACGCCGGCCAAAAGGCCGAGCTGAGCGGCGACGAGAACATCTCGTTTGACGAGATGGTGGCCCGCGTGGGCGCCGGCACGGCCGAGCAGATCCGCGCCACCAGCCTGACGCTGCTGTACCGTGAGGCCAGCGAGTATGCGGCCACGCGCGGCATCATCATCGCCGACACCAAGTTCGAGTTCGGTCTGGACGAAGAGGGCAAGCTGGTGCTGATGGACGAGATCCTCACGCCGGATTCTTCCCGCTTCTGGCCGATGGACCAGTACCGCCCCGGCATCTCGCCGCCCAGTTTCGACAAGCAGTTCGTGCGCGACTACCTGGACACCATCAAGACCTGGAACCGCCAGGCGCCGCCGCCGCCGCTGCCGCTGGCCGTGATCGAGGCCACAGCAGCCGCTACCGCAGGGGCCTATGAGCGGCTGACCGGCCAGTCGCTGTAAAGCCGGGGAGACCATGAATCCGAACACTCAGACGCAGGTCACGCAGACCCTCACCGGCATGCCGCCCGTGGTGGGCGTGGTGATGGGCAGCAGTTCCGACTGGGACGTGATGCAGCACGCCGTGCATGTGCTCAAGCAGTTTGGCGTGCCGCACGAGGCCCGGGTGGTGTCGGCGCATCGCATGCCCGACGACATGTTCACCTATGCCGAGGAAGCGGCCGAGCGTGGCCTGCAGGCCATCATCGCCGGGGCGGGGGGCGCGGCCCATCTGCCGGGCATGCTGGCGGCCAAGACCGCGGTGCCGGTACTGGGTGTGCCGGTGCCCAGCCGTCACCTGCACGGGCAGGATTCGCTGCTGTCCATCGTGCAGATGCCGCGGGGCATTCCGGTGGCCACCTTCGCCATCGGCGAGTCCGGGGCGGTGAATGCCGCCCTGTTTGCCATGGCGCAGCTGGCCCTGTCGGATCCGGATCTTGCCACGGCGCTGGAACGCCTATCGTCGCAGCCAGACCAAAGGCCGCCCGCCAGATGGAGCTGCCGCGATGACCGATACCCATCCCGTCGCCACGGCCGGCCTGCGAAGCTGGCATTCAATGAGCCGGCTCCTGCGCCGGCACCGCTGGACTGGAAGCCGTTGCCCCCGGGCAGCTGGCTGGGGGTGCTGGGCGGCGGCCAGCTGGGCCGGATGTTCTGCCAGGCCGCCCAGCGGCTGGGCTATCGTGTCTGTGTGCTGGACCCCGATGCTGACGGCATCGCTGCCCGAGTGGCTGATCATCACATTCGCGCCGACTATCTGGACGACGCTGCGCTGGTGGAGCTGGGCACGCTCTGCGACGCCGTCACCACCGAATTCGAGAACGTTCCGGCGGCGCGCTGGAGCGGCTGGCCATCGCTCACCGGGTGGCCCCACCGGTGCCTCGGTGGCCGTGGCGCAGGACCGGGTGGCCGAGGAAGGCCTTCTTCACGGGGGCTGGCGTGCCGGTGGCCCCGTGCCGGGATCATCGAGACCCTTGAAGACGTTGATGGCGTGCCCGACACGCTGTTCCGGCCATCCTGAAGGTGGCACGGCTGGGCTATGACGGCAAGGGGCGGGCCCGCGTGGCCACACGTCAGGCAGCGCGTGACGCTTTCGAGCGCTTCACCGCTGCCGCTTCCGGCCGGGCGCCGGTCTGTGCTGGAGCAGCAGGGTGCCGCTGGCGTGAGGTCTCGGTGCTGCTGGCGCGCGGTGCCGACGGCCGGTGGCCGTCTACCCGCTGGCTGCCAACGAGCACCGGCAGGGGCATCCTGGCGGTCAGCACCGTGCCGGCCGCCGTCTCTCGCCGGCGCTGGCCGGGCAGGCCGTGCTGCCGCCGTCAGCACTGCCGAGCGACTGAGTACCAGGGCATCCTGTGCATCGAGTTCTTCGTGCTGGAAGACGGCCGGCTGCTGGCCAACGAGATGACGCGCGCCCGCACAGCTCAGGCCACTGGACGCTGGATGCGGCCGACTGCAGCCAGTTCGAGCAGCAGGCCCGCGTGATGGCAGGGCTGCCGCTGGGCAGTACCGCGCAGGTCCGGCCGGTCATCATGCTCAACATCACAGGGCAGTGCGTGGTACCCGGCGGCGCCGCCGCCGCTGGAAACCCGTCGAGGCCCGACTGGTCCGCCGTGCTGGCCCATCCGGGCGCCCACCTGCACCTGTACAGCGGGACGAGGGCCCGCATGGGCCGCAAGATGGGGCACGTCAACATCGTGGCCGACACCACGGACGCCGCGCGCGAGCAGGCGGCCGCCATCGGCCATCGGGTGGCGCAGCCGCTGGTGGAAGGTTGAACGGCGTGGCGGATGGCACGATGACCGACGCTTCGTTGGCCGAAGCGGTGACCGTATTGAAGGCCGGTGGCGTCATCGGCCTGCCCACCGAGACCGTCTATGGGCTGGCGGCCAACGCCGCCGATGAACGAGCGGTGGCCAGCATCTATCGCATCAAGGGCGTCCGGCCGACCATCCGCTGATCGTCCATGTGGCGGATGCCGGGCGGCGCAGCAGTGGGCCGAGTGGACGCCGACAGCACAGCGCCTGGCCGATGCCTTCTGGCCCGGGCCGCTCACGCTGGTGCTCAGGCGCCGGGCTGGTGCACCGCCCTTTGCCAGTGCGGGGCAGGACACCATTGCGCTGCGTGTCTCGTCTCACCCTGTTTTCCAGCGCCTGATGCAGGCCCACGGCGGTGGGTCATCACCGGTCTGGCTGCGCCTGACAACCCGCTTCGCCGCATCAGCCCCGAGCCGCGCCGCCCATGTGTGCAGCGGGCTGGGCGAGTGCCGTACCGCTGGTGCTGGATGGCGGCCCATCCGAAGTGGGCGTGGAATCCACCATCGTCGACCTGTCACGCGGCCCCCGTGCTGCTGCGCCCCGGTGGCATCAGCCTGCAGGCGCTGGCTGACTGCCTGGGACAGCCGGTGCGCGCTGCGGATTCGCAGAGCCACGCGGGAGGCGGGATGCGCCCCGCGTGCCGGGTGCCCTGCCGTCCCACACGCCCCGTCGGTGCCGCTGCGGCTGCTGTCGGCAGCAGCACTGGCCGTGCTGCTCCAGCAGCGGGCAACAGCCCTTTCGGCCGCTCAGGCGCCGATCATCGACAGCCCTGCCCATGGGGCGCATCGCGGTCTGGCGCCGGAACCGCCCCGGAGCAGCCGGGGCTCTTCTGGCGTTGCCAGCCCACCGAGGCAGCCACGGCGGCCCGCCACCTGTATGACACGCTGCATCAGCTGGATGCGCTGGGCGTGGATGCCATTCTGGTGGAACAGCCGCCTGTCGAGCCGGCACGGCGCGCCGTGCAGGATCGTCTGCAGCGGGCCGCGGCTGCGGGCTGAGCGAACTTTTCCCGCTCTCGGCATACCATTGCCCTTTCTGCCGTTCGTTCCGGAGACCGCCCGATGGACAGGAAGCGCCGCGTTCGAAGCAGTGCCGAAGTGGTGCTGTCAGCATCCCGCGTGACTACAACGCTGCCCGACCTGCTGCAGCGCAACGCTGCAGGCAGGCCGAGCCGACGGTGGCCTTCGTCGATGAACGGGTGGCCATGACCTATGGCGAGCTGGCCCGGCGGGTGGACCACTTCGCGCGCAGGCTGCACTCCATCGGGGTGGGGACGCGAAGGCCGCATCATGCTGTGCCTGACCGACACGATCGACTGGCCCGACCATCTTCTACAGGGGCCATCAGGCGGGGAGTCGTGCCGGTCTGCGTCAGCACGGGGCTGTCAAGCACGACTACGACTACATGCTGCGCGATTCGCGGGCCAGGCGCTCTTCGTCTCGCGTTCGGTCTACCCGGCGCTGGATGGCCTGCACAACTCCATTCACGCTGTCGCGCCTGCTGGTCTCGGAGGCGCCGCTGGCCGATGGCGGCGACGTGGCGCCATCACGGAGGCCGGTGCCGAGGACGATCACCTCGAGACCATCGACACCATCAGCGATGAGCCCCTGCTTCTGGCTCTATTCTTCCGGCATCGACGGGCATCCCCGCGCCACCATCCACTGCCATTTCCAGCTGGTGCAGATGGGAGAGCTGTTCCGGGCAGGGCGTGCTGGAGCTGACCCCTCGCGACCGCTGCCTGTCGGTGGCACCCCTCAGCGCCTACGGCCTGTGCAACTCCTGATCCTCTCCCCATGGTGGCGGGCGCCATGGCCCGTGCTCAAGTCCGGCCGCCGCACCGTCAGAGCGATCTCATGCCATTATCTGACGGGGGCTGCGCCGGCCGGGTGGTGGGGGCGCCCTGACCGTGCTGTTCGGCGTGCCCGCGGCACTGTCAGCGCTGCTGAGCCGATCCGAGTGTCCCGATGACCATGAGGTGTCGCTGCGCCTGTGCGTCTCGACCGGTGATTCGCTCTCCAGCCAGCCTGCAGCGCCGCTTCGAGGAAAAGCTGGGCACCCCCGTGCTCAACGGCTTCAGCGCCACCGGATGCTGCATCTACCTGTCAACACGCCGGCGGAGACGGCCAGAAGGGACGAGTGGGCAAGCCGGTGCCGGGCTTCCGCATCCGGCTGGTGGACGAGCAGAATGTCGATGTGCCCGACGGCGGTGTCGGCGCGCTGCTGGTCAATGGTCCCACGGCTGCGCTGGGCTACTGGAACCAGCGCCAGCAGAACCGTGACGTGTTCACGGGCCCCGGGTGAAGACCGGTGACCGCTTCTGGCGCGACACGGAAGGTTTCTACCACTATGCCGGCCGTTGCGATGACCTGATCAAGATCTCCGGCCAGTTCGTCTCGCCGGCCGAGATCGCCAGCGCCCTGCAGGCCCGACGCCGTGGCCGGGGTGAGCGTGATCGGCGCGCCCGAAGAAGAAGGCCTGATCCGGCCCAGGCCTACGGTGGTGCTCAAGCCCAACGAGACACCTGACGAGGCCATGCGGCAGCGCCTGATGGCGTATCTGACGACAACTGGCCCAGTACAAAGCTGCCCAAGTGGCTGGAGTTCGTGGACGTGCTGCCGGGCACATGGCCCATTGCATCGCCGGAAGTCAGCGACACCGACGGCGGCGTCATTGCCGAGACCGAAGGGCTCGTGCGAATTTCCAGCCAACCGGAAAAGCTGGTGGAAAGCGTGCTGCACCGGGCCGATGCAGCGCACCGGAGCGCTGTTGCAGGGGATGACGAGGGCGGTGAGGGTCTGGTCCGGGCCAGCCTGCGGTCGGCTCGGATCTTCTTCAGACCGTCAGCTAGCCCAGCGAGACCTTCAGTTCCCGACGCCGTGCGTGCAGGATGGGCTCGGTGCAGCCGGCCGGTTGTTCCGCAACCCTTGAGACACCGGTCGGTGGCGGCACGGTAGGCGATGCCGTTGCAGGCCGGGGCCATGTTGCGGTAGAGCCGGGTCGCCGGCGTTCTGCTTATCCAGCACGGCGGCCATGCGCGCGAGGTCTCTTCCACCTGCTGGCGGGTGACGACGCCATGACGCAGCCAGTTGGCCATGTGCTGCGAGGATGCGGCAGGTGGCGCGGTCTTCCATCAGGGCCCGTCGTTGATGTCGGGCACCTTGGGGCAGCCACACCCTGATCCGCAGCGGACCGCATGCCGAGATGCCACGGGCGTTGTTGTCCAGCTCGGCCTGCCTGTCGGCCTCGGACCAGTCGGCCTTGGCGGCGACAGGGGATGGTGAGGATGTCTTCCAGCGGCGCGCGCCGCCCTTGGCGATCTCGGCTTTGGCGGGCCCAGCACGTCGACACGGTGGTAGTGGGTGGCGTGCAGGGGTGGCGGCGGTGGGGCTGGGCACCCGGGCGCAGTTGGCACCGGCAGCAGGATGGCCGATCTTCTGCTCCACGCAGCGCTTCATCAGGGTCAGGCGCCAGCCCATGCCCTTGCCGATCTGGGCGATGCCGGACAGGCCGCAGGCCGAGCCCACGTCGACGTTGTTGTCTTCGTAGGCGTGGATCCACGGCTGGGTCTTCATGTCGCCCGCCGCACCCATCAGGGCCGGCTTCCATCGGTGTGGATCTCGTCGCCGGTGCGGTCGAGGAAGCCCGTGTTGATGAAGGCGATGCGCGAGCGCGCAGCGCGGATGGCTTCCTTCAGGTTGACGGTGGTGCGGCGCTCTTCGTCCATGATGCCGAGCTTGACGGTGTTGGCCGGCAGGCCCAGCACCTTTTCGACATGGTTGAAGAGTCTCGTTGGCGAAGGCCACTTCCCTCGAGCCCGTGCATCTTGGAAGCTTGACGATGTAGATGGAGCCTTTGGCGGGTTGCGGAGCGCCACCGGTCTTCTTCAGGTCGTGCGAGCGATGAGCACCGTGCACATGGCGTCGATCATGCCTTCGGGCGCTTCCCGGCCTTCCTTGTCCGGGATGGCGGGGCTGGTCATAGGTGGCCGACGTTGCGCACCAGCATGAGCGAAGCGGCCCTGCAGCGACAGTTCACCCCTTGCCGTCGGGCGTGGTGTAGAACGCGATCGGGGGTTCAGGCGGCAGGTGAAGGTCTTGCCGCCACTGCTGACTTCCTCGGTGAGGTCGCCCTTCATCAGGCCCAGCCAGTTGCGGTAGACGTCGGCCTTGTCCTCTACCGTCGACGGCGGCGATGGAGTCCTCGCAGTCCATGATGGTGGAGACGGCCGCTTCCATCACCACGTCGGCCACGCCAGCCGGGTCGGCCTTGCCGATGGGGTTTTGCGGTCGATGCGCGGGTCGATATGCAGCTGGTTCTGGCGCAGCAGCAGCACGGAGAGGGCGCTCGGCATCCCCACGGTAGCCCACGAGAGGAGGGATCCTTCAGGCCCCGTGGCGCCGTGGGCCGTCTGGGCACCAGCTTGCCGTCGACCACGGTGAGCGGTGACGTCCTGTGGCTGCCCGCCAGCCAGCGGGGCCACTTCGTCCGAGGAAGCGCTTGGCGGGCGATGACCTGCTCGCCGCGAGGCCCGGGTCGTAGCCGCCGCCCTTGGGCAGGCTGCCGATGGCGTCCGGTGCCGTACAGGGGCGTCGTCATGCGGCTGCCCCAGCGGGCGTTGGCGGCGTTGAGCGCGTAGCGGGCGTTCATGACGGGCACGACCAGCTGCGGGCCGGGCACCTTGGCGATGGCGTCATCGACGTTGGGGGTGTCGATGGCAAAGTCGGGGCCTTCGGGCAGCAGATAGCCGATCTCGGTCAGGAAGGCCTTGTAGGCGGCCATGTCTCGGATGGGACCGGGATGGGCGCGGTACCAGTCGTCGAGCTTCTTCTGGATATCGTCACGCTTGGCCAGCAGGGCGCGGTTCTTGGGGCCCGGGTCGTGGATGAGGCTGGGACAGGCCTTGCCAGAGGCGTCGGCGCTGACGCCGGTGCCGGGCAGAGCCTCCTCGATCAGGTCATGAAGGGGCGGACACCTGCAGGCCAGAATCTTTCGACGCGATGGGTCATGGGGTCTCCGTGGAATTGACGAATTTCCTGAGAACGGAATCGTTCAGGTCTTATGGGGCGATAATACTTTGCTGGCAGTATACCCGCCGTCCCGCACGTCACGGCAGGGCCGGGCACCATTCCGGCAGGCCGGGCCATCGGGTGCGCGGCACCTCGGTCGGGCAGCATGAACAGGGCACAGGGCGCGTTGTGGCCCGATGTTGTCATGGCGTTGGGGTGGCATTCGTTTTCCGGGTTTTGGCGTGATTTCGCGTCGGGTTTCGATGCGTTCGCCTATAATTGCACGATGTTGCGATCGGTGCCAACAGGGTCCGAGGGCTGTCTGTCCGGGCGCTGCGTACACGGTGGCACACACGAGAGTGCGCCTCGGGCCGGATGGAGCGGACCGTCTGTCTGTCCGGGCATGTGCCGTGGGTGCAGCCCTATGAGGGCACCGTCGGCTGCCGGTCTCCTCTTCATATTGTGAAACGCGTTGAAGTCTTATGAAAGCGGTCTTCCTGATGCCGGCCTCTCGGCCCTCGTCCATTCCGATGTCCTTGAAGAAGCTCTTGCCGAGGCATCTGCCGATACGGTCGCCGATGCAGCGGACACCCCGCTGCCGATGTCTCTCCGGCTGCGGCGTGATGCAGCCGTCGGCGAGCCTGCCCTATATGCGAGGCAAAGGCGGATGCCGGGCTGGCGACACGTCCTTGCTGCCCCGGAAGAACTGGCGCACATCCGCCGGCTGGAAAGCGCTCTATGAGGAATGGGCCGAGGCCCTGCCGCGCATGGAAGCGAGCCCAGCAGGAATGGCGGACGCCCTATGCCCGGCTGCAGGAGCTACTACTACTATTTCAATGGTGAATGGCGCCGCGACTATGAAGCCGATGAGGCCGGCCGGCTGCCCGAAGGCATGCCGCGCGGCATCCTGTGCGAAGACACGCTGTACAACGCCTTCATTGCCGAGCGCGAGCTGGCGCTGGAATGGGTGCAGCTGGGCGCTCAGGCCCTGAAGAGACGGCTGAAAGCTTTAAAGATCGCATCGCCGGCCACTTTTCGGGCCCTTTCCCGGTACAGGGCCCGGGCGCGCTGCGCATTCGGATGGGGCTGCAAGACTCCATCATCGTGTGAATTCCTTCGCTTTACTGTGGCGGCGTGTGGGTCGCTGCCTATTCTGTTCAACCCGGTGTCCATGAATTTCCCTGCCTTCCGACTGTCGCTGCTGACCCTTGCCCTGACGTGCGCCTGGGGCGCATAGGCTGCCACTGCACGTACCGATATCGCCCGGCCGACCGATTTCGCGGCACAGAGCGTGAGTCAGGGGCCGATCGTCTGCCAGAGCAGCAAGGTCAAGACCTGCGGCCGGCGGGTGGCGAGGCAAGCTGGGCATGCCGGCGGGCGAGTGCACTCAGTCGGCCTATCGCTTCGTCGAGGAGGAGTTCCTGTTTGACAGCGGCGTGGCCATCTTCACGGAGACAGCGGTGCCGGAGAACCGCAATGCCCATGCAGGCTGGCGTCGCCGCGGCGCTTCAGGAAGACGGCTGAGGGCTTCCAGCTGGTTCAGGTGGGCATTCGAGTATCGTTGCGGGCGGCAGCTGGCAGAAGGAGACCTGCGGCTCGGCCGGCCAGCTGCCCGGCGCAGGACCGACAGCAAGGAGGCGGCGGGCCGAGGCAGGTAGCGCAGCAGGCCGGACTCGAGTCCGCTGCGGCCAGTGCGGCAACGCAGGCCGGCGCGGCAGGTGCTGCAGCGCTCGCGGCCGCGCAGGCGGCTTCCGGGGCAGGGCAGGATGCCCGAACCGCATCGTGAGCGCCCGTGCCTCTGCCACTCCAGCCGGTTCCGGGCGAGGACACCGCCCGGACTACCGACGGTCAGGATCCGGCCGTGCGGGTGCTGCGCTCCGACCGCTCCGGATGCTGGGGTGCGCTCGGCCACGCCTGTCGAGACCATCGGCCCCAACGAACAGGAAGCCGTGCCCCGCTGGATGCCCGCTGGCGTCCGCGTCAGGATGCCATCCGGGCAGGATGAGGCGGTGACGGCCGCCTATGACCAGAAGCAGCGGGCTGCCGAGGCAGAAAAGCCAGCGCCATGCCGCGGAGCAGGCCGAGGAGCCGCCCGCAAGGCCGGGACCTCCGGATCGCGCGGCTGATCTGGATGCGCTGCGCCGTGATGAAGCCATCGCCAACCGGGGCCTGTCCGAGAAGATGCCACGGTGGCCGCTCGTGACGCCAGAAGGCGCGGCGAGGTCGAAGGCGCATCGCAGACGGGCGCGAACCGGTCCTGGCGCTTCGGTCTCCGGGTCTGTCGAGGGCAACGCAGCAGGCCATGCAGATCGCAGGGCGCCCAGTCTGCCCATTCAGCGGCCGACATCGTGGCGGCCAATCCGTCGATCTCGGCGGATCAGCTGAAACTAGATGCACGCGGCCCGAAGCATCGCTGGCACGGGCCACGGCGGGTTCCGCGCCGGGCGTGGTGGACGCCGGCGCAGCACCGTCGATCAGGAAAAGTGCAGACCGGACGCAGCGGGCCGACCATGATCGACCACCGGACGGATGCCCGGGCGCCGGTGCCGCTGACGAGGGCTTGCAGGCGGGGCGCCCGGACGGCGGACGAGGCGGGAGGGCAGCCGGCTGCTCAGGCCGGTTCAGCCCGAGTGGCAGGCCTCCAGCGACCCGGATGCCCGGCGCGGCTGGCAGACGGCCGTGATCGGGCGGCGGGCAGCACGGCACGCGGGTGCCGGCCACGCTGCCGGCCACCGTGCGCACGGCCGATGGCTGCGCCGATGGCGCTGTCACCGGAGAACGCCGCACCGCTGGGCAAGCCCTGCAGAGCAGCCCATCGAGATGTGCGGCAAGCAGGTTTTCGAGACGCTCTTCCCGGTGCCGGCCAGCACGCTGGCTGCGCTGCCGATCAACCAGAGCCGGCGCAGAGCTCTCATCTGCGCGGACGGCCCGGTCACGAGCGCGGTCTATCTGGTGACGATGGCCAGCCTGCCCGACGACAGCATCGCGTCGCAGCGCATCGCATCGAGTTCGTGCGGCGTGGTGCGCAGGCTGGGTGGCCGCATCGGCTGGCCGCCAGTTCAAGTGCCGCGAAGGTGAGCTGGTGCGGCAGCGGTGGACGGATCGTTCCTGCCGGTAAAGGTGAAAAGGGGCCGGCCGGGAGCCCGGCAGGTGATGGCAGCGGCCGGACGGCACGCGCGCTGACGGGATTCTGGCGGACCAGATTGTCCGCCGGGGCGAGTGTTGCTGGCGGCCGGGCGGACTTTGGCGCCAGCGTCATCCGCCGGCTGATTGCTGGTGCGCATGGTGAGAATCGTTGCCGCAGATGCCGCACGATTTCTCGATGCCAGGGTTGGCAATGCCGCCGCAGGAACCGGCGATGGGCTTGCGGCCAGCATCACGCCCACGGCCATGCCGGCCACGACCAGCAGCATCACGACAAAACCGAAGCCAGACAATCATCGGAATCTCCATTGGCCCGTCCGATGGGCCTCGATCAGTATTGAACCATGACGGCACCTTGTGCCTGTGGTGCCGCCTCAGCAGCGCACGGATGTGGCGTCAGGGTGCAGTGGGTGCCGGAAAGCGGGCATCGAAGGCCGGCGTGGTGCGCGTCTGAAAGCCCTGGGGCGTGCGGCTGACCAGCAGTGCCGCCAGCTGGTGGCGCACGGCATAGTCGTAGCCGTGTTCGGGCCCCAGCACCATCAGCAGGGTGGACAGGCCGTCAGCCCGCATGGCTTCAGGGGTGACGACGGTGGCGGCCGCCGGTGTGTGCTCGATAAGAAGCGTGCGCGGATCGATCAGATGCGAATAGCGCCGACCGTTCTCCTCGCGGTAGTATGATGCTCGTGCGATGAATGCCTGTCCTTCAGCTGGACCAGGCGCTGCGCCTTGCGGTCATGGTCGAGCGGGGCCTCGATGGCGATCAGCCAGGGATGGCCACCCGGTTTCTCGCCGGCGGCACGGATCTCGCCCGTGACCTCGATCAGGTAGTCTGCGATGCCACACGGTTTTGCCAAAGCGCTCGGCCAGTCGGTCGATGATGTAACCGGCGGCGATGCTGTTGAACTCGACGGTGATGGGGGCGCCCTTGCGAGCCGGTCACCGATGATTCCCAGTGCATGCCGTGTGCGCGCAGGCCTGGCCAGCGTCAGCCGGCGTTCGGGCAGGGCACGCAGGGCTGCGAGAGCTGGCTGGGGCGCCGGTTGCGCCATCGGCTGAGGTCTCACCGTCGACCGGTCGTTTGCCGGCCGGTGCGTTGGGCCGAGGCGTCGCCTTTTCGCCGTGCCGCCTGGTCGAACTTTCCGGGCGTCCGAGACGGGCAGCAGGAGTCGCCGTAGGCCCCCTCGCCGTCGGCGCCAGCTGCTTCGCGCTGCGGGCCGGTTCCAGCGCCATGCATCGGCTGGCAGCAGCCGCCGCGGCAGTTGACGCGCCAGATCGGAATCGTTGCGATGAGGTGGACGGCGGCATCTAGCTGGTCGAGCTGACGCCGGATTCCTCGGCACGGACGGCTTTCGCTCGGGCGTGCCGCTGCGCACGCACGCCGCTGATGATGCTAGCTGCTGCTTGCGCGGGCGGACGGCTGGACGACATCAGGCGGGCAGGCCGCCAGCGAGGGCGGCTACCAGAGGCCAGCAGCCGCGTGATGGGGGCGGGAGGTGGCGGCTGGGACGCCGCCGGCGCAGAGCGAACCGGACGGCGCACGCCAGATCCCCCTTGCCTGCCTTTGGGCACGCTCAGCCTCGAAATCGTCCAGGAAGATGCTGTCGCGCCTGACGCCCGGGTCGGTCAGCATCTTGTTGACGGCAACGTTCATCTGCGACCCGCACATGTAGAACTCGCAGTCTTCCGGCGCCGGATGGTCCTTCAGATAGTTCGCGTACAGGACGTTGTGGATGGGCAGTCGGCCCCGTCCAGTTGTCCTCGGGCAGCGGGTCGGAGCGCCAGCGTCCGGCGTGAAGTTAGCCCTCCTCGGCCAGCTGGTCAGACTCACTCCACATAGAAGGCCTCGCGCAGCGAGCGTGTCATTTTCGTACCGAGTAGCGCGATCTTGCGCTGGGACTGCAGCCATGAGCTAGGGTCCGAAGATGTGCGAGCGCATGGGCGGCATGCCAGCACCGCCGCCGATGAACACCATCTCGTTGTCGGTCTCCTTGGCGAAGAACTCGCCGAACGGACCATACCGTCGCACCTTTGTCGCCCGGCTTCGGGTTGAACACCACGAGGACATTGTCTTGCCCGGCGGGATGTTGTCGCCGCCCTTGGGCGGACGGCGAGGCGCGGATGCTAGAACTTGACGATGCGCTTTCGCTCGCGGATAGTTGTGCATGCGGAATGAGGCCCGGACGACCGGCTCGTTCACCCGGGAGACGAAGTGCCACAGGTTGAACTTTGTCCAGTCGGCACGGAACTCGTCCGATGGCAGCGTCCTTGGCGCATTACGCTTCGTGCGGCGGGCATTCGAGCTGCGTAACGTAGCCGCCGGCGCGGAGTCCACGCTCTCGCCCTCGGGCAGGCGCAGCGTCGGCTCCTTGATGAAGGTGCGGCGACGGCTGAAAGTCAATGCGACTCGATATTTCTCCAGCACGCGCCGAACGCTTCTTCGGGCAACGCGGATCTTCATGTCACCGCTTGACCGGGGTCTGGCCAGGAAGAGGCGCTATTTCGGACTGCGCACGCCGCGTAAAGTGGGCTTCTTCGGTGGGCAGCTGATCGCCGCCGGATTCGACGATGGCACTGCACTGGGCGCACGATCTGGCCGGCCACCGCGGAGCTGAGGACAGGAAGATGTCGCACTCGGCCGAGGTCTGCAGCCAGCTGTTGCGCCGGCAGCTTTCGTGACTCTGCGTTCGCCGTTGGTCTCGATGGTGGCGTCGCCGCTGGAGGCCAGCCACGAGCGCGCCACCGGGATCAGCACCACCAGCGACAGCACGATCACCGTGAACCTGTCGACCCCGAGCAGGATTTCGAGATGCGCGAAAGCGCTTCCTCCCGCAGGCTTGGTGAGTTGCGTCAGGCATCACTGCTGGACTTTCGGGGCGACATGAAGGCCAGCGCGCCATCGAGGCCGATGGTGATGAAGGTGATGCCCGGCCCCTGCAGGCCGTCGAGCACGTCGCTGGTGTCGATGCTTCTCGCGCAGGATGCCGCAGGTCACGAGATGGCCAGACACGACAGGCCCGAAACCCACACGGTAGACGGCGCTCTCGGCGAGGGGTGTGTGTCGTTCGACCATGAACAGCGTGCTGCGGCGATGGCGCGCTGACGGTGACTGGGCGGAAGGAAATCACGCCCAGCGCGTTGTAGAGGCTGGGCACGCATTAGCTGACTCCGGCAGCATCTCCGATCTGCACGATGGCGGCGATCGGCGCTGATGCGCCGACAGCAGCAGAAGCTCGATCCGCCGGCGGGCTGAGCCCAGCGCGACGCGCACGGGCTTGCTGCGTGGCGAACAGCAGGTTGTGCGGCACCGTGATGGCTCTGCTACAACCACCACTGCCACGCCGAGACCGATGGCCGTTCGCACTTCTTCGAGATGGCGATGAAGAGTTGCACATCGGAAGCGCCAGCGCCGTGTTCTCGATGAACACGGAAAGCGAAGAAAAGACGCAGATAGTGCGCGGTCTCACGTCTGTCTTCGTGTTCAGTCGATCGGACGTCGGGTCGGCTGGATGTCCGTGCTCAGTACTCCTCACGGCGCGTGTGCGGGGCCGGAAACCGGCGGTCTCGCACTGCGCTTCTTCCGGTACGCAGGCGGATGATCATGCGATCAGGAAGAAGGCCGACGGCGGCGGCAGCATGAGCCGTTGGGCATGGCACCAGGCCGCCGTCATTGACCACCGGCAGGATGGTGGTGATGCCGAACAGTTTCGCCGGCGCCTGGCAGCTCGCCGGATGGTGCCAGCATACGCCAGCATGGGCGCACTGCAGCCCGAGCCGTTGCCGATGCCGTCCATGAACGGAGAGCACGGGTGTCAGCCATGGCAAAGGCCTCGGCACGACCCATCACGATGCGCAGGATGACCAGGCCGACGAACACCGACAGCTGCTTACGGACGGCGAGAAGGCGGGGAGCGTGAGCGGCTGGTCGACGTTGATGACCAGCGACGCGATGATGACCATCTGCACGATCATCGGATCGAGCGGAATCTGCGTGCGCACCATCCGAGATGAACATGCTGGAGAAGGCGGTGACGAGCGCCGCGCGCGATCGACATCACGCCAGCGCAGTCTTCAGGAGTTGAGGTGACAGCCGGTGCCGAAGCGATGCCGAGGATCGCAGCCCGACCGGGTTGTCTGATGACTGGGCCGGGTCGAGAACCTCGCGGATGGTGGGTCGTCAGCCATGCGCGCGTTCAGCGTCCCCGTCGATGCCTGCGATGAACCTGCGCTGTCACGCAGGTTCGCGATGAACGGCAAAGCGCTGCCCAGCCGCAGAAGCGTAGCATGGATTGCCGCTTGCCTGCTGGTGAGCGGCGTGGCACCGGCCAGTCCGTCGACCTGATGGGCGGCCTGCAGGCTGGACGGATCGACCGAGCCGTCGGTGATCCTGATGCAGCCTTGCTGCCGTCGTCGCTGAACATCTTGCGCGGCCACAGCGCCTTCAGCGGGGTTGTCCACCTCGCCGCAGACCCAGTCTCCGGCGTGCTGGTAGAAGCCTGTGCCCACGCCGTGTTCAGATCGTTCTTCAGCGATGAAGCCGTGCAGCGTGGACACAGCCCGTAGCCGCGTGGATCGGCGGGATCCGAGGTCTCCAGCTGCTGCTGCGGGCCCTCGACCCGGTATTGACTACCGGTATTTCGATGCTTTCGCGCCGACGCGATCGAGGCGATGTCGTCCTCGCGCGACAGGGCCGACGACGCCGGATCCTTAGCCGCCTACGGCAGCGGGTCGAAGGTCTCGAGCGCACGTCCTCGACGAAGCGGCCGCTGCTCGAGTTCACACCAGACGCGGCTGGATTCCGCTCGTGAAGACGCGTGCTGAACTTCCTGCGCTGGCTTTCCGGCTGGATCGGGCCGGCGATGACGAGAAGTGTTGCGCTGCTTTGTTTGGCGGCGGTGGCTGTTGCGAGCCGCACGGGCTTGAGCATCGGCGGCGCATGGCCACGATCACCGGCAGCACGAGCTGATGACGAAAGGCCACCAGCAGTGTCCGGCCGATGGATTCTTGCTGTTTAGACACGGCGCTTGGCCCTCCGCTTGATGTTGGCCCGGATCGCGAAGTAGTCGATCAGGGGCGCACAGGTTGCCGAACAAGATGGCCAGCATCATGCCCTCAGGAGCAGGCGGTCGATCACGCGGATCATCACCTCGGATCACTGATGCCGATGCCGGTACTTGCCGGTGTTGGTCATGGCGGAAGCCGATCACGGGGGTCGGTGCTGCGAACACTGGTTTCGTCATGGCGGTAGGGCCCAGCCTTTACGGTGTGCCAGTACCCGGTATGGCATGGCCAGCATCGGGTTGGTCGAGCACCGGCCGGCAAAAGCGGGTTGGAGAGGTGGAGAGCGCGCATGGCGCGATCATCACGCCGGCCACGATGCGCCCGGGCGGCGATTCCGGAGCCAGCAGCGGGATGCTGCCGCCCAGCAGGATGCCAGCGTGCTAAAAGGTCTCGCCGATCGAGCCCGGGCATGAAGCCGAGGAAAGTGCGTCGCTCGAGCCCAGCGTTCTGCGCCGGGGCGCCGACTGCGCTGGTTGCGGCACGGCTCAGATGCCGTCGCGCCGCACCAGCCGTCCACGACGTTCGACGGATTCACCGGACAGGGAGGCCGGATGGGCGAAGAAGAAGGAGGAAGGCGCGGCTCGGCGCGCGGGTTGATGAAGTTCTTGCCGGTACTGCCGGTACACTCCTTGCCCAGCACCACGCCGAAGCTGATGCCCAGCGCCACCTGCCACAGCGGGATGGTGGGCGGCGTAGCGTGACGAGAGCCGACGCATGACAGAAGCCCCGTTGATCTCTCGTAGCGGCGGGATGGTGGCAAAGAGAGCTCTTAGAAGCCGCCGACCGCGAAGGTCTGCGGCATAGATGGGCAGGAAGTACACCGCACGGACGAAGTGTTGCCGTAGGAGGCTGCTCAGCCGAAGCCCGCCAGCGTGCGCACGATCTCGACACGCCAGCCTGTCTGCGCGGCCAGCGAGCTCGGGCTGCTGGGCAAAAGACCGTGTGGTCTGATGGCCCACGTTCCACATGCTGCCGAAGCGTGGTCGAGACGTGTTGCAGGAGCCACCACCGAGATCGTGACTGGGCGGGTCCGCCAGGCGAGGCTGTCGCGGACGTGGGCCGTGGTGGTGCAGGTGAAGCAGTCGAGGACGCGGAAGGTGTCGGCGCCCGTGCGAGCGGATACAGCTTCGCGGCGGCCGCCCTCAGTGCACGCGTCGATCCGGTCAAGCAATGCTCTCAGTCCCGTAGGTCAGCCCTTTCCTTCTCGATGCGGGTGAGGTTGTCCCGCGGAATCAGACCATACTGGTGCTTGCCGGCACAGGCGTGGGTGCGGAAGCGCGAGGTCTTCCTCGTCCAGCTCCGTGCACCCCCAGCTTCTGGATGCCATCGACGTCTCACGATGAGCCGAGCGCAGCATGCGTGAACTGCGCAGATGTCCAGCGGCATCACCCGCCTCGTAGGTGCCGGTGGGCACCATGGCCCGGGGACTGCCGTTGCGGTGGTGGTCGCGGCCCGGCGGCCTTTGCGGCACGAACAGCTTCCAGACGAAGGCGCGCTGACCCGAACGTCTTTGTCGAAGCCCGGCCCGCAGGAAGTGGAGCATCTGCCGCTCACCGCCTTTCACGCAGGCAGCTCACGCAGGTCAGCGATTCCGCGAAGGCACACGCGCCGCGCCGTGCGGCCGCCTGGCAGCAGCTGAGCCGGAGACGGCATGTGTTCTCGCGGCTCTCCAGCTCGTTGGCCACCAGCTCGTCGTGCTGGCGCCCAGCCGGGTACGCAGCAGCTGCGCGGCTTCGCCACCACCGGGCCGCCGTGAGACGATCGCCGTCGCGTCGAGCGTTCGCCGCGTGAACAGGTGGCCGATGGCGATCGCGTCCGATAGTTGATCGTCCAGACCGCGTGGCATCGACCGGACACAGGAACATGTGCGTGCCGGCCGACCCGCCGGGTGAGGCCCCTCGAAGGTCCCGGTCGTCACGCCCTTCAGTCCTCGCCGGGCAGGTGAGCCGGCGCCCGGCACAGGAATACCGGTGCCAGCCGCGAGCACGGCCAGCCCGTTGCGGAAGTCGCGTCGCCCGGCGATGATCGGGATGATTACGCGCCGCGGACGTGCCGATGGCGGTGACGATGTGGGCCGGCGTGGCATCCGAATGGCCGGATTCAGCGAACGGCCGCGCAGTGCAGCCGTCCAGAGGCCTGAGCGTTGCAGGTTCTCGCCGCGCGCCGGCCTCGCGACAGCGACGCCAGTTTGTCGGGGCTACAGTGGGCAAAGCGCAGGGCGTCCGGCGCCGATCAGTCGCCCACCCGGATCACGACGGACTGCAGCACCCGCGCTCGCCGCGATTGATGATGGCGCGATCGTGCCAGGCCGGTGCGACCAATGCCGTCGGAGAAGAGCGGCTGGCCTTCTGCGTCCCGGTCTCTACCTGCACTGCCATTGCCGCTTCAGGCTGTGATAGTCGAAACCGATCACCGCCACGTGGTACCGCGCGGCAGCCCGATCCGCCTGCGCACCCGTGAGGGGATGTCCAGCCACACGCTTGATTCCTGACCATCTCGTTCCCATGGTTGCTGTACAGCACCAGTCGTCGTCGGACTTTACGTGAACAACTGACCCGGTCTGTCGGTTCTGAACGGCAGAAACCCTGACTCTGTCAAAACATTCTAAAAAACTCAAGGACCGTGGGCGCGCGGCACCGTCTGACCACTAGATGGAGGTCCAGTGAAGTATCGCACGGCGTGACCAGCTATCCCTCGGCTGGGTTTGATACGGGCCGCCGCGGGCCCTTCAAACCACAGGAACTGCCGATCTGCTCCTTCCGTCTGTCGCTGTGCTCGACCACCTGCGCCGTCAGGTGCTGGCCGTTGCTTCCGCACTGCGTTAAGCGATTCTGGCGCCGCCTGCGGCGGAGGTGGCGGCGATGCGGGCACTCCCGTTCGCTGGTGAGGATGATGCCGGCCGCGGTCTGGCCGGCCGCAGGCGCATGCCCTGCTGGAGGTCGACGGCCCTCAGATGGCCGGGTTGCCGTGCCCAACGAGGGCATCGACTTATGCCGAGCAGAACGTCGGCACATCCCGGTGGCCGATGGGGCGGCCGATCGTGAACGACTGAATGGCCCGCAAGGTTCCCGCCTGTGGTCGCCGCGCCGCCACCGAAGGTGCCTGGCGGCCAGATGAAGCGGCCTCATCCCATCCACGTCGTGGTGCCGCCTGAGGCCGCGGATGACCTGGCGGCTCGACCGGGGCGAGCAGGGCGCCGTTTACTACGACGGGATCTGACGCTGGGTGGTGACGCCGAGGTTTCCACCACGCTGCCCAACACCAACGCGACCGAACATCTTCTGCTCGGCCCGCCGTTAGCGTTGACGGCGACGCGTTCATCGTCGGCGACATTCACAGCGATGCCCGTACGCAGTGCATCAAATCAGCCCATCAACGATACGACCATCTTCCGTCTGGGCAGTAACACCATCGGAGGCGGCGGCCAAGATGCAGCGCAGCGGTACGCCACCGCCACCACGCTGCTCTAACGGCGAAGTTCGTAGCGGCAAGGGCGGCAACGACCACCCCGATCCGTCGCAACGACGGCAATTGCCGTTCGGCACTACTCGACCTGCGCGAGGACTATCTGCGCAATTGGTGGTTTCCTGACGGCAAAACACCGGCTTCCAAGTCTCAGATGGATGAAGTTGACGGCAATGGCACCTGTACTGACCCGCACGCTGAACTACAAGTCCGGACTGGCACCGCTGCCGCACCTGAGCCGGGCCGCATCCTGCTGGACCGAGGCGCTGGGCAACCGTGCCGCCATCATCGACATCCGCGGCGACAAGCCCGGTGACCGATGCCGGCACGATGAGCAACACCCGTGGCTGTGGCACAACAGCACCGTGCGTTGGCCGATGGTACGGTCGCCATCATGGGGGCGCTGGCATTGATCGCGCCACGGCGCAACTTATCTACCACCGCTGGCCCTGGAAACCCGAAGACTGCGTGGACGTGCGGCCTGCCGCAGAAGGCATGCCTTTGTTTACCCACCGCCGCTACGCTAAGCGTTTGACGGTTCGCGTTCACCGCGGTGGCGGCGCCGGCGGCCTGGAGAGCAACTTGAACGCCGGAGGTTTGGCTACCCTGGCTTATTTGTACAACGCCGACGGCACGCCGGGCCCGCGTCCCACGCTGGACAAGGCCTCGATGGTCGCAGCCCGGCGGCATGGTGTTGGAATTGCCCAGCGAGACCATATCTGTCGTGACGATGGTGGCTACTGGCTCGGCTTCACGCACTGTTCACCATGAACCAGCGCCTACCGAGCTGTCGTCCTGCCGCGAAGGCAACCGCCCCGTGGCTGGGCTGCCGTCCAACGTGAATGACACGCCCCCGCTATTACATGGAAAAGTTCATCCTGAATGAGCGGCACGCCTCCATCTCGGTGATGGTGCGTGAACGTACGGTCAGTCACCTGTCGATCCGGACGTGGTGTCATTCATTGCTATGCGGCCAATGACGCAGGCTCAGCCAGCTACCGCGTTGCCCGGACCCGGCCCGTGGCGAGGGTTCCGCCACCAGAAGAACGACGGCGCCGGTGTACCGCCACTGGCCGTTCACGTGGGCGGCAAGACGTTACGCTAATAATTCATCGACGGTTCGTTGCGTCGGCGGAATGGGCTGCGTGAAGGCATCGTCTTCATGCCTACAACCAGCCGGGCGAAGGCCGCACGGGTGGACGAGCGCGCGCAGGTGCGTGGTGGTTGTACCTGAATTGCCACGGCCGGCACAGCGCAGTGGCGGCTGGGAATTTGCCGGCCACATCAGTCGTGCCCACGAGCCGCGCCTGAAGGCTTGGAAGCACCGCGATACCGAGGCGCCCGTACTGCGCGCAGGCTCGCCCAGTGGCAATGATGCCGCAGCTCAAAGTTCAGCGGATGTAAACGGGCCGCTGGCTACCGTCGTGATATGACATACGCCAACTGTTGATCGAGAGCCACCACCGCAACCTGAAACTGGGTGACTGGCAGCGTACGGTGGAAGCGTGGATGGTGCCGGTAAATACTGGCCGTTCCGTGCAGGTGATGCTGCGTGATGCCTGCCGAACGGGATGCTGCGCT